>Ga0209053_1000020_pt1 | contig 327503 bp, 285 predicted proteins | sample EBPBio152010_DNA_FD_185864 | JGI IMG/M metagenome (GOLD analysis project Ga0209053, IMG submission 185864) | Wastewater treatment Type I Accumulibacter community from EBPR Bioreactor in Madison, WI, USA - Reactor 1_7/15/2010_ DNA (SPAdes)... | ecosystem: Engineered > Bioreactor > EBPR >... | reverse complement strand
ATCCGAAGCGATACGTCTGGCGTGCCAAGGGCGAGGAAATCCTGCGCAAGATCCAGCGCGCCCGCGAGGCGATCAGCGCGCCCACGACCGCAGTATCAAGTGCGTAGCTATTTTTGAGACACTACACGAGGATAGCGGTGGGTTCTCGAGCGGCTGGGTGAGCTTGGGCGCTTCGACAACATGGTGCGTCGTCATCGCCCGATGAATCGGGCTCCTACAGGGCGAGGTTGGTGGCGGTTGTGGCTTGGCAGATCGGGTCATAGGCATGTTCGTAGGCGTACAGCAACGCGCCGGCCGACATGTAGGAGCCCGATTTATCGGGCGATTGGCGCTTCGTGTAATCGAGCGCTTTGACAGCACGGTGCGTCGTCATCGCCCGATGAATCGGGCCCCTACAGGGGGGAGGTGCGTGGCGGTTGTGGCCTGGCAGATCGGGTCATCGGCATGTTCGTAGGCGTACGGCAACGCGCTGGCCAACCTGTAGGAGCCCGATTTATCGGGCGATTGGCGCTTCGTGTAATCGAGCGCTTTGACAGCACGGTGCGTTGTCATCGCCCGATGAATCGGGCTCCTACAGGGGGAGGTTCTTGACGGTTGTGGCTTGGCAGATCGGGGCATCGGCATGTTCGTAGGCGTACGGCAACGCGCCGGCCAACCTGTAGGAGCCCGATTTATCGGGCGATTGGCAGTTCGTGTAATCGAGCGCTTTGACAGCACGGTGCGTCGTCATCGCCCGATGAATCGGGCTCCTACAGGGGGGAGGTGCGTGACGGTTGCGGCCTGTCAGATCGGGGGATAGGCATATTCGTAGGCGTACGGCAACGCGCCGGCCAACCTGTAGGAGCCCGATTTATCGGGCGATTGGCAGTTCGTGTAATCGAGCGCTTTGACAGCACGGTGCGTCGTCATCGCCCGATGAATCGGGCTCCTACAGGGGGGAGGTGCGTGACGGTTGCGGCCTGTCAGATCGGGGGATAGGCATATTCGTAGGCGTACGGCAACGCGCCGGCCAACCTGTAGGAGCCCGATTTATCGGGCGATTGGCGGCTGGGTGACCGCGGGCGCTTCGACGCTGCGAGGCGTTGTCATCGCCCGATGAATCGGGCTCCTACAGGGCGTGAGTGCGTGACGGGTCGGGCGATGGGCTCTAAATCCAGACGGCATCCCAGTGCGGGTAGTCTCCCAATCGCTCAACCAAGCCGGCGCGCACGGGGTTGTGGACGACGTAGCGTGCCACGGCCGCAAGATCTTCATCGCGGCGCACGGCGCGATCGTGGAATCCTTTTTGCCAGATTCGGCGGCCCAAGCTCAGACTCACCTTGGCGCGGTAGATGCGCACAGCGTCGCTGACGCTGACCTCCGACGCCAGCTCCAGCAACCAATGGACATGGTCTGGCATGACCACGAAGGCCAGCGTCGCGCCGTAGCGGCGCACTGCTCGCTCATTGAAGCAGCGAGCAGCCTGGTGTGCCGTGGTGAAGTGCTCGAAGACGCGCGCTCGTTCGGCGGTCACCAGGGTTAGCAGGTAGACCTGCCCGGATTGTGAGCAGCGGCCCTGGCGGAGATCTTCGGCGTGGGGTTGGCTGGGGGGCATGGCTGCGGTTCGCTGCGTGTCGTGGTTTCGCCCGATGCATCGGGCGATGACCGCTGCCTCACGTCAGCGTCACGTGCCCAGCCGGCACAGCGACGGCCTTCTCGCGACCGAGCAGGCTGAGCATGACGACGACCCGCTCCTCGGCGATCGCGGACACGATGCCGGACAGGCCTTTGAGCGGCCCGGCAGCGATCTCGACGCTGTCACCGGCATGGAAGGGGTGCACTTTCTCGTCCAATGCCGCGGCCTGACGTTCAGCCAGTGAGCGAATTGCGGCCAGCGTGGCCTCATCCAGGGTGGCGGGGATGCCGCCAAAGCTGACCAGTCCGCTGACGCCGGGCGTGCTGCGAATCGGGCCGATGCTCTGTTCGGGGCGACCGCAACGGACAAAGCTGTAGCGCGGGAACATCACCTGCTGCCGCTTCGTCCAGCCAGCCCTGGCTTTTTCCCATTGCGTGAGCATGGGCAGGAAAACCTCGTAGCCCTGCTCCTCGAGCTTGCGCACGGCCAGCGCCTCGCGGCGCGGCTTGCAGAGGCAGACATACCAGGGATTGATTGGAGATAGATTGGTAGACATGGGGCGACAGTGACAGAGCGCTCGGAGGGTGCAGGAGCGGTGGTGGATAGTGGATGAGGAGGACAGAAACTCAGCGCCGCCGCGAGCCGCCGCCGAGCAGCGAACCGAGCACGCCGCGAATGAGCTGACGACCGACTTGCGAGCCAATCGCTCGCGCCGCGCTCTTGGCGGCCGTGGTGGCGACCGAATCGCCGCCACGCGAGCGACCGCCGCTGGAACCTCCGCCGAAGAGGTCGGCGAGGCCGCCGAGCCAGCCGCCGCTCGACGACGAGTCTGGCTGCGGCTCGCTGGCCGCCGGCTGCGGCGCGCCAGCAGCGTCTCCGGGAGCGGCCGCCTGAGCCCGCAGCATCTCGTAGGCCGACTCGCGATCGACCACCGCCTCGTAGTGCCCGTAGATCGTCGACGCCTTGATCACCGCCTGCCGCTCGTCCGCGGTCTGCGGCCCCATGCGCGAGGCGGGTGGCAGGACGAAGGCGCGCTCGACGACGTTCGGCCGCCCTTTATCGTCGAGGAAGGAAACCAGCGCTTCGCCGACGCCGAGTTCGGTGATCGCCGTCTCGGCGTCGAAACGCGGATTGGCGCGCAGCGTCTGCGCTGCCGCGCGGACGGCTTTCTGGTCGCGCGGCGTGAATGCGCGCAGCGCGTGCTGGACGCGGTTGCCGAGCTGGCCAAGCACGCTGTCGGGGATGTCGAGCGGATTCTGGGTGACGAAATAGACGCCGACGCCTTTCGAGCGAATCAGCCGCACCACCTGTTCGATCTTTTCCAGCAAGGCCGCCGGCGCTTCGCTGAACAGCAGATGCGCCTCGTCGAAGAAGAAGACCAGCTTCGGTTTCTCGACGTCGCCGACCTCGGGCAACTGTTCGAAAAGCTCGGCCAGCAACCAGAGCAGGAAAGTCGAGTACAGCCGCGGCGAAGTCATCAGCTTGTCGGCGGCGAGGATATTGACCACTCCCCTACCGTTGTCGGTCTGCATCAGGTCGGCGATGTCGAGCATCGGTTCGCCGAAGAAGACGTCGCCGCCCTGGTCGCCAAGGTTCAGCAGGCCGCGCTGGATGGCGCCGATCGACGCCGCCGAGACATTGCCGTACTCGCTGCTGAAGGTCTTGGCGTTCTCGCCGACGTGCTGCAGCATCGCCCGCAGATCCTTGAGGTCGAGGAGCAGCAGGCCGTTGTCGTCGGCAATCCTGAATACCATTTGCAGGACGCCGGTCTGGGTGTCGTTGAGATTCAGCAGACGCGCCAGCAGGACCGGCCCCATGTCCGAAATCGTCGCCCGCACGGGGTGGCCCTGCTCGCCGAAGACGTCCCAGAAAGCGACCGGGCATTTGCTCGGCGTGTGCTCCTTGATGCCCAGCGCGTCAAGGCGCGCCTGCATCTTTGTCGACACGCTGCCCTCTGCCGCCAGACCCGAGAGATCCCCTTTCACGTCGGCCATGAACACCGGCACGCCGATCTCCGAGAAACGCTCGGCGAGAACCTGCAGGGTCACCGTTTTTCCGGTACCGGTGGCGCCGGTAATCAGGCCGTGCCGGTTGGCAAGCGCCGGCAACAGGGCCAGTTCGGTGTCTTCGTGCTTGGCGATGGCGAGGGGTTTGCTCATGGGCGACTCCGGAAAGTAGGGACTGGGAGGGATGAGAATTCGCGAGGTGCTAGAATGCCGACCTTGATTATCAACCATTTGCGGCCAGGTTTGTTGCCCCGGCAACGCCTGCAGCAAGATCGCGATCAGTAGAGGTGAGCATGGCAGGACATTCCAAATGGGCAAACATCCAGCACCGCAAGGGTCGCCAGGATGAAAAACGCAGCGCTTCATTCTCCAAGCTTGCCAAGGAAATCACCGTTTCGGCCAAGATGGGCGGCGGCGACGCGGCCTTCAACCCGCGCCTGCGCGTGGCCATCGACAAGGCCAAGGGCGTGAACATGCCCAAGGACAAGATCGACAACGCGATCAAGAAAGGCACCGGCGAACTCGAAGGCGTCGATTACGTCGAGATTCGCTACGAAGGCTACGGCATCAGCGGCGCGGCGGTCATCGTCGATTGCCTGACCGACAACCGCACGCGCACCGTCGCCGACGTGCGACACGCCTTCAACAAGTACGGCGGCAATCTCGGCACCGATGGCTGCGTCGCTTTTCAGTTCACCCACTGCGGGCAGTTGCTGTTCGCCCCCGGTACCGACGAAACGGCGCTGATGGACGCGGCGATCGAAGCCGGCGCCGAAGACGTGCTCAACAACGACGACGGATCGGTCGAAGTGATCACCGCGCCGGGCGACTATTTTTCGGTCAAGGACGCGCTCGAAGCCGCCGGCTTCGTAGCCGAGTACGGTGGCGTGACGATGAAGGCCGAGAACGAGACGCCGCTCACCGGCGACGAAGCGCAGCGCATGCAGAAGCTGATCGACGCCCTCGACGCGCTCGACGACGTCCAGGACGTCTATACCAACGTCGTCATGGACGAAAACTGAAGAGCGAGCAGCCCGGCTGACTGAAAGTCGCGTCGGGAATGCGCAATGCGTAATGCGAATGCGCAATGCGGACTGCGGACTGCGGACTGCGGCGCCACGCCCGCCTGCCCGTCATTGCGAGGAGGCGTAGCCGACGCGGCAATCCAGAGGTCTTGTTTTTCGCCTGGCTGATGCGACGAACCATTAGTCAGAGAATGGAACTGGATTGCCGCGTCGGCTACGCCTCCTCGCAATGACGGGGGCTGGGGAATTCTTGCCCGGATCTGGCGACGGAGGCAGCGGCATGAAGCGGGCGACATCCGGCCAGCGCACGGGTTTCACGCTGTTGTGAGGGGCGCTGAAAGTCTCGTCGGGAATGCGCAAATGCGGAATGCGGAATGCGGAAGGCGCAATGCGGCGCCACACACGCCCGCCCCGCCCGTCATTGCGAGGAGGCGTAGCCGACGCGGCAATCCAGAGGTCTTGTTTTTCGCCTGGCTGATGCGACGAACCATTGGTCAGAGAATGGAACTGGATTGCCGCGTCGGCTGCGCCTCCTCGCAATGACGGGGGCGGGGGCAACGGTGTGCGCCGACCGAGGTGCAGTCACACAGGCACCACAGGGATTTCGCGCCACTTTCAGTAGTTGCCGAAATACTCGTCAGGAATGCAAGACCACACTGGCGAGCACAGGGCCTGACGACGGAAATCTACTGCAGTGCGCCCGCGGTCAGGGGGATTCCGGCGGGCAGCGGGCGGGTTCCGGCGGGTAGTTTGAATTCGGCGCTGGGGGCCAGGCTCTGCTGACGCGCAAAGCCGGGCGGTGTCGCCGTGCCGCGCAGGGGCGAGTTGTTGGGCAGCCTGAACGCCAGCCCGGCGCCATCGACCAGCAGCGAGCGATCGACGACCAGGTTGCCGTCATGGCGACCGGGCCCCAGTGGCGCGAAAACCGCATGCCCAACGAGCAGGTTGTTGACCGCCCAGACTTCGGTGCCGGGCGGCATCTTGTCGCTCCAGACGTGCAGGAAGCGGCCAACGAGCAGGGGATCTACGAGCGTGTTGTGGGCCAGGTAGAGCGCGTTGTCGGGCCAGTGCGGACCTTCGGCGCCGTAGGAAACCAGCTCCCGGTTGTCGGTGTTGTCGCTTTGCCCGATGATGTTGCCGATCACCCACGCCAGGCCGCCGTTCGGGAACTCGAGCTCGTACGAGGCCCGGCCGTCGGGACCGTCGACCAGCAGGTTGTAGAGGATGGAACTTTCGCGCGCCCGCGACTTGATCAGGTGACCGCGAAAACCCTGCTGGAAGCGACTCCCCCTGACGCTCAGCCGCGCGATCTGGCCCGCGTAAAGCAGGTGATGCAGCGCGCCGGCGTGCTTCGGCGCCTCACCGAACTCGCTGTCCTCGACTTCGAGTTCGGCGTCGGCGAAATTGCTGGTCAGGATGCCCATCTCGTTGTCGAAAAACGCGCAGCGAACGACTTTCAGATGGCCTTTTTCGAAGCGGATGCCGGCGCCGTTACCGTCGGGGACGCGAGCCCCCCTGAATTCGACGTTCTCGATCAGCATGTCGGCGTTGCGCACCACCCACAGAGCCTTGCCCTCGGCGTGGTCGCCGTCGGCGATCAGCCGCGGCCGCTTGCCGATCCCCCGTATGGTCAGCCGCGCCTGCGTCCACACGACAGCCTGCTGCCGGTAGTCGCCGGAGCGAATCTCGATGGTGTCACCGTCGCGCGCCATGCGCGCCGCTTCCGGGATGCTGCGCACCGGCTCCTGTGGACCGACGACGATGGTCCGGCCACCCGCTGCAGCCGCCGGCGCTTTCTTCCCGCCGAGCTGAGCCGGCGCCGCCGGCTGGCGCGCGGCAGCGTCGGCCGGCCCGGATGACGCGCCTGATGCGCCGTCCGGCGGCGTCTTGACCACTTCCAGCTGGCCTTGATCATTGCGCCGGATGCGGCCCAGATCGGTCGATTCGAATGGCCGCGGGTCGGCGAGTGCGGTGAGTGCGGTGAGCGTGGTGAGCGCCAGCGCGCCCAGTGCCAGCGCTGTCAGACAGCGTCTTGCGAAAGCCATTTTTTCTCCCCGTTCGGATGCCCGGTGACAGTGCCGTCCCGATTCTCGCCGATCGGCGGGCAGCCGTGCAATCACCGCGGGCGAAGCGACGGGCGCTGGTGGAACGTCTGCCCGGATCTGGCGACGCCGGCAGCCGTAGGAAACGGGCGAAATCCGGCCAGCGCACGGGTTTCACGTGCTGTCAGGGGCTTTGAGAGTCGCATCGAAAACGCGGCGCGACACCCGCCCGCACGTCATTGCGAGGAGGCGCAGCCGACGCGGCAATCCAGAGGTTTTGTTTTTCGCCTGGCCGATGGGGCGCACCCGTCGTCAGAGAATGGAACTGGATTGCCGCGTCGGCTGCGCCTCCTCGCAATGACGGGGGTGGGGGATGGTTGCCCGGATCTGGCAACGCGGGCGCGGGAATGGAGCGGGCAAAATCCGGCCACCGCACAGGTGTCACGCGGCGGTCAGAGGCGCTGAAAGCTCATCAAGAATGCTGCACCACCCTACAGCTCGACCTGCGAGCCGAGCTCGACGACGCGGTTGGGCGGGATCCTGAAATAGGCGGTGACGCTCTCGGCGTTGCGGAACATCCACGTAAACAAGACCTGCCGCCAGCGCGCCATCTGCGAACGCTGGGTAAGCGGGAGCCTGACGACCGTCTCGCGACCGAGGAAGAACGAGGTTTCCATCATCTCGAAGGGCAGTCCCTGTTCGGCGCACAGCTCCAGGGCGCGCGGCAGGTTGGATTCGTCACTGAAACCATAGCGGACATATACGCGATGGAAGCCGCCGCTGAGCGCTTCGACGCGTACGCGCTCGTCGTCGGGGATGTGCGGCACGTCCTCGGTGTCCACGTGCAGGAGGACGACGCGCTGGTGCAGGACCTTGTTGTGGTACAGGTTGTGGAGCATGGCCCGCGGCACACCATCCGGTGAGGCGGTGAGAAAGACGCTGGTGCCGTCGACGCGCTGCGGCCCACCGGTGGCGATACTGGCCAGGAAGGCGTCGAGCGGCATCGAATCCTGCTGCAGTCTCTCGCTGAGCAAGCGGCGACCAAGCTTCCAGGTGGAGAGGAGCAGAAAGACCGCCAGCCCAAGCACGAGCGGAAACCAGCCACCATCGAGGATCTTGATCACGTTGGCCGAGAAGAAGGCAAAATCGACGACGACGAAAAACACCAGGAAGAGGATCGCACGCGGCCAGCTCCAGTTCCACAGCGCGTGCACCACGACAAAGGCGAGGATGGTATCGATCATCATGGTCAGGGTAACGGCGATACCGTAGGCCGCGGCCAGGTTCGACGACGAGCGAAAACCGAGCACGACGGCAATCACCGCCAACAACAGCAGCCAGTTGATGTTCGGAACGTAGATCTGGCCTTTTTCGTGCAGCGACGTGAACTTGATCTGGATGCGCGGACAATAGCCCAGTTGCATGGCCTGGCTGGTGAGCGAGAAGGCGCCGGAGATCACCGCCTGCGAAGCGATCACCGTGGCCAGGGTGGCCAGGACGACGAGGGGGATGAGCAGGACCGGATGCGGCACCAGCCGGAAAAACGGGCTGCTGATCGCCGTTGGATCGGCGAGCAACAAGGCCCCCTGGCCGAGGTAGTTGAGGTAGAGCAGCGGAAAGACGCAGGCGAACCATGCCCACTTGATCGAGCGGCGACCGAAGTGACCCATATCGGCGTAGAGTGCTTCGCCGCCGGTGATCGCCAGCACCACCGATCCCAGCGCCAGGAAGGCCATTCCCTGGTGGTCGAAGATGAAAACCAGCGCGTACCAGGGATTGATGGCCACGAGAACGTACGGATGCTCGATCACGTTCCACAAGCCGAGCGCGCCAAGCGTGGCGAACCAGAACATCATCAGCGGGCCGAACAAGGCGGCAACGGCAGCCGTTCCGTGCCGCTGAAAGGCAAACAGCACCACCAGAATGCCGACGGTGACGGGCAGCACGTAGGGCTTGAGCAGCGGCGTCACGACTTCAAGCCCCTCGACGGCCGAGAGCACCGACATCGCCGGAGTGATCACGGCGTCGCCGTAGAAAAGCGCGGCGCCGAAAATTCCCAGCGCCGACAAGGCCCACAACAGGCGTGGCGAGGCATTGGCGGTACGCAGGGCGAGGGCGGTCAGGGCCATGATGCCACCCTCGCCCTTGTTGTCGGCGCGCATGATGAACAGCACGTACTTGAGGGAGACGGTGATCGTCAGCGCCCAGAAAACCAGCGACAGAATTCCCAGGACGGTGTCGGTGTCGATCGGCAGCGGATGGTGACCGCCGAAGACCTCCTTCATGGTGTACAGCGGGCTGGTGCCGATGTCGCCAAAGACGACGCCCATCGCCGCCAACGCGGTCGCTGCCAAACGCGGACTCGCGCCCTGTTCTGCGTTCTCGGTGCTCATTGCCCCTCCGTGAATTCTGCTCGCGATGCGATTGCCCGGTTCTTCCTCGCCCTGGCGGCGGGTCGGGCAGGCAGATGCAGCCTGTCACGGCTCAGCGTTGGGAAGTCACCCCCAGAAGTTCTCTTCGCCCCCTGCAGGGAGGCGACGAAGGCGCGATTCTAGGGCCAATTCAAGGCGACAACAAGGAGCAAAAAAGGCCCTTTCTCAGAAGCGACGGAGGCGCTGGCGCTGGCGCGATTTCATCCTGTTTCGATTGAGGAAAAAAGCTTCGGAGAGGGTGCATCCTGTCCGCCCGGCAGTGCTACACTCGCGCGCTTTGTAGTACGGCATTCACATCGGCGAGGTGAGACTTTGAGCGACGAAAACAAGCGGCTGGCGCCCGATGCGCTGGAAAAAGGCATCGCCGACGTGCATCTCAGCGAGGTGCGCTCGCTCCTCTCGCTGCAAAAACGCGTCGAGGAACTCGTCGAACCCTTGTTGCGCGAGCAGGACACGCCAGCGCTCGACGACGCCAGCGCCGAGATTCAGCAACAGTATCGCCGCGAATTGCGCCAGAAGCTCAAGCTGATGCCGGCAAAGGAGGTGGCCTATATTCTTGAGTCGCTGGAAGCGAATGAGCGCCTGATCGTCTGGGAAGAAGTCAAGGAAGGCGCCGATCCGATCCTGGCCATCCTTTCCGACGACGTCCTCGAAGAGCTGATCGACGACAGCCACTACCGCAACGAGAAGACGGTAGTCACCGCTTTCGAACTGGTCGACGGCCACCTGCGCCAGATCGCCATCACCCGCCCCGAGGAACTGCAGGGCCTGAACCCGATCTGGGTTGACCTGATCGCGCCGACGAAGAAGATCCGCGGCTGGATTGGCCGCCGCTTCGACGTCGACCTGCCCGATCCCGGCAGCCTGACCGACCTCGAAGCCAGCGCCCGCTTCTACGTCGACGAAGAAGGGCATACGCACCTGCATTCGGACTTCCTGCTCGACACCAAGGAAGAGTCGCGCAACGTCCCGGTGGCCCTGATCCTCAAGAACGACATCCTGTTCACGATACGCACCGAGGAACTGCCGGTGTTCCGCCTGCAGCGCGCGCGTGCGCGCACCCGGCCCGGCTACGTGACCGACGGCAAGGACGTCCTGCTCGACCTCTACGCGGCCGACGTGGAGTACTCGGCGAACGCGCTGGAGGATGTGTACGCCGAGCTGGAGCGGGTCGGCAGGCAGGTCCTGCGCTCGCATATCACCGACCAGGAAGCGACCCAGATCCTGGCCGCCGTTTCCGAAGCCGAGGACCTCAACGGGCGCACGCGACGGAACGTGCTGGATACGCGGCGGGCGCTGTCGTTCCTGCTGCGTGGCCGCTTCCTGTCCGAGGAGCAACTCGCCGACGGACGCGAAATCCTGCGCGACATCGAATCACTCGACGGCCACACCGCTTTCCTGTTCAACAAGATCAACTTCCTGATGGACGCCACGGACAGCGCGATCAACATCAACCAGAACAAGGACATCAAGCGACTGACGGTGCTCAGCGTGATCTTCATGCCGATCAACGTCCTCGCCGGCATGGGGGGAATGTCCGAGTTCTCGATGATGACCGAGGGCATTCCCTGGCCGGCCGCCTACGCGGCCTTTCTGGTCGCCATGATCTTCGTCGGCAGCTGCATGTATGTCGGCGTGAAGTATTTCGAGAAGCGCCGAATCAAGAGCAATCGCGCTGCCAACCGCAGGACCGCCTGACCAGGGCCGTCCTGCGCCAGCGGGCGCTGCGTCGTCGCGCGCGCCCTGCCCGCCTCTCCCCGGCCAGCTACCAGGCCTTGAAAACCGCTTCGGCAGCAGCGACCGTCGCCGCAATGTCGGCCTCGGCGTGCGCCGCCGAAACGAAGCCCGCTTCGAAGGCCGCCGGAGCAAAATAGTGGCCGGCGTCGAGCATGCCGTGAAAGAAGCGGTTGAAGGCCTGCTGATCGCAGCTCATCACCTCGGCGTAGCTTTGCGGACACTCGGGACGAAAGTAGAGGCCGAACATGCCGCCGACGGCCTGCGCCGAAAACGGCACGCCGTTCCTTGCCGCCGCCGCGCGCAAGCCGTCGGTCAGCTGTCGGGTACGTTGCGTGAGCTGCTCGTAGAAACCGGCCGCACGGACACACTTCAGCGTCGCCAGACCAGCGGCCACGGCGACCGGATTACCGGACAGCGTGCCCGCCTGGTAGACCGGCCCGAGCGGTGCGACCTGGGCCATGATCTCCCGGCGACCGCCGAAAGCGCCCACCGGCAGGCCACCGCCGATCACCTTGCCGAGCGTGGTCAGGTCCGGCGTGATCCCGTACAGGCCCTGCGCGCACCCGGCGCCGACCCGGAAACCGGTCATCACCTCGTCGAAAATCAGCACCGCGCCGTGCTCGCTGCACAACTTGCGCATCGCCTGCAGGAATTCGGGCCGCGGCATGACCAGGTTCATGTTGCCGGCGACCGGTTCGACGATCAGCGCGGCAATCTGCGCGCCGTGCTCGGCAAAGGCGGCTTCCAGTCCGGCCGTGTCGTTGTAGTCGAGAACCAGGGTGTGCCGGGCAAGATCAGCGGGTACCCCGGCGGAACTGGGGTTGCCGAGGGTCAGCATCCCCGAACCGGCCTTGACCAGCAGACTGTCCGAATGGCCGTGGTAACAACCTTCGAACTTGATCAGCAGGTCCCGCCCGGTGTGGCCGCGCGCCAGGCGGATGGCACTCATCGTCGCCTCGGTCCCGGAACTGACCAGGCGAACCATTTCCAGAGACGGCAGCGACTCGCACAGCAGCTCGGCCATGTCGACCTCGCTTTCGGTCGGCGCGCCAAAGGACAGCCCCTTGCGCGTCGCTTCCTGAACCGCCGCCAGCACCCCGGGATGCGCGTGGCCGAGAATCAAGGGTCCCCACGAGCCGACATAATCGACGTAGCTCTTGCCGTCCGCGTCGGTGACATGGGCGCCGGAACCGGCGACGAAGAAGCACGGCGTACCGCCGACCGACTTGAAAGCGCGCACCGGTGAGTTGACGCCACCCGGTATGTGCTTCTGGGCCCGCTCAAAAAGTTGTTGATTGTGGGAGATCACGAGCATTTTCCTCGAATAATTGGTAATAGGCGGCGGCGCGCGACGCCACGTCAGGCGCCTCGAAGAGATCGCTGATCACGGCCAGCAAGTCGGCGCCGGCGGCGAGCAGAGGCGCGGCGTTCTCGACCGTGATACCACCAATGGCGCAGGCCGGCACCTGCAATTCGGCGCGACAACGGGTCATCAGCGACGGCGAGGCACGCACCGCCAGCGGCTTGGTCGACGACGGGTGCATGGCGCCAAAGGCAAGGTAATCCGCGCCGAGCGCAGCCGCCGCCCGGGCGCGCTCGAAGTCGTCGTAGCAGGATGCGCCGAGCAGGCGAGCGCCACCCAGCGCCTCGCGCGCCGTCGCCAGCTTGCCGTCGGTGGCGCCCAGGTGCACACCGTCGGCGCCCACCGCCAGCGCCAGTGCCAGATCGTCGTTGATCAGCAAGCGGGCGCCGAACTGCCGGCAAAGGGCGAGCAAGGCGCGCGCCGTCTCTGCCTGGCGGGTCGTGTCGCCACCCTTGTCGCGATACTGGACAAAGGCCGCGCCACCCTGCAGCGCCGCCCGAACGCGGTCAAGAAGGACGTTGGCGGCGAGGCAATCCGGGGTGATCGCGTAGAGGCCACGCAGCGACTTGCGCACGGCGTCAGGCAAGGGGATCACCGCCACCGGCGCGCAGCCGGAAGAAGCGATCCGGCAGGTACTGGCCCATGCCGACCCGGAAACCGGCAGCCAGCGCTTGCCAGGTGTAGTCCTGCGCGGCCTGCGCGGCCTCGCTGACCGGCAGGCCGCGGGCGAGATGGGCAGCTATCGCCGAGGCCAGCGTACAGCCCGACCCGTGGTAGCTGCCGGGCAGGCGATCCCAGCTGTCGCTGCGCAACAGACCCGCGTCGCGTCCGTAAAGCCGATTGACGACGCGCGGCGTGTTGTCATGCGTTCCGGTCAACAGCAGGTACTCGCAGCCAAGGGAGAGCAGGCGCTGCGCACAGACGTCGACATCGACAGCCTGATCGCCGTGCGCAGCTTGCGCCGGGTCGGCGAGTCGGCGCGCTTCGAGCGTATTCGGCGTCAGGATCGTGGTCAGCGGCAGGAGGAGCTCGCGCAAGGCGGCGATCATTTCGTCATCCGCCAGTTCATCGCCGCGCCCGGAGGCCAGGACCGGGTCGAGGACGACCGGCAGCAGCGGGTAATCGGCGAGGATATCGGCGATGATCAGGATGTTGTCGGCGCTGCCCAGCAGGCCAATCTTGAACGCCGCTACCGGCATGTCCTGGAGCAGGGTGCGCGCCTGATCTTCCACCCAGTCGGCATCGATGGCGAGAATGCCGGCGACGCCGAGCGAATCCTGGACAGTCAGCGCCGTGGTCACCGAAAGGGCGTGGCAGCCGAGCGCCGAGACAGTCATCAGGTCGGCCTGCAGGCCCGCTCCGCCGGAGGGGTCGCTGGCCGCGAAGCTCAACACGATCGGTGGCGGCATTCGGGCAGAAAAGGAGTTCATCGGTGCAGGGCCGCGGTCAGCCAAGATTTTCCGTCAAAAGAAAGTCTTGGCAGCAAGAGAGGGGTTTGGCTAGAATCTATCGGATTTTCGCCGATTCTAACCGAAAACCGACGGTAGCCATGAACACAGCAAACGACCAACAGTACCTGACCTGGATGTGCCTCACCTGCGGCTTCATTTATGACGAGGCGGCGGGCCTGCCAGACGAAGGCATCGCGCCCGGGACCCACTGGCAGGACGTGCCGATCAACTGGACCTGTCCGGAATGCGGTGCGCGCAAGGAAGACTTCGAAATGGTCGAGATTTGAAGACAATGCGTTATAGTAATGTCAGCAGGAGATGACGTCGGAAAAGTGACGCCCTCAAGATAAAAACCTGACGCACTCGGGAGGAGACAATTGGCTGAAGCGGCAAGTCTGCGCGGCGTCAAGGTCATGGTCATTGACGACAGTAATACCATACGTCGCAGCGCGGAAATATTTCTTGTCCAGGCCGGCTGCCAGGTATTGCTGGCGGAGGACGGTTTCGATGCCTTGGCAAAAATCGCAGATCATCAGCCAGCAGTCATTTTCTGTGACATCGTAATGCCGCGACTCGACGGCTATCAGACCTGTGCGCTGATCAAGAAGAACCAGCGTTTCCGCGCCACGCCGGTGATCATGCTGTCGTCCAAGGACGGCCTGTTCGACCGCGCGCGCGGTCGCATGGTCGGCTCGGACCAGTATCTGACCAAGCCATTCACCAAAGACAGCCTCCTGCAAACGGTGGCGAATTTTGCACCGCGGTCAGCCTGAGAGAGCCAGACACCATGACCATCAAGAAAATCCTCGTCGTTGACGATTCGCCCACCGAGCGCCATGTCATGAAAGCCTTATTGACCAGCAGTGGCTATGAGGTCATTACGGCGGACAGCGGCGAAGAGGGAATCGCCAAGGCGAAGAGCGAACTGCCGGATCTGATCCTGATGGACGTGGTCATGCCCGGCCTCAATGGCTATCAGGCGACCCGCACCCTGACCCGCGACGAGGCGACGCGCAACATTCCGGTCATCGTATGCACGACCAAGGGGCAGGAAACCGACAAGATCTGGGGCCTGCGCCAGGGCGCGCAGGATTACCTGGTCAAGCCCGTCAACGGCCCTGAGCTGCTGGCCAAGATTGCGGCACTCTGACTGCCCGCAAGCGCATGACCAAAAAGATCAGCCTGCACGATTTTCAGTCTTACCTGGCGGCACGGCTCGCCGGCACGGGCAATCAGAGTTCGGCAGGCTTGCTCGGCATCCAGGCGGGCCCCGACTACTGGCTCCTGGACCTGGCCGACTCCGGCGAAATCGTTCCGCTGACCCCGCTGACCAGCGTGCCGTTGACGCTGCCGTGGTTCGCCGGCGTCGCCAATATTCGCGGCAACCTGTACTCGGTGGTCGACCTGGCGGCCTTTCTCGGCAAGGAGGCAACGCCGCAGAATGCCAGCTCCCGGCTGCTGTTGATCGGTACCCGCCACGGCAGCAACGCCGCCTTGCTGGTCACGCGCATGATTGGATTGCGCAATGTTGAAGCCTTGCATCCGGAGGCGGCCGACGCGGCAGCGCCAACCTGGGCGCAGGAGTCCTACAGCGACAACGAGGGGCGGCGCTGGAAGAAGCTCAAGGTCCGGGAGCTGCTGGCTGACGAGGCGTTCATGGACATTGGCGTATGAGCCGCTTGGTCGAGCAAGGGCATCGACGACCATCAGTCACCCCGTAGCGACCGTGTAACCGGAGAGAAATATGACGTTGAAGTCCAAGCTGCCGAGTTTTTTGTCCGCTACGAAAGACCCGGCAGGCGAGACCCTGGGGGCTCGCACGGTGATGGATTCCGATGCCGAGATGGGCGACGAGGAGCCTCCGTTTTCGCTGCCCCTGGTCGGCCGCTACCCGGTGGCCAAACAGCTGCAGATTCTGGGTGGCGCACTGCTGCTGGTCATGCTGATCATCGCCGTCGTGGTTTATCGTGACGACCGGCAGTCGACCTACGGCACCGCCTACATTGCCGCCGCCGGCGACATGGGAATGCTCTCGCAGCGACTGGCCAAGGCATCGAGCCTGGCTTTGCTGGGCGATCCGGCAGCATTCAAGCAGCTCCGGGATTCGCGTGACAGTTTCGTGACCAGCCTCGACCGCCTGATCAACGGTGGCGAACTGGGCGCCACGCTGGTGCCCGCTTCGCCGACAAGCGTGCACCCGCAGCTGCTCTTCCTGAGCGAGGCCTGGGCGAAGACCGACAAGAATGCCGGGCGGCTCCTGGAGATGGAGAAGAACCTGATCTCGCTGGGCAAGGACGTCGCCTCGATCAACGACAAGAACCCGCAGCTACTCGAGCGCTCGGAGCAGATCGCCGCACTCAAGCTGCAGAGCAGCGCCGGCATCCGCGATATAGCCGCCGCCAACCAGCTGGTGATGCTCACCCAGCGAATCGCCAAGAACGCCAATGCGCTGCTCGTCGGCGACGCCATCGACGCGGAAATCGCCTTCCTCCTGGGCAAGGACACGAACACTTTTCGCGACCTCATCAGCGCCTTGAGCAAGGGCAGCGAGACGCTACGCATCGCCGCCACCACCGACACGGAGACGAAACAGAAGCTGGGCGAACTGGATGCCAGTTTCAGCGAGTATCGAACCGCTGTTGGCGGCATCCTCGGCAACCTGCAGCGGCTGGTCATTGCCAAGCAGGCGGGTTCGCAGATCTTTCGTGACAGCGAAGAGCTGCTTGGCGCCACCGACCAGCTGGCCAGGGCCTACCAAACCAACGTCATGGAACGTAGCGGCTACGGTTTCGCCCTTGGCGGCCTGATCGTGCTCGCCATCAGCCTGCTGTTGTTGCTCGCCAGGACCTATCTGGCGGAGAGCAAACGACAGGCCGAGACTGCCGAGCGCGGCCGCCGGGAAACGGAGTTGGTCAACCGCCAGAACCAAGGTGCCATCCTGCGCCTGATGAACGAGCTTGGCGACCTCGCCGACGGTGACCTGACGGTAACCGCGACGGTCTCCGAGGACATCACCGGGGCCATCGCCGACTCGATCAACTACACCATTGAAGAACTGCGCGTACTCGTCGGTCGTATCAACGATGCTGCCAGCCGGGTTACCGTGGCGACGGGAATGGCGCAGCAAATCTCCGTCGAACTGCTCGCCGCGGCCGAGCAACAGACCGCCGAAATTAAATCGGCCGGTCAGTCGGTACTGAACATGTCAACGTCAATGACCAACGTTTCCAGCGACGCCAAGCAGTCGGCCACCGTCGCCCGCCAGTCGCTGGCGGCGGCCGCCAAGGGAACCCAGGCCGTCGAAGACTCGATCAAGGGCATGAACAAGATCCGCGACCAGATTCAGGAAACCTCGAAGCGTATCAAGCGCCTCGGCGAGTCGTCGCAGGAAATCGGCGAAATCGTCGAGCTCATCTCGGACATCACCGAACAGACCAATGTCCTGGCGCTCAACGCAGCCATCCAGGCCGCTTCGGCCGGCGAGGCGGGGCGCGGCTTCACCGTCGTTGCCGAAGAGGTGCAGCGCCTCGCCGAACGTTCGGGCGAAGCGACCAAACAGATCGGGGCGATCGTCAGAACCATTCAGACCGACACCCAGGACACCGTCTCGGCGATGGAGGAGTCCACCCGCGGCGTCGTCGAAGGGGCCCGACTATCCGACGCCGCAGGTCAGGCGCTGGCCGAAATCAGCGAGGTTTCGCGGGAGCTCACGGCCTTGATCGAAACCATCGCCGGCGCCACGCGGCAGCAATCGGAACTGGCGACCAAGGTGACCCGCAAGATGCAGGACATCCTGCTGGTCACCGGACAAACGACGACCGGCACGGAAAAGACGGCGACGGCAATTGGCGAGCTGGCCGGTCTGGCTACCGAGCTGAAAGGCTCGGTCGCCGGTTTCAAAGTCAAGTGAGCGCCCGCGCCTATAGACTGGAGTGGAGACCCCTTCCCGGATGAATGCCCAGACGGACTTCGATATCGGCCCGCTGACCTGGGTCAAGAGCGAGATCGACCTCGCCCTGGAGCGCGCCGACCAGGCGCTGCAGGAAGTTGCGGCGAGCCTGGCCGTCGACAGCGCCGATCTCGGCCAGGTCAGATTCTGTCGCACCCACCTGCATCAGGTGCAGGGCGCTCTGACCATCGTCGGTCTCGACGGAGTCACGCAGTTTACCGAGGCGCTGGAATCCTTGCTCGAGGCGATCGAGCGGCAGGAGCACGCGTGCAGCTTGGAGCGCGTCGAGCTGGCACAACGCGCCATGGCCAGCCTTCGTCATTACCTCGATGACCTGATCGGCGGCCAGCCGAACCAGCCACTGCGCCTCCTGCCCCTCTATCGGGAGCTGCAGGCGGCACGTGGCCTGCAACGCGCGCTGGCCACCGATCTCTTCTTCCCCGACCTGCGCGTACGCCCGCCACGGCGCGCAAGCGGCACGGCGAAAGCCGGTGCTGGCGAGATCCAGGGCCGCCTGCGGCAGCAACGCGCTCACTTCCAGCGCGGCCTCTTGTCATGGTTGCGGGCACCGCAGAGCGGGACGGGCGTGCCGGAAATGCTCGACGCCGTCAAACGCATCGAGGCCATCCAGGAATTGCCTTCGGCGCGCGCTTTCTGGTGGGTGGCCACCGCCTTCCTGACCGCGCTGGGTGAACGAGCGCTGCCGCCGGATGCCGATGCCAGACAACTGTGCACGCGCATCGACCTGCAGATTCGGCGACTCCTCGAAGGCTCTAACAATGTCGCCGAGCGCCTGATGCGTGACGCGCTATACCTCGTCGGCAACGCCAACAGCAAGCATCGCGCCGTCCAGCGCGTCCAGAAAGCCTACCAATTGGCCGCGCTGCTGCCCGGCACAGCACCGGAAGCCGCGGTCGCCGAGGAGTCTGTCCGCCGCCGCCTGCGTGAGGCGATCGCCAGCACCGAGGAATCCTGGAACAAGTTCTGCGCCGGAACGACGCAGGCGCTGCCGACCTTCGCGAGCAGCAGCATGGCGCTGGCGGCAGTGGTCGAGGAGCTTGGCCAGGACGACTTTCGCCGCCTGGCTCAGGCCATCGCGGAGGTCGCCGAGTTCCTCCGCAAGGCGCCGACGATGCACAACGAAGTGCTGGCCATGGAAACTGCCACGGCCATCCTGCTGGCGCTGAATGCCCAGGGAAACATCCAGTACCTGGACAGCAGCTTCACGCACCAGGTCGATGTCATGGTCGATCGAATTCATGCCTGCCTGGCCGGGAAGTCGCTGGCCGCCGAATCCGAACTGCCTTCGCTCGACGCGATGTCCCGGCAGGCGCAGGAAAAATTGCTGGTCAGCCAGGTCGCCAGGGAGATCCAGAGCAACCTGACGCAGGTCGAACAGGTGCTTGACGGCTTCTTCCGGGACGTCGACAAGGGGTCCGATCTGGAAGGCCTGGAAACGCCGATGCGCCAGGTCATCGGCGCGCTGACCATGATGCGCCACGAAGGGGCGGTTGCCGTCCTGAAGAAGTGCGCCGCCGACATACAAACCTTCTCCGCCCCGGACTATGTCCCGCTGGAGAGCGATTTCGAGCAACTTGCCGAGAAGCTGTCGCTGGTCGGTTTCTTTGTCGACGCACTGCAACACGGCGCGACTGACTTCGATGCCTTCGTCCGCAAGATGGAGTCCAGTGTTGGCCGCGAAGCGCTCGTCGAGGCGCCCGCGGGGACAGTGGAGAAGGAAGTCGAGGAGCAGAAACTCGAGGCGCACGCCCTGTTGCAAGCGCTCAAGGATCGGCCGGACGAGGCGCAGTTGCGCGAGCAGGTCGCCAGGCATCTCGCCGCGCTGCAGAAAGACGGCGATCTGGTTGGCGACCGGCAGGTCGAGCCCCAGATCAAGGCTCTGCTGTCGGCGCTCGCCGCTGGCGGCGACGCCAGCGCACAACTCGACGCACTGATGGCTGCGCTCAAGCCGCAAACCGCCGAGACACCGCAGCCCTCCGCAGAAACGATCCAGCTCGCGCAGTCCAGCAGCGAGGAAGTCGACGCCGAAATCCTGGAGATCTTTCTTGACGAGGCGCAAGAGGTGCTGGCGAGCATCGACAGAAACTTCCAGTCACTGAAAACGCAGCCACAAGCCGCAGAATTGCTGACCGCCATCCGTCGTTCCGTACATACCCTCAAGGGCAGTGGCCGCATGGTCGGACTGAGGGATTTCGGTGAAGCGGCGTGGTCGGTGGAACAGGTTCTCAACCTGTGGCTGCGCCAGGAACACGAGGTCACGCCGGCGATCATCGACCTCGTCGGCCAGGCCTACGCGCTCTTCGTCGCCTGGGTCGAGCATCTGAAAACCGGCCAGGCGCAGGCACCCGATGCCGCGCCAATGATAGCGCTTGCCACGTCGCTTCTGCGCGGCAGCGAGGAGGGCGGCGGCGAAACGCCGCAGCCGGAAGCGGCAGCCGCAGCGGATGACAGCGCTGCAGGGGCGCCGGACGGAGGCGCCAAGGCGCCCGGCGAAGGCGCGGGCAACGAGCCCGGCCCACGCCTGCGACTGACCATCACCTCGGCGCTGGCCGAGATCTTCAACGAAGAGGCCGGAACACATCTGGCAACCCTGCGCCATGAGTTCTCGGTGCTCGAAAGCGACCCCGCGGCGCCAACCACGCACGAGATGTATCGCGCAGCGCATACGCTGGCCGGCATCGCTGGAACGGTCGGCATCGAGCCGGTGAATCGCCTGAGCATGGCCCTCGAACACGCCGTCTCGCGGCGCAATCACGCAGCGCATCCGGACAGCGCCGAAGCGCTGGAAGCCATCCGCCAGGCGATTGCCGGACTGGCCCTGATGCTGACCGACATCGTCGGCCAGCACGAACCCGACGCGGCTCCCGTGCTGATCGACACGCTCGACGCACTGTATCTTGAGCAGACCGCCGAGAAAGAGGCCGAGCTGGCTGCAGAGCAGGCGCGCGGCGACGGCGATACCGGCGACGAAGCGAGCAAGGAAGCGCTCACAGCGAAAACGCCGGACCTCGACACACCGCCATCGCCGGCGACTGCCGGGCCGCAATCGATCACCGCGACGCAGGCCACTGCGGCAGCGCCGAGCGGCAGCGCGCTGGCCGTCCCGGAGATGCACGATGAGCTCGACGAGCAGCTGCTGCCGCTGTTCCTGGAAGAGGCGCTCGACCTCACCCAGAACATCGCCACGCAACTGCGCGCCTGGCGCAGCAAGCCTTCCGACAGCGACGTCCTGCGCCGCCTGGCGCGCCTGTTTCATACCCTCAAGGGTAGCGCACGCATGGCCGGAGCGATGAACCTTGGCGAGCTGACGCACGCCATCGAAACGCGCATGGCGGAAGCACAGCAGACGGAGAACTCGCCGCTCGAACTGATCGACGATATCGATAATGCGTTCGACGTCATCGTCCAGATTGTCGAACGGCTGCAGCGCGGCGAGCTGGCCGACGCGCCGGTCGAAGTTCCCGACGCCGCCGCCGAGGATATCGCGTCAGACGCTGTCGCCGGCGCCGAAATCGCGCTTCCCTCTGCCGACCAGAGTGCGCCTGCAGGACAGCCCGAAGCGCAGGAAGGCGAAAGCGAGAGCGGCGGGCAGCGCGCCCTGCTGCGCGTGCGTGCCGACCTCATCGACCGCCTGGTCAACGAAGCCGGCGAGCTGTCCATTGCGCGTTCGCGGATTGAGGGCGAAATGCGGGCCATCAAGGGATCGCTGCTCGATCTCACCGAGAACGTCATCCGACTGCGCCGCCAACTGCGCGATATCGAACTGCAGGCCGAATTGCAGATGCAGTCACGCACGGCGCACAGCGATGAACGCCGCCCGATCGATTTCGACCCCCTCGAATTCGACCGCTTTACGCGTTTTCAGGAACTGACGCGGATGATGGCCGAGTCGGTAAACGATGTCGCCACCGTGCAGCAGAACCTGCTGAAAAACCTTGACGACGCCAACGCCGCCATCCTCGCGCAGTCACGTCTGAACCGCGAAGTTCAGCAGGAGCTGATGTCGGTGCGCATGGTGCCGTTCAGCAGCATTGCCGACCGCCTCTACCGAATTGTTCGCCAGGCAGGCAAGGAGCTGGGCAAGCGGGCCAACCTGGAAATCAGCGGTGGCCAGCTGCAGCTTGACCGCATGGTCCTCGACAAGATGCTGGCGCCGCTCGAACACATGCTGCGCAACGCCGTCGCCCACGGCCTCGAAAACGCCCAGCAGCGCCGGGCCAAGGGCAAACCGGAGATCGGCGAGCTGTCTCTGAAACTGACCCAGGAAGGCAACGAGGTCATTGTCGCCTTTGCCGATGACGGCGCCGGACTCGACCGGCAGCGCTTGCGTGAGCGCGGTCTGGCCGCTGGCCTGCTGACCGAGGAGCAGGCGACGGACGACGCGCAGGTCGTCGAGATGATCTTTGCGCCGGGAATCTCGACCGCCAGCGGCGTTACGCGCCTGGCCGGGCGCGGCATCGGCATGGACGTCCTGAAGAGCGCCGTGGTCAGCCTTGGCGGGCGCATCGAAGTGCTGTCCACGCCCGACCAGGGAACCACTTTCCGCCTCTATCTGCCGCTGACGCTGGCGGTGACCAAGGCCTTGCTGGTGCGCTCCGGCCAGCGCGAGTACGCGATTCCGGCGGCAATGATCGAGCAGGTTCTCGACCTCAAGGAAAAGGGCCTGACGCGCATTCGCGAAGCCAATGCGGCGCTGTGGAGCGGCAACCCCTATCCCTTCCACTATCTGCCGCACCTCCTCGGCGCACCGCAGGCCCTCCCGGAAAAACATCCCCAGTACTGGGTCCTGCTCCTGCGCAGTGGTGCGCGCCGGGTGGCGCTTCAGGTCGATGAAGTGCTGGGCAATCAGGAAATCGTGGTCAAGAACATCGGCCCGCAGCTGGCGCGGGTCATCGGCGTGGCTGGAGCGACGGTGCTCGGCAATGGCCAGGTGCTGCTGATCCTGAACCCGATCGCGCTGGTCAGTCGTCCGCGCACGGCGACACCGGTTTCGCCGGTCCCGACGCTACGCCAGGCCGCGAACGCCGGCGGCGTCGCGGCCACGCTGCCGACGGTGATGATCGTCGACGATTCGCTGACCGTGCGCAAGATCACCAGCCGGCTGCTGGCCCGTGAAGGCTACCAGGTGATGACCGCCAAGGATGGCATGGATGCTCTCGAACAACTGGTGGCGATCATCCCCGATGTGCTGCTGGTGGACATCGAAATGCCGCGTATGGACGGCTTCGAGTTCACCCGCAACGTGCGCGCCGACGAGCGCTTGCGCGGCGTCCCGATTGTCATGATCACCTCGCGTACGGCGGACAAGCACCGGCAGTACGCCTTCGAGCTGGGCGTCAATCACTACCTCGGCAAGCCCTATCAGGAAGAGGAACTGCTACGCCTGGTGGCCGCGCACGTCAGGGAACAGCGGGGCTCTTGACGACCGCGTAGCGTTCCAGGGTCAGCTGCCTGGCCTGCTGATGGTCGACCAGCGGTGCCGGCGTCTCGCGCCCGATACGCACTCCGCAGGCTTCCTGCTCGGCCGGACTCATCCGCCACGGCGCGTGGATGAAGCGGTCAGGAACGGCGGACAGTTCCGGCAGGTAGCGACGGATGAACTTGCCCGCAGGGTCGAAGCGCTCCGACTGCAGGACGGGATTGAAGATCCGGAAATAGGGCTGGGCATCGCAACCACTCGACGCGGCCCATTGCCAGCCACCGTTGTTGGCAGCGAGATCGAAGTCGTTCAAGCGGGCGGCGAAATAAGCCTCGCCGCGCCGCCAGTCGATGCCCAGGTCCTTGCTCAGAAACGAGGCGCTGACCATGCGCAGACGATTGTGCATATAGCCCGTGCCGTTGAGCTGGCGCATCGCGGCGTCGACCAGCGGATAGCCGGTGCGTCCTTCGCACCAGGCCGCGAAGGCCTCCTCCGCAGGCGCCCCCTGCTCCCAGGCGACGGCGTCGTAAGCCGGCTTGAAGGCGCGCTCGGCGACGTAGGGAAAGCGATCGAGGATCATGAAGTAGAAGTCACGCCAGACGAGTTCCGAGAGCCAGGTCGCAGCGCCCTCGTTACCCGCCCGCAGAGCCCCCGCGGCATTCGCCCTGGACACCAGTTCGCGAATCGAGACGGTCCCGAAACGCAGGTGGATCGACAGATAGGACACCCCTTTCAGCGCCGGAAAGTCGCGCTGCTGGCGATAGCGGGAGATGCGCCCGAGAAAATCGTCGAGCAATTGCCGTGCCCCGGACATCCCGGGGACGAAACCCAGCGCGCGCAGGTCGGTCGCGGCAAATCCGAGTTCCGCCAGCGCGGGCACGCGCTGCGCGCCCGGCGGCGTGGCCAGCGTCCCGATTTCTCCTTCACCGGGCTGCCAGTCGTCCTCGGTCAGGCGCTTGAGCCAGGCTTTCTTGTACGGGGAAAACACCGTAAACGGTCGCCCGGACTGGGTCAGAACTTCGTCGCCGTCAAGAATTGCCTGATCCTTGAAAGACTCGAAGGCGATTCCGCCGGCGTGCAAGGCAGCGCTCACCGCGGCATCGCGACGCTTGGCTTGCGGCTCGTAATCGCGGTTGGCGAAAACCGCCGCGACGCCAAGCTCGCCGGCCAGTTTCGGTATCTCCTCGGCGGCCCAGCCATGGCGGACCCACAAACCGCCGCCACGCCGGCGCAGGGCGGTGTCCAGTTCGAGCAGCGATTGGCGAATGAAGTCGACGCGCCGATCGTCACGCCTGGGCAGCGGATCGAGAATTTCGCGGTCGAAGAGAAACGCGCAATGGACGCGCCTTCCCCTGCGCAGCGCTTCACCCAGCGCGACGTGATCGCTGTCACGCAGATCGCGCCTGAACCAGACCAGAATTGAGTCGAGCATGGATTACCTTTGTGTCCCCAGCCACCGCCGATTAGAATGAGGCCATGAAAAGCATCAACCTCACCGACCATTTTCTCATTGCCATGCCGGCAATGGCAGATCCGTATTTCTCCAGGACGCTGGTCTATATTGCCGAGCACAACGAGCGTGGCGCGCTGGGGGTGATCGTCAATCGCCCGATCGACATGAGTCTGGGAACGCTGCTCGGCAAGATCGACGTCGTGCTCGAGGCCGAGGGCTTCGCCAACCTGCCGGTTCTGTTCGGCGGGCCGGTGCAGACCGATCGCGGCTTCGTCCTGCACCGACCGGTCGGCCAATGGCAATCGACACTGGTGGTCAACGATCACGTCGGACTCACCAGTTCGCGCGACATTCTGCAGTCGGTGGCCGAAAAAGGCCAACCGCAGGACCTGATGGTCACGCTCGGCTACTCCGGCTGGTCTGCCGGCCAACTCGAACACGAACTGGCCCAGAACGCGTGGTTGACCGTCGCGGCCAAACTGCCGATTCTCTTCGAGTTGCCCTACGAGGAACGTCTGGCCTCGGCGCTTGACCTCCTCGGCGTCAGCCTCACCAACCTTGCCGACCAAGTCGGTCATGCCTGAGGCGACCGGCGGACCGACTGGCGCCGTGCTCGCTTTCGACTTCGGTGAAAAACGCATCGGCGTCGCGACCGGCGAATGGCAGCTGCGACAAGCGCATGCGCTGACCACCGTCCATGGCGAAGGCAACGCCGCGCGCTTCGCGGCCATCGCCGCCCTGATCGAGGAATGGCAGCCGCGCAACCTGGTCGTCGGACGGCCCTTGTCGCTCGACGGCAGTGTACATGCCATGACCGCCCGCTGCGAACGTTTCGCCAACCAACTGCGCGGCCGCTTCAGGCTGAGCGTCGATTATGCCGACGAACGGCTTTCCTCGCTCGAAGCACAGGCGCGGCTGCGCGCAGCCGGTCACGACTCGCGCAAGGCCGGCAGGCATCTTGACGCCGTCGCCGCGCAGCTCATCCTGCAGGACTATTTCGATAGCACCCGCGGCGACTCATCCACGCTTTCTCCCACCCCCGACGAGCCAACCGATGCCAGCCATTGAACTTCCCGACGCCAACGTGCAATGCAGAGAACTCGCTGAACTCATCCGACCCCGGCTGCTCGCGAACACGGTCCTGGTCGGCATTCACAGCGGCGGCGTCTGGGTCGCCCGACGATTGCACGATCTGCTGGCACTGGACAACGAGATCGGCCTGATCGATGTCTCTTTCTACCGCGATGACTACGGCGAAAAGGGTCTGCATCCGCGCGTCCGGCCAACGTCGATCCCCTTCGATGTGGAAGGCCGGCCGCTGATCCTGGTCGACGACGTGCTGTACACGGGTCGCACGACGCGTGCGGCGATCAACGAACTGTTCGACTACGGTCGACCGGCGAGCATCCAGCTTGCCGTTCTCGCCGACCGCGGCCAGCGGCAACTGCCCATCTGCGCCGACTTCTGCACCTGGCGGGTCGACCTCGACGCGACGCAGGAACTGGTGCTCTCTGCGGACGGCGGCGCCAACCTGCGCTGGAGCCTGGCCGCCGATGCATAATCCGCAACTCAACGCCAATGGCGAGCTGACACACCTGCTGTCGATCGAGGGCTTGCCGCGCGAACTGATTCATCAGATTCTCGATACCGCATCGAGCTTCCTCGAAGTGTCCGACCGCGACGTCAAGAAGGTCCCCCTGTTGCGTGGCAAGAGCGTGTTCAACGTCTTTTTCGAGAACTCCACGCGTACGCGAACGACCTTCGAGATTGCCGCCAAACGCCTCTCCGCGGACGTCATCAACCTCGACGTGACGCGCTCGTCCACCGCCAAGGGCGAAACCCTGCTCGACACGGTCGACAACCTGATCGCCATGCACGCCGACATGTTCGTCGTCCGCCACGCGGCCAGCGGTGCGCCGCACCTGATCACCGAGCATCTGCGCCGCCTCGGGCGGAACGACGTGCACGTGGTCAATGCCGGCGACGGACGTCACGCCCACCCGACGCAGGGCCTGCTCGACATGTATACCATCCGTCACTACAAGAAGGATTTCAGCAATCTGGTGGTGGCGGTGGTCGGCGACATCCTGCACTCGCGCGTGGCGCGCTCGGACATCAACGCGCTGACCACCCTCGGCGCCGCCGAGGTACGCGCCGTCGGCCCGCAAACGCTGCTGCCCACGGCCATCGAAAGAATGGGTGTGCGGGTCTGCCATGACCTGCGCGAAGGGATACGCGATTGCGACGTGGTCATCATGTTGCGCCTGCAGAACGAGCGCATGAATGGTGCGCTGCTGCCCTCGGCGCGCGAGTACTTCCACTGTTACGGGCTGACGCCGGCAATGCTGTCGCTGGCCAAGGCGGACGCCATCGTGATGCATCCGGGGCCAATGAATCGTGGCGTTGAAATCGACTCTGACGTCGCCGACGGACCGCAGGCAGTGATTCTGCCGCAGGTGACCTTCGGGATTGCCGTGCGCATGGCGGTCATGGGCATTCTGGCAGGGAACTGAACGATGAACAGGCAGAACCTCCACATCCGCAACGCGCGGCTGATCGACCCCAGGAACGGCCTCGATGAGCAGCTCGACCTGTTCGTCGCCGACGCGCGCATTGCGTCGATAGGCCAGCCGCCGGCCGGCTTCTCGGCTGACCGCAGCATTGACGCCAGCGGGCTGATCGCCTGCCCCGGTCTGGTCGATCTGTCGACCCGGCTGGGCGCCATCGAACCCGAACTCGCCGCCGCCGTCGCCGGCGGCGTCACCTCGCTGGCCTGTCCGCCAGACACCAAACCACCGCTCGATGAACCGGGGCTGGTCGAACGCCTGGTACGGCGCAGCGAAACGCTTGGCCTGGCACGCGTCTATCCGATCGGCGCCCTGACCCACGGGCTGGCTGGCCAGCGGCTCGCTGAAATGAACGCGCTCGCGCGTGCCGGCTGCATTGGCTTCTCGCAGGCCAACGAGCCCATCGACACGCAGCTGCTGCTGCGAGCCATGCAGTACGCGGCAACTTTTTCGTACGCCCTGCGCCTGCGGCCACAAGACCAGTTTCTCGCCCGTGAGGGTGTCGCCCACGATGGTGAAGTTGCGTCGCGGCTGGGACTGACCGGGGTACCGGTATCGGCGGAAACCGTGGCCATCGCCACAGCCCTGCACCTGGCGTCCGAAACCGGTGTCCGCCTGCATCTTTCGCGGCTTTCTTCAGCCGCCGGCGTGGCACTTGTCCGCGAAGCCAAGCGTTCGCGGATGCCGGTCAGCTGTGACGTGTCGATCCACCACCTGCATCTTTCGGAAATGGACATCGGCTACTTCGACAGCAACGCTCGCTTCGACCCGCCGCTACGCGCGCAAAGCGACCGTGACGCGCTCCGTGCCGCCGTTCGCGAGGGGGTCGCGGCAATCTGTTCGGACCACACCCCGGTCGATGCGGATGGCAAGCAACTGCCGTTTGCCGAAGCCGTCCCCGGCGCCATCGGCCTGGAAATCCTGCTCCCCTTGACGCTGTTGTGGGCGGAACAGGTGCAGCTTCCCTTAGCCGAAGCGCTGGCCCGCATCACCTGTGATCCGGCAGAAATTCTCGGCATCGACGCCGGCTCGCTGAGCGTCGGCAGTCGTGCCGACATTTGCGTCTTCGACCCCTGCGAAGCCTGGCGGCTTACCCCCGAGACCTTGCGCAGCCAGGGCAAGAACAGCCCCTACCTGGGTTACGAAATGATCGGCAGGGTGCGCATGACGCTGGTCGGCGGACGAATCATCTTCGAGGCTTGAGCCTCACTGCCCGAGAAGGCGCCGTAGCGAACTCGCTGACACCCCGCTCAGGGTCAACCGCTTGCGCCGCGACTGGTGGCCACTCTTCAGCTCGATCAGCGACTTGGCCAGCCCCAGCCGCTGCGCAAAGAACTCGATCAGGGCGGCGTTCGCGCGCCCGTCGATCGCCGGCGCCGCGAGGCGGACTTTGAGCGCGTCGCCGTGCAGGCCAACGATTTCGCTGCGCTTTGCCGCCGGCTGAACATGGACGCTCAGGGTCAGCACAGCACCGTTTTCATGTAGCCAGTCGGCCACGGCTTACAGAAACATAAGGACCAGCTGCGCCAGGACAATGGCGATAAACGGCGACAGATCGACCGCGCCGATGCGTGGAACGAGACGCTGGATGGGACTCAGGAAGGGCCGGGTCAGCTGCCCGACCGGCTGGGTCAAAGGCGAATACGGACTGACCCACGAGAGCACGGCCTGCACAACCAGCGCAGCGATCAGCAGGTAGATGCTCATGCGCAGGGTCGCCAGCACGCCCTGCCACAGCAGTACAGGCCACAGGCTCAGCGGTGACCAGGCTTCGCTGCCACCGTGCAGGGAAACGACGGCGACGGCAAGAACGACCTGGAGCAGATACGCGGGCAGCAGGCTCGCCAGATCGAGTCCCCACAGGCCGGGCAGCGCCTTGCGCAAGGGCTTGACCAGCCAGTTGGTCAGGTCGACGACGAAAGTACCCACCTGGTTGTTGAACGACACCCGGAAAGCCTGCATGTAGAAACGCAGCAGCAGGGCAAAGCTCAGGAACCCGGTCACCACCTGGAGCAGAAACAAAACCGCTTGTGCCGCCATCAGCTATCCTTTCCCAGCAGCTCGCCCAATTCACGACTGCGGGCGTTGGCCGCCTGCACGCCAGCGATGAAGCCTTCCCTGACGCCACGCTCTTCCATCATTTGCAGCGCGGCTTCGGTCGTTCCGCCTTTCGAGGTGACGCGTTCACGCAAAACGGCAGCGGCTTCATCGGACTGCACGGCCAGCTTGGCGGCGCCGAGTACCGTTTCTATCGCCAGCTGGCGCGCCTGCAGTGGCGTCAGACCCAGTTCGGTCCCCGCCTGCTGCAAGGTCTCGATGAACAGGAAGACATACGCCGGGCCGCTGCCCGAGACCGCGGTCACGGCGTCCATTTGCGCCTCATCGGCGACCCACAGGGTACTGCCCACGGCCTGCAGGATGCGCTCGGCACCGAGCCGCTCGGCCATCGATACCGCAGGCAAGGCGCACAGCCCGGTGATGCCGGCACCGATCAGCGCCGGGGTATTGGGCATCGCGCGCACGATCTTGGCATAGCCGTCGAGCCAGCGGGCGATGTCTGCCAGGCGCAAGCCGGCCGCGATACTGATGACGAGTTGCTGCTTGAGGCGCTTGGGAAGCGACGCACAGGCATCGTGCATCTGCTGCGGCTTTACCGATAGCAGCAGCGCATCGCAGTCGAGCGCGGCGGCAGTCGGCGCCTCGTAACAGCGCACCCCGTACATCAGGCGAAGCTTGGCACGCCCCTGCGCACCGACCTCGATCACCGCAATGTCGGCAGCCGAAAATCCGGTTTTCACCAGGCCACCGATCAGGGCGCTGGCCATGTTGCCGCCACCCAGGAAAGTAATTCTCATGCTTTGTGTCTCTCACCAAAAATCGCGCTACCCACACGCACCACGGTCGCCCCCTCGGCGATCGCCGCGTCAAGATCGTGCGACATACCCATCGAAAGGGTATCAAGCACCAGGCCGTCGGCCTGCAGCTGCTCGAACAGCTGGCGCAACAGGCGGAACGGGCGACGCTGTTCGAGAAAGGCGTCACTGCGCGCGGGAACGGCCATCAGACCGCGCAAGCGCAAATTTGGCAGCGCAGCAACTGCCTGCGCCAGCGCCGGCACGTCGGCAGGCGAAACCCCACCCTTGCTGGCCTCGCCGCTGACGTTCACCTGCACACAGACCGACAGCGGCGGCAGCGACGCAGGTCTTTGTTCGGCAAGACGTTCGGCAATCCGCAAGCGGTCGATAGAATGCACCCAGTTGAAATTCTCGGCAAGCAAACGGGTCTTGTTGCTCTGCAGCGAACCGATGAAATGCCAGTCCAGCGCCAGGGAACGGAGCTGATCCATCTTATCGAGGGCTTCCTGGACAAAGCTCTCGCCGAAGGAAGTCTGCCCGGCAAGCGCCACCTCGCGAATGCACGCGACAGGCCAGGTCTTGCTCACCGCGACCAGGCGAACATCCCCCGGGTCACGTCCGCATTGCCGTGCCGCGCCGGCGATTTGCGCGAGAACGGCTTGCAGCTTGGCGGAGAGTGAGGTCATAATCGGGCGCTACGCAGGTTGCCCCGAGTATAGCACCGCGCCCTGCCCACCGCCCGAGGACCGAACCTGATGGACATCACCGAACTGCTGGCCTTCAGCGTCAAGAACAAGGCTTCCGACCTCCACCTGTCATCGGGCCTGCCGCCAATGATCCGCGTCAACGGCGACGTGCGGCGCATCAACCTGCCGGCCATGGAGCACAAGGACGTGCACGCCAGGGTCTATGACATCATGAGCGACGGCCAGCGCAAGCAGTACGAAGACACCCTGGAATGCGATTTTTCCTTCGAGATCCCCAATCTGGCGCGCTTTCGGGTCAATGCGTTCGTGCAGAACCGTGGCGCCAGCGCTGTCTTTCGGACGATTCCGTCGAAAGTGCTGAGCCTCGAGGAACTCAACTGTCCGAAGATCTTCAAGACCATCTCCGAATTTCCCCGCGGCATCGTACTGGTCACCGGACCTACCGGCTCAGGCAAGTCGACCACCCTGGCGGCGATGGTCAACCATGTCAATGAGAACATGTACGGGCACATCCTGACCGTCGAGGATCCGATCGAATTCGTTCACCAGTCGAAGAAGTGCCTGATCAACCAACGCGAAGTTGGACCGCATACGCTGTCATTCCAGAATGCGCTGCGCGCGGCGCTGCGCGAGGACCCGGACGTCATCCTGGTTGGTGAAATGCGCGATCTGGAAACCATCCGCCTGGCACTCTCGGGCGCCGAAACGGGACACCTGGTATTCGCCACTCTGCACACCTCGAGTGCGGCGAAGACCATCGACCGGATCGTCGACGTGTTCCCGGCAGCCGAAAAGGAAATGGTGCGTTCGATGCTCTCCGAGTCGCTGCGCGCGGTCATCTCGCAAACTCTGCTCAAGAGCAAGGATGGCCAGGGACGGGTCGCCGCGCACGAAATCATGCTCGGCACGCCGGCAATCCGCAACCTGATCCGGGAGAACAAGGTCGCCCAGATGTACTCCGCGCTGCAGACAGGGCAGCAGCATGGAATGCAGACGCTGGACCAGAATCTGGTCGAACTCGTGCGCCGCAACATCGTGTCGGCGGTGGAAGCCAAGACCAAGGCCGCCAACAAGGACACCTTCCCCAGCGTCTAAGCCCGCTTCGCGAGCAGGAGAATAAGCATGGAGCACGATCAAGCGCTGAAGTTCATGCACGAACTGCTACGGCTGATGACGCAGAAGAACGGTTCCGACCTGTTCATCACCGCGCATTTCCCGCCGGCAATCAAGATCGACGGCAAGGTGATGCCGGTATCCAATCAGCCGCTCCTGCCGCAGCATTCCGCCGAGCTCGCACGCTCGATCATGAACGATCGGCAAGCGACCGAATTCGAAGAGAAGAAGGAATGCAACTTTGCCATTTCACCGTCGGGCATCGGCCGCTTTCGGGTCAATGCCCTGGTGCAACAGGGGCGGGTCGCGGTGGTCTGCCGAACGATCAACCTGGTGGTTCCGACGCTGGACGACCTGGCCTTGCCAGCGGTACTCAAGGACCTCTCGCTGACCAGCCGCGGCCTGGTGATCTTCGTCGGCGGCACCGGCACCGGCAAGACGACTTCACTGGCCGCGCTGCTTGATCACCGCAACCGCAACAGTCACGGCCACATCATCACCATCGAAGACCCCATCGAGTTCGTGCACGAACACAAGAAGTGCATCATCACGCAGCGCGAAATCGGCGTCGACACCGACTCCTGGGAAATCGCGCTGAAGAACACCCTGCGCCAGGCGCCGAACGTGATCATGATGGGCGAGATCAGAGACCGGGCGACGATGGACTACGCCGTCGCTTTCGCCGAAACGGGCCATCTGTGCCTGGCGACGCTGCACGCCAACAGCAGCAACCAGGCGCTGGACCGGATCATCAACTTCTTCCCCGAAGAACGTCGCCACCAGTTGCTGATGGACCTTTCCCTGAACCTGCGCGCCCTGATTTCGCAGCGCCTGCTGCCGAAGAAGGACGGCAAGGGACGGGTGCCGGCGATCGAGGTGCTGCTCAATTCACCGCTGATTTCGGACCTGATCTTCAAGGGACAGGTGCACGAGATCAAGGACGTCATGAAGCGCTCGCGCGAGCTTGGCATGCAGACCTTCGACCAGGCGCTTTTCGACCTTTACGAGGCCGGTCAGATCAACTACCAGGACGCCTTGCGCAACGCCGACTCGCTCAACGACCTGCGCCTGCAAATCAAGCTGCACGGCAAGGAGTCGCACGATCGAGACCTCACCGCCGGCATCGGCCACCTCGACATCGTCTAGAGCCGCTTCCGCCCGCGGCGACGCTGCGCAGCCGCGGCGGCGGCACAGCCAGTGTGCCGCGAGCGCCGGCGCAGGCATGCTTGCACGAGCGCAAGCAATCGACTCTACGCGGGGGTTGCCCCGCTCTTGCCGCGGTTACTGCCGGCGACCATCCTGAATTCGTACAGGCGGCAGTCAAGCGCACCGTTGAACAGCGGCGTCTTCTTGCTGGGTGTCAGGCGCACCATTTTCGGCAGGCGCGTGTCGGCGCTGATCAGGTAACAGGTCCAGCCCGCGAAGCGTTGCTTGAGCGCCTGGCCGAGCAAGGGGTAGAAGGCGGCCAGTTCGTCGTCGCTGGATACCCGCTCGCCGTAAGGCGGGTTGCTGACCATTATCCCGCTGCTCGCCGGTGCGTCGATGGCGAGCAGATCTCCCGAACGCAGGCTGACCGCGGGCAGCAGCCCGGCACGGTCGAGGTTGGCCAGCGCAGCGCGCACCGCCACCGGCGAGACGTCGCTGCCGAAGATCCGTGCATCGGCAACCGGTTTCTCGCCGGCCCGCGCTGCATCGTGCAGCGCTTGCCAGGCCGCGGCATCGAAATTGAGCAGATTCTGGAAAGCGAAATCTCGCCTGGCGCCCGGCGCCAGGCCGAGCGCAATCTGGGCGGCCTCGAGCAGAAAAGTGCCGCTGCCACACATCGGGTCAAGCAGCGGGATGCCCGGCTGCCAGCCACTGAGGCGCAGGATGCCCGCCGCCAGGTTTTCGCGCAACGGCGCTTCTACGGTCTTCTGGCGAAAACCGCGCTGGTAAAGCGGAGCGCCCGAGGTGTCCAGATAGAGCGTGCACTCGTCGCTGCTGATGAAACCCTGGATACGCACGTCCGGTTGGCGCGTGTCGACGCTTGGCCGGCGGCCGAAGTCACGGCGAAAGCGATCGCAAATGGCGTCCTTGATGCGCAGAGTCACAAAGTCGATGCTCTTCAATGGGCTTTTCACCGCATTGACGTCGACGCGAATCGTCTGTTCGGGAACGAACCACTTGGGCCATGCCGTCTCGAGCGCCAACTGGTAGATGTCTTCCTCCTTCGCGTAGCGGGCGTGCGCGACACGGCAGAGGACGCGGGTGGCAATCCGTGAATGGAGATTGAGCCGGTAGCAAACCGGCCACTCGGCGAAAAAATGCACGCCGCCGGAGCTCTGCTTCAGATCAGACGCGCCAGCCATCGCCAGATCTTCGGCGAGCAGGGTCTCAAGACCACGCGGACAGCTGGCAAAGAAGGTTTCCAAGATTGTCTCCGACTAAAAAGGCTTCAGGACGGCGAGGTAGATCGCCGCCAGCAACAACAGCACCGGTACTTCGTTGAACCAGCGGAACCAGACATGACTACGTTTGCAGCGACCATCCCTGAAACCCTGCAACAGGCGACCACAATACGCGTGATAAACAATCAGCAACCCGACCAGCGCGGTCTTGGCGTGCAGCCAGCCGCCCGAAAAACCGTAGCCGAACCACAACCAGAGACCAAGAGCGACCGCCAGAAAGCCGATCGGCGTCATGAAGCGATAGAGCTTTTGTGCCATCATCAAAAGACGCTTGCGCTCCTTCTCGCTATCGGGATCGACCATTGCCAGATTGACAAAAATACGCGGCAGGTAGAACAGACCGGCGAACCAGCTGACGACCATCCACAGGTGCAGAACCTTGGCTACGAGCACTGACTCTTCCTTTCCCTTGCCGCCGCTGCGACGCCATCCTCGACGCGTGCATAGCGCAGCCTGACACGAAGCTCTTTCTTGAGCCGCTGGTTGAGCAGCCGACGTGATTCACTCATGAACGACAATTGCAGGGCCGAGAGCTGCTCCTGCGCCTCGCCACGCGACAGGCGGGGCACACGGGGATAACCAAAACGATCGGCAACGAGATCAAAATAGTCGCCCATGGTGATCTCCGAATCATCGCTTGCGTTGTAGCTGCGGTTGCTGCGCCCATGGCGCAGCGCGGCACAGGTGATCATCGCCAGATCGTCGGCATGAACGTGGTTGGTATAGACATCGTCGACCGTGCGCAGCGCTGGGACGCCGCGCCGCAGGCGTTCGATCGGCAAACGGTCGGCGGCGTAGATCCCGGGCACACGCAGGATGCTGACGACGACCCCGCGCCGACCGAAAGCTCGCAACTGGCGCTCGGCGTCAACCCGGCGGTGGGCGCGGGCAGTGCCTGGGCAGACCGCACGCGTCTCGTCCACGCGTTCGCCGGAGCAGTCACCATAGACACCCGAGGTGCTTATATACACGATCCGCTGTGGTAGACTCATCCCGCTGGCAAGTGCGGCAAGCAGCCAGCGGGTGCGTGTATCGCGCCGGTCGCCGGCCCCACCTGTCGGCTTGAGCGTGGCGGGCGGAGCCAGGTGGACGATGATCTCGGCCAGACCGGCAATGCGCTGCAGCGTGGCGCGTCGATCGAGGTCGGCAAGCACCGGTCGGGCACCTTTGTCGCGCCAGAACGCGGCCTGCTCCGGGTCGCGGACCAGGGCGAAAACGCGGTAGTGGCCAAGCAGCCGTGGCAGCAGACGGCGGGCAACATCTCCACAACCGACGATCAATAGTTTTTGCACCGCGCAATTTTACCGGATTCGTACAGCAGTGGAGACGCAATGGGTTTTCAGGTCAGCGTACAGCCGAGCCAGCACGGTTTTCAGGCACAGCCGGAGGAGACGATCCTCGACGCCGCACTGCGCCAGGGGCTATGCCTTCCCTACGGCTGTCGCGACGGCGTTTGTGGCTCGTGTCGGGGCAAGGTGCTGAGCGGCCAGGTGACACATGGCAAGGCCGGCCTCGATGTCCTCAGCGAGGCTGACCGCGACGCCGGCTATGCCCTCTTCTGCTGCGCCATGGCGCGCAGCGACCTGGACATCGAAAGCCGCGAGGTTCGTTCGCTCGAGGACATTCCGATCAGGACCCTGCCCGCCCGCGTGCACAGCCTCACCCGCGCCGCGCCGGATGTAATGATCATCAAACTGAAACTCCCGGCCAGCGATCGCCTGCAGTTTCTCGCCGGGCAATATGTGGACATCCTGCTCCGGGAAGGAAAGCGGCGGGCATTTTCCATCGCCAACGCGCCGCACGAGGACGCTTTCCTGGAATTGCATGTCCGCCACATGCCAGGCGGACAGTTCACCGGGCAGGTGTTCAGCACCATGAAGGAGAGAGATCTTCTCCGCCTGCGTGGACCGCAGGGCAGCTTCTTCCTGCGCTCCGACTCGCCGAAACCCATGCTCCTGGTCGCCGGCGGTACCGGCTTTGCGCCGATCAAGGCCATCGTTCACCAGGCGATTGCGGAGGGCGACGAGCGCCCGATGGCCGTCTATTGGGGTGGACGGCAGCTCGCCGACCTCTACCTCCTGGAACTCGCCCAACAGTGGCCTGCGCAGCATCCGAACCTGCGCTTCGTCCCGGTGCTCTCCGACGCGCCCGCAGACGAACACTGGAATGGCCGCCACGGCCTCGTTCATCAGGCAGCGATGGCGGACCATCCCGACCTTTCCGGCTATCAAGCCTACGTTTGCGGGTCGCCGGCGATGGTCGCTGCCGCCAGGGAGGATTTCCTGACCCGCTGTCACCTGCCAGCCGAAGAGTTCTTTGCCGACTCTTTCGACTTTGCGTCGGACACCCTCGCGGCGATCGACACCCTCCATCCTTCGGACCGAAAGGTCGACCCCTATGAATAAGGTCTTCATGTCCCGCCAGCCTCTGCTCAATCGTCAGAGCAGGATCATCGCCAGCCGCTTGACGCTACACCTCGGCGAGGATCAGAGCATGCAGGATGCCGCGACTGCCCTCGGCGCCCTTGACGACATCTGGACGCGAAGCGAAAAATCGGTGTTCATCAGTTGCGGAGCGAGAAAAATCGACGCCGGCTTGCTGGACTGGTCGGCACCCGAGAATGCAGCCATTGAAATACCGGCCGCAGCGCTCCTCGACGCCGACGGAGCCGACCTCATTGGTGCCCTGCAAACCTGGCAGCCGACCGCCTGCCTGCTCTTTGACGCGCAGGCAACGAAGGCGCTGGCGGTGGACGTACCGTTTCGCTTCATCGGTTTTGACGCCCAGCAGTTCACGCTTGCCCAGCTGAAACTGCTCGCTGCGCGCACCCGCAGCTATGGCATGGGCATCGCGTTCGATGTCAGGACCAGCGAGGACTTCCGGGCATGCATGGATGCCGGCATGACCGCTGCTGCCGGATGGTTCTTTACGGCACCGACGAGGCAGCCGGCCAAGACGCTCAATCCAGCGCAGACGAACATCGTGCGGGTGCTCAACCTGGTGCGCCAGAACGGCGAGATTCGGGACATCGAAGCCGCACTCAAGCACGACGTAGCGATGTCCTACAAGCTGCTGCGTTACATCAACTCCGCGGGTTTTGGCCTGTCCTGCGAGATTCAGTCGTTCCGCCACGCGGTCAACATGCTCGGCTACGACAAGCTCAATCGCTGGCTGTCGCTGCTCCTGGCGACCGCCAGCAAGGACCCGATGGCGCCGGCATTGATGTACACCGCGGTGCTGCGCGGCCGGCTGATGGAGTTGCTCTCCGCGGGTCTGGTCGACAAGGCTGAGTACGACAACCTGTTCATCACCGGGGCGTTCTCCCTGCTCGACGTGCTGCTCGGCGTCAGCATGGAGCAGGCACTCGATGCCATGCGCCTGCCAGACCCGATCTGTGACGCCCTGCTGGGAAATGGTGGTCGCTATCAGCCCTTCCTCGAACTGGCGCTGAGCAGTGAAGGCGACCAGGGCGAGCGCATCGCCGAACAGGCGGCGATGCTCGGACTGACTGCGGACCAGTTCAATCGCGCACAGCTACAGGCACAGGCATTCGCCGAGGCGATGGAGTTCTAGGCAGAGCAGCAGGGGGCGGCACGGGTACTGGGCAACTGCCGCCACCCTCGTCGTGGCGACGGCAAGGCCACCCTTCCTACTCGCCGAGGTAGGCGGCGCGTACCTTCGGGTCGGCGAGCAGCTTCTTCGACTCGTCGGTAACCGTGATTTCGCCGCTCTCCATGACGTAACCGCGCTGACTGACTTCGAGTGCCAACTTGGCGTTCTGCTCGACGAGCAGAATGGTCATGCCTTCCAGCGACACCGTGCGGATGACCTCGAAGATCTTCTGCACCATGATCGGAGCGAGGCCCATCGAAGGTTCGTCGAGGAGCATCAGCTTGGGTTTGCTCATCAGCGCTCGACCGATGGCCAACATCTGCTGCTCGCCACCGGAAAGCGTCCCGGCAGTTTGCTGTGCGCGCTCCTTGAGGCGCGGGAAGAGCCCTAGAACATGCTCGAGATCGCGTTCGATTTCGGCCTTGTCGTTGCGTGCATAGGCACCCATGCGCAGGTTTTCCAGGCAGCTCATGCGCGGGAAGACGCCTCTGCCCTCGGGTACCAGCGCAATGCCCTCGCCGACCAGCTGATATGGCGGCAGGGAAACAAGCTCCTTGCCGCGGTAGCGAACACTGCCGCCCGCAGGCTCGAGCAATCTCGCCAAAGCGCGCAGGGTACTGCTCTTGCCGGCGCCATTGGCCCCGATCAGGGCGACCATCTCACCCTCGTTGACGTGAAAGGTGATGCCGCGAACGGCCTGGATCCCACCGTAGGAAACGCGCAATCCGGTAACTTCAAGCATTGTTTGTCCGTTCGTTCAAGCGACCGACCCGCCGAGATAGGCCTCGATGACGCGAGGGTCCTTCTGGACCACCGCTGGCACGTCCTCGCAGATCTTCTCGCCGTAGTCGAGTACTGCCACCCGCCCGCACAAGCCCATCACCAGCTTGACGTCGTGCTCGATCAGCAGGACCGTCACGCCATCCTTGCAGATGCCTTCGACAAGGACGCGCAAGGCTTCGGTTTCGGTGCCGTTCATCCCCGCAGCGGGCTCGTCGAGCGCCAGCAACTTCGGTTCCGTGGCCAGAGCACGGGCAATCTCGAGTCGGCGCTGGTCGCCGTAGGAGAGATTCTTGGCATGGTCGTGCGCGCGTTCATGAATGCCGACGTAGTGCAAGAGCTCCTCGGCACGACGAGTAATCGCGGCCTCTTCGGCCATCGTCGCCCGGTTGCGAGTGATCGCACCAAGCACGCCGGCATGGGTACGCAGATGCCGTCCGACCATCACGTTCTCAATCGCCGTCATGTTGCCGAACAGGCGAATGTTCTGAAAGGTCCGCGCAATTCCCACTTCCGCCGCCTTGTGCGGGGCGTCGGCGGTCAGCTTTACGCCGTCAAAGACGAAATGGCCGCTCTCGTTCTTGTAGAGCCCGGTCAGGCAATTGAAGAATGTCGTCTTGCCGGCGCCGTTGGGCCCGATCAGGCCGTAGATCTCGCCCCGCCGAATCGTCAGCGAGACGTCATGCAAGGCCTTGACGCCGCCAAAATGCTTGGCCACGTCGTGCGCCTGGAGAAGGATCTGGGGTTCGCTCATGGTCAATTCGCGCTCTCGGCAAGCTCGCGACGGCGTTGTGGCGAGGGCCACAGACCTGCCGGCCGAAAGCGCATCACGAGCACCATCGACAGGCCGAATATGAGCATTCGCAAGCTTTCCGGATCGATAATCATGCGCCCGAAGAGTGCATCCTGCAGCGGCTCGATGCCATAGCGCAGGACCTCGGGAAGCGCGGTCAGCAGGATGGCCCCGAGGATGACGCCGGGGATATGCCCCATGCCGCCGAGAACGACCATCGCCAGGATGGTGATCGACTCCATCAGCGAGAAGCTCTCCGGGCTGACGAAGCCCTGCATCGCCGAGAACACGCCGCCGGCAACGCCACCGAATGACGCCCCCATGGCGAAAGCCAGCAGCTTGATGTTGCGGGTGTTGATCCCGCAAGCCTTGGCGGCAACCTCATCCTCGCGAATGGCTTGCCAGGCGCGACCGACGCGAGAATTCTGCAGGCGGATATTGACGATGATCACCATGATCGCCAGCGCGACGAGCAGAAAGTAGTACTTCTGTGGCCCGGAGATGTCCAGGCCAAAAATGGTGGTGGTGTCGGCAAACGAGAAATCGCCGATTCTGATCGGGTCGATCAGGGTAATCCCTTGTGCCCCGTTGGTGACATTGATCGGGGCATTCAGATTGTTCAGGAAAATGCGGATGATCTCGCCAAAGCCGAGTGTAACGATGGCCAGGTAGTCACCGCGCAACTTCAGCGTCGGCGCACCGAGCAACATCCCGAAGAGACAGGCGATGGCGGCACCGAGCGGCAGAATCACCCAGAAGGGCAGGTGCAAGCCGAAGTGTGGCGATGCCAGCAAGGCATAGACGTAGGCGCCGACGGCGTAGAAGGCAACGTAACCGAGGTCGAGCAAGCCCGCATAGCCGACGACGATATTCAGCCCCAGTGCCAGGAAGATATAAAGAATCGCGAAGTTTGCGATGCGTACCCACGCCTGGCCGCCAAGGGCAGCAACGAAAGGAACGGCGAGCAGGACGACGCCGATGAGCACCACTGCCAGCCAATGCCGCTGCCAGGGAGCGGCCTTCTTGAGCTGTTCGTTCATGCGCGATCTCCCGTGCGCTCGCCAAAGAGACCCGAGGGGCGAAACATCAGCACCACGATCAGGACAATGAAGGCAAAAATATCCTGGTAGTGGCTACCAAGAAAGTCGCCCGTAAGCTGGCCGATGTAGCCCGCACCAAGCGCTTCGATCACGCCGAGCAGGATACCCCCGGCCATGGCGCCGGCGAGGTTGCCGATGCCGCCGAGGACGGCTGCCGTAAAGGCCTTCAGCCCGAGCATGAAGCCCATCTGGTAGTGGGCAATCTCGTAGTATGAACCGACCATACAGCCGGCAACGGCACCGAGCGCCGAACCGATGACGAACGCCATGGCGATGACACGATTGATATCAACGCCCATCAGCGAGGCCACCTGCGGGTTCTGCGCCGTTGCGCGCATCGCCATGCCGAGGCGTGTGCGGTGAACCAGATAGATCAGGCCTAGCATTACCAGCGCCGCAAGGGTAACGATGGCAACCTGCACGTTGGTGAAGGTCGCCCCGCCGATATGGAAAATGTGCTTTTCGATCATCGGCGGAAAGGTGATGTAGTTCCGGCCCCAGATGATCATCGCCACGTTCTGCAGGACCATTGACATGCCGATGGCGGTGATCAGTGGGGTCAACCGTGGCGCACCGCGCAGAGGGCGATAAGCGACTCGCTCCAGGGACCAGCCAAGCGCCATGCAGACGACCACCGAAATCAGCAGCCCGATGCCGAGGATCATTAGCGGCGGCATGCCGGAACCGGCAAGAGAAACAATGACCGTGAAAGCGACCATCGTGCCGATCATAACCACCTCGCCGTGGGCGAAGTTGATCAAGCCGATGATGCCGTAGACCATCGTGTAACCGAGAGCGACAAGCGCGTAGACCGCGCCGAGGGTAAGGCCGTTGATCAGTTGCTGGAGGAGAGTGTCCATGGTCGAGCTTTCCGCAACAAGGTGCGTGGGGCGAACCGCAGGGTCCGACTCATGGCGCCAGGAATCGGGCGTGCGGGCGCAGGGCCCGGCTCATGCTGAGCGGATGCAGGTAAGCGCGGGGATGGCGCAAAGCGGCCATCCCCTCGGTGCCGGTTGCCGGTTTACTGCTTGGCTTCCGTGGCTGGAGCAGCTGCAGGCGCAGCGGCAGCCATGGCGCCGCCTTCACTCTTCAGAGTGACCAGCTTGCCATCCTTGATCTCGAAGACGGTAATCGCGCCATTCTTGATGTCGCCCTTCTCATCAAATTCGACCTTGCCGGTCACCCCGTCGTACGAGGTCTTGCCCACCTCCGGCAGATACTTGACGGGATCGACCGAATTGGCGCGTTTCATGGCGTCGACCAGGACCATCACGGCGTCGTAGCTGTATGGCGAGTAGATCTGGATCTGACCATACTTGCTGGTGAAGTCGGCGAGGAACTTCTGACCATTCGGGAGCTTGTCGGCGGGCAGGCCGGCCTGGGTACAGATCACGCCTTCCGACGCCTCACCGGCAAGCTTTATCAACTCGGGCGAGCAACCACCGTCACCGGTGGTGAACTGCGCCTTGATGCCGAGTTCCTTCATCTGCTTGAGCATCGGACCACCGACCGCGTCCATGCCGCCGAGGAAGATCACGTCGGGCTTGGTGGCCTTGATCTTGGTGAGAATGGCCTTGAAGTCGATGGCCTTGTCGTTGGTGAACTCGCGGGCGACCACTTTCGCACCATTGGCCTTGGCCGCTTTCTCGACCTCGTCCGCCAAGCCCTGCCCGTACGCGGTACGGTCGTCAATGATGGCGATCGTCTTGGCGCCCAGGTCCTTCGCCGCGTAAGTACCGATCACCGACCCCTGCTGGATGTCGTTGGCCATCACGCGAAACGCGGTGTTGAAGCCCTGCTGGGTGTACTTCGGATTGGTGGCCGACGGCGAAATCTGCGGCAAGCCGGCCTGGTTGTAGATCGCGGACGCGGGGATGGTGGTCCCCGAGTTCAAGTGACCGACGACGCCGGCGACCTTGGCGTCCACCAACTTCTGGGCGACGACAGTACCGGTTTTCGGGTCGGCCTGATCGTCCTCCCCGAGGAGTTCGAACTTGACCAGCTTGCCGTCGATGGTGATCTTCTGCGCATTGGCGTCATCAACCGCCAGACGAGCGCCGTTCTCGTTATCCTTGCCGAGGTGGGCGATCGGGCCGGTCAGCGGCGCAACGTGACCAATCCTGACGATCACTTCCGCCGGCGCAGGCGCAGCGGCTGCCGCCACCGGCGCAGCGGCTTTGGGTTCTTCTTTCTTGCCGCAACCAATCAGCGCCACGGACGCGGCCAGAGCTATCAATACACCGGGCATACGCACTTGGTTCATAGGTTTCATCTCCGATATTGTGTTCTTAATGGGCTAGCGAACGGGCGATTGTCCAAGCACATCAGACGCTTGTCAACATGCATATTCTCTTTCAAGATGCATATCGGTTGCCTGGCGGCGGCCAAAAAAAGAAAACCGGCGCTTGGCCGGTTGTCCTTCATGCGACGATCACTTCAAGCTCAAAATCCACTTGGCCAGCTTGTTGGCCTCGTCGGGCGTCACCTTGTTCGGTGGCATCGGCACCGGGCCCCAGTTGCCCTTGCCACCCTTGATGATCTTTTCGGCGAGCATCGGCTCGTCCTTGGCAGTGTACTTGTTGGCGACATCCTTGTAGGACGGACCGACGACCTTCTTGTCGACCTGGTGACAGGTCAGGCAGTTCTTGGACTTGGCCAGTGCCTCATCGGCCTGTACCACACCAGCAGACATCACGCCGGCAGCAGCCAGCAGGCTCACGTAGATCGCTTTCATACACTTACTCCGTTCAGAAAGATGGTTTGGAACGCACCGATATTATTTCAGTTTGGCCCACTTGCAAAGCCTCTTGAGCCAGTCGCTCAAGGCCCTTGCCGCGGGCCGAAGGTGCTACAGAGCATTCAACGCACGGGCCGCGCAAAGCGTTGACCGCAGCACCCGCCACGCCGCCTCCATGACGGCGGGCGGCGAACACGATGGTCCGCCGCCTGCCGACCGCCGCACGGGGCCGGCGCGCAGCACGGGCTCACCGTTTCTTCAGCCGCTCCAGGTCACGCACAGCGCCGGTGGCCGCCGAGGTAGCCATCAGCGCATACGCCTGCAAGGCCTTGGAAACGACCCGCTGGCGCACGCTTGCCGGTTGCCAGGAAGCCTCCCCGCGGTCCTCCATTGCGGCACGGCGCCTGGCCATTTCGCTCTCCGTGATGGCCAGATGAATGCGGCGGCCTGGAATGTCGATCTCAATCACGTCACCCTCTTCGACCAGGGCTATCGCACCGCCCTCAGCCGCCTCCGGCGAAGCGTGCCCGATCGACAGCCCGGAAGTCCCGCCCGAAAAACGGCCATCGGTGAGCAGGGCGCAGGCCTTTCCGAGTCCCTTCGATTTCAGGTAGGAAGTCGGATAGAGCATTTCCTGCATGCCCGGGCCGCCTCTTGGCCCTTCGTAACGAATGACCACAACCTCGCCCGCAATGACCTGGTCGCCAAGAATCGCCTGCACGGCATCGTCCTGGCTTTCGAAAACCCGCGCCTTGCCGGTAAACACCCAGATGCTCTCGTCAACGCCGGCTGTTTTCACGATACAGCCGTCCATCGCCAGATTGCCATAAAGTACGGCCAGGCCACCATCCTGCGAGTACGCGTTCTCCCGGTTGCGAATGCAGCCCTGTGCGCGATCCAGGTCGAGATCCGGATAACGCCTGTTCTGCGAGAAAGCCGTCTGCGTCGGGATGCCGCCGGGCGCAGCCCGGAAAAATTCGCTCAGCGCCGGGTCCTGGTTGCGCATCACGTCCCAGCGGTCGATCGCCTCGCCGAGCGTGCTGGCATGCACCGTCGGCTGCTGGCGATGGATCAATCCGGCGCGATCGAGTTCGCCGAGAATGGCGAAAATTCCGCCGGCACGGTGAACGTCCTCGATATGGTAGTCAGGGGTCGCCGGCGCCACCTTGGCGAGACACGGCACCTTGCGCGAAATACGGTCGATGTCGTCCATGGTGAAGTTCACCCCGCCCTCCTGCGCCGCCGCCAGAATATGCAGCACGGTGTTGGTCGACCCGCCCATCGAGACGTCGAGCGTCATCGCGTTCTCGAAAGCCTCGAAACTGCCTATCGAACGCGGCAGCACCGTGCCATCGTCGCGCTCGTAGTAGCGGCGACAGAGCTCGACGATCTGCCGGCCCGCCTCGAGAAAAAGCCCCTTGCGGTCGGCGTGGGTGGCAAGAACGGTCCCATTCCCGGGCAGGGAAAAGCCGAGCGCCTCGGTCAGACAGTTCATCGAGTTGGCGGTGAACATGCCGGAACACGAGCCGCAGGTCGGACAGGCCGAACGCTCGAAGGAGTCAACCTCCTCGTCTGAGCAATTGCTGTCGCCGCCCTTGACCATCGCGTCAACCAGGTCGATGGCAATCACCTTGCCACCCCAATCTATCTTGCCGGCTTCCATCGGGCCGCCGGAGACGAAGATCGTCGGGATGTTCACCCGCATCGCCGCCATCAGCATCCCCGGGGTTATCTTGTCGCAGTTCGAGATGCACACCATGGCGTCGGCGCAGTGGGCATTGACCATGTATTCGACGGAGTCGGCGATCAGGTCGCGCGAGGGCAGCGAATAGAGCATTCCGTCGTGCCCCATGGCGATGCCATCGTCGATGGCAATGGTGTTGAACTCCTTGGCGATGCCGCCAGCAGCCTCGATCTCGCGGGCCACCAGCTGGCCCATGTCCTTGAGGTGCACGTGGCCGGGGACGAACTGGGTAAACGAATTGACGACGGCGACGATCGGCTTGCCGAAGTCGCCATCCTTCATGCCCGTTGCGCGCCACAGGGCGCGCGCGCCAGCCATGTTGCGACCGTGGGTCGAGGTGCGGGAACGATAGTCAGGCATTGCCAATCTCCAATCCGGAACGCGCCCGGGGGTGGCGCGATATAATGCGGATTCTATCCGAAAGCCTCGGAGTCCTCGTACCGTGTTGACCCATCCCCAGTTCGACCCCGTCGCGCTTTCGCTCGGCCCGCTGAAAGTGCACTGGTACGGACTGATGTACCTGGCAGCCTTCCTGCAGTTCTGGTGCCTGGGTCGTTACCGCATTCTGCATCACGCGCAGCTCTCGGCCAGCGGCTGGACGGTGCGCCAGCTTGACGATCTGCTCTTCTATGGCGTTCTCGGCGTGATCGTCGGCGGTCGTCTGGGCGAGGTTCTCTTCTATCAGCCGGGCTACTACCTCGACCATCCGGCGGAGGTTCTCGCCATCTGGCGGGGTGGCATGTCCTTTCATGGCGGCTTCCTCGGTGTCCTTGTCGCGATGGGGCTGTACGCACGCAAGATCGGCAGGACCTGGTTCGAGATTACGGATTTCATTGCCCCGCTGGTCCCGCTCGGTCTGGCCACCGGACGCATCGGCAACTTCATCAACGGCGAGCTGTGGGGCCGTGTGGCAGACCCGTCGCTGCCCTGGGCGATGGTCTTTCCCTGGGTAGATAACTTGCCACGCCACCCCTCGCAGCTCTATCAGGCGAGCCTCGAAGGCGTGGCGCTGTTCGTGGTGCTTTGGCTGTACTCGACGCGAGCGCGACCACGCGGCGCCGTTTCGGGGGTTTTTCTCATCGGCTACGGCAGCCTGCGCTGGCTTGCCGAGTATTTCCGGTCTCCCGATGATGGTATCCTTGGCTTGTCGTTTACGGTCAGCATGGGGCAGTGGCTGTCGCTGCCGATGATTCTGTGCGGTCTGCTTTTGGTCGTTCTCGCCCATCGCCAACGCATCTGAGTTGGACGCGCCGCCTGCGCGGGACGGAGGAGGAAAAGAATGTCAGAGGGCTTCGTTGTCCGTGGGCTACGCCGGGTGCGCAAGCTGCTCGAGAGTCCCGGCCCACTCGAGCTGGAAGGCAAACACCTGGGACGCGTTCGCGATCTGCTGCGCGAGTGCGCCGGAGGTGTTGGCGGCGAAGTCTCGGTCCGCCAGCGCGCCGCACTGCTCGCCGAAACCTACCAGCACCTCAATGACGACGGCCGCACCACCTTCCTGAGCACGATCGCCAACGACTTCGGCCCCGACCCGGAATCGGTCGCCAAGGCGCACGCCGACTATCAGGCGGCGGTCGGTACCGACCGGCAGTGGACGGCCGAATCGGCCCTGCGCAAGGCCATGCGTTCGTCGCGACTACGCATCCTCACGCAGTTCAACGCCCTGCCGCAGGGTGTCAAGTTTCTCGTTGATCTGCGCGCCGACCTGCTCCGCCTGCTGGACAAGGATCCCGCCCTGCGCTCACTGGACCGAGAGCTCGAGTCCCGCCTGAGCGCCTGGTTCGACGTCGGCTTTCTCGAACTGCAGCGCATCACCTGGAATTCGCCGGCCGCGCTACTGGAGAAGCTGATCCAGTACGAGGCCGTGCATGAAATCCGCTCGTGGAGCGACCTGAAAAACCGACTCGATTCCGATCGCCGCTGCTACGCGTTCTTTCACCCGCGCATGCCGATGGAACCGTTGATCTTTGTCGAGGTGGCGCTGACCGAACACCTCGCTGACAACGTGCAGGCACTCCTCGACGAACATGCGCCGGTATTTGACGCGCAGCGTGCCAGTACAGCGATCTTCTATTCGATCTCCAACACCCAGCCTGGACTGCGTGGCGTGTCGTTCGGCAATTTCCTGCTCAAGCGCGTGGTCGACGATCTGAAGCGCGATTACCCGCGCCTGACCAGCTTTGCGACGCTTTCGCCTCTGCCCACCTTCAGACGCTGGGCCGAGAGCAATCCGGAGGCCTGGGCAAAAGCCTTCACCGATTCGGACCTGGCGAAGATCAAACGGCGGCTGCCACCCGAGCTGGCCCCCGTTACCAGCGCTGGCGATCTTGCATCGCTGCTTTCCGCGCACAACTGGGCGGCTGACGAGCAGTTGTCCAGCGCCCTGCGGAGCGGCCTGACACGCCTCGCCGCGCGCTATCTTCTGGCGGCCCGCAAAGGCGACCAGCCCTATGACCCCGTCGCCCGCTTTCACCTCGGCAACGGTGCGCACATCGAACGCCTCAACTATCTGGCCGATACCTCGTCACGCGGCAGCCATCAGTCCTACGGGATGATGGTGAATTATGTCTACGACCCTGATACCATCGAAGAGAATGTCGAAGCGTTTTCCCGCAGTGGCGAGATTGCAGCAGCCACCGCCATACGTCGCTCCGCTCGCGACTGAAGTCGCGTAGCGAGCGCTTTTTCCCTTCCGCTACAGAGAAAGAAGCCCCTATGAGCCAACGTCCCTTCAAAGTCCTCGGTATCCAGCAAATCGCCATCGGCGCCCCTGACAAGATGAAACTGCGTAAGTTGTGGATCGACATGCTTGGCCTGGAAATCACCGGCAACTTCGTCAGCGAACGCGAGAACGTCGACGAAGACATCGCCGCGATCGGCTCCGGCCCGTTCAAGGTCGAAGTCGACCTGATGCAACCGGTAGACCCGGAAAAGAAACCCGCTGTCCATGTGACGCCACTCAACCACATCGGTCTGTGGATCGACGACCTGCCGAAGGCGGTCGAATGGCTTTCGGCCAACGGCGTGCGCTTCGCACCGGGCGGAATCCGCAAGGGAGCCGCCGGCTTCGACATCACCTTCATGCATCCGAAAGCCAATGACGAGTTCCCGATCGGTGGCGAAGGCGTACTGATCGAAATGGTCCAGGCCCCGCCTGCGGTCATCGACGCCTTCGCCAAACTGGCCTGCTGAGGGCCGGGCGTCATCTAGAGCACCTTTTCCGGCAACTTGTTCGCCGACGCGGGCAAGGCATTCGCGCCGCCGCCGCAGAGAAAGCAGGCCTGAGCACGGCGCCGACCGACACCCCGGACGTCGCGAAAACATTGACGAGCGCCAGCCCAGCTGGCGCTCGTTTTTTGTGCCGAAGCGTCGACCGCAGCGCCACGATACGCAGCGCACGGCTGCGGCCCTCGGGTGAAGGCCTGCCATTGCCCACCGGAGCGGCCGGAAAAACTGCCCGGGTCGCAAGCGTTCTCGGCGCCGAGGCGGCCATCGGGCAACAGGGAATCCACGCTATTTGTAGTTCTCGAATCAAATCGCACGTTTCGTGCGCCACAATGTTCATCTCTGCAGAAAAATGCATGATAATTGCCGGCCGCGGCCCATTCAGGCGCAACGAGGAAATGAAACATGCCAGCAATTCAAGATCGCGTTGAATTGTCCGATCTTCAGGGCAACGAGAACCTGGTCGCCGCTTGCTCCTGCAGTGGGCCGGCATCGGCACTCGGCGCGGTCTCCCGGCGTCGCGTTCGTACCTGGAGCCTTGATCCGCTCACCCACACCATGTGGAACGTAGTGGACGCAGCCGTTCGCGCCGCCCGAGATTGTCCGGTTGCAGCGTCACCAGCAAGGGAATACAGCATTTCCATAAACTGCCGCGCCCTTGCCAGGAAACACTTTCAACCCCTATCCGCTTTTTAGCCACACCAAGGAGGCATCAATGAGTGAAGTCAATACCGAGCAAACAGAGGTCGCACCCGCGAGCGATCTAGCCGACACCAAAGGCGTGACCGTGGAACAGGCCGCGCCTCCGGCAAGCCCCCCGGCCAAGGCCGCAGCAAAGCCAGCGGCGAAGGTGCCCGTCAAAAAAGAAGAAGCCAAGAAGGCGCCGGAAAAGGCTAAGGAGGAGAAAGCAGTGAAGACAGCCAAAGCAAAGCCCGCCGCGCAGAAGCCCGAGCCAGCCGCTGCGGCGACCAAGGAAGTGGAAAGTGTCAAGAGCGCGCGCAAGACGCCGCTGAAGACGAAGCACTACGAGAAAGCCCTGGCGAAGCTGCAGGTCGAACTCGTCAAGCTGCAGGAATGGATCAAGTTCAAGAAGCTGAAAGTCGTCGTCCTGTTCGAAGGACGCGACGCCGCCGGCAAGGGCGGTACGATCAAGCGCATCACCGAAAGCCTCAGCCCACGGGTCACCCGTGTCGCCGCTCTGCCGGCGCCGACCGACCGGGAAACCGGCCAGTGGTATTTCCAGCGCTACGTGCAGCACCTTCCCGCCGGCGGCGAAATGGTGCTCTTCGACCGCAGCTGGTACAACCGGGCGGGCGTCGAACGGGTGATGGGCTTCTGCACCGACGAGGAATACCGTGAGTTTCTGCGCAGCTGCCCGGAGTTCGAACGTATGCTCGTGCGCAGCGGCATCATCCTCATCAAGTACTGGTTCTCGGTCAGCAACGAAGAGCAGGAGCGCCGTTTCCAGAAACGCATTTTCCATCCGGAAAAGCACTGGAAGCTCAGCCCGATGGACCTGCAATCGCGCGCGCGCTGGGTCGAGTACTCGCGCGCCAAGGACAATATGTTCGCGCACACCGACATCAAGCAGGCGCCCTGGTACGTCGTCGATGGCGACGACAAGAAGCGCGCCCGCCTGAACGTGATCACGCACCTGCTGAACATGATCGACTACGAGGATCTCACCCCCGAGCCAATCGTCCTGCCGCCCCGACAGGAAGAAATTGGCTACGTACGCCCGCCGATGTCGGATCAGACTTTCATTCCCGAAGTGTATTGACCTCCTGAGGTCGGGCATCCTGACCAAGCCGCTCAGGATTGCCTGCATCCGGCCCGCCGCTGACGAGCGGCGCGGCAATCGCAAAAAACCCCGCTACGGCGGGGTTTTTCTCGTCACACCGGTCGCGGCGCTAGCCCATTGATGACCGCCAGCCCCCGGTCCGGCTTCGCGGAACTTACTTGTAATAGCCGACCGCGCAGACCTGGTCGCCGACCTTGGTCACGTAGACCACCTTGTTCACCGGATCGGTCTGGCCGGGACGTGGCCACATGTACGAAACCTCGACGATCACGCCGTCCTTGGCGGCAGCGTAGACCTCGACGCCCAACGGCTTGCCGGCCTTGTCCTTGAGGTCTTTCAGGCTCTTGCCGACAAGGGACGGATGGGCGGTGAAGTTTCCGTCAGGCCCGCCGCAATAGGGGTAAAGGTCCCGGTCCTTGAAACCGCCCTCGCCCTTGGTAAACATCGCGAGCGCCTGAGCCTTGTCGGCATTCACCGCGGCAACCGCTTTTTGGAGCATGGCCTTGGCTTCGGCGGGAGTACCGTATTCTGCTGCCCATGCGGCACCAGCGGAGGAGAAGACTGCTACTGCTGAGGCTATGGCTAGTTGACGTAACATCGAAACTCTCCTTATCAAGTTCAAGTTATCAGACAACAACAACGACTTGCGAAAGTAGCGCGGGTGAGGGGCAAAGCCACTCACCCAGCATGGTAGATCAAATAGCGGCGAAGGATGGCAAGAATTGGCCGAGCGCGGCGGGCATGCTTTCTTGCCCATTGTCGTAGCGGCTGCCTATCATCGGTGGCTGATCACCCGGGAAGGCCACGACCAGAATGCCCCTGCACATTGAAACCCCGCTCATCGAATCGCGCTCGCTGAGCAGCGCTGGCCATTGTTCCGTCTGGCTCAAGCTGGAAGCGCTGCAGCCACCCGGATCGTTCAAGATTCGCGGCATCGGTGCGGCCTGCGAGGAGTACAGCCGACGAGGCGCGCGGCGCTTCGTGTCCTCATCCGGCGGCAATGCCGGCCTGGCGGTTGCCTATGCGGGCCGCCGCCTGGCGACCCCGGTCACCGTGGTGGTGCCGGAAACCACTTCCGCGAGAGCCAGGGAGCTCCTACGGCAGGAGGCTGCCGAGATCATCGTCCACGGCGCCTCCTGGCACGAAGCCAATGTCCTGGCGCTGTCGATGATCGAGGAATCGGACGCCTTTCTCCACCCCTTCGACGACCCCCTGCTGTGGCACGGCCATGCCACCATGGTCGACGAGCTTGCGCGCTCGATGCCCGCTCCCGATGCCGTGGTCCTCTCGGTTGGCGGCGGCGGCCTGCTCTGCGGGGTCATCGAAGGCCTGCATCGCAACGGTCTCGGGCGGGTCCCGGTGATCGCCGTCGAGACCGCCGGCGCGGCGTCGTTCAATCGCTCGCTACTGGCCGGTCAAAGGGTCGAACTCGAAGCCATCAGCAGCGTCGCCACGTCTCTCGGCGCCAAACGCGTTTGCGAGCGCGCGTTTCAATGGTCGACAGAGCACCCGATCCACAGCGTCGTCGTCTCCGACCACGCTGCGCTCGACGCCTGCGAGCGCTTTCTCGCCGACCACCGGCTGCTCGTCGAGCCAGCTTGTGGCGCCGGCCTGGCGCTGGCTTATGCAGGCTCGCCAGTACTTGCCGGCTTTGCCAGAGTGGCATTCATCGTCTGCGGCGGCGCGACGGCGACCATCGATCAGATCCGGGAATGGTCGGCGAACGCAGCTGAGGAGCAGGAAGACCTATAATCGGCTGCTGCGGCCTGTCCGGGCAGGGCCGCCGGCCTTCCCCCGACCGCCCTCCTCAACGGAAGAGCATCAACACATGAGTTTGCTGGATTCAATGGATACGACCGCCACCGAAACCGACAAGGACCTTCCCCTGCGCGAGGACATCCGGCTGCTCGGCCGAATTCTCGGCGACACGGTCGGTCAGCAGGAGGGTGGCGAGGTCTTCGATGTCGTCGAACGCATCCGCCAGAACTCGGTGCGCTTCGCTCGCGATCTCGACGAAGGCGCCCGCGCCGAGCTGGAGAAAATCCTCGCCGAACTGCCACGCGATACGATGCTGGCCGTCATCCGCTCGTTCACCTATTTCCTGCATCTCGCCAACATCGCCGAGGACGAGCACCACGTCCGCCGCCGCCGAGCGCACGAGATGATCGGCTCGCCGGCACGCGACGGCAGCCTGGAACTGGCGCTGACGCGGCTGCAGGCCGCCGGCGTCAGCGGCGAAGGGCTGCGCGCCTGCCTCGAACAGGCGTTGATCTCGCCGGTGCTCACCGCGCATCCGACCGAAGTCAGTCGCAAGAGCATCCTCTTCTGTCAACACGAGGTCAGGGGCCTGCTCGACGACCGCGACCGGCAACGCCTGACGCCGGGCGAACTCGCCGACAACGAGGTCGCGCTGCGCCGTGCCGTGCTGACGCTGTGGCGGACGCGCATGGTGCGTTCGACGCGCCTGGCGGTGATCGACGAGGTGAAGAACGGGATCAGCTATTTCGACGAGACTTTTTTCGTCGAGCTGCCCCGCCTCTACTGCCAGTTCGAAGACCAGCTCAGGCAGGCCTTCCCTGGCCAGCGCTGGGCGCTGCCCAACTTTTTCCGCGTCGGCTCGTGGATCGGTGGCGACCGCGACGGCAATCCCTTCGTCACCGCCGAAGTGCTGCGTGAAAGCGTGCGCCGGCAGTCGATCGCCGCTTTCGACTTCTATCTCGGCGAAATCCACGCGCTCGGTCGCGAGCTGCCGCTGTCGCATACCCTGGTCGATGTCTCCGAGGCCCTCGCAGCGCTCGCCGAAGCTTCGCCGGATAGCGCGCCGCAGCGCCTCGACGAGCCCTACCGGCGGGCGCTGACGGGCATCTACGCGCGCCTGGCGGCAACCTCCAGCACGCTCGACCAGCACGAATCGCCGGAGCACGCCGTCGGTGTCGCCGACGCCTACGCGACACCCGAAGAGATCGTCGCCGACCTGCAGGTATTGGTCGATTCGCTGATCGCCAACGGCGCCGAACTGATCGCCGCTGGCCGCCTGCGCAGCCTGGTGCGGGCCATCGGCGTCTTCGGCTTTCATCTGGCACCGATCGATCTGCGCCAGAATTCCGAGGTGCACGCGCGCACGGTCGGCGAATTGCTGGCGCGGACACAGCGCTGCGCCGACTACTCCGCTCTCGACGAGCCGGCACGGATCGCCCTGCTGAGCGACGAAATTGCCAGCCCGCGGCCGCTCTACTCGCCGTACATCGACTACTCGCCCGAAACGCGCGGCGAACTGGCGATCTTCTTCGCCGCTCGCGAGTTGCGCCAGCGCTACGGCGCCACCGCCTTGCCGAACTGCATCATCTCGAAAACCGACGGCGTCTCCGATCTCCTCGAAGTCGCCCTGCTGCTCAAGGAAGCCGGCCTGCTGGTGCCCGGCGAGGCGCCGCAACTGGCACTGAACATCATCCCGCTGTTCGAAACCATTGACGACCTGCAGCGCGCACCGGCAGTGATGCAACAACTCTTCGCACTGCCCGCCTACCGCGCGCTGGTCGCCGCGCGCGGCGACGAACACGAGGTCATGCTCGGCTATTCGGACAGCAACAAGGACGGCGGCTTCCTGACCTCCGGCTGGGAACTGTACAAGGCCGAAATCGGCCTGACCGCGACCTTTGCCGAGCACGCCATCCGCCTGCGCCTGTTCCACGGCCGTGGCGGCAGCGTCGGGCGTGGCGGCGGGCCGAGCTACGACGCCATCCTGGCGCAACCGCCGGGAGCCGTCGCCGGCCAGATCCGGATCACCGAGCAGGGCGAAGTGATCGCCTCGAAGTACGCCAACCCGGAAGTCGGCCGCCGCAACCTCGAAATTCTCGCCGCCGCGACGCTCGAAGAAACCTTGCTCGGGATCGACCGCGACGACCTGCCGACCGCCGCTTTCCATCAGGCCATGGAAGAGCTCTCGACGTTGGCGTTCCAGGCCTACCGCCAGCTCGTTTATGAAACGCCCGGCTTCACCCGCTACTTCCGTGAATCGACGCCGATCCTCGAAATCGCGACGCTGAACATCGGCAGCCGACCGGCCGCGCGCACCGCCTCCGACCGAATCGAAGACCTGCGCGCGATTCCCTGGGTCTTCTCCTGGGCGCAATGCCGGCTGATGCTGCCCGGCTGGTACGGCTTCGGCAGCGCCGTCAAGCGCTGGCGCGCGCAGCGCCCCGACGCCCTGCCACTGCTGCAGGAGATGCACCGCGACTGGCCCTTCTTCCGCACCCTGCTGTCGAACATGGACATGGTGCTCGCCAAGTCCGACCTGGCCATCGCCTCGCGTTACGCCGAGCTGGTCAGCGATGCCGAATTGCGCAGCAGCATCTTCGCGCGCATCAGCGAGGAATGGCAGGCCACGCGCGAAGCACTGCTGGCCATCAACGGCCAGGACGAACTGCTCGCCGACAACCCGCTGCTGCAACGCTCGATGCGCAACCGCTTTCCGTACATCGACCTGCTCAACCACCTGCAGGTCGAGCTCCTGCACCGCCTGCGCGCCGGCGACGACGACATCCGCCTCAAGCGCGGCAGCCTGATCACCATCAACGGTATCGCCGCCGGACTGCGCAACAGCGGCTGAGCCGGCGCAGCGGTGGGCGCTGGCGCGACCTCGCACGCGCCGCGCTCCGCGCAACCGGGATTTTTCGCCGCCGCGTCTTTACCTGTCTTTGCAAACGGCGACGGCAGTTAACCTGGCAGTGGCGATAATGTCGGCCTGATGTCCACGAACGCCATCGCTGTCCGGGCTTGACAGCGGCCCGACCGGCCAGCTGCGGGCCAGGACGCCAGGCAACCGGCAAGAGCCCTGGCCGCGGCACAAGGCCTTTGCCAACGACCGCAGCGCAGCCGCCCAACGCCAGTCCCCCTGAAAACCGATCCTCTCACCGATGCCCACCCCGACCCCCCCCCCGACCCCCGCCGCCTCCAGCGCCAGGATTCGCCTGCTTCTCATCCTGATCGCCGCCGTACTCGTGCTCGGCGGCGCTTTCGCGGCCTTCCATTTCGCTTCTCGCGGCGCCGACGGCGCCAGGAGCAGCGGCGCCAAAGCGGCCAGCGCGACGCCTCCGACAAGACGTACCGCGCTGGCGGTGAGCACCGTACACCCGCAACAGGCGACCTGGTCGCAGCAGCTCAGCGTCAGCGGCGGCATCTTCCCGTGGCAGGAAGCCGTGATCGCCGCCGAGACCAGCGGCCTGCGCGTCGTCAAGCTCGCAGCGGATGTCGGCAGCGTCGTTCGCGCCGGCCAGTTGCTCGCCGAACTCTCGCGCGACAGCGTCGAAGCCAGCCTGGCTCAGCAGGAGGCGAACCTTGCGAAGGCCAGGGCCGCCGTCGCCGAAGCGACGGCGAATGGCGACCGCGCGCGCCGGGTCAAGGGCAGCGGCGCGATGTCCGAGCAGCTGATCAACCAGTACCTGAGCGCCGAACAGAGCGCGAAAGCCTCCGTTGCCGCAGCCGCGGCAGCGCTCAGGAGCGAACGCGTCCGCCTCGCGCAGACGCGCATCGTCGCTCCTGACGATGGCGTGATCAGCAGTCGCAGCGCGACGCTGGGCAGTGTCGTGCAAGCCGGCAACGAGCTGTTTCGCATGCTCCGCGGCAATCGCCTCGAGTGGCGCGCCGAAGTGTCTGCCGAGCAGCTGGCACGCCTCGCGCCGGGGCAGAAGGCCCAACTTCGCCTGGCCAATGGCGCGCAGCTCGACGGCAGTATACGCATGCTGGCGCCGACGCTCGACCCCGCCACGCGCAAGGCACTGGTCTACGTCGACCTGCCCACCGACAGTGCCGCCCGCGCCGGCATGTTTGCCAGCGGCGAGATCCTCACCGGCAGCACGGCTGCCAGTGTGCTGCCGTCGTCGGCGGTGATTCTGCGCGACGGGCACAGCTATGTTTTCCAGGTCGGCGCGCAGGACATCGTGCGCCAGATAAAGGTCGACACGGGTCGCCGTCAGGACGGCGACGTCGAAATCCTCGACCCGCTGCCGACCGACGCGCGCATCGTCGCCAGCGGCGGCGCCTTCCTGAACGATGGCGATGCGGTACGCGTCGAAGCGGCACCGCCGCCGGCCGCAGGGAACGCGGACGCGCCGGGCGCAGGACCGGCACAGGCGGCGAAATGAACTTTTCCGCGTGGTCGATTCGCAACCCGGTACCGGCGCTGCTGCTCTTTGCCCTGCTGACTTTCCTGGGCATCAGCAGCTTCCGCTCGCTGGGCATCCAGAATTTCCCGGACATCGAACTGCCGACGATCACCATCGCCGCCACCTACGAGGGTGTCGCGCCGGCACAGATGGAAACCGAAGTGGCGCGCAAGATCGAGGACCAGGTCGCCTCGCTCGGCGGCATCGAGCACATCACCACGACGCTGACCGATGGCTCGGCGTCGATCAAGGTCGCTTTCAACATCGACAAGAACGCCGAGGTGGCGCTCAACGAGGTGCGCAACGCGATCGACACGGTGCGCGCCGACCTGCCGGCGGCGATGCGCGACCCGGTCGTCTCCAAGGTCACCACTTCGGGCAGTGCCATCCTCACCTACGCACTGCGCTCCGCGCGCCTGGACGAAGAGGCGCTGTCGTGGTTCGTCGATAACGACGTCGCCAAGGCCATGCTGGCGGTCAAGGGCGTCGGCAAGGTCGCCCGCATCGGCGGCGTCAATCGCGAAGTGCAGGTCGATCTCGACAGCGCCCGCCTAGCCGCGCTGGGCGTCACCGCCGGCGACGTCTCGAACCTGCTGCGACAGGTGCAGCAGGACGCCTCCGGTGGCCGCGGCGACATCGGCAGCGGCATCCAGTCGGTACGCACGCTGGCCGCGGTCGGCAGCGTTGCCGACATCGCCGCGCTCGAGATTCCGCTCGCCGGCGGGCGCAGCGTCCGCCTCGGCGACGTGGCCAGGGTCCGCGACGGGGTTGCCGAACGCAGCAGCATCACCCTGCTCGACGGTCAGCCGGTGGTCAGCTTCGAAGTCACGCGCATCAGGGGCGCCAGTGAAGTGGCCGTCGCCGATGCGGTACGCAAGGCGGTCGCACAGCTGCAGGCGAAGCACCCGCAAGTGCTCATCGAGGAGGCCTTCAACACCGTCGCGCCGGTGCAGGACAACTTCGACGGCTCGATGGAACTGCTCTACGAAGGCGCCTTCCTGGCCATTCTGGTCGTCTGGTGGTTCCTGCGCGACTGGCGTGCGACGCTGGTCTCGGCGGCGGCGCTGCCGCTGTCGATCATCCCCACCTTCGCCGCGATGTACTTCTTCGACTTCAGCCTCAACACGCTGACCCTGCTGGCCCTGGCGCTGGTCGTCGGCATCCTGGTCGACGACGCGATCGTCGAGATCGAGAACATCGTCCGCCACCTGCGCATGGGCAAGACGCCGGTCGAGGCGGCCACCGAGGCGGCCGACGAGATCGGCCTGGCGGTTATCGCCACCACCTTCACGCTGGTCGCCGTCTTCCTGCCGACCGCCTTCATGGGCGGTGTGCCGGGCAAGTTCTTCAAGCAGTTCGGGATCACCGCGGCGGTCTCGGTGCTTGCCTCGCTGCTCGTCGCCCGCCTGCTGACGCCGATGATGGCCGCCTACTTCCTCAAGCCACACGGCGCACAGGAAGCCGACAGTCGCCTGATGACCCGTTTCCTCGCCGCGGCCAGCTGGTGCCTGCATCACCGCAAGACGACGGCATTGGCGGCGATCGTCTTCTTCGTCGGCTCGCTGGCGCTGCTGCCGCTGCTGCCGACGGGCTTCGTCCCGGCCGCCGACCGCGCGCAGACCAAGGTGAGCATCGAACTGCAGCCGGGCAGCACGCTCGACGAAACGCGGGCCATCGCCGCCCAGGCGCGCCGTCTGCTCGAACAAATGCCCGAGGTGACGCGCGTCTTCAGCGCCATCGGCCGCAGCTCGGGCGGCAACGACGGCCCGTTCGCCGGCAGCGCCAGCAGCGACGTGCGCAAGGCGACGCTGAACGTCAGCCTGGTCTCGCGCCACGAGCGCGCCAAGCAGAGCGCCGTCGAAGCCGAGATTCGCAAGCGCATGGCCGTCCTTCCCGGCGCCCGGATATCGGTCGGCGCCGGCCAGACCGGCGAAAACCTCAAGCTGGTGCTCGCCGGCGAGGACCCGGAAGCGCTGCGCCTCGCCAGCCAGTCGATCACCTCCGAACTGCGCACGCTCAAGGGCATCGGCAACGTCACTTCCGGCGCCAGCCTGCAGCGTCCCGAAATCCACATCACGCCGGACTTCGCCCGCGCCGCCGACCTCGGCGTCACCGCCGCCGCCATGGCCGGCGTCATCCGCGTCGCCACCGCCGGCGATTACGACGCCAACCTGCCCAAGCTCAACCTGGCGCAGCGCCAGGTTCCGATCCGCGTCCGCCTCGACGAGGCCCTGCGCCAGGATCTCGACGCCGTTCGCCAGTTGCGCGTACCGGCCAACAAGGGCTCCGTGCCGCTCGACACCGTCGCCGACGTCCGCCTGGGCAGCGGCCCGGCGCAGATCGACCGCCTCGACCGCCAGCGCAACGTGACCATCGACGTCGAACTCGGTAGCCGCGACCTCGGCGCGGTCGTCGCCGAAGCCAACGCACTGCCGGCGTTGAAGGGCCTGCCGCCGGGAATCAGCCGCCCGCCGTCGGGCGACGCCGAGCGCATGGCCGAACTGTTCGGCAGTTTCGGCTCGGCGATGCTGATCGGCGTGCTGTGCATCTACGTCGTCCTGGTGCTGCTCTTTCACGACTTCCTGCAACCGGCGACCATCCTCGCTGCGCTGCCGCTCTCGGTCGGCGGCGCCTTCTTCGCCCTGCTGGTCACCCACAACAGCTTCTCGATGCCGTCGGTGATTGGCCTCCTGATGCTGATGGGCATCGTCACCAAGAACTCGATCCTGCTCGTCGAGTACGCGGTAATGGCCCGGCGCGAGCACGGCATGGCCCGCTTCGAAGCGCTGATCGACGCCTGCCACAAGCGCGCCAAACCGATTTTGATGACCACCATCGCCATGGTCGCCGGCATGGCGCCGATCGCGCTGGGGATTGGCGCCGAGCCGAGTTTCCGCTCGCCGATGGCCATTGCCGTCATCGGCGGGCTGCTGACTTCGACGGTGTTGAGTCTGCTGGTGATTCCGGTGGTATTCACCTACGTCGATGATCTGCTGCTGTTGCTGAAACGGGTTGGACGGCGCCTGCAGCGGGCGAATCGGTGATCCGCTTCGCGCGAGCGTCATGCGCCTGCGCCGGCTCGGCCAGCGGCTGAGCGCTGTTCGGCGCGGCAGACCTGAAAGTTTGCCTTGGCAAGCCACGCTCGCAGCAGATATGCTGAGACGCTAGTCACTTCCTGGTCGGCCGTATCCGGCCCGGGCGCGGTGCCACTCGACCCCTGTCGCTTCGCTGGTAAATCGTTGTTTTAAATCCGAGGATGCTTGATGAACGAAAAAACCTCCCGATCCTGCGCGCTGCTCACGGCACTCGTGTTTGCGGTGTCTCCGACGCTGGCGCAGCAAGCGCCGGCGGCGCCGGCGCAGGCGGCGTCAGCCAGTCCGGCACAGCAGACCTTCTCGCAGGAAGACCTTGACCGGCTGCTGGCACCGATTGCGCTCTATCCGGACGCGCTGCTCGCGCAGGTCCTCATGGCCTCGACCTATCCGCTGGAGGTGGTCGAAGCGGCCCGTTGGGCCAAGGCCAACCCCAAGGTCACCGGCAAGGCGCTGGAAGACGCAATGGTCAGGCAGCAATGGGATCCAGCGGTCAAGTCGCTGACTTCGGTGCCCGAAGTGCTCAAGCAGATGAACGAAAACCTGAGCTGGACGCAAAAGCTGGGCGACGCCTTCCTTGCCCAGCAGCAGGCGGTGATGGACACCGTGCAGTCATTGCGCGCCAAGGCCGACGCCAACGGCAACCTCAAGACGACCGAACAGCAGGTCGTCAAGACCGAGACCCAGGGCAGCCAGACGATCTACGTCGTCGAATCGCCGAAGCCGGACGTGGTCTACGTCCCGACCTACAATCCGAGCGTGGTCTACGGTAGCTGGTGGTACCCGACGCCGCCCTACACCGTCTATCCGCCGGCCTACGTCTATCCTCCCGGCCTGGCGTTTGCCACCGGCATTCTCGTCGGCGCAGCGATCTGGGGCGCCTGCAACTGGGGTTGGGGCCGCGGCTCGGTCGATATCAACGTCAATCGCTACAACTCGTTCAACCGCACCAACATCAGCAACCGGAACTGGAATCACAACGTCCAGCACCGTCGCGGCGTCGCCTACCGCGATCAGAACGTGGCGCGCCAGTACAATCGCGGCGGCAACGCCTCTGCCGCCCAGGCACGGGACAATTTCCGCGGCCGCGCCGAAAGCGGGCGCTCGGAACTCAAGGGCATGGATCGCAGCCAGCTGAACGATCGCGTGCAGAACGCCAACCGTGGCGCTCAAGCGGGGACGCGCGACAGACCCGATGGCTTCGCTGGCGGAAGGACAACGGCCAGCGACCGCATGGCCGGCGGGGACGCCAGGGCGTCGGCAGGCAACCGCATGGACGGTGCGGGCGCCAGAGCGTCGGCAGGCAACCGTATGGACGGCGGTAGCGCACGCAGCAACGCGACGAGCAGCGCCAGGGGTAGCGGCTTCTCGGGTGCCGGCAACGGCCACTCGACGCGCGAAGCCAGCCAGCGGGGCCAGAGCAGCCGCTCACAGATGAGCCATGCGAGCAGCGGAGGCGGTCGCGCAGGCGGCGGGGGCGGACATCGCGGTGGAGGTGGACGCGGAGGTGGAGGTGGCGGACGTGGTCGCTGAACAGCCCTGCCCACCCCTTTCTGCGGAGAAGAAGATGATGAAAGTACTCAAGCACACGCTCACCACGCTCGCGGTCGCCGTGTGGGTCGCCACCGCGCCTGCCGCCCTCGCCACGGCAGCGGCAAAACCGGCCGCGCGGGTGGTCCACAGCGCCTTTGCAACGCCTGACGACGCCGCCCTGGCGCTCGCTGAAGCCGTACGCAGGGGGGACCCGAAAGCGCTGCTGGCGGTCGTCGGCCCGAACGCCGGCAGTTGGCTGTTCAGCGGCGACAAGGTCGCCGACCGCGAAGACTGGAAGCGATTCCTGGCCGAATACGATCAGAAGCACAGCATCAGCGACGAGGCCGACGGCAGGGCAGTGCTGCTCGTCGGGGACAGCGACTGGCCTTTCCCGGCACCACTGGTGCGCCAGGAAGGCGGCTGGGCGTTCGACGCCGAAGCCGGCCGCGAGGAGATCACCAACCGGCGCATCGGTCGTAACGAGCTGGATACCGTCCAGACCCTGCTGGCGATCGTCGATGCGCAGCGTGACTATGCCAGCGACGATCCCGACGGCAACGGATTCAACGACTACGCACGCCAGTTCGTGTCCACCAAGGGGCAACGCAATGGCCTTTACTGGCCCGTCGCCGAAGGCCAGCCGCCGAGTCCCCTGGGCGAGCTGATCGCCGAGGCCACCGGCGAAGGTTACGCCGTCAAGCAGTCGAAGACCCAGCGCAACGAGCCGAGGCCCTATCATGGTTATCTCTATCGCATGCTTACTGCAGAGGGCAGCAACTCACCGGATGGCGGATACAGCTACCTCGTCGGCGACAAGATGATCGGCGGCTTCGCCGTTCTCGCCTATCCGGCCAAGTACGGCGCCTCGGGAGTGATGACTTTCATCGTCAATCACAATGGAATCGTCTATCAGAAGGATCTCGGCAAGGGCACGGCGAGTTCGGCAAGGGCGATGCGCAGCTTCAATCCCGACACCACTTGGACAATGGTGCACTAGACGCCGGCGGCAGGCATGACGGCGGTCGTCATGCCTGCCGGGCGCCGCGCAGCCGCTTCCGGTCCCTCAACCGGCTAGTGTGGTGGCTGCATTCTTGATGAGACTTTCAGCGACGCTGACGGCCGCGTGAAAGCGTAGGGTGGCTGGAGTTCGCCTGGCCCATAGCGCTGCCCGCGTTGCCAAATCCGTGCAACCATTCCCCAGCCACCGTCATTGCGAGGAGGCGTAGCCGACGCGGCAATCCAGTTCCATTCCCTGACTGCTTGTCCGCCACATCAGCCAGGCGAAAAACAGAACCTCTGGATTGCCACGTCGGCTACGCCTCCTCGCAATGACGTGCAGGCTGCTGTGGCGGCGCAATTCCGACGAGACTTCCAGCAAGCCGGGCAGCCGCTTGAAACCAAGTCGTCGCCGAAATTCGCCGGTTCCATTCTTCTCAACACGACACTGGCGGGCGCTCGAAAAGGGCGATCGACTCGACGTGCGAGGTGTTGGGGAACATGTTGACCACGCCCGCGCCGCGCAAGCGGTAGCCCTGCTGCCGGACCAGGATCGCCGCGTCGCGTGCCAGGCTCGGCGGGCTGCACGAGATGTAGACGATCCGGCGCGGGCCGTCGGCGGACAGCGACTTGACCAGTTCCAGCGCGCCATCGCGCGGCGGATCGATGAGCATCTTGTCCAGCCGCCCGAAGGCAGCGACGCTCTCGGTGGTCGCTGCGAACAGGTTGGCGACACGGTACTCGACGCGTCCGTCGAGGCCGTTCGCGGCCGCATTCCCGGCCGCACGGGCGACGAGTTCGGCGCTGCCCTCGACCCCGAGAACCTGCGCGCCCGAACGCGCAATGGCCAGGGTGAAGTTGCCCAGGCCGCAGAACATGTCGCCGATGCGCTCGCCCGCCCGTGGCTCGAGAAGAGTCATCGCGCGCCGCACGAGCACGCGATTGATCGCATGATTGACCTGCGTGAACTCGGTTGGCGAGAAGAAATGCTCGACGCCGAAGTCGGGCAGCAGGTAGGAAAGCGGCGGCCCCTCCGGCGGATGAAAGCGGTAGGCGGTCGCCGGCCCCTGCGGCTGCAGATAGAAGACGAGCGCGTGGCGGTCGGCAAAGTCGCGCAGCCGGATCTCGTCATCGGCACTCGGCGCTTCGAGAACGCGCAGCACGAGAGCCGTCACTCGCTCGCCGACGGCCACCTCGATTTGCGGCAGGCGATCGCGGATCGTAAGTCCGCCGATCAACTCGCGCAGCGGCAACAAGAGCGCCGACAGCTGTGGCGGGAGAATCTCGCACTGTCCCATGTCGGCAACGTAGCTGCCCTTGCGCTCGCGAAAGCCAACCAGCACGGCGTCTTTCTTGGCCACGAAGCGAACCGAGAGGCGGGCGCGATAGCGATACCCCCACGCCGGACCATGAATCGGCGCGTACAGTTGCTCGGCCCTGATCTCGCCAAGATGGCGCAGGGTGTCCTCGAACAAGCGCTGCTTGGCGGCCACCTGCGCAGCGCTATCGAGATGCTGCATGCTGCACCCACCGCAAACGCCGAAATGCGGACAGCGTGGAGGCACGCGATCCGACGACGGCTCGAGGACGCGCAAGGTCCGCGCCTGCTCATAGGTCGGCTTGCGGCGGTAGACGGCATAGTCGACGCGCTCCCCCGGCAGGGCGCCGTCGATGAAGACCGTCTTGCCGTCGACCACGATCAGCCCGCGCCCCTCGTGGTCCAGCGAAGCAATGACTCCTGTGGGCATCGTGTCCATCCGCAAAAGAACGGGCGATTCTACCGCAATGGAAATGACTTATCCGGGCGGCGTGACTTTCGCGGCCCCGCCCGATTCGCCCAGCCGACAAGCCGCGACAACACGCGGCGGCACGCTTCAGACTTGCCGACCCCGGGCCAGACCTGCTATCTTCGCCAGGAAATTCCCCGGAAGATTCGCCACACGTACGCGGAGCTCTCCTGATGAGCAGTCGCCTGATCACCCACTGGGCCGAGCACGATAGCGCGGTTCAGGAAATCCTCGAACGGTCGCCAAGCCGACTCCTGATCTTCGACGAAGATCTGTCAGCCCTCAAGCTCGAACGGCCGGAGAGAATCGCCGCGCTGAGTCGCCTGCTGAGTTGCGAGCAGGCCAGCAAGCAACTGACCATCGTCGTCCAGAAGGCGGAATTCGTCAGGCAGTACAGCCCGCGCCTGATGGCCCTGCTGGCCGTGCATGCGCCAGTGCTGACCATCATCCACGCGCCGCCCCATCTCGAAGCACTCACCGACTCCTTGCTGATTGCCGACGGCAAACACGCGCTGGTCCGCTTCCACCGCGATCATGCCCGCTGTCGACAGATCATCGACGACGTCGAGGAGTGCCAGCCCTACGCCAAGCGCTTCGACGAGATTCTCGGCGAAGGCGGCGACCGGCTGAGCGCGATAACCCTCGGTCTGTAGGCAGCGGCGCAGGCTTGGCGCGGAAACGGTCAGCGCCGCCTGAACGACGCCAAGCGAGGCATGGACAGCGGCGCGCAGCCACAGCTGGCGCGATTTCGGCTACACTCGCCGGCTTTTTGCGGAGGCGATCGCCGTGACACGCGCCCAGGCCAATCTCCTGCTCCTCGCCGTCGCCCTGATCTGGGGTTCGGCGTTTGTCGCTCAGGCTGCGGGCATGGTCGGTGTCGGGCCGCTGACCTTCACCGGCATCCGCTTCCTGCTCGGCACCGCCGTGGTCGCCCCGCTCGCCTGGCGCGAGTGGCGCCTGCTCGCCGTGCGTCAGGCGCAGCCCTTGCCCCGCGATGCGCTCGGCATCGGCGTCCTGGGCGTGCTGCTGATGCTCGGCGCCGTTTTTCAGCAGATCGGCATCACCAGCACGACGGTGACCAACGCCGGCTTTCTTACCGCACTGTACGTGCCGCTGGTGCCGCTGCTCTGCTGGCTGCTGCTGCGCACACCGGCACACTGGTCGGTGTGGCCGACGTCGCTCGGCTGCCTCGCCGGCACCTGGCTGCTCTCCGGCGCGCAGAGCGTAGACCTCGTCGTCGGCGACCTGTGGGTCATGGCCAGCAGCGTCTTCTGGGCGCTGCATGTGATTTTCGTCGGGCGCATCGCCGAGCGCCTGCACGCGCCCTTCCTGATCGCCGCCGGGCAGTTCCTGGTCTGCGGGCTGCTCAGTCTGCTGTGCGCCGCGCCCACCGAGACACTCACCCTCGACGGCCTGGCGCTGGCAGCGCTGCCGATTGCCTACGCGGGACTGGTCTCGGTGGGCGTCGGCTACACCACGCAGGTCGTCGCGCAACGCTATGCACAGCCTGCCGACGCGGCGATCATCCTCTCGGCCGAGACCGTCTTCGCGGCCATGTTCGGCTTCCTGCTCATGGGCGATCGGCTGAACGCCGAAGGCATCGCCGGATGCGTGCTGATTCTGGTGTGCATCGTCGCCGTGCAGATCGCGCCCTTGGCTGCGGCCGGCAGACAGGCGCTGGCCGCCCGCCGCGCGCAATAGGCGGACCGGGCTGCTGCGGCCCCTCAGCCGCGGCGAACCTGCGACAGAAAGGCCTGCGCGCGCGCGTGGTCCGGATTGGAGAAGAAGTTCTCCGGGGTCGTGTCTTCGAGAATCACGCCTTCGTCGAAAAAAATCAGCCGATCGGCAACTTCGCGCGCGAAACCCATTTCGTGCGTCACCGCCAGCATGGTGATGCCGCTGTGCGCCAGCTCGCGCATCACGGCCAGCACTTCGTTGACCATCTCCGGGTCCAGCGCCGAGGTCGGCTCGTCGAACAGGAGCACCTTGGGGTCCATGGCCAGCGCCCGCGCGATGGCCACCCGTTGTTGCTGGCCGCCGGAAAGCTGCACCGGATACTTGTCCGCCTGGTTGGCGAGGCCAACGCGCTCGAGCAGCTTGTACGCCTTGGCCTCGGCGTCGGCCCTGCTCATCTTGCGCACGCGCATCGGCGCCAGGGCGACGTTGCGCAGGATGCTCAGGTGCGAGAAGAGATTGAAGCTCTGGAAGACCATCCCGACCTCGCGACGAATGGCGTCGAGATTCTTCACGTTGTCGTTGAGGACGATGCCGTCGATGACGATCTCGCCCGAATCATGCGCTTCGAGGCGATTGAGCGTGCGCAGGAAGGTCGACTTCCCGGAACCGGACGGCCCGACGATGGCCGTCACCTGCCCCTCGTAGAAAGTGGCCGAAACGTCCTTCAGCGCGACGAACGAACCGAAACGCTTGCCGATCGCCCGCGCCTCGACGATCGGTCGCAGGCTTGCCTCGGCGGCGGCTGTGTTCATGCGCTGCGCCCCCTAGCGCTTCTGTCCGACGTCGAGCCGGGCTTCGAGAGCGGCGGTGAGCGTCGTGAAAGCGGTGGTCAGGATCAGATAGATGGCACCGATGGTCAGGAATACCGGAATCGGCTGATAGCTCTGCGCCTGCACCCGGTAGCCGATCATGGTCAGCTCGACGACGCTGATCGCGTAGGCCAGCGATGAATCCTTGACCAGCGACGCCAGGTTGTTGGCCAGCGCCGGCAGCGCGACGCGCATGCTCTGCGGCAGGACGACGTCCATGAAGGTCTGCAACGGGCTCAGCCCGAGGGCACGCGCCGCTTCCACCTGGCCATGCGGAACGGCGAGGATGCCGGCGCGAACGCATTCGGTGTTATAGGCGCCGATATTCAGCGACAGGGCGATCGCCGCGCAGGCAAAGTCGGAAAGGATGACGCCCTCGGGCATCAGCTCGGGCGCTGCCAGCCAGACAAAAAGAATCTGCAGCAGGAGCGGCGTTCCGCGTATCAGCCACACGTAGGCGTCGCAGAGCACGCGCAGTGGCCAGAACTTCGACACCTTGCCGAGCCCGGCCAGGACGCCGATGACCACCCCGACGGAGCCGGCAATCAGCGTCAGCCAGACAGTGATCCGCGCCCCGTCGGCGAACTGCTGCGCCGCCGGGCCGACCGGCGCCGGCATTGCTGAGAGCGGGATGGCCATCCCCCAGAGAAAGGCGAGCAGCCCGATCATCGCGCCGAACATCGTCCATCCGGGGTTGTTCCTGGTCCAGTTCATGCTGCCTCAGTCAACTCAGGGGCGGCAGGAAACGTCTTCCTTGAAGTATTTCTGCGACAACGCCTGGTAGCTGCCGTCCTTCATCACCTCGGCCAGCGCGTGGTTGAGTTTCTCGGCAAGTTCCTTGTTGCCCTTGGGCATGATCATCGAAACCTTCTCGACGAAAACCAGCTCGCCGCCGACGATACCCGCGTCGGGATTCTTGTCGAGCGTGCCCTTGACGGTGAACTTGTCGGAGATCCAGGCATCGACCTTCTTTGCGCGCAGCGCCGAGAAAGCTTCCGGGTCACCCTTGTAGGTCTTGATCGCCTTGATGCCCTTGATCTTCTGCGCGGCACCCGCGTAGGTGGTCGCCAGTTGCACGCCGACGGACTTGCCGTTCAGCGCGGAAACGGTCAGCGGGCCTCCCTTGTGCGCGGCGATCTGGCCACCGGTGCAGTAGTGCGGATTGGCGAAATCGACCGACTTCGCCCGCTCTTCCGTAAAGCCATGCGAGGCAATCGCGAAGTCGAAACGATCCTGCTTGAGCGCCGCAATCTGGGCGTCGAAAGGCACCACGCTCCATTCCAGCTTGAGGCCCAGCTTCTTGGCGATGACCTCGGCGAGCTCGACTTCGAAGCCGGTAAGCGTCGAACCTTCGTAGTAATTGAACGGCTGGAAGGCGCCCTCGGTGGCCGCCTTGATCGTCCCCGACTCCTGGATCGCTTTCCAATCACGCGCGTTCGCGGCACCTCCAATCAGCAGCGTTAGCGGAATAACGACACTCAACAACCTGGCTAGAAATCGCATGACACCTCCTGTCGATAAAGGTCGGACGCCCGAAACAAGGCTTCGCCATCGCCGCCGTACCGTGTGCGCCCGGCCATGGCGGTGAAAACGGAGCACAGAGTACAACAAACAGCGGCAAAAGAGAGCAACTACCGCGCCCGGCGGCCAGCGCGTCATGGCGAGCGCAGCTAAGCAATCCAGGGCTTGGCAATGGCGGCGGTCGGAAAGCACTCGGCAAACCGGTGGAAACGTCACTGACAGGAGGCGTTGTGAGACGCCACAGAAAACCGCGGGAAGCAGGCGCCGGCCACCCGCGTCAAGCCTCCGCCGCGCCTGCCTTGCCGTCGGGAAACTCCAGCCGGAACACCGAACCCTGGCCGGGCGTGCTTTCGGCGTACACGCGCCCGCCCATGCGCTGCATGGCTTTCCTGACCAGGGCCAGGCCGACGCCGGTGCCGGCGTAATCCTCGCTGCGCTGCAGGCGCTGGAACATCTCGAAAATTCGGTCGTGGAAACGCATGTCGAAGCCGATGCCGTTGTCTTCGATGGCCAGCTTTGTCGAATGGCCGCAGCGCTGCCCGCTGATGCGGATCAGCGGCGACGGCACAGCGGCGCTGAACTTGACGGCGTTGTCGATCAGGTTGCGCACGACCACGGTCAGCCCCTGCGGGTCGGCGCACACGGCAAGCTGGTCAAGGTCGATTTCGATTCTTGCGCCCTGCTGGCCGATGACCCCGTGCAGGTCGGCGAGCACCTCGTCGACGAGCGGACGCAAGGCGACCGTCACGCACCGCAGAGCGCAGCGTTCCAGGCGCGAATAGGCGAGCAGATCGTCGATCAGGTCGTTCATCTGCTCGATGCCACGCGCAATGTTGGCGAGGAACTGCTGCCCGTCGGCGTCGAGTTGCGCGCGGTAGTCGTCGGCCAGCATGTGGCTGTAACCGGCGATGCCCCGCAGCGGCGCCTTGAGATCGTGGGCGACGGCGTAGGCAAAGGTCTCCAGCTCGCGGTTGGCGGCGGCGAGCTGGCGGGTGCGTTCCCGCACCCGCTCTTCGAGTTCGTCACGGGCGCGGGTCAGGTCGGTCTGCACGTCCTTGAGCAGCGAGACGTCACGGGTGATGCCGAATACGCCGCGCACTTCGCCGGCGATGATCAACGGCCCCTTGGTGGTCAGATACGGCGCGCTCCGACCACCCACGCGCACGTTTTCCTCGTAGCTCTCGACCTGGCCGCTGGCCATGATGCGCCGGTCATCGGCGCGAAAACGTTCGGCGACCTCGCGCGGGAAGAGTGCGAAGTCGTCAGCGTGCACGACGGCGTCCGGCGACTGTCCGACCAGATCGGCCAGGGCGCGGTTGCCGATCAGGTAGCGCCCGTCCTCGTCCTTGACGAAGATGGCGTCGAGCGAGCCTTCCACGAGAGCCGCCAGCATGCCGTGGAGGTGCTCCAGTTCCGCGGCCTTGGCGACCCGTTCGCTGATGTCCTGCACCGTTCCCAGCCGGTACAACGGCGAACCGTCACTGGCGCAGACCGTTTCGCCGCGTTCTTCCACATGCTTGACCCGAGCACCGGGAAAAAGCAGGCGATGGACGATGACGTAAGGCGCGCGCGTGGCCAGCGACTGACGCCGTGCCGCGTCGACCGCTGCGCGGTCGTCCGGATGGATGACGTGGAGAAAGTCTTCGTACGAGGCGACGACGGACTGCGGGGCGATCTCGAAAATGCGGTAGAGCTCGGCGCTGCCGCTCAGGCGGCTCGTTGTCAGGTCCAGCGACCAGCTGCCAACATGCGCCAGACGCTGCGCCTCGTTCAGGCGCGCCTCGCTCGCCCGCAGCGCGTTCTCCGCCTGCTGCTGGTCCTCCAGAACACTGAGCAGGGCCCGCCGCGAACGCTCGCCATGGTCGGGGTTGTCGGGGTGCTCTGGCGGTTCCGTCACGGCTTCAGTTCCGCGCAGTCGACCCATGCACGGCCTGGCTGGGATAACGCGGCGGCTGTCCGTGTTCGGCAAGCAAGGCGTTGATCTCGACCTTGAGTTCCTGCACGCGGTGTTCGCGACCGAGCATCACGGCCTGCCAGCGGGTCAGTTCGTCGAGCTGGCTTTGCAGCTTGCGCTGCATCGCGCGCCAGTCGGTGACGTCCTGGATGGCGCCGAACAGGCGACTGGGCTTTCCCGTCTCGTCGTAGTCGATATCGACGCGCACGCTGACCTCGCGCACGCTGCCGTCAGGACGCAGCAGCCGATACCAGAGTTCGCCGATGTCGTCGCCTGGCCGACTGTCGAGCATGCGCTGCAGATAGGCGTCGTGGAGATCGCGGTCATCCGGGTGGACGCGGGCGATCAACTCCTCATAGCTCAGCTGCAGCGACTGCGGCTCGAGGCCGAAGAGGCGATAGGTTTCGTCGGACCACAGGATGCGTCCGTCGGCGACGCGGAATTCCCAGTGGCCCAGGTGGGCGAGGGCCACCGAGGCCTTCTGCCGCTTCTCGCTGGCGTCGAGGGCGTGCTGGCGGCGGGCCAGTTCGCGCTTGAGCTGGCGATTCCAGCCGAGGATGACCAGATAGGCGACGAGCGCCAGCGCCAGCGCGCCGAGCAACCAGGGTACCGCGCGGACCAACAGCGTCGGCTTGCTCAAACGCACAAGCTGCTCGGCCTGTTGCGGCACCCAGCGCTGAAGGATCGCGTTCCTGCGCTCCACCGGGATGGCCGCGAAGGCCTTGTCGAGAAGTGGCGCGAGTTCTGGCCAGTCCTTGCGCACGCCGAAGCGCTGATTGTTGTCGGCCATGTCGAAAGCGACGTTGACCTTGAGATTGGTGATGCCGTTCTGCGCCGCCAGGAAGATGTTCACGCCGATCACGCCGACATAGGCGTCGGCAGCGCCGGAGGCCACCGCACGCAGGCCGTCAAGCGGATTGGCGACCAGCAGGGGGCGCAGCTGCGGGTGTTCGTCGAGCACCCGGCGGCTCGACGAATACCCCTCGACGAGCACCAGGCGCAAGGCTTCGAGGTCCTTGAGCGAATGCAGCTGCGCGGTCTCGCGGCGAGTCACGACGACCAGTGGGGTGATCAGGTAGGGGGCGCTGAATTCGAGAAAAGCTTCGCGCTCGGGCAGATGGACGACGGTGGCCACGGCATCCAGCTGGCGCGCGCGCACCGCGTCCATGAGCTGCATCCAGGAGAGGTCGGCGACGAATTCGAAACGGACTCCCAGTAACGCGGCGATCTCGGCCATGAAATCGGCCGCCACACCCTGCACCCGGCCGTTCTCGTCAACAAAGGTATAGGGGCCGTAGCCGGCATCGATGCCCATGCGGATCACCGGGTGCTCGGCGACCCAGGCGCGTTCGGCGCTGCTCAGCTCGAGCCCGGCAGCGCGTAACGAAGCGCTCGCCGCCAGCAGCATCAGCAGGCAGAGACCGGTCAGAAGGCGAACGACCAACGGCATGTCTTGTCCCCGGGTCAAATCGGTTCAGTTGAACGCGCGCACAAGATCAGCGATACGCGCCCGCGCGCCCGCCGAACCTACTCGGTCGGATAACCCGCGTCTTCGATGATCTGGCGGATATCGCCCTCATCGACCATCGCCGTATGCTCGATGGTCGCCTGGCCGGTTTCCAGCGACACCTCGACGTGGCCGATGCACGGCAGGTCCTGAATGGCGTTCATGACCAGGCGCAGGCAGTCGTCGGACTTCATTCCGGTGATCTTGAGGGTGGTGGTCGGCATCGCATCTTCCCGTTCGCGGTGAGCGCTCATTGTAGCCGCTGTCACCAGGGTCACCGCAACCCGCGCCCACTAGCCCAGATTCAGCGCACCCTGCATCGACTGCGCCAGCGGCAGCGCCAGGCAAAGGCGCGTGCCGCCGTCCGGCGACGGCAACGGTCGCAGGCTGCCGCCGTGCAGGCTGGCGACGCGCTGGGCGATGGCCAGGCCGAGGCCGCCGATGCCGCCGCTGCTGCGCCGGACCGGCGGGTCGCGCAGCGATTGCCCGCTTTCGAGGCGGATCAGGACTTCTTCGGGCAGACCGCTGCCGGTGTCCTCGATGGTGATCCGGGCCTGGGCGCCGTCGTGGGTGACGCTGACCCGTACCGGTGCGCACTCCGGCGCATGACGCATGGCGTTGTCGATGAGGTTGGTCAGTGCGCGCTCGATGAGTTGCAGGTCGCCGTCGAGTTCGAGGCGTCCGGGGGGTTCGCCGTGCAGCGTCACCGGCGACGGCCCGCCGTTGAGCGCGAATTTCTGCACCGCGTCGGCAACCAGTTCGTCGAGCCGGAAGCGCTCGCGGTGCAGCAGCTGGTCGGTCGATTGCAGCGCTGCCAACTCGAAGAGCTGCTGCGAGAGCCGACGCACCTTGTCGCTCTGCGCGAGCGCGGCGGCGAGGACACGCTCGCGCTGCGCGGGTTCGCCGAGGCCCTGGCCGGCCAGCGCTTCGAGATGGCCGTGCAGCGCGGTCAGCGGCGTCCGCAGGTCGTGCGCGACGCCGGCCATCGTCTCGCGGTGCGCGCTCGCCTGCTGCTGTTCGCGCGCGGCCTGCGACTCGATGCGCTCGGTCATGGCGTCGAAAGCGGCGCCGATGGCCAGCACTTCGTCGCCAGCGCTCGGCGACGAGCGGCTTGCGGCGGCTTCGCCGGACTGCCGGCGGCGCTGGCTATAGTCGCCGATGCGGCGGGCGAGCCGGTGCAGGGGCTGCGTCAGCCGACGCAGGGTAAAGGCGCCGACCGCCAGGGTCACCAGCAGACCGAGTCCGGCGACCAGCGCGGTGCCCTGCCAGACGCGGCGCTGACTCAGCTGCCCGGCGACCGCTTCGCGCGCCTGGCCGTCGAGGACGATGTACAGGTAACCCGGCGGGCGGCTGTCGCCGGCACGCGGCGGAAACATCGCCGCACTGAAGATGCGCGGGAGACCCGTGCCCATCGGGTCGCTGCCGCGCAGCGGCAAGGCGCTACCGGCCAGGAAGTCGCGCACCGGGCGCAGGTCCACCTGCTCCTGGCGCACCATGCCGGGGTCACCAATGTAGGCCTGCACGCGGCCGTCGGCGTCGAGCACGTAGACCTGGATGCCCGGGTTGACGACCATCAGCATCGACAGCAACTCGTCGCGCGCCACGCGATCGGCCTGGTCACGGTCGGCAAGGGTGATCTCCGGCCAGTGTTCGACGATGTGCCTGGCCAGCCCGTGCGACAGCCGCTGCAGGGATTCCTGCTCGTCCTCGGCGGCGACGTGCCAGCCGAGCACCCCGACCAGCGCGCCGTAGGCGAGCAGGAGCAAGGCCATGGCCATCGTCAGGCGCGAGGAAAATGAACGTCGCGCGTGCCGCGCGGAACACGCTGACGAAGACCGCGTGGCATGCGCGGCGCCAGGGCTCACATCGCTCACATTGCGCTCGCCGCCCATCACGGGATCTCTTCGAAGCGGTAGCCGACACCCCAGACGGTGACGATGCGCTGCGGGTCGCGCGGATCGTCTTCGATCTTCGTGCGCAGGCGGTTGATGTGCGAGTTGACGGTGTGCTCGTAGCCGTCGAAGCCGGCGCCCCAGACGCGCTGCAGGAGTTCACCGCGACTGAAGGCGCGGCCCGGGTGGCGAGCGAGAAAGTGCAGCAGGTCGAACTCGCGCAGGGTCAGCGGCACGGCGGCGTCGCCGCGCTGCAGTTCGCGGCGCTCGGTATCGAGGCGGAAGGGCCCGAAGCGCAACTCCGACGCGGCCGCCGCAGGCGACGAGCGCAGCTGCTCGATGCGGCGCAGCAGGGCACGCACGCGGGCGACCAGTTCGAGCATCGAAAACGGCTTGGCAAGGTAGTCGTCGGCACCGAGTTCGAGGCCCAGCACGCGGTGCGCCTCGGCCGAACGCGCGCTGAGCATGATCACCGGCACGTCGGCATGGCGGGCGCGCAAATGGCGGCAGACGTCCCAGCCGTCGGCGCTGGGGAGCATCAGGTCGAGCAGCACCATGTCCCAGCGCTGGCGATCGATGGCCGCCATCGCCCGCAATCCGTCCGACTCGCGATGCAGGCGATAGCCGGCTTCTTCGAGGTGCAGGCGCAAGGCGCCGGCAATCGCGTCGTCGTCCTCGACGAGGAGCAACTGCTCGTTCATGCGCCCAGCGGCGCGGAACGCTGCCGGTGCCGACGCCGGAGGACGATGAACAGCGAGCCGGCGGCCGTCGTCTTCAAACCGTTCTCACACCGGTGACGCCGTCGCCAGAGGCGAATCCGCGCGCTCGGCGCCCGGTTTTGGGCGCCGGCGGCCGACCCAGCCAATGGCCAGCAGTCCAGGCAGCATCAGCGCCAGGCTTTCCGGCTCGGGCACCGTCGCAAAGCTGATCCGATAGACCTCACTGCTGGCGCCAAGGCCACTGTTGAAAACGTAGCCGGCGGCCGTATTGACGCCGTTGAACGCCGCCAGTCCGGCGAAGTTCAAACCGACGTTGCCGCCTTCGGCAGTCCGCAGGGTGGCGTCGCTGCCGGCGACGAAGGCGGCGGCTGCGCTAGCGAAGGTTTCCGATCCCGCATCCCAGATGTCACCCGCGGTCTGCACGATCGACGAGATGAGCAGATTGCCGGCGGCGCCGAAGAGCTGATACTGCGTCGGCGAATCGTTGCCTATGAAGTGATCGTTGCTGGGCAAGGCCATGGCCGCGAAGGTAAAGAAGGGATTGCTGGTGCTGTCGATCAGCGAGAAGAGCTTACTGCTGCTCGCGCCAGGCAACAAGGCGCCGCCAATCGCGGCGCGCGTCGACGTCGGATCGGCCGCGGCGAAGGCGGCCTGCCATTGTGCGCCGCCACCCAGTTCGGCGACGGAAATGATTTCCGGGCCGGCAGGAGAGCCGCTGTCGAAAGCGTCGAAGCTACCGTTGTTGAAACCCACGTGCAGCGGCGCAAAGGCGATGCTGTTCGCGGCAGCGAGATTTTCAATGGTCACCATGAGGTTGACCTGTGCGGCGCTGGCAGCAGAGGAAACGGCCAGCGCCGCAGCGCCGGCCGCGAGGCGGAAAGGGAGGGAAAGGCGTTCGTGCATCTGGGTTCTCCTCGAGGAAGGAAGCGGATGGAAAACGAGCCGGAAAACCCGAGCCCGCACGAACGATGATAGGAAACGATTCTCCCGCAGTCCTCATGGAATATTCACGCCGCGGTGAACATTGCGCCCGCGCGCACGCGGCGACAGCGCGCATCACCCGCAGCAAGGAAGATCGGCACGCTTGTCGGCCACCCCGCCGCGATGCGGCGAGCGCGCTGCGGCCGGTGCCTGCCGGGCAACGCCGGGCTGTTCGCCGGGCGATGCACCGGCAAAGTAGAGAACACGCCGGACATACTGCCGCGTCTCCAGGCACGGATGCGGAGGCACGGCGCCGCAACGTCCGACGCTTCCCGCCCCCGCGTCGTAGGCCGTGGCCATCGAACGCCAGTCACCGGCGAAGCGCTCGTGCAGCTGGCCCAGATACGCCAGAGCGGCGCGAATGTCCTGCTCGCCATCGACGATGCGGGGGCCGCCGGAGTTCTGCCGCGCAGCTGTGGCGAGCTGCATCACGCCCTGTGCGCCGCCTTCCGGAACGACGGCGGGATCGAGGTTCGACTCGACCAGGGCGATGGCCAGCGCCAGACGCTCATCGACCTTGTACTGCCGCGCGGCGCTACGGATCGACGCGGCAATCTTCTGCCTCGCTCGCGGCTGCCGGGACAGGTAGGCTTCGATGTCGAAGGACTGCGTGTGCAGGCCAGCGGCGAAGGCGCCGCAAGGGTCGCCGAGAAGCACGTTGTCGACGCGCGGATCGTAATACTGGAGCGCCTGCGTGTTGCCGAGGCGGGTCGCCAGGGCGAGATAGGAATTGGCCAGACCCGGGTTGCGCAGGGCGCGGGGCGCGCTGGCCAGCACACGGCCGACGTGGAAGAAGCCTTCGCCACTGCCCATCGTTCCGGCGTCGCAGTAGAGCGCCATGGCCAGCATCAGGTTCTTGCCGATGCCTCTCCCCACTTCGGCGGCCTGCGCCTGGGCCAGCGCGGCCTGCACGCGTGGCGTCTGAACGTCGCCGTCGGCCCGCGCCGGCAGACCATGAAGCCCGGTCGCCAGAAACAGCACCAGCAATGCGCTTCGCCTCATCTTCTTTGCCCCTGCTCGCCCAGCTCACGGCCGTCGTCCGCGGTCTCGCCCGCGGCGCGAGGGTGGCAGCGCGGTTGCCGGTCACGGCGAGCCGCTGCCTACGGACAAAGTCTCTCAGCTCGGGCGTGCGCGGCACAGGAACTAATGCGCACTGGGAACATTGCCGGGCAGTGCCCGGCATTCGCGGACCCTGTCAGGCGTTCTTCCCGCCCGCCGAGCGCCTACTGCAGGGTTGCGATGTACTCCGCAACCGCGTGCGCCTCGAGTTCGGTGAGCTTGGCGGCAACGGTATGCATGACGGCGTTGTCGTTGGTGCGTTCACGGGTGTTGAACTGCTTGATTTGGTCTTCGATGTAGCGTGGGTGCTGCCCGGCCAGGCGCGGCAATTGCGGCGTCCCATAACCCTTCTCGCCATGACAACTGGCGCAGGCCGGCAGGCCCGAGAAAGGATTTCCCTGGCTGAAGATATACAGGCCGACACCCAGCAGCGCCGTATCCCGCGACGTTTTTGCCGGCACGCTCTTGCTCTCGAAGAAGACGCCCAGTGCCTTCATCTCGGCCGCCGTCAACTCTGCAGCCTGCGGCTTCATGGTCTCGCTCTTGCGCTTGCCGCTCTTGAAATCGGCCAGCTGCTTGCTGACATACTCGGCATGCTGCCCGGCCAGGCGCGGGAAGACGACGCTCGCCGCCTCGCCTTCCTTGCCGTGACAAAGCGAGCACCGCTCGACGACGATCTGCTGCGCACGTGCCTGATCGGCATTGCTGTCCGCCTGCACGGGCAGTGCCGACAGCGCCGCCAGGACGCCCGCCGCGAGCAGGGTGCTATGTTGGTAAGCCAATTGATTTCTCCTCCGCCAGCACAGACTGTGTGCACAGTGGCTGGATACTAATTCGCCGGCGTCTGCTTTTCAATCGCCCCGAACACGGCGGCGCGCAGTGCGCCCGCGGGCGGGCCTGTCAGGCGAAGGCGCGGAATCCCGCGGATTGGGAAGCTGCCGAGGCGTCGCCGGCAGCGGCCACCGACTCGTAGGCGGCGGCCGCGGCACCGATGCGTGACTCGCTTTCCTGCGCCGGCGTCTGGTTCTGCGCACGTTCCTGGGCAGCCAGCTGCAGGCGCGCCACGCTGGCCATCTGTGCGGCCATCGCCGCGACCTTCTGGTCCTGCGACGACGGATCGGCCGGCGCCAGCGCCGCGGCACGAATCTGCTGCGCCTTGGCGATCGTTTCCTCGGGATCACCGGCGGGTGAGGTGTCGATGCCTACTTCGCCAGCGACGGCGTAGCGCTGATTGTCGGGACCAACCTGGTAGGTGAATGTCGCGCTGCCGGTCAAACCGGCCCCCGCCGCCATGTGCGCCAGTTCGTGCGCGCGCACCTGGCGGTCGGTGGCGCTGAGCTGATCGATCAGGCGCAGGTCTTCCGGGGAAAGCGCACCCGCAGCACTGGTGGTGGCGATGGTCTTGCCCGCGACAGCACCCGTTTCGGGCGCCGGACTGGTTGCCGCGGATCGACCCGCTGCGCCGGGTCGCCCAGCCTCGGTGGCCGCCGCTTTTTCGGCCGGCTCCGGTTCTTCACGGGCGGCAACGCGACGAGTTCCCTGGCCGGGCGATACGACCATGCGGAGAACTGAAGCCTGCGAAGCAGCGACACTGGTGACCACGACAACCTCGGACCGCAAACGACAACGTTGTGACTATAGACCCAAGAGGCGTCGTTCGCCAACCGGCCTGCCGGCTGCCGTGCCGCTCTCGTCTGGCGCGCCGCGATCAACCTCGCCGAACGCGCGCCAGCCATCGCCGCAGAAGCGAGCCTCCGCACGGCGACTTCCGACGTTCGCCCATGAAAGCCAGATAGAGCAGCGGGACGGCGAACAGGGTCAGCGCGGTCGAGAAGGTCAGCCCCCAGACGATGCTCGAAGCGACCGGCCCCCACAGCAGGCTCTTGCCGCCGAGGCCGAAAGCCAGCGAGAAGAGGCCGCCGATGGTCGTCGTGGTGGTGATCAGGATCGGAACGACGCGCCGTCGCGCCGCCTGGATCAGGGCGTGCATGCCACCCATGCGCGTCATCCGCCCGTTGGCCGCGTCGATCAGGACGATCGCCGAGTTGACGCCGATGCCGGTCAGCGCGATCACCCCGTACAGCGTGTACAGCGACAGCGGATTTCCCGACAGCGCGAGCCCGAAAGCGACGCCGGTGAAGGCCAGCGGCACGGTCACCAGAATCATCAGCGGCTGCCAGTAGCTGGCGAACTGCGCCGCGAGAATGAGATAGATCAGGCCGATGCCGAGCAGGAAAAGCATCTTCATCGCCGCCAGGCTTTCCTCGATGTCCTCCAGCTCACCGGAAAAATCGAGGCTGACGCCGGGATGCGCGGCGCGAATCCTGTCCCATTCGCCGGCGATGATCGCGTTGGCCGCGGCGGTGTCGGTGAGCGTCTTGTCGAGACTGGCTTCGACGGTGACCGTGCGGCGCAGGTTGTAGTGGCGGATGAAGCCGCGGCCCGGCGTGATCTCCGCTTCGACGAGCGCGCCGAGGCGGCTGATCCGGCCATCCGGCAGGGCAATCGGCTCGTTCAGGAAAGTCGCCGGGTCGAGGCGGCGGGTACGCTCGGAACGCACGCGCACCTCGAGCTTGTCGCCCTCGTCGCGGGTGAAGGCAACCACCTCGCCGTCGACGGCGATGCGCACCTGGCGCGCCAGTTGCGCGGCGTTCAAGCCGGCCTTGCGCAGCGCGTCACGGTCGAGGCGCAGGCTCAGTTGCGGACGGCCGGGGACGTTGTCGTCCTGGACGTCGCGCGCGCCGGGGATCCTGGCGGTGATTTCCTTGAGCGCGTCGGCGGCGGCCTGCAACTGCGCGAAGTCGTCGCCGCGCACCTTGACGCTGATCGCCTTGCCGGCCGGCGGCCCGCCGGAGAGCACGGTGAAGCTCTTGCGGCCGAGACCCGGCACCGCTTCGACGCTGGCGCGCATCGCCTCGACGGTGGCGCTGACGTCGCGCGCTCCCTTGACCAGCGGGTTGAGCGAGACGATCACCTGCCCGTAGGGGTCGCCGTAGAGCGGCTCGGTATCGGTGAACTTGACGCCGGCGTTGGCATACACCGAGCGCGCTTCGCCACCCGTCCCGACGCCATCGAGCTGGCTGCGCACCACCTGCTCGACGGCCCGGGTTTCGGCCAGCGTGTCTTCGAGCGTTGCCGTCGCCGGCATGTCGACGTTCACGTAGATGATCCGGATCGGATCGAAGGCGAAGAACTGCACGCGGATCACGCCGCTGGCAACCAGCGCCACGGCGGCGGCAACTGCGGCCAGGGTCAGCGCCGCGAAGCGCTTCGGCCGGCGCAGCGTGTAGGCCAGCGCCTGCCCGTAGCGCAGGCGAATGCGGCGATTGAAACGGTTGCGCCAGAGCTGCAGAGGCGACGGCCGATCAAGGCTCATGCCGATGGCCACGACATGCACCGGCATCATCCAGAACGCTTCGAGCAGCGAGATCAGCAAGGCCAGGGTAACCACGAAGGGAATGATGAACATGAACTTGCCGACGATTCCCGGCAGCAGCATCAGCGGCAGGAAGGCGGCCATGGTCGTCGCCACCGACGCCAGCACCGGCGCCCAGACTTCGCCGATCGCGTCGAGGCTGGCCTGCAGCGCCTGCTGGCCGCGTTCGATGCGGTAGTAGCTGGCTTCGACGATGACCACCGCGTCGTCGACCAGCAGGCCGAGTGCGATGACCACGCCGAGCAGCACCGAGACATTGACCGTGTGTCCCATGGCCGCCAGCAGGGCGAAAGTGCCGAGCAGCGAAAACGGGATGCCCAGCGCCACCAGCACGCCGATCTTGGCGCCGAGGAACAGCCAGCACACGGCGAGCACCATGATCACCCCGTAGAGCGCATTGGTCTGCATGACGTTGATCGCTTCGCGGGTGGGGATGGTCTGGTCGTCGGCCAGGATCATCTTCAGGCCGCTGGCGGCGAGCACGGCGTTTTCCCCGGCGATGAAGCTGCGCAGACGGTCGACGAGTTCGAGCGTATTGCTGCCGGCTTTCTTGTTGATCGCCAGCGACACGGCATCGCGGCCGTCGGTCGAAGAGTATTGCGTCGCCGGCGCGCGTGCGCGCTCGATGGCCGCCACCTCTTCCAGGCGCGCCGAAACGCCGGGCCGCGACGCCGACATCACCGGCAGCGTCGCCAGCGACCCGGGGTCGGTGACCACGCCCTTGACGCCGACCGACCAGGCGCTCCCCTGCCCCTTCAGCGTGCCGCCGGAAACGTCGCGATACCAGTCGCGCACGCTGTCGGCGATGTCGGTGCTGGTCAGCCCGCGCGCCGCCAGTGCCTGCGGATTGGCGCTGATCAGCAATTCCGGGTCGCGCAGTCCGGACGCGATGACTGTATCGACGCCGCTCATGCGCTCCAGATCGCTCTTGATGCGCCGCGCGTTCAGGCGCAGCGTCTCGTCGTCGGCCTGGCCGACGAGCAGGATCGACGCCGTCGGAAAGCCGTTCGACGTGGTGATCTCCATCACCAGCGGGTCCTTGGCCTCGGGCGGCAGCTCGGATTTCGACTTGTTCTGGATTTCGCGGCGCAGGTCGTTCATCCGCTTGTCGAAGTTGCGCTCGGAGATTTCGCGAAAGCGAACGAGGATCGTCGAGATGTTCTCGCGTGAAGTCGAAATTACGAAGCGCACGTCGGCGACGCCCTTGATGCCGTCTTCGAGCGGGTTGGTGACCAGCCGCTCGACTTCCTCGGCACTCGAACCGGGCAGCGCGGTGATGATGCTCACCCAGTTGAAATTGATTTCCGGGTCCTGCTCGCGCGGCATCGTCAGGTAGCTGAGCAGGCCGAGCAGCAAGACCACGACGAAGGCGACGTTGGCCAGCGGATGGTTCGAGATCAGCGCGCGCAGCAGCTTCATGGTGGGCGGCGCAGCCTACCTGATCGCCGCGCCGTCTTGCAGCGTCGCCTGGCCGCGCACGACGACGCGCGTTTCCGCCGGCAGCTCGACCGCCGCCGCGCGGCCCTCCTGTGCGCCGGGCAGGACGACGAAACGGGCGACCCTGCCCTGCTCGACGAAGACTCCGATTGCGTCGCCACGGCGCACGAGCAGCGGCGCCGGCAGGTAAGGCTGCGGATCGGACCACAGCAGGCGCCCATCGCTGCCCACGGGAACTGGCGGCGGCTGCCCCGCATCGGCGGCGACGAAAGCCAGGCGGACCTCCTGCGTGCGCGCCGGCGCCGACACCGTGCTGCCGACGCGCAGCAGGCGCAGCGGGTAGTTCTGTCCGCGCGTCGCGAAAACCAGGTCGGTCGCGCGCCGCAGTCCGGCGACGTCGGCCGGTGCGATACTGGCGCTCACTTCCGCGGCGCCGGTCTCGGCCAGGACGTAGAGCACGCTTCCCGGCGTCACCGCTTCGCCGGCCTGCGCCAGCCGCTCGACGACGCTGCCCGCAAACGGCGCGCGCAGCGTCGCCTTCGCCAACTGGCGCTGAGCGATCGCCAGCTGGGCGCGATTCGACGCCAGCTCGCTGCGCTTGAGCGCCACCTCGGTTGCACGCTCGACCTGCGCCTCCTGCGAGAAGAAGCCCTGCGCGACCAGCGCCTGCGAGCGCTGGTGCTGCTGCTCGGCCTGCCTGAAGCGCGCCAGCGACGCATCCACGGCCGCCTGCGCCTGCGCCACCGCCAGCCGGAAGTCGACCGGATCGATGTCGACCAGCACCTGCCCCTTGCTCACCGTACTGCCGGCTTCGGCCGTCCAGCGCAGCACGACCCCGCTGACCTCGGCCGACAGCTTCGACTCGTTGCGCGCCATCACGCTCGCCGCCAGTTCGCGCTGCGGGTGGATGATGACCTCGCCGAGCGGCGCGCTCTCGATGATCAGCGCGGTCGCTTTCGTGGCCATGGGCGTGTTCTGGGCCTGCGCCGGCGGCGTTGCCGCGAGGAGGATCAGGAGGGCGCCAAGGGCGGCGGAAAACGCCGCCGCGGGCGGCCGCGTCGGCCCCGCTCGGCGAACGAGCCGGGCAATCGGTTGCTGCAGGTCAATCAGTCTCATGGCTGCCGCCCTGCCGGCGGCGATGAATGTCAGATGAATGGCGATAGAAGCGCCAGCGCAAGAAGCGAAGTATCCTCAGCAAAGGCGCGGCGGTCAAATGGGTCGTTGCCGCCAATCGGCTCTCTCAGAACCGGCCCCGACTTGCCACGCAATCCGGCTGCTACTGCCTTGCGGCGCCGACAGTCACGCGAAATCGACCCGCCCTATGCCCAGCAGGTCGGCCGCCTCACACAGGCGGCGATCAGTGCTGGCCAAGCGGGCGTTCAGGCGACGAGCAACGGCCAGGTGCAGGGCGTCTCCAGCGCGCAGGGCAGCGGGCGTCGCGATGAGCACCGCCGCCGTGTTCGAGCCGGCGTTGCAGGGGCAGAAAGACGCCGCTGTGTCGCCCGTCGCGTCATCGCCGATCGACGCGGTGGCTGGGCGGACGCCAGCAGCGAGATCAGCGCGGAGTGGCGGCCAGCGAGCGCGTTTCGGCGGCCGCGCACCCGCGCGGCTTGACGACGCGTTGCGTCGAGGCCGGATGGCGCAGCAGTTTGTCCGCCGGGCGGACCGGCCGGCGGACCAGCTCGCCGCCACAGTTGGGGCAGCGCTGCCCGGGCAGCCGCTGCGCTACGCAGTCGGCGCAGAACGTGCATTCGAAGGAGCAGATCATCGCCTCGGGCGATTCCGGCGGCAGGTCGCGATCGCAGCATTCGCAGTTCGGGCGCAGTTCAAGCATGGACGCCTCCCAGACTGGCCAGGCAGTCGTCGACGCCGACGATGCGCGCGAAGCGCCCGCCGAGTACCAGTTCGGCGTGGGCCTTGATTTCCTGCGCCGAGTACACGCGGCCGCTGACCGGATGCGTCATCGGGAAGGTGAGCGTCGCCTCGCTGACGAAATCGACCTGGTAGCCGATGTCCGACCCCACCCGGGTGGTCGTCTCGCAACATTGTTCGGTCCGGATACCGGCAATGATCAGGCGCTCGACGCCGTGCCGGCGAAGCCACAGGTCGAGGCCGGTATCCGAGAAAGCGTTGTGCGTGTGCTTGAAGAAAGACGCGGCGGGCGAACCCGGCAACCAGTCGAGTCCGCGTACGGCTCCTGACTCCTCGCTGAACGGGCCGGCCTGGCCGACGTGGAAAATGTGCACCACCGGCACGCCACGCGCGCGGCAACCGTCGTCGAGGGCGAGCAGCGCCGCCTTGAACGCGGGCAGGTCCCTCTCCGACCAGTAAGGCATCTGGCGGAAGGACTCCTGCACATCGATGACGATCAGCGCGCTACGGCTGACGTTTTCAATTTCGTGCGCGGACATTTCACGATCTCCGTTGTTGAGCGTGCGGCCATGGTAAGGCTTTCTCCTGCGTGGAGCGATAGCGCCTATCGCCAGCAAACGAACGGAGAGAACTACGCGAAGTGGCAGACGTAGTGAAAAGCGTCTGCGCAGACGATATCGAACGACGAATCGCCGGGTACGGCGAACGACTGGCCTGCGGCGTAGGTTTGCCACTGATCGTTGCCGTCGAGACGGACACGGCACGAGCCGGCGACGCACTCCATGACCTCCGCGGCGCCGGTGGTGAAGGTCAGCGACGAGGGCATGATGACGCCGATCGTCTTGCGGCTGCCGTCGGCCAGGAGCACGGTGTGGCTGATGCACTTGCCGTCGAAATAGACGTTGGCCTGCTTGACCACGCTGACGTTGTCGAACTGCGAGCTGTTCATAATCCCCAGACTTTCTCCATGATCGTCTTGGCAATGAAGCCAAGCATCCCGAAGGACAGGACGAAGAACAGGATGAGCGTCCCTGTCCTCCCGGCTTTCGCTTTCCAGGCAATCTCGCCGACGATGAACAGCATGAAGAGCATGAAGGCACCGATCCCGAAGGTCATGCCAAATTCCGATATCTGCTCTTCCGTCAGCCCAAACATGGCGGGCTCATCTCCAGGATCAGTGTGGGCGATTCGCCAGTTTTGCCGCGATGCGCATGCGTAGCGCGTTGAGTTTGATGAAGCCACCGGCGTCCTTCTGGTCGTAGGCGCCGGCGTCGTCCTCGAAGGTGGCGATGGTCGAGTCGAACAGGGAATTGGTTTTCGAATCGCGGCCGACGACGATCACGTTGCCCTTGTACAGCTTGACCCGCACCCAGCCATTCACCGGCTGCTGCGTGTGGTCGATCAGCGTCTGCAGGGCGAGGCGCTCGGGGCTCCACCAGTAGCCGTTGTAGATCAGGCTGGCGTAGCGCGCCATCAGGTCGTCCTTGAGATGGGCGACTTCGCGATCGAGGGTGATCGACTCGATGGCCCGGTGCGCGGGCAGCAGAATGGTCCCGCCCGGTGTTTCGTAGCAACCGCGCGACTTCATTCCGACGTAGCGGTTCTCGACCAGGTCGATACGGCCGATGCCGTGCTTGCCACCGAGCTGGTTGAGCAACGCGAGAAGTTCGTGCGCCGGCATGCGCGTGCCGTTGATCGCCACCAGGTCGCCCTTCTCGAATTCGAGATCGACGTACTCGGCCGCGTCGGGTGCCGCTTCCGGCGACACCGTCCAGCGCCACATCGACTCCTCGGCTTCGGCGGCCGGGTCTTCGAGGTGGCGGCCTTCGTAGCTGATGTGCAGCAGGTTGGCGTCCATCGAATACGGCGAGCCGCCCTGGCGGTGCTTCATCTCGACCGGAATACCGTGCCTCTCGGCGTAGGTGAGCAGCTTCTCGCGCGACAGCAGGTCCCACTCGCGCCACGGGGCGATAATCCGGATGTCCGGCTTGAGTGCGTAGGCGCCGAGTTCGAAGCGCACCTGGTCGTTGCCCTTGCCGGTTGCCCCGTGCACGACGGCGTCGGACGCCGTCAGTCCGACGATCTCGATCATCCGCTTGGCGATCAGGGGACGGGCGATCGACGTGCCGAGCAGGTACTCGCCTTCATAGACGGTGTTCGCCCGGAACATCGGGAAGACGAAATCACGAACGAACTCCTCGCGCAGGTCGTCGATATAGATGTTTTCCGGCTTGATGCCGCACTGCAGCGCTTTCGGCCGCGCCGCCTCGAGTTCGTCCCCCTGGCCGACATCGGCGGTGAAGGTCACCACCTCGCATTGATAGGTATCCTGCAACCACTTCAGGATCACCGAAGTATCGAGACCGCCGGAATAGGCCAGTACCGCTTTCTTGACGTCGCTCATGAGATTTCCCTGCTGATTTTTCTGGTTCTGCTGACGATGCTGATCGTGTTGACTCAGCTATTTGGATTCTGGCGTCTCGACCCGGCCCAGAAGCAGGTACTCGAGGAGCGCCTTCTGCGTGTGCATGCGATTCTCGGCCTCGTCCCAGACGACGCTCTGCCCACCGTCGATGACCGCCGCTTCGACTTCTTCGCCGCGATGCACCGGCAGACAGTGCATGAACAGGGACTCGCGTCCGGCAGCGCGCATCATGTCGACGTCGACCTGCCAGTCGGCAAAGTGACGCCGACGCTCGTCGTTCTCGGCTTCGAAACCCATCGACGTCCACACATCGGTGGTCACCAGGTCGGCGCCGCGCGCGGCCTCCATCGGATCAGCGTAGAACTCGAAGTGATCGGTGCCATACAGGCCGGCGCGTGCCGGCTCGACCTCGTAGCCCGGCGGCGTTGACACATGGACGTTGAAATCGAGCACTTCGGCCGCCTGCAACCAGGTGTTGCAGACGTTGTTCGAATCGCCGATCCAGGCCACCGTCTTGCCCTGAATCGGACCGCGATGCTCGATGAAGGTGAAGATGTCGGCGACGATCTGGCAGGGGTGATACTCGTTGGTCAGGCCGTTGATCACCGGCACGCGAGAATGGGCGGCAAAGCGCTCGATCATCGCCTGCTCGAAGGTGCGGATCATGACCACGTCGCTCATCCGCGAAATTACCTGCGCCGCGTCTTCGACCGACTCGCCGCGCTGCAATTGCGAATCGCGGCTGTTCAGGTAGATCGCCGAACCGCCGAGTTGCTGCATGCCGGCCTCGAAAGACAGGCGGGTACGCGTGCTCGCCTTCTCGAAAATCATCACCAGCGTACGGTCGCTGAGCGGCCAGTACTTTCGGTACGACTTGAACTGCCCCTTGATCCAGCGCGAGCGCGCGAAGAGGTGATCGAACTCGGCACGGGTGAAGTCCTTGAACTGCAGGAAATGTTTGACGCTGTCCATCACAGATCTCTATCAGGGGGCGAGAAAATCGCCAATCAGTCCGCCCAGGCGGGTCACCAGTTCGCGCGCGTCGTCGGCGCTGAAGTTCAACGGCGGCAGCAGGCGCACGACCCTGTCGGCGGTGACGTTGATCAACAGCCCGACGTCGAGCGCGCGGAGGACCAGTTCGGCGCAGGGACGATCGAGTTCGACGCCGATCATCAGGCCCTGACCGCGAATCTCGACCACGCCCGTGCAAGCTGCCAGCGCTTGCGCCAGCCCCTCGCGGATCAAGCGCCCGATGGCCACCGCGTTGTCGATCAAACCATCCTCTTCGATGACCGCGATGGTCGTCAGCGCCGCGATCGATGCCAAGTGGTTGCCACCGAAAGTTGACCCGTGCTTGCCGGGCTTGAACAAGCCCGTCGCTTTGCCCCGCGTCAGGCAGGCGCCGATCGGCACGCCGCCGCCGAGCCCCTTGGCCAGCGTCACCACGTCCGGACGGATACCCGCGTGCTGAAAGCCGAACCAGGTGCCGGTACGGCCGGTACCGCACTGCACCTCGTCGCAGATCAACAACCAGTCGTTCTCGTCACAGAGGGTACGCAGGCCGCGCTGGAAATCGACGTCGGCGATATGGATACCACCCTCGCCCTGGACGATTTCGAGCATCACCGCGACGACGTTCTGATTGGCCCTGGCCACCGCCCGAATCGCTTCGAGGTCGTTGTACGGAACACGCACGAAGCCCGAGACCAGCGGTTCGAAACCAGCCTGCGCCTTGCGGTTGCCGGTCGCCGAAAGCGTCGCCATGGTACGCCCGTGGAAGGCATTCTCCATGACCACGATCGCCGGCCGCTCGACATCCCGCCGATGGCCGTAATAGCGCGCCAGCTTGATCGCGGCTTCATTGGCTTCGCAACCCGAGTTGCAGAAGAAGACCTCGTCCATCCCGGCCAGCGCGGCCAGCTTGTCGGCCAGCTGTTCCTGTTGCGGAATGCGGTAGAGGTTCGACGAGTGCAGGATGCGGCCGGCCTGCGCAGCAATCGCCGCGACCAGCGCCGGATGGTTGTGCCCGAGCGTCGACACGGCAATACCCGCCAGCGCATCGAGGTAGCACTTGCCGTCGGTATCGGTCACCCAGCTGCCGTCGCCGTGGCTGAAGGCGATGGGCAAGCGAGCGTAGGTATTCATCAGGTGCGACATGGTTCACCCATTGCAAAGCACTTGAAACTGAAACGGCGGCTCGCGCCGCCGAATTACGAGATGGACGTGATACGCACTGAAACCAGAATCGGTTGGTTCCGGCGTGCTTTGAAAGGGGTTCGCACACCGTCTTGCAAGGGCATGGATTTTACGGGAAAAAGACCGCCCTGTATAGAAAAGGCGAGCGTTATGAGGAGCGTGCGTGGGGCGGGTGTGACGGCGAGATACGAAACGGAGGCAGCTGCACGACACTCGCCGTTCATCACCCTACGGCAACTGCGCGTACCGCGGCCACGGCAACCCGCCGCCGGTGCGAACCCGGCCACTGGCATGTCATCGTCGTTACTGCGCGTGCAAGTACTCGCTCACTCAGCGCCGCAGCAGCTTCCAGACGGTCTCGATACCGCCGATGACCAGGTCAGAGATGTCGGCTTCGAGGAAGCCCTTGCGCTTTTCCCGCGTCGCCAGCGACTTGGCGCGCTCGTTGGCGAGCAGCGCGTCGGCGACGGCGTTCGGGTTTACATGCTGCTGTCGGCTGGCCTTTTCGCCAAAGTTGTCGAGTGCGTCCTGCACCGCGTCGGGATCGAGAATGACGATCGGCGAACGGCAGTGCGTGCATACGTGATCGCGGCGAATATCGACCGGCGCGCCGCAGCCCGAGCAGCGAATGGTCTGCACCTGCCGCGCCAGCTCGGCGACCTCGACGCCGTTGAGCTGACGGACAAAACCTTTTTCGATCATGAACGCGGCGAAAGCGCTGTAGCGACCGTGGCGCTGCGGGCAGCGGCTGTAGGCAAAGCGGCCGTTGCGCGTGCTGTCGAGCCGATGCATCAGGCGTTCGCGACAGCGCGGGCATTGCAGGATGTCGCGCCAGGGCTGGCGCAGGTCGGCGTGGTGTTCGTGCAGCAGGCGGAACAGTTCGAGAACGCCGGCCGGGGCGAGTTGCGCGCTTTCGAACTCGTCGAACCAGATGCCCTGGCAGGGAAAGCAGATGTCGAGCGAGACGATGCCGTTGAGCTGGCGCTGGAAATGTTGCACCGCCATCGGCGCCTGGCAGCTCGGACACGGTCCGCCGCGCGCCACATGTGCGGGTTGAACAGGTCGAGCATCGCTGAGATCGTTCATGGCATCGAATGCCTGCTGGCTGGTTTTACTCGGGCGGGGCCGTCGCTGCACTCCCCGACTTCTGCTCGGAGCCAGTGCTGCTCGCCGCAGCCCGAAGCGCACTTTCGCGAGTATAGCGGCCAGTCCTTCGGCAGGCGAGCCCGACTCAGAGGGCGGCCGTCCGGCCGCCCTCGCGCGTCCTCAGTGCAGGACGATGGCGCGGGCAGCGCCTGCGCAATAGGTGTCGAGGACGGCGTCGATCGACTCCTCGTCACGCTCGTGGTCGGGAATCTCGTCGAGCGTTCGGCGCAGGGCCCTGGCCACCGAGCCCTGGATGAAGAGGCTGCGACTGGCCGCCTTGTCGACCACCTCGAAACCTTCCTGCACCGGATAAGCGACGATCGCGTAATGCGCACTGTCATAGACGAGGTTCATGATCGCTCCTTATCGCTGCCCTGGGTCATGGCTATAGCCTATACCTTGTCGAAGCGCATGATGCCATTTTCGCATTGCGCACGAATCGTATCGCCGGCGACGAAACGCCCTTCGAGAATCGACTTGGCGAGCGAGTCCTCGAGTTGCGACTGGATCGCTCGCTTCAGCGGGCGGGCGCCGAAGACCGGATCGAAGCCGGCAGCGGCGATCTCGGACAGCGCGCTGTCGTCCACCTGCAGCTGCAGTTCGAGCAGAGCCAGACGCTTTTCGAGGTAGGCGAGCTGGATGCCGGCGATCGCCTTGATATGCTGCTCGTCGAGCGCGTGGAAGACGACGACTTCGTCGATACGGTTGATGAACTCGGGCCGGAAGTACGACTTCACTTCGCCCATCACCGCCAGCTTTATCACCTGGTAGTCGTCGCCAGCCATCTGCTGGATCATCTGGCTGCCGAGGTTCGACGTCATGACCACCACCGTGTTCTTGAAGTCGACCGTGCGACCGTGCCCGTCGGTCATCCTACCGTCGTCGAGAACCTGCAGCAGGACATTGAAGACGTCCGGGTGCGCTTTCTCGACCTCATCGAGCAGGATCACCGAATACGGCTTGCGCCGTACCGCTTCGGTCAGGTAGCCGCCTTCCTCGTAGCCGACATAGCCCGGCGGCGCGCCGATCAGCCGCGACACCGAGTGTTTCTCCATGAACTCGCTCATGTCGACGCGGATCAGGTGCTCGTCGGAATCGAAGAGGAAACCGGCGAGCGCCTTGCACAGCTCGGTCTTGCCAACGCCGGTCGGACCAAGGAAGAGGAAGGAGCCGTAAGGCCGATTGGGGTCGGCCAGGCCGGCACGCGAACGGCGGATGGCGTTGGCCACCAGGCGCACCGCCTCGTCCTGCCCGACGACCCGCTTGTGCAGGCGCTCTTCCATGAGCAGCAGCTTCTCGCGTTCGCCCTGCATCATTTTCGACACCGGGATGCCGGTGGCCCGCGAGACGACCTCGGCGATCTCCTCGGTACCCACCTGATTGCGCAGCAGCTTGTTCTGCTGCCCGCCCTGGTTTGGCTGTTCCGCCGCTTTCAGCTGCGCCTCAAGCTGCGGCAACCTGCCGTACTGCAACTCGGCCACCTTGTCGAGCTTGCCATCGCGCTGCAGGCGAACGAGTTCGATCTTGAGTTTGTCGATCTCTTCCTTGATCTGCGCACTGCCCTGCACCTGCGCCTTCTCAGCCTTCCAGACCTCGTCGAGGTCGTTGTACTCGCGCTCGAGCTTGAGCAACTCATCCTCGATCAGCTGCATGCGCTTCTTCGATGCCTCGTCCTTTTCCTTGCGCACCGCCTCGCGCTCGATCTTGAGCTGGATCCTGCGCCGGTCGAGCTTGTCCATCACTTCCGGCTTCGAGTCGATCTCCATCCTGATCCGCGCCGCCGCCTCGTCGATCAGGTCGATCGCCTTGTCCGGCAGGAAGCGGTCGGTGATGTAGCGATGCGAAAGCTCGGCGGCAGCGACGATCGCCGGATCGGTGATGGCGACGCCGTGATGCAGCTCGTATCTGTCGCGCAGGCCGCGCAGGATGGCGATCGTCGACTCGACGCTCGGCTCGTCGACCAGCACCTTCTGGAAGCGGCGTTCGAGCGCGGCGTCCTTCTCGATGTACTTGCGGTATTCGTCGAGCGTCGTCGCGCCAACGCAATGCAGTTCGCCGCGAGCGAGGGCCGGCTTGAGCATGTTGCCGGCGTCGATCGCCCCCTCGGCCTTGCCGGCGCCGACCATGGTGTGCAGCTCGTCGATGAAGACGATGATCTGCCCCTCTTCCTGGGCGATTTCCTTGAGCACCGCCTTCAGACGTTCCTCGAACTCGCCGCGATACTTGGCCCCGGCGAGCAGCGCCGCCATGTCGAGACTCATCACTTTCTTGCCCTTGAGCGTTTCCGGGACCTCTTCATTGACGATCCGCTGCGCCAGGCCTTCGACGATCGCCGTCTTGCCGACGCCCGGCTCGCCGATCAGCACCGGGTTGTTCTTGGTCCGCCGCTGCAGAATCTGGATCGCCCGGCGGATTTCGTCGTCGCGCCCGATCACCGGGTCGAGCTTGCCATGACGGGCGCGATCGGTGAGGTCGATGCAGTACTTGGCCAGCGACTGACGCTGCCCTTCGACGTCCTGACTGTCGACCCCTTGTCCGCCGCGCACCGAGGTCACCGCCTGCTCGAGTGACTTCTTGACCAGCCCGTGCTGCTTGGCCAGGCGAGCGCACTCGCCCTTGTCGTCGCACAGCGCGAGCAGGAACATCTCCGAAGCGATGAACTGGTCGCCGCGTTTCTGCGCTTCCTTGTCGGAGACGTTGAGCAGGTTGCCCAGATCGCGGCCAATCTGCACCTCGCCGCCGTGTCCTTCGACTTTCGGCAGGCGGGTGATCGCCTGCGCGAGCGCCGCCTTCAGCGACGCCACGTTGACGCCGGCACGCGCCAGCAGCGGCGAGGTGGCGCCGTCGTCCTGCTGCAACAGGGCGAGCAACAGGTGCTGTGGCTCGATCAGCTGGTTGTCGTGGCCGACCGCCAGACTCTGGGCATCGGCCAGCGCCTGCTGGAACTTGGTCGTCAGTTTGTCGAAACGCATGCTGCACTCCTTCGGAGGTTTATGTTCATGCGCTACAAGTGGGGGCATGCCGGGCTAAGTCAACACCACGGCTGAGGCGATGGCTTATTTCTTGCGTGCCCTGCGCGGCGGGCGGGAAGCGCGGCGCGCGGCTCGGTCAGTCTGCGCCCGGCTCACGCCAGCGTTCGGCTGCCTGGTCGTCGGCGTCGCGGGCGTCCACCCAGCGTGCGCCGGCCGGCGTCACTTCGCGCTTCCAGAACGGCGCGCGCGTCTTGAGATAGTCCATGATGAACTCGCAGGCGGCGAAGGCCTCGCCGCGATGCGCGCCGGCCACCGCGACCAGGACGATCTGATCGCTCGGCATCAGGCGGCCAACGCGATGAATCACCAGCGCGTCGATGATCGCCCAGCGCCGGCGGGCTTCGGCGACGATTTCGGCGAGCGCTTGCTCGGTCATTCCCGGATAGTGTTCGAGGGTCATTTCGCAAACGCCGGCGCCGTCGTTCGTATCGCGCACCAGGCCGACGAAGGACGCCAGCGCGCCGATCTGCGGATTCCCCCGGCGCAGGGCGGCGAGTTCGCTGCCGACGTCGAAATCGGCCTCCTGGACGCGGATGCGCATCTCAGCCACCGGTCACCGGCGGGAAGAAAGCGACCTCGTCGCCCGCACGCAGGGGCGAGTCCGGCCGTGCCATCTGCTGATTGACCGCGTAGCGCAGGTTCTGCAGCGTTGCCAGGCTTTCCCAGGCGCCGCCGCGCGCGGCCAGCAGGTCGCGCAAGGCCGCGACATCGCCCACCCCGGCCGGCAGCTCGAGTTCCTCGCTGCCCTGTCCCAGTCGTTCACGCAGACCGGCAAAGTAGAAAATCTTCAGCATCTTCACGCTCTTCGCTGGCGTCGTTCGGCTCAACTCAGCAATTCGGAGAACGGTACGAAGCGCACCATGTCACCGCGCCGAATCGCCTGCTGCGGCGGGTTGTCGACCAGGCCATCGCCCCACACCGCCGAAGTCAGCACGCCCGAGCCCTGGTTGGCGAAGAGTTCGACGCCGCCAGCGGCGTTGATCCTCGCGCGCAGGAACTCGCGCCGCGCATCGGGTCGTGCCCATTCGCCGTCGGCGCGCAAGCAGTAGCTCAGCGGCGCGGTGCGGCGAACGCCCTGCATCTTGAGTACGAAGGGCCGCACCAGCATCAGGAAAGTGACCAGGCTCGACACCGGGTTACCCGGCAGGCCGATGAAGGCCACCTCGCGCTGCGCTCCGCGGACCTGACCGAAGGCCAGTGGCTTGCCCGGCTTGATGGCGATTTTCCACATCTCGAGCCGACCTTCGGCTTCGACAGCGGCCTTGACGTGATCCTCCTCGCCGACGGAAACGCCCCCCGAGGTGAGGATCAGATCGCTGTCCAGCGCCGCCGCGCGCAGCGCCTGCCGGGTCGCGACGAGGTCGTCGGGCACCTGCCCGTGATCGCGCACCTCGCAGCCCAGGGCGTCCAGCAAACCGGTCAACAGGAACCGGTTGGCATTGTAGATCGCCCCTTCCTGCAGCGCCTCGCCGGGCATGCGCAGTTCGTCGCCGGTGAAGAACACGGCCACCCGCAGGCGCCGCACCACCGGCAGCGAAGCGATCCCCACCGACGCCGCCAGCGCCGTGTCCTGCGGCCGCAGGCGCTGGCCGGCGGCGAGAATCTCGCTGCCCGCGGCGATGTCGCTGCCGGCACGGCGAATGTGGTCGCCAGCTTCGGGCAGATGATTGATCGTCACTTCGCCGGCGACGTGCTGGCAGAGTTCCTGCATGACGACGGCGTCGGCGCCGGCCGGGATCGCCGCGCCGGTGAAAATCCTCGCCGCGCTTCCCGGCTGCAAGGGGCTGCCGACGCTGCCCGCCGGGATGCGCTGCGCCACCGACAGGCGTGTCGGCACCTGGCAGACGTCGGAGACGGCGACGGCGTAGCCGTCCATCGCCGAATTATCGAGCGGCGGCGCGTCGATCGGTGCCCGCTGCGCCTGCGCCAGCACGCGGCCGGCGGCGGCCAGGGTCGGCAGCGAGCTCGCTTCGGCAAGCGCCGACGCCGCGCCCAGCAACTGCGACAGCGCCTGATCAAAAGACAGCATGGCTCGCTCCCCTCAGTTCAACGGTATCGAGAATGTAGCCGACAATCGCCGCCGTGTCGTTCAGGTCCAGCGCCACCAGGCCGGCGGGAAAACCCGGCGGCAGGGGCTGGTCGGAGGCCACGCCGACGATCTGGCGATGCGCCGGCCACAGCGGCGGCTTGCCGTTGGCCGGCCGATAGACCTCCAGCGTCGGCACCGCCTCGTCCTTGAAACCCTCGACGAGAACCAGATCACACGGCGAAAAGCGGGCCAGATATTCGGCCAGCGACGGCTCGCGAGCGCCGCGCAACTCGTTCATCAGCAACCAGCGCGAACTGCTGGCCAGCAAGACCTCGCCGGCGCCCGCCTGGCGGTGCCGGAAAGAGTCCTTGCCCGGACGATCGATATCGAAATCGTGATGCGTGTGCTTGATCACCGAGACGCGCAGACCGCGCGCCGTCATCTGTGGCAACAGCTTTTCGAGCAGCGTCGTCTTGCCCGAACCGGAGTAGCCGGCGACCGCGAAAACCTTCATCGACAGCCTCCGGAAGAATCCTGACAAGACACCGGCAGCACCGCCGCAAAACCGCCACCGCGGGTCCTGAAATTGGTCGTCTGGCCACGGTAGAGGCGTGCGGAAAGCAGCTGTACCTCGCCCCGGTAGACGTAGTTGCGCAGGTCCAGCTTGAAATCCTGGCCAACGCCATCGACCAGCAGGTGGCGCTCGGATGGCGCGACCAGTGCCTGCGCGACGTAGCCGCCGCGCGCGATCTCGGCGAAAACGCGGCGGGTGACCTTGTCGCCCCGATAGGCCGCCTTGCTGCCAAAACCGGCCGCCGGTTTGAAGAACCATTGCTTGCGACTGTTCCAGAACGCTTCGGCCGCGGCTGGCAGGACCTCCTCGGTACGCGGAATACTGCTCGCCAGGAGCCGCCGATCGTGCTCGCCGACGCCGATCTGCGCCAGCCATTGCTCGTCACCGAGCAGCGCCAAATTGCGCTTGTCGGCATACAGCGCGTGCATCTGTGGATGCGGGGTGAGGACCACCGCGTCGGCCAGATAGGCGGCACGCAGCGCTGCATGCTGCGCCTCGGCAAGCGCGAAGTCGGTCAGCCGGTTGTAGACCAGGTCGACGGTCGCGCCGCGACACGCGAGACGCTCGCCGTCAAAGGAAAGCTCTTCCGGGTCGGCAACCACCGTCGCGATGCCATGCGCTTCGAACAACTCGCGGAAGAGCTCGAACTCGGGCGCCAGATACTGCTCGCGGGGGCGGGTATCGACGATCGCGACGCGCGTCAGCGGCTGTTCGGGAGACTTTCCTCGCGCCAGCCGCCACTCCTCGCGAAACATGTTGACGAAAGCCGCCTCCAGCGGACGCGGGGCAGGCATCATTTTCGCCACCGGAGCGCAGCAGGCCCGCTGGGCACGCAAGAGACGGGCGTTGAGCAGTGCCCCGCCGGCATTCGAATTGACCTCGATCAGCTGCGGACCGTCCGGCCCGAGGTGAAAATCGTAGCCGAGGAAGACGCCCGCGGCGGCCGGTGAATGGCGGGCGATGGCCGGCGCGTAGGCGAGCACCCGCTCGCGATACGCGGGCAGCCGCAGCACGCGCTCGAGAGCGGCAATGGTCTGCGCCATGCGCAACAGGTGCGCTTCGCTGACAAAGACGACGCTGTCGGAGAACAGGTGTGGCCGCGTCGCCAGGAGTTCGGCATGCGAGACGCTCCCCTGGCCTTCTTCGAGCGCCCGCTTCAGCGACGGGTGATCGACGGAAATGCACGCGCAGCCGCGATTGAGCCACTCGGCTGCGGCGGCGCAGTCGGCGGGCATCAGCTCGGCCACCGCCGGCGGCAGGGGCGCGGCCATCAACTGCCCGCCACCGCTGGCGAGGCGAAGAAGGCCAGCGCCTCTTCGACATCGCGGCTGCGCTTCATCGGTGGCAGGCTGCGCCAGATGCGCTTGCCGTAGGGTTTGCTGATCAGGCGCGGGTCGCAGATCATCAACACGCCGCGATCGCTCTCGTCGCGAATCAGGCGCCCGGCGCCCTGCTTGACGTTGATCACCGTGCGCGGCAACTGGTACTCCATGAAGGCATTGCGGCCGGCGCTCTTCATGCGCTCGATGCGCGCCGAGAGCACCGGATCGTCGGGCGGGGCAAAGGGCAGCTTGTCGATGACCACCAGCGACAGGGCTTCGCCGCGCACGTCGACGCCTTCCCAGAAACTCTGGCTGCCGATCAGGATGGCGTTGCCGAGGCGGCGAAAGCGCTCCAGCAGCTCGTTCTTGCTGCGCTCGCCCTGCAGCAGCAAAGGCAGGTCGAGTCCTGCCCGCTCGAGCTGTTCGCCAAGCAGTTCATGCGTTCGCCGCATCGCGCGCAGCGAGGTGCACAGAAAGAACGCCCGCCCGTGACTGGCCTCGAGCAAGGGAAAGGCGGCCTTGACCACTGCTTCGCTGTAGCCGTGGCTGTTCGGCTCGGGGAGACCTTTCGGCACGTACAGCAAGGCCTGACGCGCGTAGTCGAAGGGGCTCTCCCAACGCGCCGAACTGGCGTCGGCAAGCCCCATCTCGGCGCAGTAGTGGCTGAAATCGTCCTGCACGGCAAGCGTCGCCGAGGTGAATATCCAGGCCCGCGGATGGCCGCTCATCTGCTTTTGCATGATCTCGGCAATCACCAGCGGCGTCGCGTTGAGCTGCAGGCTGTGGCTATGCGTTTCCCCCCAGCGGACGAAATCGGCGTGGGCGCCGTTCTGCCCGCCGTTTTGCCAGTTGCGCACGCGCAGCAGCAATTCGCCGGCACGCCGCCAGCAGCTGTCCAGGCCCTCGGAACGCTGCGCCTGCGTTTCCAGCAAACCGGCCAGCGCTTCGAGTCCGTCGACCACGCCGGCGACGCCACTCTCGAAGCCAGCCCTTCCCTCGAGTTGCAGGAGCGCGAAACGCGCCGGCTCCACCGGCAGCGTCAGACGCAGGTCGCGCGCCGCCTTTTCCAGGCTGGCGCACAGCCCGGGAAGGTCGAGGCAGTCGCGCGCCGACGCCAGAGCAGCGATCTGGGTATCACGAGCCAGCTCGCCGAACTGCGCCGTCGACACGCTCTCGCCGAAAAACAGGCTGGCGATTTCCGGTAGCTGATGCGCTTCGTCGAAGATTACCGTGTTGCACGCCGGCAGCAACTCGGCCGTTCCTTCGTCACGCAGCATCACGTCGGCAAAGAACAGGTGATGGTTGACCACCACCAGATCGGCGGCCAGCGCTTCGCGGCGCGCCGCCAGGACGAAGCATTCCTTGTGCTGCGGGCAGTCCTGCCCGAGGCAATTGTCGCGCGTCGAGGTGACCATCCCCCACACCGTCGCGTTCTCGGGAACGTCGGCGCAGTCGGCCTTGTCGCCGCTGCGCGTCTGCTTGGCGAAGCGGGCGATGTGCCGCGCATAGGCGGCATCGTCGCGCGACAGGAAACGGCCGTCGGCCAGCGCTCGCTCGAGATGATAGTGACAGAGGTAGTTGGCGCGGCCCTTGAGCAGCGCCACCTTGACCGGCGCCTTGAGCGCCTTGCGGATGGTCGGAATGTCGCGCGAGAAGAGCTGGTCCTGCAGGTTCTTGGTGCCCGTCGACACGATCACCTTGCCGCCCGAGAGCAGCGCCGGAACCAGATAGGCATAGGTCTTGCCGGTGCCGGTGCCCGCTTCGGCGATCAGCACGCTATTGTCGGCCATCGCGGCGGCGATGCGCTCGGCCAGTTCGAGCTGCTGAGTGCGCAGCCGATAGCCGGGAACACCGCTGGCCAGCGGGCCATCGGCAGAGAAGACGTCGGAAAGCAGGGCGGTCATGCGCGGATCGTCGGAAGCAGCGCGCATGCTACCAGAAGCCGGCGCAGCCAGCGCGATTCCCGACTGCGCCGCGACTATTGCCTGGCTTCGCGCAGCAGGTCGCTCAGGTACTCGGAGGGAATGGCAAAACTGATCCCCGACGGCTTGCTCAGCGTTGATTCCTTGCTCTCCTTGACGAAGACCATGTTGATGATGCCGACCACTTCGCCGCGGTCAAGCTCGTACAGGGGGCCACCACTGTTGCCCGGATAGGCGGTCGCGTCGAGCTGGAAAATGTCGAAGCTGCCCCGGCGCAAGCGAGCGATCACTTTCGCGTTGAGGTTGCGGGCGTTCGAGCTGGGCAGGACGATCGGCGTGATCGACGAAATGATTCCCCGGTGCGTGACCGGCGAAAGACCGAGAACGGCACCAATCGGAAAACCGGTGAATGCCACTGCCTGTCCCTCGCGTACCCGATCGGAGTCGTGCAGCGTCAGCGCCGGCATGCTCGGGCCGTCGACGCGCAGCAGGGCGAGATCGTGAATCTTGTCGACCGCCACCGTGCGCGCTTCGCGCCGCTGCAGTGAGGGCCCCGCTGGACGGGCCATGATCACCAGGCGCTCGCCGGCCGCCTCGTCGATCTTGTCCGGGAGGACGTGCGAATTGGTCGCCACCTGGCGGCCGTCGCCGACGACGAAGCCGGTACCGCGCATCATGAACTGCGGGCTGCGCGTCAGCTGATAGGTGCCGATGACGACGATCGAAGGCTTCACGCGATCGATCACGTCGGGCAGATCCGCCGCCGCTGGCGCGATGAAAAACAGCAAGCTGGCCGCCGCGACGGCCGACCAGCCGCGCAACGCCGCTGCCCGCGCCCGGGCTGCGGGCTGGGGGAAGCTGCCCGGCAGGTGGCCGAGGCGGTTGCGCAAGTGAAAACGAATTCGGGACCAGAGGCTCATCACGTTCCTTCGACGACGATCGGACGCTTGCTGACACGGGAAGCGGCCAGGGGGAGCGGGCAGCCGGCAGCGCCGCGCGTCGGCGCGCCCGCTTTCCTAGCTTCCCTGGGTCAGGCGGATGCGCGGCAACTCCGGCGAAGGCGTCGTCACGCTGGCGTCGTAGGGATGGGCTTCGCGCTGGAAAAGACTCATGATGCGTTTCACGTAGCCGCGCGTCTCGGCGTACGGCGGTACGCCGCGGTAACGATTGACCGCACCCTCGCCGGCGTTGTACGCCGCCGCGACCAGGCTGACGTCGCCCTCGAAATAGGCCAGCAGCCAGCGCAGATAGGCGAGACCTCCACGAAGATTCTGCTCCGGGTCAAACGGTTGCTTGACGTTGAAGCGCGCCGAGGTGTCCGGGATCAGTTGCATCAGGCCCTGCGCGTTCTTGTTCGAGAGCGCCTGCGGGTTGAAGTTGGACTCGGCGCGGATGACCGCCAGAGCCAGGCGCGGGCTGACACCGTACTGGGGCGCCAATTGCCGGACCAGGCCGAAAACCGCTTCCTGAGCTTCACCGCGGGCAACCAGCATATCGCGGCCGTCGTCGGCAAGAAGCGCCGGACGCATGCATTCGGGCGCCTTGGCGCCCGGCTCACCCACGAAACGCAGCATTTTCTGCGACTGCGCGTGCCCCTGTTTTGCCGCCAGAGCGAAAAAGTACGCCGCACGCGCGTCGTCGCGGTCGACGCCGCGACCGTTGGCGTACATCCAGCCAAGATTGAACTGCGCCTCGGCGTCGCCGAGCAGCGCCGCCTCACAGTACAGACGAGCGGCGCGCGCCGGGTCCTTGGCCACCCCTTCACCATGCTCGTAGCTCAGCGCCTCGGTGCGCAACGCCAGCCAGCGCACGGCATCGGCAGCCTTGTCCGCCGCCACCGCCGGTGCTGGCGCGGCGACGACGAGCAAGGCGCAAACGAGCATTGCGGCGCAGCCTGGCAGCGGACTGCGAACGGAGGCGGTCATCACGCATCGCCTCCGGTCACGGCGAAGCGTGACACATACCAGGGCATGGCGGCTTGCACCCCCGCCTGCAATGCGTGGCTCGGGAGATAGCCGAGCAGGCGCCTGGCCTTGCCGATATCGGCCTGCGAGTGGCGCACGTCACCGGCCCGGAACTCCCCGTAAGCGGCTTGCACCTGGCGTACGTCGGGGCGAACGTCGGCAAGCGCGTCGCGGAGGATTTCAAACAGCCGATTGAGCGTCGTGCGGTCATCGACGGCGACGTTATAGACCTGGTTGAGCGCCGCCGGCTCGTCGCTCGTCGCGGCCAGCAGATTGGCCTGCACGGCGTTGTCCACGAAACAGAAGTCACGGCTCGTCTCACCGTCGCCGTTGATCGTCACCGGCTCACCGAGGAGCAGAGCCCGTGTCCAGCGGGGAATGACCGCCGCGTAGGCGCCCTGCGGATCCTGGCGCGCACCGAAGACGTTGAAATAGCGCAGGCCGATCGACGGGAAGGCGTAGCAGCGAGCGAAGACCTCCGCATAGAGCTCGTTGACCAGCTTGGTCACCGCATACGGCGACAGCGGTCGCCCGATCGTGTCTTCGACCTTCGGCAGCGCCTGATGATCACCGTAGGTCGAACTCGACGCGGCATAGACAAAGCGCCTGACGCCCGCGTCGCGGGCGGCGACCAGCATGTTGAGAAAGCCGTCGATGTTGGCGGCGTTGGTCGCCTGCGGATTGGCCAGCGAGCGCGGCACCGAACCCAGCGCCGCCTGATGAAGAACGAAGTCGACCCCGATACACGCCTCGCGACAGGCGTCGGGATCGCAGATGTCCGCCTCGATGAAACGATGAAGCTGCCACTGCTCGGGAGCGAGCAGAGCCTGCACCTCGTCGATATTGCGACGATGCCCGGTGGCGAAGTTATCGAGACCGACCACCGTTTGCCCGAGCCCGAGCAGCTTCTCGACCAGATGCGACCCGATGAAGCCGGCGCTGCCGGTCACCAGCCAGCGTGCCCGCCGGGCCAGCAGGCGCTGCTCGAGGGCGGCAAGAGCGGTCGGCAATGCAGACATTACAGACGCCACACGGTGATGCCCTGGGCACGCAGCTGCGCCGCACTGAACATGCTCTTGACGTCGGCCAGTACACCGCCTTTCTGCAGCTTGCCAGCGATGTCGGCCAGCGGCCGCTGCTTGAACTCGCGGTGGGCGACGGCGGCGACGATTGCCGCCGCCTCCGGCAATTGCTCCCAGGGCGTCAGCTCGACACCGTACTCGTGGCGCGCTTCGTCGGCGTCGGCGACCGGCTCGTGCACCAGCACCCGTGCCCCGTACGACTCGAGTTCCCGGATCACGTCAATGACGTGCGAGTTGCGCAGATCCGGGCAGTCCTCCTTGAAGGTCAGGCCCAGGACGATGATCGGCGCGCCCTTGACCGGCAGGCCGTTGCGAATCATGTGCTTGATCGTCTGCTCGGCGATGAACTTTCCCATGCCATCGTTGATCCGCCGCCCGGCGTTGATCACCTGCGGGTGATAACCGAGCATCTCGGCCTTGTGCGTCAGGTAGTAGGGATCGACGCCGATACAGTGACCGCCGACCAGACCGGGACGGAAAGGCAGGAAATTCCACTTGCTGCCGGCCGCCTCGAGCACCTCGAGCGTATCGATGCCGATGCGATCGAAAATGATCGCCAGCTCGTTCATCAAGGCAATATTGAGGTCGCGCTGGGTGTTCTCGATGACCTTCGCCGCTTCGGCGACCTTGATGCTCGAGGCCGGGAAAATCCCCGCGGTGATGATTTCAGAATAGACGGCGGAGACCCGTTCGAGGGTCTCCGGCGTGTCTCCGGAAACGACCTTGACGATTTTCGTCAGCGTCCGCTCCTTGTCGCCGGGGTTGATCCGCTCGGGCGAATAACCGACGAAAAAATCCACCTTCCACTTCATTCCGGAGAACTTCTCGATGATCGGGATGCAGACTTCCTCGGTTGCACCGGGGTAAACCGTCGACTCGAAAACGACCGTCGCACCGCGCTTGAGGTTCCTGCCGACCGCTTCCGACGAGCCGACCAGAGGCCCGAAATCCGGCCGATGCGCCTCGTCGACCGGCGTGGGGACGGCGACAATCACGAAATCGGCTTCCGCCAATGCCGCCGGATCGGTACCCACCTCCAGGTGTGCAGCGGCCTTGAGGTCGGCGCTGCTGACTTCGCCGGTCGGATCGAGGTGCTGCCGGTAATGCGCAATCTTGCTCGCTGAGAGGTCGAAACCGATGGTCCGCCGCAGCTTGCCGAACTCGACTGCCAGCGGCAAACCCACGTAACCCAAACCAACCACAGCAACGGTAGTCATTTACTTGTCATCCTTTCACGATCATCGATTGCCAGACGTTTGCGCTCAGAGCCCCTTGAGCAGGTCGCTGACTTCGGCCTGCGCCGCAAACTTGTCGCCCAGCTTGGCAAGCTGCTCAAGCTCGCTCCTGGCTTCCTTCTTCTGTCCGGCCTTGATCAGCGCCTTGGCATAATTGAAACGGATCAGCGACGCCTGCGGAGCCAGTTCCACCGCTTCCTTGAGCAGCGCCACCCCGCGCGCCTTGTCGCCCTTTTCCATCAGCAGGACACCGAGAGTATCCATCACGGCCGGCTGCTTGGGTGCCAACTTGTTCGCTTTCTCGGCATAATCGACGGCCTTCGGATCCTTCAACTGACCGGCCACCCAGGCCATGTTGTTGAGCACCGCGGCGTTGTCCGGCTGGGCATCGAGCAGGATGCGATATTGCTTGGCGGCTGCGGCATAGTCCTTGCGGGCGGTATCCGCCTCGGCCAGATACAGGCGGAAGCGACCATCCTTGGGGTGATCCTTGAGCCAGGTCTGAGCAAACCTGTCCGCCTCGGCAGCATTTCCACCCGCGGACATGGCCACGTGCAGCTTGACGGCAAGCTCGGTCGCCGCGGGAATCTGCGTGAGACCGGCCCGGTAGGCCGTTGCGGCGTCCGTCCACGAGCGCTTCGCGGCGTAGGCATCGCCCTCGAAAATGTAGCCGACAGGCTCCTTCGGCCGCTGCTTCTGCACCGCACGAGCGACGGCGACCGCCTCCGGCAGGCGACCGGCGTCGAGTTCGAGCATGATGATTCCGCGCTGTGCCTCGAGCGAATCGGGCATGACCTTCAAGGCCTTGTGCAGGCTCTGCAAAGCCGCGTCCTTGTTCTTTGCCGCAACTTCGACTTCGGCCATGCGCAGATAGGGCAATGGCAGGTCAGGCTTGAGCGCGGCCAGCTTGCCGTAGGTGGCGAGCGCCTGGTTGAACTCTCCGGCGGCCTGCTGGGCACGTCCGGCAGCGTCCAGGATCTCGGCCTCGTTGGGCAACACGGCGACTGCATTCTGGGCCGCGGAAAGCGCACTCTTGGTGTCGTTCTTGCCGAGATAGAGACCGATCAGGCCGAGATGCGGTGCGGACTCGGTCGGGTTTGCCGCCATCGCCCGATTGATGAGGGCGGCAACGTCCTCGGTCGAGCCGCCTTCCTTGGCTCGCATCTGCGCGAGAGCGAGAAGCGCCTGCATGCTCTTGGGATCCTTGGCGAGCACCGCTTCGAAGCGCTTCTTGGCGTCGGCGGGCTTTTTCTCGACGATATCCAGATTGGCCAGGTTGGCCGCTGCCGGATAGAACGCCGCATTCACGGCCAGAGCTTTCTCGAAACTCGCCCGCGCGCCAGCCAGGTCGTGCTTGCCGAGCAGTGCCGTGCCGCGCAGGTTATGCACCAGCGGGTCATCGGGCTGCTTCTTCTCCATGCTGGTGATGGCCTTGAGGGCAGCGTCGAACTCACGACGCTGCAGGTGCGCGGCAATCAGGGCCAGGTCGGCGCGGTTGCCCGGGTCGGCAGCGGCAACCTGCTCGAGGTCGCGGAAGGCCACCTCGCTCTCGCCTTGCGCCAGATTGACCATCGCCAGCGAGGTCCGCTTGCCGGCATTCTGCGGGTCGAGCGCGGCAGCCTTGGCGAAGTATTCACCCCCTTTGTCGATCTCGCCGTTCTGAACATAGACCTGGCCGGCCAGCGCCAGCATGTTCGAATCCTTGTCGATCTTGCCGAGCACCGGCGTGAGAACGCTCAGCGCCTTGCCGGGCTGCGAGCTGCGCAGGTAACTGGCAATCAGCACGCGCCGCGCGATCCCCAGCTCGGGCGTGCTCGGAAGCGCCTTGAGCAGGTAAATCTCGGCCTGCGGATAGGCCTTCAGCTCGTACTCGATGAGGCCGGCCAACTGCAGGCCGAGAGGACTGTCGGGCGCGAACTTGAACATCTGCTGGATGGATTCCCTGGCCGCCGGAAAGTCCTTTTGCTGGTAAGCCATCAAGGCCGACAGATAGGTCGTCTGCGGATGGGTCGGAGCGATGTTCTTCATCGCCGCGATCTGTTGCCCCGCCTCGGCGAGTTTGCCGTCGGCCATGAACAGCCTGACGATCGCCGCATGCGCTGGCAGGTAGGTTGGCCGCAGCTCCAGGGCCTTCCGATACGCCAGCATGGCGCCCGCCGAGTCGCCCTGGGACGACAGGACGTCGCCCTTGAATTGCCAGGCGTCGTAGAGGTCCGGCGACTTCTCGATCGCCGAGTCGACCAGCACCAGCGCGGCCGGCAGCTCGCCCTTCCTCGCCTTCTGCCCGGCTTGGCCAAGCAGCGCCGGGCCGTAGCCCGGTTGCGCCGCGACGGCGGCCGCATAAGCCGTTTCGGCCTGCACCGGCTTGTTTTGCATCAGGTAGGCCGTCGCCAGCGACGTCTGCAGGTCGGCCTTGGCCTGCGCCGTGGACAGGTCGGCGTTGGCGAATTCGTCGGTCACCTTGTCGGCCTGCCCCAGCGCCAGCATGCTGCGCGCAAGAGCCGGCGTCACCTCGTCGGCAGGATACTGGTAGAGCTTGGCCTTGCGCAATTCGACCTCGGCGCCGGTCGCGTCGCCGGCCTCGAGCAGCGCCTTGCCGAGAAGAAATCGCGCTTCGGCCAGGTCCGGTTTCTGCTGCAGAGCGTTCTTCAGCTGGATGGTAGCGGCCTTGGCATCGTGCTTGGCCAGGTACTCCTTGGCCGATGCGAGCATGGCTTCCGGTTTCTCGCCGCCACATCCAACCAGGAGCAGAGTGGCCAGCAAACCCGAAACGGTCGCTTTACGCAACCGCTGCATTGATGAGTCACGCGTATTCATAGGTATCCCCACGGAGTGGTAAAAATTGGCAATTAGTCTACTTGAGTCCAAATCGATGCATCAGGTCGTACAGCGTCGGGCGGCTGACGCCAAGCAGTTCAGCGGCCTTGACCACGTTCCCGTCGGCACGCGCCATGGCGGTGATGATCACCCGCCTCTCGGCTTCGTCGCGCGCCTGGCGCAGATCCAGCGGCGTCGCTTCCGGCGGTTGCGCGGTGGATAAGCCGATGTCGTCGGCGGTGATCTGATTGCCATCGGCCATGATGACCGCCCGCTTGATGCAATTTTCGAGTTCACGCACATTGCCCGGCCAGCGGTGGGCTTCGATCGCCCGGGTGGCATCTTCGCGCAGGGTCATCGCGCCGCGATTCTGTTCCTCGGCGAAGCGTCTGACAAAAGCATGCGCCAACAAGGCGGGATCCCCGGAGCGTTCCCGCAAGGGAGGGATATTTACCACAATTTCGGCAAGGCGATAGTACAAATCCTCACGAAACCCCCCGTCGGTGATCAGGGATTTCAGGTTCTGGTGCGTGGCGCAGACGATGCGCACATTGACCGGAATCTCCTGCCGCCCGCCGATCCTCTCGACGACACGCTCCTGCAGAAAACGCAGCAGTTTGGCCTGCAGCGAATGCGGCAGATCGCCGATCTCGTCGAGCATCAGGGTACCGTTGTTGGCGGTCTCGATCTTGCCCGGAGTCATTCGTGCGGCGCCGGTAAAAGCGCCCTTCTCGTAACCGAACAGCTCGCTTTCCAGCAGGTTCTCCGGAATCGCTGCGCAGTTGATGGCCACGAAGCGTTCGCCACGCCGCGTGGACGACTCGTGTACCGCGCGCGCCAGGATTTCCTTGCCGGTTCCACTTTCGCCAAGCAGCAAGACCGTCGCATCACTGCTCGATACCCGCTCGATGGTTCGGCAAACGCGCAGCAGCGCGGGGTCGCGAGTGAGCAGGCCGGACAGCACATCGGGCTGCTGCATCGATTGCAGTCGCTTGTTTTCCTGCTGCAGTTCATGCAGGCGGTAGGCACGATCGATGGTCAGGCCGAGCATTTCGATCTCGAAGGGCTTGGCAAAGAAGTCGTATGCTCCGAGGGCAATCGCCCGCAAGGCATTGGCGCGATCGTTCTGGCCGGTGAGAACGATGACCTTGGTGTCCGGCGCCAGGGTCAGGACTTCCTCGAGCAGCTTGAAGCCCTCGGAAACGGAGTCGGCATCGGGTGGCAAGCCGAGGTCCATGGTCACCACCGGTGGCTGGAAGCGGCGTATCTGCGCCAGAGCACTCTCGCGGTCATCGGCAGTCAGGGTCTCGTACTGGTCGAAAGCCCAGCGAATCTGTTTCTGCAACGCCCGATCATCTTCGACGATGAGCAGATGGGGTAGCTTTTCGGAACTCATTCCGACTCCTCGGGCAAATCAGCGGAGTTCTTTGTCGAGCCCGCGTCGAACAACGGCAAGAGCAGGGCCACCTGCGTACCGACATCGACAGCGCTGTCGACCGACAGCTTGCCGCCCAACTCGTGCACGTACTGAAAACTCTCGTAGGCACCAATTCCCATGCCGGTCGGCTTGGTCGTCTGAAAAGGCTTGAACAGGCGCTCGCGAACGAATTCCGGACTCATCCCGTGGCCGCTGTCACCCACCTCGACCAGCGCATAGTTCCCTTGCCTGGCCAGGCGGATCCACACGCGCCCAGTCGGGTCCGTCGCCTCCAGCGCGTTCTGGACGAGATGGCCGATGACGCGCTCGATACGGTCTTCGTGGCCGCGGGCGACGAGCTTTTCCTCGATGGTCAGTTCGACCTCGCGTCCCTGACCCGACTTGGCGGTCTGGATGCGGCGCACCGCGTCAGCCAGATCGATGCCGCGGGGGCTGTCAAGCGGCGTTGCGCCCTCGCGCAGCTGCAACATCAACTGGCGCATTCTCTCGACCGAGTTTTCGACGGTCATCAGCATGTCTTTCTGAAATTCCGGGTTGTCGCGGTGGCGTTCAGCGTTCTTGATCATCAACGACAACTGGGCGACGATATTTTTCAGGTCATGGACGACAAAAGCCGACATGCGGTTGAAGGAGTCGAACTTGCGCACTTCAAGCAGCGCTTCGCTGGCCTGCATCTGGCCAAGAAACGCTCCCGCCTGCCGGCCAGCCGTTTTCAGCAGGTCGTTGACCTCCCAGTTCACGTCGATTCGGGCCCGTGCCGTGGCCAGCACGACAAAGGCGATCAGCTCGTTGCCGGTGGTCAGCGGCACAACCAGCCATGCGTTCGGCACTTCGACCAGCCACGACGGCAGGGCGAGGCCATCATAGCGCCGCGGCAGCGAGCGATACTCCTCAAGATTGATCACCCAGCCGCTATCGATCAGAAACCTGCACAAAGGACTGCCATCATCCTCCGTGGCCGCCGAAACGGGCATGTTCCAGCACGCGGCCTGGGCAAAGAAACGCCCCGAAGGATCCTTCAACCACAGCGCACCGCCGGGACTCTCGACCATGTCGGCCAGGCCGCGCACGGCGTGACGGCCCATTCCCGAGAATCCCCCTTGCGAGGAAAGCGTCTGCGTGAAGCGCAGCCACTCCTCACGGTAGTCATAGCGGTAGCTGAAGAAGTGCTTGCCAACCTGGACCCGCAAGCGCGCACGCATGGACCCCGAAAAGGTCAGTGCGACGAGCACCAGCAGGGCAGCAAAGAGCAGCGCCAACTGCAGGGCCCGCCCCCATTCGCCGCCGAACAAGCGAACGTAATAGCCGGCGGAAGCCATGAACAACAGATAGATGCCGACGATGACCAGGGTTGCCGACTGCATGGCGGCACGCTGCGACATCACCAGACGGCGCTTCCAGTCGTGGCTGCGGATCGCCGACAGAGCGACCATCGGCAGACTCACCGCGTGCGCAAAACCACGGATACTGAAGGCGTCGGCGTCGACCTGATTGAACAACAGCGCGTCGGAGTAAAGGTAGAGATCGAACAGAAAAGTGCCCCCAAGGCCCAGACACAGCGGCTTGATACTCCAGCGAAAGTCGGGCGAGACGTTGCGGAACAGTTGCTCGAGGAGGACCAGACCGAAGACGCTCATCGCCAGCGACGCGAATAGCGACAGGCGCTGCGCGGGCAGGAGCAGGTCAGTGCCGGTGACCACCAGGAGCTGTGCGCCGAAACCAACGACGACGAGCAGCAGGGCGATGCCACCCAACCAGCCGACACGCACGCGCGCCGGCGCACCGTCACCCGGCTCCGGCTTCATCAACAGGATCAGGAACAGATACCAGCCACCGAAGCGCAAGGCATCGGCGAGCATGCTGCCGGCGAGGAAGACGACGTTGTGGGTCAGCGCAAAAGCCATCCCCAGCAGCCCCCATACGGCACACAGGCTGACCGCCAGGAACATCGCGCGGCTGCGTCCGCCGACGCGCCAACCCGACGCCAGATAGAGCGCCAGGAAGGCGGCCAGCAGTCCGGTCAGCCCGTAGCTCCAGGTAGCAATCATCGCCATATTGGTTGCCATCACGATCGACCAGCCTCCCCAATCCGCGCCCACACGCAATCTGCCAGGATCGCCAGAAAGCTCACTGAGCGCCTTTGCCGGTCAACACCACGCCGACCGTCTGAAAGAGAATCACGACATCGAGAAACAGGCTGTGATTCTTGACGTAAAACAAATCGTACTGCAGCTTCTGAATCGAATCGTCGACCGTCGAACCGTAGTGGTAGCTTACCTGCGCCCAGCCGGTGACCCCGGGCTTGACACTGTGGCGCACGGCGTAGAAGGGTACGTCGCGAGTCAGTTGATCAACGAAATAGGGGCGCTCCGGACGCGGTCCGACCAGGCTCATGTCACCGGTCAGCACGCTGTACAGCTGCGGCAACTCGTCGATGCGCAGCTTGCGGATGATCCTGCCGACGCGCGTCACGCGATCATCGTTGGCCGTCGCCCAGCGCGGTTGGCCATCGCTTTCGGCATCCTTGCGCATGCTGCGAAACTTGATGACATTGAACAGACGACCGTCGAGACCCACCCGCTCCTGGCGGTAGAAGACCGAAAAGCCGTCTTCGAGGATGATCATCAGCATGGTCAGCAGCATCACCGGTGCGGCCAGCAGCAAGAGGAAGCTGGCGGCGACGATATCGAACAGGCGCTTGACGGCGGTCCGCCGCCAGCTCTGGCGAAAGCCGTCGCCGAAGATCAGCCAGCTGACACGCAGCGAATCGATGCGAATCTGCCCGAGGGCACGTTCGAAGTAACTCGCCAGGTCGAGAACCTTGACGCCGGACAGTTTGCAATCCAGGAGTTCGCGCAAGGGAAGCGCGCCACCGCGACGCTCGCGTACCGCGACGATGATCTCGTCCACCTTCAGCGAATGCGCGGTGTCGGACAGAGACATGTCGCGCGACAGGAGGACCTGCGCCGGAACGACGAGCTCGGTATCGGTCGGGCTGGGATAAAAGCCGACGATGTGGATATCCGGATCCGACTTGCGCAAGACGCGCCCGACATTTTCCGCCTCGTCGCCCGCGCCAAAGACCAGCACCCGGTGACTGAGCAGCAGGCCGCTGCGGCTGTGTGCCGAATGGACGCGGTGCAGCAAGGTCGCGAAGAGCGCCGCCAGGCCGGAGAGGAGCATGAAGCCACGATCGACCTCGGCCACGGAGAGCATGGAGAACACGACATAGGCCAAAGGAATGGCCAGATAGAGGGACAGCACGGCACGCGCCCGCGTCTCGGCGCGAGTGCGGCTATGAACCCGCTGATAGATACCCAGCCAGGCGTTGAAGGCAATGCTCATCAGCGCGAAGATCAGCGCATAGAAAGCCACCTTCTCGAGGGCTATCTCGCCGCCACGACCGACCCAGACGGCGACCAGGATCACGCAGACCACCGGGAACATCAGATCGATCGCCACCCGGGCGATGGTCGCCCGATAAAACCAATGATTGAAGACCTTGATCACGACAGACCCCTTGCAATCGCCAATCTGAAAGCTTTTCGTTGATAACGGACTTGCCGAACGCCGCCCTGGTGAAGGGGAAAGCAGGCAAGTATCACGAAACAGAGGTTATCAACGGAACAACGTCGAGACCGTGACCGAATACACAAGCGGGGGGCAATACCTTGTAAAACATACCGTCCAACTCCCTACAAGAACCAAACGTGCACTTCAATACAACGCGCCAGTACCTTGATACGTCTTGTTTTTTATTGATTTTTGACGAGCGCGTGCAGTCAGGAATTCTGCAAGCTGCGGCGTCTGTCAGGGTGTCCGAACGGGAACCGACGGCGCGGCAAGAGGGTTGGCAGCGGCGCATCCGTTCAGGAACAGGGCAAAGCATAGCAGCAAGAAGAACAGGAAAGCAGGCCGCGGCATGTCCAACAGGCTGGAAAACATGCCGACTACCATAAATGCAATTAATGCCGCGAGCAAATAAGGGGCCAAAACATGCGAACGTCCCGGCCCGCGAAGGAGGTTGACGCAGGCCAGCGCCAGCAGGACGAGCAGGAGCAGCAGGCCGCTGACGCCCTGATCGACGAGCATTTCGAGAAACAGGTTGTCGATGTGCCAAGGCACGAAGTAGTGGCGACCGGCAAAGAACCAATGCGCGAGCCCATCGGAAAAGTCGCCATTCTGCAGCAGGTCCCGCCCCGTGGCATCACGGAGGCGCAGCTTATCGACGTCGATGGCGTCAGCCGAACCGGGCAGGAGGCGCAAGCTGAGAAAGCCGAGGGCCGGTGGCCACGCGCCGGCGGCGCCGGCCGGGGGAGCGTTCAGGCGCAGCGAGAAGTGGTGCCATTGCGCTTCCCCTCCCGGAACTCGCACGAGCGTCCCACGGCAGGAAGCCTCGTACAGCAGATGCCGCTGGCAGACGGCCACACTCAGCCTGGCGTCCTGCGGCGCACGCAGGTCCATGGCCAGCGTGTAGCTCCCGTCGTGCAGTGGCGACACGCGTTGCAGCAGTTCGAAAGCGCCCTGCCGACGCGGGCCTTGCGACGGGCCGGAAAGGCGCAAATAGGTCCCGCTCTGGCGGTCGTCGACAAACAGCAGGCGGCCGGGGATTTCGCGCTCCGGCACGGCCTGTGAATAATTGGCAGGAAAACGTCCCAGGCCCCTGCCGAACATGATCTCTGACGGCGAGCGCAAAAGGCTCAGCCCGGCAGTCCAGTGCTCCAGACGCCCGCCCAGATCGCGCTCGCTGGCCGACAACCGGCGGCTCATGAAATCGCCGAAGCCAAGCACCGCGACCACCTCGAAGGCCAGGACCGCGAGCAGGACACGCCCTCCCCAAAGCCGCCAGGGCTCCGGCGGCGGGAATGGCGAGTCCGTCGGCGCGCTTGCCGGCAAGCCCGGCGGCGGAAACGACTGCCGCTGCGCCGACAAACGCCAGGCCAGCAGCGCCAGGGACAGCCCGACGCCGAGATAGACGCTGCGCGAGAAACTGGTCAGGCAGGCGTAGGCGACGAGCACCGCCAGCGCCGCGGCGATGCCCCAGCGCCAACGATCCGGCGCGCGCACCACGGCATGGACGGCAAACGGAACCGCCAGTGCAAGATAGCCGTCGAGCGCCGCGCCACCGACGTGCATCTCCCAGAACAGGGCCGTGCTGCGATAGGGAGTCGAGAAGTCGAACAGCCCCGGGTAGGTGCTGCGTTCCCAGACAATCGCCACGCAGAGCAGGCCCAGTCCGGTCGCCACGCCCGCGGCGAGGCGGGACGCTGCCAGCGCCGGCGCGCGTTCGTGCAGCTGGCGCAACGACGGCAAGAGGAGGAGTGCAAAAAAGAAAGCCTTGCCTACGCGCAAGCTGTTCAAGGGCTCTTCGTAGCCCTGGAACCATCCCGCCAGCGAGGGATCGGCGGCGCTCAGGCCACGCACCAGGGCCACAGCGTAGGATACGGAGAGCGCCGCCAGCCCGATTCCGGCCAGGCGAAAGAGGGTGAATTCCGCCGATCCCGCGCCGCCGTCCGGACGGCAAGAAAGGGGGAGGAGCGCCTTAAGCAGCCCTCGCTGCGCCGTCCGGGCGCCATGACCGGGGGAAGCTGGGGATCGCCCCCGGCGTGGCCAGCCATCGGCGGCCAGGCGTGCCTGGCCGCCACTCACCGCTGCCAGTAGCAAGAGGTCGAATTCGTCGACGCCGATCCAGCCGGTCCACGCCGAGAAACTGGCGACCGGCAAAAGTGCAGGGAGGACGAAGAGGAAGAGCGACGGGCGCAGGCCGACCGCCATGGCCCAGGCGACGAAAGCGACACCGAGCAGGTTCGGCCACAAGGGATGATTGGCGGCGATGTACAGCCCCAGTGCGCCCGCGAGAGCCGCCAGCACAGCGTGCACCCCGGGCAGCCAGCTCACGGCCTGCCGCCCGAGCAAACACAGCGGACACTCACAACGCGGCCTGGCTGCCGGCTTCCAGTGGTCATCAGCCCTCTTCTTTTCCGTTCGCCTGCCCGGCGCGAGACCTTGGCGCGGGAATTCTGTCGGTGCGACCCGTACCTGTCCGTCGATCGAGCCCCGCGACCGCGAAGCGAGTGAGCCGGACACAACGCCGACGCCAGCGCTCAGCGACGGGATCGGCGAGCGCGCAAACGGACGAGGCCACCGGTGGACCACGATCGTGCAGCATGGTCGAACGGCGGCCTCAACGCAGCAAAGCCCTTGCCCAGAGGCAAGCAGCCCTGCTAGCTAGCCGGTTTCAGCTCGTTGGCAGCAATCACCCGCGCACGCCGAAGCTGGACGGCAACAACCAGCCCCAGCAGCAGAAAGGCAGGAATAAAGAACCATTCCTTGTCCGGTCGCTCGGTGGGCACCTCGAGGGCAGTGATGACAAAACCCTGCTCGATGCCGAGCTTCGCCGCGCGGCTGCCGAACTTGACGCCCAGGATATCGACCTGATCACCCGACGCCATCAGGCTGAGGCCCATGGCATTGAGACGCTGCAGTGCGGGCGCCTGGACGCCGAGCGGCAGCAGGACGCCCTTGGCGACCTTCTTGCCGTTGATGTCCTCACCCTCGATCCAGACCCTTAGACCGGCACCATCGGGCGCCTTCTCGACAACCTCCATGATCTTGGTCGGCGGCAACTTGTCGTAAGGCGGTTGAATGATGTCCATCCAGAAACCCGGGCGGAACAGGGTGAAGGTCACCAGCAGCAGAACCACGGCCTCCCACCAGCGGTTGCGGGTCATGAACCAGCCCTGCGTCGCGGCGGCGAAAAGGAGATTGGCGATGATCGCCGTAGACACCGTCAGGAAGAGGTGTCCGAGGCTGTCGATGCCGATCAGCAAGAGCTGCGTGTTGAAGATGAACATGAAGGGCAGGATCGCCGTTCGAATGCTGTAGCCGAAGGCCGTGACACCGACCTTGATCGGGTCGCAGCGCGCAATCCCGGCCGCGGCATACGACGCCAGGCCCACGGGCGGTGTCACGTCGGCCATCAGTCCGAAATAGAAGACGAACAGGTGTACGGCAATCAGCGGCACCAGCAGACCGCTCTGCGCACCGAGTTCGACCACCACCGGAGCCATCAGGGTGGATACGACGATGTAGTTGGCCGTCGTCGGCAGACCCATGCCAAGGATCAGGCAGATCACCGCGACCAGACAGAGCATGATCATCAGGTTGCCGCCCGAGATCAGCTCGACCAGCTCGCTCATCACCAGTCCGATGCCGGTCAGCGTCACGGTACCGACGATGATGCCGGCGGCCGCAGTGGCGATACCGATACCGATCATGTTGCGCGCACCGGTGACCAGACCGTCAAGCAGGTCCTGGAAGCCCTGGCGAGCCGCTGCACCAAGGTCACCGTGCTGGCGGAAGAAAGCAATCATCGGCCGTTGCGTGACCAGGATGAACATCAGGAACACCGTCGCCCAGAACGCGGACAAGGCCGGCGAGAGTTCCTCGACCATCAGGTTCCAGATCAGCACCACCACCGGCAGCAGGAAGTGCAGACCGGACTTCAACGTCGGACCGGCATCGGGCAGGTGGTCGATAGGCGTATCCGGATCGTCCATGTGCAATTCGGGATAACGTGTACCGAACTTCAACAGGCCGATGTAGGCAGCCATCATCACCACACCGACGATATAGATGGAGGCGTCACCGAAGACATCCTTGAGCCAGCCAAAGCCGTAGTAGACGATGCCGGCAAGGATGACCATTCCGGAAACGGTCATCAGGAAGGAAATCATGCGCTGGCTCAAGGTGGCCTCGTGCACATGCGGAATGCCGCGAATGTCGGCCTTCATCGCTTCCAGGTGCACGATGTAGAACAGCGCGATGTACGAGATCAGCGCCGGCAGGATGGCGTGCTTGAGCACCTGCGTGTAGGGAATGCCGACGTACTCGACCATCAGGAAGGCAGCCGCACCCATCACCGGCGGCATGATCTGACCGTCGACCGAAGCCGCGACCTCGACGGCGGCGGCCTTGTCGGGTCGATAACCGACGCGCTTCATGAGCGGAATGGTAAAAGTCCCGGTGGTGACGACGTTGGCAATCGACGACCCGGAAATCAGGCCCGTACACGCCGAGGCCACCACCGCGGCTTTCGCCGGACCTCCACGCAGGTGACCGAGGAGCGAGATGGCCGACTTGATGAAATAGTTGCCGGCGCCTGCCGTTTCCAGAAGGGCGCCAAACAGGACGAAGAGGAAGATGAAGCCCGATGACACACCCAGCGCGACACCGAAAACGCCTTCCGTACTCAGCCACAGGTGCGACATGCCCTTGCCGAGCGAAGCCCCCTTGTGGGCGATCAAGTCCGGCATGTAGGGGCCGAGGAAGATGTAGCCGATGAAGATCACCGCCAGAATGACCATCGGCAGGCCAAGCGCACGGCGCGCCGCCTCGAGCAGGAGAACGATGCCGGCGACCGAGGCGACCAGGTCGAGCGTCGTCGGCTGACCGGGTCGCGTCGACAACTCGGAGTAGAAAACGAATAGATACGAGGCGCAGAAGACGCCCGCCAGTGCCAGAACCCAGTCCAGGGGCGGCACATAGGCACGCGGAGAGCTCTTGAATGCCGGGTAGGCAAGATAAGCAAGAAACATGGCAAAAGCCAGATGGACCGAACGCGACTCGGTGTCATTGAGCACCAGGATACCCAGCGAATACGGCAGCGGCGAAGCGATCCAGAGTTGAAACAGCGACCAGGCCAGCGCGGTAAACAGGATCAGCTTGGCGACCATGCCGGTCGGCTTGCGGCCACCGGTGTCTGCTTCGGCGACCAGTTGTTTTAGTTGCTCGTCCGTCAGGACGGCTTCAGCTTCTTTTTCAGCCATGTGCAAAATCTCCGCAGACTTCAACGTAAGACGGCCCCGTCGGGGCCGTCGGCAGGTCTAGCGGGAACGGCGAACTCCCTGCCGATCCCGCATGCTTCCGACCGATTACATCCAGCCCTTCTCCTTGTAGTACTTTACAGCGCCATCGTGCAGGGGTGCCGACAGACCGTTCTTGATCATTTCCTTCGGATCAAGGTGGGCAAAAGCCGGATGGAGCTTCTTGAAGTCGTCCAGATTGTCGAAGACGGCCTTGACCATGGCATAGACAACGTCGTTGGAAACCTTCGAAGACGAGACAAAAGCCGCCACCACGCCGAAGGTATTCACCGGGTTCGGGTTGTTGGCGTACATGCCGCCGGGGATCGTCACCGCCGCGTAGTAGGGATAGGTCTTCACCAGCTTGTCGACTGCCGGCCCGATGATATTGACGAGCTGCGCGTGACAGGTGGTGGTCGGATCCTGGATATTGGCGGACGGGTTGCCGACGACGTAAGCAAAGCCGTCGATCTTGTTATCACACAGCGCCGCGCCATGTTCGTCGGCCTTCATCTCGGAAACCAGCGAGAAATCGCTGGTCTTCATGCCCATCGCCGGAAGCAGGATATCCATCGTCGCGCGCTGGCCTGAGCCCGGGTTGCCGATGTTGAAGCGCTTGCCCTTGAAGTCCAGCAAGGAGGTGACGTTGGCGTCCTTGCGTGCGAGCACGACCAGCGGCTCCGGATGGATCGAGAACACCGAGCGCAATTCGCCAAAAGCGGCACCCTTGAACTGGTTTTCTCCCTTCAAGGCATTGTAGGCGACGTCCGACTGCGCAACGCCGAAGTCGAGTTCGCCGGCCTTGATGGTATTGACGTTGTACACCGAGCCACCGGTGCTCTCGACCGAGCAGCGAATACCGTGCGTTTTCTTTTCCTTGTTCATCAGTCGGCAGATCGCGCCGCCGGCGGCGTAATAAACGCCGGTGACCCCGCCGGTACCAATGGTCACGAACTTCTGTTCCGCAAAAGCTGCCGGGCTGACGATACTGGCGGAAACGGCAAGGGCGGCAGCAAGGGTGGTAAGTTTCTTCAAGAGTTTGTCTCCTCAATTATATTCAAGCAATTGGAACGAGCCATGCCGCGACCACGCAGACGAGCGGCTTGATCATGGGAAGGTGAGCAAGACTTCTCTACCCTTCCTTCAGCACTGATCCGCCGCCAGAGCAATGATTCATGAGTCAAGTTCCGGGCCTGTCGGCGCGTTGGCCAACGTCAATTTACCCGAAACATTGCGTCTCGTGCAACGGACAAAAGCCAACGCTGAGCGACTCTACACATAAAACCCGCTGACATTTAGACCAATTCCAGAAAACTTGCTGATACCAATGCAGCGCCACAATGGCTCGCTGGCGACCCATTGGCAGTTTGCTGCGGGGAGCTGAGGCGAAGACATCGACCATCGTCGTGCGCTGGTGGTTCCGGCGCCGACCGCCGCCGCAGTCATTCCTTGAGCATTCTGTGCACCGCCTCCAGATGCTCCGCTTCGTTATGGCACATTCCCTGGAAGGAAGCGCAAAGATCGAGAAAGTCTTTTAACTCCATGCGTTGAGCCATTTTCATCAATCGCTTGGTGAGGCGCAGCGCCTTCGGCGGTTGGGCTGCAATGCGCCCCGCGAGGTCAAGCGCCGTCGGCAATAAATGCTCGGGCTCGACGACGTCGAGGACAATCCCCAGTGCCTTGGCCTCGTCGGCGCTGACGATGCGTCCGGTCAGCGTCAGCTCGAAGGCCTGCTGGTAACCAATCAGCCGCTGCATGAGCCAGGCGCCGCCATCCCCGGGGATAATGCCCAGGTTGAGAAAGGTCTCGCCGAACCTGGCACGCCGCGACGCCAGGCGAATATCGGCCATGTTGGCCAGATCGAAGCCAGCGCCGATCGCCGCACCGTTCACCGCCGCGATGACCGGGACCTCGACTTCGCACAGCGCCAGCGGGATGCGCTGGATGCCACGACGATAGCGCTGCGCGACCTCGGCCACGTCGCCCGCGAAATCACCGCTGCGCCCGGCCATGTCCTTGACGTTGCCGCCGGCCGAGAAAGCGGCGCCGGCGCCGGTGATGACCAGCACGGACACGTCGTCGCAGCGGTTGACCCATTCGGCGACGCCGACGATGTCTTCGATCAGTTGCGTTCCGGTCAGCGCGTTGCGCACGTCGTCGCGATTGAGCGTCAGAAGCGCGACCCGGCCATCGACCTCGAGCAAGGCATCGGTGACTGGCGGAATGTTCATCGGCAAGCCTCCTTTGCGGCCAGCGGCTTGCGGCTGACGATTATCCGCGCGTCGACCACCGCGTAGCCGTCGGGCCGGGCGATGACCGGGTTGAGGTCCAGTTCGATCAGTTCCGGGTAGGCCTCGACGAGGCTCGAAACCTTCAACAGCAGATCGACCAGCGCCGCCTTGTCAACGGCCGCTTCGCCGCGCACGCCGGCGAGGATCTTGCGCGACTTGATCTGCTCGAGCATCGACGACGCATCGTGCGGCGACAGGGGGATGGCACGGAAAGCCACGTCCTCGAGGATCTCGACGAAAATGCCGCCCAGGCCGAACATCAATACCGGGCCGAAAATGGGATCCCGAATGACGCCGATGATCACCTCGACCCCTTTGCGCGCCATCGGCGTGAGCAGGACGCCTTTGATCACCGCCTGCGAATCGTAGGCCCGGCTGGCGGCCATGATCTCGTCGAAAGCGACGCGCATGCCCGCTTCGCCACGGACGTTGAGCTTGACCCCGCCGGCGTCCGACTTGTGCAGGATGTCCTTGGAAACGACCTTCATGGCCAGCGGCTGATCGCCGAAACGCGCGGCGATGCTGGCGAGATCTTCGGCCGAGCCGGCCAGCAGTTCCTCCGGCACGGCAACGCCATGCGTGCGCAACAGGTTCTTGGCTTCGTATTCGAAGAGATCGCGGCCTGCCGCCTGCGCATCGGCGAACACGAGCTGCGCTGCGCGCTCGGGAACCACCGTTGGCACGGCCTTCTGGCCCGTGCACGCCGCCAGATAGATGCCGCGTTCACCGAGTGCCGCCAGGACGCGCACCGCGTGCTCGATCGAGCTATAGACCGGCAGACCGGCCTCGTGCAGGCGGCGCAAGGCCGGTGGATTGACCGGTGCGTAAAGGCTATAGACGATCAGCGGCTTGTCGCTCCTGCGCGCCAGCTCGATCATCGCCTCGGCGCCACGCATCTCGCCGCCGAGCAGGTCTTCGGCGAAGCGCGTGTAGTAGCCGCCGAACATGCCGACCAGGAAGATGCTGTCGACATCATCGTCTGCGGCGACGATCTCCAGGCAATCGGCGAGCAGAGCCGGGTTGGCGTCGCTGCTGCCGGCGACATCGACCGGGTTGACCAGCGATGCCTGCGGGAAAAGGATTTCGCCGAGACGCCGCCGTGTCGTTTCGCTCAGCTCGGCCAGTTCCAGGCCCGCTTCGGCGAGGCGATCGGAAGCGATGGTCGCCTGACCGCCACCGTCGGCGACCACCGCCACGCGCTTGCCGCGCGCTTTTTGCAGCAGTCCCAGCCCCTCGGCGACGGGCAGAATCTCGTCCGAATGCTGGACCACGCTGACGCCGACCTGACGCAGGACGTCGACCGTCATCGCATAGCTGCCGGCCAGTGCGCCGGTGTGCGAACTGGCCGCCCTCTGGCCCGCTTCGGTTGACCCCGACTTGTACACCACGACCGGCTTGAGCGCGGTGATTTCACGCGCCGCGTCGAGGAAGCGCCGCCCGTCACGAAAGCCTTCGACGTACAGCGTCGCCACTCGGGTGTGTGGATCCTCGCCGAGATAGCGCAGGTAATCGTTGAAGCCGATATCCGCCTGATTGCCCGGCCCGGCGTAGGTACTGAAGCCGACGTGACCGTTGCGCTCGGCCTCCAGCACCAGCGCCAGCAGCATGTTGCCCGACTGCGAGATGAGTCCGATGTCACCCGCCTTGACGTTGTTCAGGGCCAGCAGATTGACTTTCTTGTGCAGGTTGAACATCCCCGAGGTGTTCGGGCCGATGACCCGCACGCCGCTCTGGTGCGCGGCGGCCAGCATTTCCTGCTCCAGCTTGATGCCGTCCGGACGGCCTGTTTCGCGAAAACCGCTGGCCAGGACCACCGCCCCCTTGACGCCTTTCTTGCCGCACTCGACGAGCAAGCCCGGAACGCTGGCTGCGGGAGTGCAGATCAGCGCCAGGTCGGCGGTTCCCGGAATGTCGGCCAGCGAGCGATACGCCTTGACGCCGAGAACCCGGTCGACCTTGGGATTGATCGGGTAGATCGTGCCGGCGTAGCCATCCTTGATCAGCCCGACCATGGCCTTGTAGCCGCGCTTGGTGGGATCGGCCGAAGCGCCGACGATGGCGATCGAATTGGGAGCGAGAAAACCGTGCAGCGGGCTGCTCTGAGTTGCGTTGGCCATGGTCGTCATCTCAGCAGCCCTTGAAAACCGGCGGACGTTTCTCAGCGAAGGCGTCGATTCCCTCCTGCCAGTCCTGGGTGGTACCGACGAAGGTCATCGCTTCGAGTTCGGCGGTAAGCGCGGCATCGAAAGTACGCTCGGCAGCCATGTTCAGCTGCTCCTTGGCCAGTTGCATCGACAAGGGCGCCTTGCCGGCAATGCGCCCGGCGAATTCGCGTGCCGCAGCGAGAAATCCTTCATCCGGCAGCACACGATTGGCCAACCCGATGCGCACCGCCTCGTCGCCTCTGATACGCTCGCCGAGAAAGACCAGTTCGCGCGCCTTGGCCAGCCCGACCAGCCGCGGCAGAAGCGAGGTAACGCCACCGCCGAGAAAAGTGCCGATGCTCACCTCGGGCAGTCCTATCTGCGCGCTCTCGGCCATCAGGATGAAGTCCGAAGCGATGGCCATTTCTGCTCCGGCGCCGACGGCAAAACCATTGACCGCGGCCACCACCGGCTTCGACAACAACAGCAAGCGCTTGCAGACGATCTGCTCGCCGCGCAGGTACTGGCGTCGATCGTAGGCGGTTCGCCCCGCCTTGTGTTCCTTGAGGTCGGCGCCAACACAGAAAGCGCGGCCCTCGCCGGTCAACAGCACCACGCGCACGTCACCGTCGGCTTCGGCGACGCCCAGCGCAGCGTTGAGCTCGTTATAGAGCTGTTGCGTCACCGCGTTGAGGCGATGTGGTCGGTTCAGGCGAATTTCGGCAATCCCGCCGCTCGCTTCATAGATGATCGTTTCACTCTGCATAGGCAACGACAGTCCTCTTCAGTGGATGAACGATTGGGCGCGACCCGAAGAGTGGCGAACCGCGCCGGCTATTGTCAAGTGGGCAGTTCCTGAATCGACGACGGTGATGCCTCGAGTACCGCCAGTGCCTGCTCGGTAAACACGCGCAGGCCAAGCTCCGGCCGGTAGCCATGAATCTCCTTGACATCCAGCGCCCGCATGAAGGTAATGATTTCCTGACTGATCACCTGCCCGGGGACCAGAATCGGAAAACCCGGCGGGTAAGGGATGACGAAGGTCGTCGATACCAACTGGCGTCCGGCGGCGATTTCCCTCTCGATGGCCTTGCCCGCGATCGGCACGTATTCGCACTTGCTTTCGTCGTAGGCGAGGAAGAAGGCCGAGCGAATGTCGCCTTCAGGCGTGCCGTTGCCCGAACTCAAGCGGAACGAATCGTGAAAGCAACTGAAGTCGGGCAGCGGCGGCAGGTCCTCGCGCAAGGCCTTGACCTGGCGTTCGAAGATCTTGCGCTCGACGTTGCTGGCGTCATCCAGGCGGTCATCAAGATCGCGCGCGATCTTGACCAGCACCTCGATCAGATAGGCGACCGACGAGCGCGTGGTGCCGATGTTGGTCATGAACAGCACCGTGTTGCGCGAGGTCTTGTTGATCTGGATGCCGTGCTTGTTCATCAGGATCTCGTTCTTGAACGTATCGCCGTCCCAGCCCGAGCCGGCCACCGACAGGGTGATCCGCGTCGCGTCGAGAACGAATTCGTCTTCGCTCCAGGCGGCCATGATGTCGGTCCAGCCATGCTCCGGATCCCAGTAGCTCTTGATCCCCGACTTGCGATACTCGGCGGGAATCATCTCGGCGACGGTGACGACGTGGAAGTACTTGCTGATCAGCGGGTGCGTATTGATCACCTTGCGCAGCGACATCGCCTGCTCGACCTGGCGCTGGATGAACTCGAAGCCCTCGAGTTCCACCTGCCGGCGGCCGATATCCAGCGAGGCGATGATCTGGTAGTTCGGCGAGGTCGAGGTGTGCGTCATGTAGGCCTCATGGAAGGCCTGCTCGACCTCGTCCTTGAAGTCCTGGTCGTGCACGTGGATCATCGAACCCTGGCGCAGAGCGGTCAGTGTCTTGTGCGTCGATTGGCAGGCGTAGGCACGCACTCGCACCTTGTCCGGGTCTGGCATCAAGCGGCTCTTGAGCAGGGTTTCGTCGTCGGCATTGGCCATTTTTTCCTGGTACTTGGCGTAGTCCGCTCGGTATTCCGGCGAGCGGTAACGCTCGCGCAGCTGACCGGCGCAGTACATCGCCGTGCGCCGCCGGTAGGCGGGGCCGAAACGGGCAAAGGCAAACCACGCCTCGTCCCACAGGAAGACCAGATCGGGTTTGATCGCCAGGCACTCCTCCATCACCCGTTCGACGTTATAGACCACGCCGTCGAATGTGCAGTTGGTGAGCAGCAGCATGCGCACGCGATCGAGCTTGCCGGCAGCCTTCAGTTCGAGCAGGCGGTGCTTGATTTCCTTCATCGGCACGGCGCCGTACATTGAAAAATCATTGAGCGGGTAGCTGTCCAGATAGACCACCTGCGCCCCGGCCAGGACCATGCCATAGTGATGCGACTTGTGACAATCGCGATCGACGAGCACGATGTCGCCAGGGCGGACGATCGCCTGCACGACAATCTTGTTGCAGGTCGACGTACCGTTGGTGGCAAAGAAGGTCTGCTTCGAGCCAAAGGCACGGGCGGCCATCTCCTGCGCCTTCTTGATCGGCCCGTGCGGTTCGAGAAGACTGTCGAGGCCGCCCGAGGTGGCCGACGTTTCCGCGAGAAAGATGTTCATCCCGTAGAAGTCGCCCATGTCCTTGATCCAGTGCGAGGCGGTGATCGACTTGCCGCGACTGATCGGCATGGCGTGAAAGACGCCGGTGGGGATGCGCGCATACTGCGTCAGGGCATTGAAGAACGGCGCCTCGAAGCGCTCCGCAACGCCGCGCAGGATATTCAGGTGCAGATCGAGATGATCCTCCTGGTTGTAGAAGACCCGTCGGCAGTTGCCGAGCTTGGCACCGGCGATCTCCTCGACCGATTGATCGGTGAACAGGTAGACGTCGAGCTCGGGACGAAGCTTGGCGATCATCCGGCACAGCTCTGGCCCATACTCCTTGGGTTCGACCTCTTCAAGGACGGCCTCTTCGAGGCGCGAGAGATAGCGATGCAGGAGCTCCAAGGTCTGCTCCGAATCGCGCCGGAGGTCGTTGCGAATGACCACTGCCTGGACGTTGTGGTTGAACATCACGCCGATCAGGGCGTCGGTGAGGCTGGGTACGAACACCGGTTCATAGACGAAGGGGTCCTCGATGCGGCGTAGCGAACGCAGGGTTCGGCGCAGGTTCTCTTCCTGCATTGGCGAGAATTTGTCCACGAACAGGACTTCGAAGTAGAGCAATTCCTTGCCGGCATTCTCCGTGGACTCATCGTCGGGACTGCCCTCGGTCAGTTCCTCGACGTCATGGTGGTGAGGATTGCGTCGATAGCTGTTGCTGAGCAGGGAATGACAGATGTTGCGCACGGTAATTGCCAGCACATCGAAGCGTCCCTGGATGACCAGTTCGCCGAGTCGGCCGAAAGTGTCGTGCCCCGGGAATGCCCAGTAGAGCTCGATCGGGCGCAAGGCATCGATCAACTCGCCGACCTTTCGCTCGGCCTCGTTGCGCCGGCGTTCCGAGTGACTCTGGGTGAGTTGCTCGCAGGCTATTTTCAGGGCGCTCCAGCGATCGGTGCGCAGTTGCAGCGCACTGTAATATTCACCGAGCGACTTCTTGTTCTTGCTATCTGCCTTCATTGCTCGTCTCCTCACGCAGGTCCATGCCTCGCGTATCGTTGTTAGGTGGCGGTGGCGAAGCGCCAAACTCGATGAGCCGATCGCCGACGGTGAAATCGGCAAATGATTGCGACCAGCTGACCCCGGGCCAGAAGAAATCGGCGCGCCCTTCGCCGGGCCAATACGCCGCCGAATAAAGGGTGCCGAGGCCGCGCGCGAAGGCGTTCGAGTAAATCGGCGGCCGCAGGAAGGCGGCGATCAGCGCCTCGCTCGTCATCGTGCTGTCGTCGAGCATCTCCATCAACCGCCGCAGGCGCTCGACCGTCGACGTCGCGCGGGCGTGCTGGTGCCATTCGACCTTCTTCTGGTGATTGGTCGCCGCCGCCAGGCGACGGATGTCGCCGCTCTTGCCCGGGGCGAGAAAGACCGTCGAGAAATCGCCGCTGCGGTCGACCACCGTTACGTTGTAGCTCATATGCACCGGAACCCGCGCCAGTGCCGCGCAGGCCTCGTCGGTACGCGTGCAGGTTTCCAGGACGTAGCGCAAGACCAGCGGCACGCCAAAACCTTCGCCGACCTCCTGGCGACCGCCAAACGACAAGGCCACGACCAGGCCATCCTCGTTGATGCCATCGAGCAGGCCCCACATGCAGTCGCTGAGGCCGATCACTTCACGACCGTTCCAGGCCGTCTTCAGGATGACGCCTTCGCACAACTGTGGCGGATAGTCGTAGTTGCGCACCAGCAGCGGTCGCTCGCCGGGCCAGACCAGCTGCGAACAGCCCGTGACGTACGGCGGCGGGCAGAAAAGCGACAGGAAGCGGGCCTCCACGTCGCCGCCACCCGAGAGTTCGGAGAGCGCCTCGTAGGTGGGCAGCAGTTCCGGCATGTGCTTGCGCAGCGCCCGCACGCACGGCAGGTAGTAGGGGCGCGCCGCTTCGCCGCTTTGCAGATACCAGCGGCGATACGACGGCCAGAATTCCCTGAACAGGTTTTGCCAGACTGCCCCCGGTCGTGCTTCTTCCATGGCCCGGAAGAGCAGCGACTGGGTCTGAATGAGAGGCATCTACCTCCTCAGCCGGCGATCAGAGGATCTTGAACGCGCCGGCCGACGGCACCTGTTCGGCGACGGCGGTATCCAGAGGACGACCCTTGTAGAAGCCCTTGATCCCACGGATCCAGTTTTCTGCGCGGGCGTTGATCTTGAATTCCTCGGTCATCGAACGACCGCGGGTGATCAGGATACCCAGATCGGCGCCTTCATAGCGGTAGTCACCGGGACCGGTAATGCGCAGCCAGAAAGCCTCGTTTTCCCCTTCAACCGCCAGGCGGTGATAGTCGAAGCGGTGAAAACTGACGTTGCCGGCGTCGTCCATGCGGTAGATTCCCGATTCCGGAGCCTGGTCGACGATATCGACTTCCTCGTCGGTGTATTTCATGACCAGCTGGCTCCAGCTGTCGATGTACTTGGGGTTTTTCCAGCGTTCGTTCATCGCTGCAACGTCCAGCTTGAAGTCAACGCCACTGAATTCGAGCAGGTGAAAGAAGAACAGCGGTGCGTCGGCATACGCGAAAGCCGCGTGATTGGTCATCGGGCTCGCGCCGCAGACGCGCGGGTTGAGTTCGCCGAGATAGACTTCCTCGGTATCCTGGTCGATGAGAAAGTCCAGATCGAAGTAGCCGCGATAGCCTTCCTCGAGCAGCTGGTTGCCGAAGGCATAGGCGTAGTCGCGCGCGGTGATGCGCGCTTTTTCCGGGAACGCTCCCGGGAAGACCTCGTTACCGCACCAGCCGCCCTTGTAGGGGGTCAGCTCCTTGGCGCCGACGATTTCAGTGAGCAGCGGACCAACGACCGTGCCGCAACGGGTGACGCAGGCTTCCAGGGTGCCGCCGCGGCAGTTGATCCGCTTCATGACCTTGACCTCGGGATCCTTGACGATCTCGTCGGCATACTTCTTCCATTCCGTTTCGTTGGAGATGAAGAAGGTGGTGTGGCCGGAGTCGCCAAAAGCCGACTGAATCACCAGGTCGCTGCCGAGTCCGTTTTCCTCGGTCAGCTTGATCAGCTGTTCGTAACTCTCGACCTTGGCCAGCACGTTCGGCACCGACGGTACCCCCGCCTTGTTGCCGATGCGCACGGTTTCCATCTTGTTGTCGCAACGCGTGCGCAAAGATGCCGGCGGGAACCACAGCTCGATACCCAGTTCCTTGCACAGCTCTTCGGTTTTCTCGTCGAACATCAGGAAGACGGCGACCGGGTCGCCGCCGCGACGCTTGATGTAGTCGATGACCTCCTTGTTCTGCAACAGATAGTTGTTGATATCCTCGATCCCTTCGAACTCCGGATGCGGCTGCTCGCTGGGAACGAAGACGTTCGGATGGCGACCGTCGTAACAGTCGATATAGTTGATGTGCTTGAAGTGCGGCACCCGCTCATCCATGCCGGCCAGGTTGAAGTTGGTGGCGCTGATGAAGTAGATCGGGCGCGTGTTGCGATGGAAGAACAGGCGCAGGTCCGACATGCTGGTGATCGTCGGCATCGTGGGTTTTTCTTGGGTCATTTCTTGTCTCCTCTGTGGCGATGTATTTTTCTGCGGTACTACTTTCTTGCGGCGCTGCTGGAGCGCAAAAATCCCGAATCCGAGGAGGGTGCCGATGGCCAGCCCGAGGATGATCAAACCGATACCCACCTGTTTACCCCCTCTCGTCCGAAAACCGACTTGCTCACGGACCCGTGTGGTACGGGGGCGCAGTCTCCGTCGTTGCCGCAGTGACGTCGATGTGCGGCGTCAGATCGGCAACCTGGAAGATCGAGCCATCCGGGCCGGCCACCGTGCCCGCGGCCAGGACCGCCGCTGCGCCGCGCGATCCTCGGCCCGGTTTGACCAACGGCCCCAGGCTGTTCAGATAGTCGTCCTGGCGCCCGAGGTGTTTCTGATAAACCGGAAACTCGACCGGCCGATCACGGAAACTCTTCAGTGTCTGACCCAGACCGCGGATACCGACCTCGCGTTCCCGACGCACCCGCGACAGATCGATTTCCACCGGGATGATTTCCTCGCCGCCACCCGCCACGTGAATGACGTAGCCGGAAGGGCCGACGACGATCGAGTGCCCGGTGCCGCAGTCGCCGACACCGTTGACATCAAAAAAGTAGCACTGGTTGATCGTTGCGCTGGCACGGGCAATCGGCAATTCCACATCGCGGTCGATAGTGTCGGTCATCGTCGGATGGAGAATGCATTCGGCGCCCATCGACACCAGCGTGCGCGTCGTTTCCGGGAACCACATGTCGTAGCATATGGAAACACCGAAGCGCCCGACGTCGGGCACGTCGAAGACACAGAAATCGGTACCCGGCTTGATACCCATTTCGTAGGGCAGGAAGGGGAACATCTTGCGGTAGCGGGCGACCACTTTCCCGTTCGGATCAATCACCGAAGTGGTGTTGTAGATGTCGTCACCAACCCGTTCGAACATTGACCCCGGCAACAGCCAGAGGCCATGCTTGGCTGCCATCTGGCAGAAGATCTGCTCGGCCGGCCCGCCCGTCGGCTGGGCGTGATAGGGCGCCGGCCCGTAGGGAGCCAGCTCGCTGAAGACGACCATCTGCACCCAGGGAAAGCGGGCCATGACGACGTCCAGCTTGTGCCCCATCGCGGTGATGTTCTCGCGCTCCATGGAGACGTTCATCTGGATGCCGGCAATTGAAAAAGGAATCATGAAATGGGCTCTCCTGCCGCTCTAGGTAGCGCTACGAAAAACTGTCGAATCGACGTCAAGCTCCGGCGCAGCGAACTCGACCGGTCCACAACGGGGAGGTCACGGGCAGACGCGCACTTCCTGAACCAGCCGGAATGCCGAAAAACGGCATCCGGCCATGGCCGCGAGGTCGGCAAACTCAGGCGCCAATCGCCTGCAATGACGCCTCGATGACGTCCAGTCCCTCATCGAGCAGCGCCTCGGAGATGGTCAGCGGAATCATTACCCGCAGTACATTACCGTGCGCGCCGCACAACAGCAACAGCAAGCCGCGTTTCGCCGCTTCGTTCTTCAGGGCCAGGGCCATGTCGCCCGCCGGCTGCTGCGGGTCACCATTGCGACAGAACTCGACCGCCGTCATCGCCCCGAGGCCGCGCACATCGGCAATGCTCGAATATTTCTTCTGCATCGCCGTGAAGCGAGTGCGCATGCGCTCGCCGAGGGCCATCGAGCGACTGCACAGCTTTTCCTCCTCGACAATGTCGAGCACCGCCAGCGCGCCGGCGACGGCAATCGGACTGCCGGCGTACGTGGAACCAAGCCCGCCGACTTCGGCAGCATCCATGATCTCCGCCTTGCCGACGATCGCAGCAACCGGCAAGCCGCCGCCGAGCCCCTTGGCCAGGGTAATGATGTCCGGCTCGACATCGTAGTGTTCGGTGGCGAACAACTTGCCGCAACGGGCGATGCCGGACTGCACTTCATCGGCAACCAGCAGGATTCCGTGTTTGTCGCACAGGGTCCGCAGGCGACGCAGGAAACCGAACGGCGCGGGCAGGTAGCCGCCCTCGCCCTGCACCGGTTCGATAATGATCGCTCCGACGTCGGCCGCTTCGATGCTGTAGGCGAAGAGGCGCTCGATCGCCGCCATGGAGTCGTCTTCCGAGACCCCGTGCAGGGCATTCGGAAACGGTACGTGGAAGATGCCGCCGGGGAAGGGTCCGAACTTGACCTTGTACGGCGCGACCTTGCCGGTCAGCGCCAGACCGAACATGGTGCGACCGTGGAAGCCACCGCCGAAGGCGATGACACCGGTGCGGCCGGTGGCCGCACGGGCGATTTTCACCGCGTTCTCGACCGCTTCCGCACCCGTGTTGACCAGAAACGATTTCTTCGGCGTACTGCCCGGAGCGGCCGCATTGAGTCGCTCGCACAGTTCGACGTAGGACTCGTAGGCGACCACCTGGAAGCAGGTGTGCGTAAACGCCTCCAGCTGCTCGCGCGCCGCGGCGACCAGCCGGGGATGACAGTGGCCGGTATTGACCACCGCGATACCGGCGCAGAAATCGATCCAGCGGCGACCCTCGACGTCCCAGATCTCGGCGTTGCGCGCACTTTCCGCGAACAGCGGGTGCGCCTGGCCGACACCCCGCGGCAAGGCCGCCTGGCGGCGGGCCATCAGCCCGGCGTTGGTTTGGGTGTTCGGCTTTTCGATCGGTGCATTCATTAGCTTCTCCTGTGCAATTCGTCAATTCGCCCGCAGGCTCAGTTGATCCCGCCAATGCAAACGTGCTTGATTTCGAGATAATCCTCGATCCCGTACTTGGAACCCTCGCGGCCGAGTCCCGACGACTTCATGCCGCCAAACGGGGCCACTTCGGTCGAGATCAGGCCGGTGTTGACGCCGACGATGCCGTATTCCAGAGCACTCGAAACGCGCATGCTGCGCGCCAGATTCTCGGTATAGAAGTACGACGCCAGGCCATACTCGGTATCGTTGGCCATGGCCACCGCGTCGGCTTCGGTCTTGAACGCAAAAACCGGCGCGACCGGCCCGAACACCTCCTCGCGGGCGATGCGCATCGCCGGGGTCACGTTGGCGAGAATGGTCGGCTCGTAGTAGGTTCGCCCGAGGCTGTGCGGCTTGCCGCCGCAGACGACGCGAGCGCCCTTGCTGCGCGCGTCCTCGACCAGCTCCTCGACCTTGGCGATGGCCGCAGCGTCGATCAGCGGACCCTGCGTCACGCCGTCGTCGACACCGTTGCCGACACGCAGCCCGGCCACGGCAACACCGAGTTTTTCAACGAAGGTGTCGTAGACGCCTTCCTGCACCAGCAGGCGGTTGGCGCAGACACAGGTCTGACCCGCGTTGCGATACTTGGAAAGGATCGCGCCCTGCACCGCGGCATCGAGATCAGCATCATCGAAAACGATGAACGGTGCGTTGCCGCCCAGTTCCAGCGACAGCTTCTTGATCGTCGGTGCGCACTGCTGCATGAGAATGCGGCCGACTTCGGTCGAGCCCGTGAAGCTGAGCTTGCGGACGGTCGGATTGGCACACAACTCGCCACCAATCGCCGGCGCGTCGCCGGTAACGACATTGAAAACGCCTGCCGGGACGCCTGCGCGCTCGGCAAGTTCGGCCAGCGCCAGCGCCGACAGAGGCGTCGCTTCGGCCGGCTTGAGCACCACGCAACAGCCGGCGGCCAGCGCCGGGCCCACCTTGCGGGTGATCATCGCCGCCGGAAAATTCCACGGCGTGATCGCCGCACAGACGCCAATCGGCTCCTTGGTCACCAGGACGCGTTTATCGGCGTGATGCGGCGGAACGATATCACCGTAAATGCGCTTGCCTTCCTCGGCAAACCACTCGATGAACGAAGCGGCATAGGCGATCTCGCCGCGCGCTTCGGCGAGCGGCTTTCCCTGCTCGGCAGTCATCAGTTGCGCCAGATCCTCCTGGTTGGCGAGCAGCAACTCGAACCAGCGCCGCAGGACCTTCGCCCGCTCGCCGGCGGTGTGCGCCCGCCAGGCTGGCTGCGCGACCCGCGCCGCCTCTATGGCCCGCCGCGTTTCGTCAGCGCCCATCTCCGGTACCGTCGCCAGCTGTTCGCCGCTGGCCGGATTGGTCACCGCAAAGCTGCGCCCGCTGTCGGCAGCAGCCCATTGGCCGTTGATGTAGCACAGCTGCCTGAGCAGTGTGGAATCGCTAAGTTTCAACGCTGTTTCTCCTTCTCGCGTAGTCAATTGCCGGAAAGCACACCGGCTGGATAGACGCCGCAACCAGCGCCGGCTATCCCGGATTGACTGTACGCCCCAAGGCGGTGCACAATCGAACCAATTAGTTGCTCAATTCTGATACCAATTCGACCCACTCATCGGCCCTGATTGATGGACAAGTCGCTGCGCATGGATCTCATTCGTGATCGCTTCGCGACCAGCGAGCTGCGCGGATCGCGAACGCAAGCCGCCCTGCACCTGGTCCTGCGACGACTGATTCTGGACGGCGAACTGCCCTCCGGCAGCCCGCTGCCGCCAACCCGGCGTCTGGCCGGCGAACTCGGTGTCAGTCGCAGCACGCTGGTCAGGGTCTATGAGCAACTGCTCGTCGAAGGCTATCTGCAGAGTCGCGGCGGCTCGGGCACGCTGGTGTCGGAGGCGCTGCCCGCGTCGGCACCCGCCTGCGCACGCCGGAGTCGCCCGGCCCAGCACGCCAACGACGCAACGAGACTTTCCCGGCGCGGCAGCGAGATCACCCTGCACGCGAGCAGCAGCCGCATCCAGGGCGGCGCCTTCGTACCCGGAGCGCCCGACGTTGGCCTGTTTCCCTTCGCCACCTGGCGCCGCCTGCTGGCGAAAAACATTCGCTTCGAACAGCGCCACCTCGCCCGCTACAGCCACGGCGGCTACGGGCCCTTGAAGGCGGTGCTCGCGGACTACCTGCGTGCCTCACGCCGGATGAGCTGCTCGCCGCGGCAAATCCTGATCCTCAATGGCTCGCATCAAGCCATCGATCTCTGCGCACGCATGCTTTGCGACAGCGGTGATCAGGCGTGGATGGAAGACCCCGGCTACTGGGGAGCGAGCACTGTACTGCGCGCCAACGGCCTGCAGATCGCACCGATTCCGGTCGACGACGAAGGCATGTCGCTGCCGCCGCCGGGTGCGCCAGCTACGCCGCGTCTGATCTTCGTCTCCCCATCGAGCCAGTACCCCACAGGAGTGGTGATGTCGCTGAGCCGGCGCATGCAGCTTCTCGATCTGGCCGAAACGAACGACGCCTGGGTCATCGAGGACGACTACGACAACGAGATCCGCTATCACCCCTACACCATCGGCTCGCTGTTCGGGCAAGCCCGTTCGCAGCGGGTGATCTACCTCGGCACCTTCAGCAAGACCATGTTCCCCGGTTTGCGCCTGGCCTACCTGGTCGTCCCGGAAGAGCTCGCCGAAGCCTTTGCCATCGGCAACGCCGAGCTCTACCGGGAGGGGCGCATGATCGAGCAGGCCGCACTCGCCGAGTTCATCGACGAAGGCCACCTCGGCGCGCACCTGAAGCGTGTTCGCAGCATCTATCAGGAACGCCGCAACGTGCTGCGCCGGGCCATCGAATCCCGCCTCGGCAACCTGGTGAGCACCAGCGGAGGTCTCGCCGGCCTGCACCTTCCCTACTTCTTCAGCCAGCCGCTCGACGACGTTGCACTGTCCAACGAGATGCTCGCAGCCGGCATCGTCGTGCGTCCGCTGTCCATGTATTACGCAGACACAGCGAACTGTCGTTCCGGGATGGTTCTCGGTTTTGCCGCGATCGACGCCCAGACCAGCGAAACCGCCGCCGCGCAATTGTGTCGTGTCGTCGAGCGCCGCTGCCGGCGCGAGCACGACGGCAAACCCTGCACGGCCTGAAGGGGCGTCCTGTCGCAAGACGACAACGTCGATTTCCTGGCAAGAACTTGAAAACCGCAAGATCTGCTATAGGCTCTTCATTGAGAGCGCCCCTGACGAACGCTCGCAGCCGCGACGCATCAAGAGCAAAGCGACGCAAGGCGAGCGGAGGCAGCGCCCCCGGCACTGCCTCCATCAAGTGCTGCATGCACTCTCGATACGGAGGTCTGTCATGAGTATGGAATCGATAAGAGAAAGCGTTGGTTCCCTGTGGGACAACCTGGCGGAGGGCTGGCGGCATCTGACCCGCTCGGCCGTGGGAGCGCTGACCCGCTTCAGGGCCGGGGAAAAGTCCAATTTGCCGACACCGGCCGAGGTCGATGACCCGTCCTACCTACCCACGCGTGGCTGGGCCATGCTCGGAGGCAACATGTTCGAGGACGACAGCCGCCTGGTGGTGCGCCTGGAACTTCCGGGCATGGACAAGCAGGACATGAACATCGAAATCTGGGACGACGTTCTCGTGGTTTCCGGCGAGAAGCATTTCCAGCGGGAAAGCAGCGAAGGCCGCTATCGCCTGCTGCAATGCGCCTACGGCAGTTTCCGCCGCGTCGTACCGCTGCCGGTTCCGGTGCTGGCCGATGCGTCCACGGCCAGTTACACAGACGGCATACTACGGATCGAGCTGAGCAAGGCGGAACCCGGGCGACCCAAGGTGCGCACGATCCGGGTCAGCTGAACGCGACCGGCAGCCTGGACGCCTTCAGCGGCTTGACGGTCGACGGGTGCGAGGGCCGCTCCAGCGCAGAGTGCGGCGTCCGGGCTCGCGAGACGAATGTCTCGACGAGTCCCGGTCGCTTGCTGAATGCCCAACCGACGGGGCCGGTTTCGACGCCTAGCTGATGGTCAGTTTCCGGGTCTTGGAAACCGTCTTCTTGGGCAGCGACAATTCCAGAACGCCGTCCTTGTAGTGCGCTTCCGACTTGCTCTCGTCGACGTCCTGCCCCAGGGCAAACGAACGCGACACCTTGCCGTAATAGCGTTCACTGCGCAGCACCCTGGTGCCTTCCTTGACCTCCTTTTCCTTCTTCGTTTCGGCGCTGATCGACACCTGCCCGCCGTCGATGGTGACCTGGATGTCCTCCTTGTTCACGCCCGGCATTTCGGCATGAATCGTGTAGGCCTTGTCGTCTTCCTTCACCTCCAGCTTGATCTGGACCTCCTGCTGTCCGCCAGGGCGGACCGGACGCATCCAGAAGCCGCGGAAGAGATCGTCGAGTGCGTCGGCCGGGTCAAAGCGCGCGATGTTGGCCATTTCCATTCTCCTTCCTGGTTCCGGGATTCCCCGTACCGCCTTATCCTATGCACGGCCTATGGGTATTGCAAGAAAAGAACCATGCGCCGGCTCCTGGAGACGGCAGGCGACATTTTCGACGCCCTTATGGGTCTGCTCAAGGACCCGCAACTAATCGGACGCGTGACCGAAGAGATCGCGCACGTCAGTTTCAAGCGACCAGGGCGTCGCCCGCGTGCCGATGAGCCCCTGGACTGCGGCACGCGCACCGCCCGCCATCCGCCGCCACAGGAGCTGGCCGCCGACGCAACCGAGCGGCGACGGAACGCGAAGTACGCAGCCCGAAGCGGTGCTCGAGGCCATCCGGGTGTATCCTATCGCCCCCGCCTGCGAGCAACCGCCTGAACCCGTCTCTCGTTCTGGCCTTGACCGCAGCAAAGCGGGCTGATCAAGCCCGCCTGGCCGCTGCGCGGCTCGACCAGACGCCTCCAATTCCGCCGACTTACCCGCCCCCGCCATGTCCTTGATCTTATCCTCATGATGCAGGCCCCACCGCCAACAAGCCTGAACGGATCGGGACTGATTCGTGCGTTTTCCGTGTTCGCCGATTCCGCGGGTGCGCAAGGCGCAAGCTCGCCGAGGTACTTTGCCGAGCGGCTTGGCAATCTCATCGACCTGCCGGCCTCGATTGCCCTGGCGGCGGCGCACGGCAATCTCGCGACGATGACATCCGAAGGCGGCGCCGGGACGGGCGCCGCCTTTTCAGGCGCTTCCGCAAGCGAGGAGTTCCTCGGCGCGCGCACGGCGATGATGCAATCGATCGTCGACAGCTTTGCTCCTGCCGCGAGCGCCTCACGATCCAGCTTTCCCAGGGTAAGCGCTGCGACGGTGGCGAAAGAGGCGGCGAGCTACGCGCACTATCGGCTGTTCTACCTCGCGCAACAAAAAGCGCTTTCGCGCAGGGTGGACGGGCTCAGGGCCAGCATCCGGGCAGCGCTTGCCGCTCACTCAAACAGGCTCGCCGGGCTGGCAGCCCTTGATGAAACACTCGACGAGACACTCTCCGCACCTGCGCAACGCCTGTTTGCCGAGGTGCCACGGCTGCTTGGACAGCGCTTTGAACTTCTCTATCAGCGCCACCGCGAGACCACCGCCGGGCAGGCGGGGGAGGACGACCCGCTGCGCTGGGGTGCAGCAGGAGGCTGGCTGGAGCAGTTCGCCGCTGAAATGCGTGCGGTGCTCCTGGCCGAGCTCGACACCCGATTGCAACCGCTAATCGGCTTGCTGGAAGCCCTTGACGAAGAGGTAGAAAGAAATTGATCAGTAGATTTGTCTTCGCGACGGCTTTCTTACTGGGAGCCACGGCGATCGTCGCCATGGGGCTGGCGTTTGTCGGCTCGAATCCATTGGGACTCATGGTGACCGTGGTGATTGCCGGCGTCTATGCGATCGGCGTCATCGAGATTCTGCGTTTCCGGCAGGCGACCGCGACGCTCTCGAACGCGCTCGCGGGATTGTCCGCGACGGCGCCGGAAGTCGCGCCCGATTTTCTCGAGCACTGGCTGGCCAGGCTCCATCCATCGCTGCAAAACCCGGTGCGGCTACGCATCGAAGGCGAACGCGTCGGATTGCCCGCGCCGGTGCTTACGCCCTACCTGGTCGGCTTACTGGTCATGCTGGGCCTGCTGGGAACCTTTCTCGGCATGGTCGCCACTCTGCAGGGCGCCGTTTTCGCGCTGGAAGGAACGACCGAGCTGCAAGCCATTCGCGCCGGTCTGGCAGCGCCGATCAAGGGTCTCGCACTGGCCTTCGGCACCTCTGTCGCCGGCGTCGCGGCATCGGCGATGCTGGGCCTGATTGCCACCGTCAGCCGACGCGACCGCATGTCCGCCACGCGACAGCTTGACAGCTCCGTGGCCACCGTATTCCGTGGCTTTTCCCTGGCTCACAACCGCCAACAGACTTTCAAGGCGATACAGGGGCAGGCCGCCGCGCTTCCCGAAGTGGCCGACAGGCTGCAGGCTCTGGCGACTGCCATCGAGCGCATGGGCAACCAGTTGGGGGAGAAGTTGCTAGCCAACCAGGCGCAGTTTCACGAGTCCGCAAGCAACAGCTATGGCGAACTCGCCAGCTTGGTGGAGCGATCACTCAGCGCCAGCGTCGCCGAGAGCGGTCGCCAGGCCGTCGAGAGTGGCCGACTGCTCGGCGAAAGTGTCAGACCACTGCTGCAGGCGCTGATCACGGATCTCGCCAGGCAAACACAGACGACGCATCAGCAGCTGGCCCTCACCGTTCAACAGCAACTCGAGGGGGTCACCGGCTCGCTGGTGCAGTCCTTCGACAGCAGCGCCGCGGACTGGCTGGCAAGGCAGCAAGCGGCCGATGACCGGCGACGCGAACTGTGGACCGATTCCTTCGCCGCGGCAGGCGAGCGGTCGCGCATTGAGCAGCAGGCGTTGACGGACTCGTGGCAGCGGGCGGCCAGCGAGATGGCGAACCATTCCCGCGCCAGTGCCAGCAGCCTGCTGAGCGAAGTAGGCAGCCTGGTGCATGCCTCGGAGGCCCTGGTGCGCACCCGGATCGAAACCGAAGCGTCATGGTTGCAGGGCCATGGCGAGCGTATGAGCGAGCTGACGTCGACCCTGCGCACAGAACTGCAGGCGCTCAGAAACGATGAACAGGTTCGTGGCCAGGCCGCCGTTGACCAGCTTGCTGCCCTGACGGCGACGATCACTTCGCAATTGGCCAGCCTCGGCAAGGAACTCGCAGAACCGATGGCCCGCCTGCTCGATACGGCAACGGAAGCCCCGCGTGCTGCCGCCGAAGTCATGCTCCAGCTTCGCGGCGAGCTGGCGAACGTCAGCGAACGCGACAACGCCCTGCTTGCCGAGCGCCAGCGGATCATGGCCAAGCTCGACAGCTTGACCGCTTCACTGCAACAGGTCACTGACGAACAGCGGCAAGCCGTCGCCTCACTGCTCGATGCCTCGGTAAACAGGCTTGACGACGTCGGTGCCCGGTTTTCCGGCCAGCTCGAACGGGAGACGTCGAAGCTGTCGGGACTCGCCGAAAGCCTCGCCGGCCACGCCACCCGCATCGCCGACGACTTCGCCGGCAGCGCGGTCGAGATGTCGAGCCTCGGCGAGGCCTTCACCCTCGCCGTGAAGCTGTTCGATGACTCCAACCAGAAGCTGGTCGCCAGCCTCGATCGCATCGAGCAATCGCTGGCAAGGTCGAGCACGCGCAGCGATGAGCAACTCGCCTATTACGTGGCCCAGGCGAGGCAGATCGTCGATCACAGCATGCTCTCGCAGAAGGAGATTCTTGACGAACTGCGCCAGCTTCACCAGCCGGGCAAAAGCACTTCTGGGCAAGCGTCGGAAACGATCGTCTGATGGAAGAACTGGAAGACGGCTTCTCGCAGGACACGCCAATCTGGGCGATCTTTGGCGACCTGATGTCCGCGCTGGTCGGCGTTTTCGTCTTGCTCCTGGTGTGGGTGCTCGGGGTGCAGCTCGAACTGGCGCAGTCACTGGCGCAGGAAGTCGAGAAGCGGCAGGCGGAGGAGCTGCGACGCATGGCTCTCGAACAGGCGCTGGCGGATCCGCTTGCCGCCGGACGGGTAACCCTGCGCGACGGCCGCATCGGCATCAGCGGCAGCGTTCTCTTCTCCCTGAATTCCGACGAACTGCAACCGGACGGGCGGGCGCTGCTGCGCACCCTGGTGGCGCCGCTCAAGGTCTACCTGGACCAGAGGGACCAACTTCTGATGGTCAGTGGCTTTACCGACGACCTGCCGATTCAGAAAGGCAACAATCGCTATACCGACAACTGGCAGTTGTCGGCGGAAAGAGCGCTGACCGTCACCCGGGCTTTGATCGAGGAGGGCATGCCGCCCTCGCTGATCTTCGCCGCCGCCTTTGGCTCGCAGCAGCCGGTGGTCGCCAATCAAGGCGCCGAAAGCCGCTCGCAGAATCGTCGCGTGGAGATGGCGCCCGTTCCGAGAGCAACGAGTGACGGCAACCCGGCGACGCCCCCTGCCGATTGACATGGCCGACACTGTCCGCGCCGGGAAACTGAAGGCCTCGCCAGCGTTCGATTGGCCGGACGCCACCGTCGCCAACGTCACGCCGCTCATTGCCGACCTCGCACAGGGTGCCGTTCGTCGCTTCGATCCGCTTCGTTTTCAGGTCATCGAGGCCATGGCCAGGAAGGCCCTCGCACAAAGAGCGGCGGTGCGCGCGATCCTGGAAAGGAAGGCGCTCCTTGCTCTAAGCGAATACCGGGCCGACTTCCTGCAGGCACAGGCAGAGGCGGCAGCGACGGTCGATCGTCTCCTTGAACGCTTCCCCGACGCCAGCGAAACCGTTCGCGCACTCTTCGCAAGCGGCGACTTCCGTGCCGTGAAGCGCCTGCAGCTGAGGCTGAACCGGGAAGCAGCGCCCGATCCGGCGGGCGATCGACAAAGTGCCCTCGCCGCCCTGACACAAGCGATCAAGCAGGCTTCCTCTGCCGCAGCCGGTAGAAACCGGCGACCGTCTCTTGGCGAGCTTCTGCAACAACAGGAAAACGCCGTCCTGCAGTCGGCTGGCCTGGCACGATCGCAGGCACCAGCCAGGCCTCCGGCAACCGCTGACGACCAGGACGGCGAGGATTCTGGCGACGACAATGCCGCCTGGATGGCAGCTTCAAGCGCTATGCGCCAGCTCAGGGAAACCCTGGTAAAACGCGCCTACGACAGATTGGCCAGCCGCGCCATCAGCGCCGGTCCCGAAGCCCCCGGACCGCTGAATCCGCAGGCCCTGGTAATCCGCTCCCTTGTCGCCCTGCGCGAGTTGTCACCGGCTTACCTCAACCGCTTCCTCTGCTATGCCGACACGCTGCTCTGGCTCGAACAGGCGGGCGAAGGCGACAAGGCAGCCCGGCATGGAACCAGAAGCAACAAGTACCCATCGACCTGAGCATTCCGCCTGAGCAGCGCCCCGCGACCAGAAGGACACCTGGCCTGAAAACGAAATTCCCGAGCGGGTCGGGCAGGTCGGGGTCGGACAAGGTGATGCCATTTACGCCGGCATCGAGAACCCGTGTGAGATCGTCGGGAATCAAAGCATCGTCTTCTTGCCGTCGTGAACGTCGCAGCCTCAGTAGCCTTGGTAACCGTCAAACCTCCCAGCCGGGCGTCCGGACCGGTTCCCAACTTGCCAGCCACCCCGTTCTGGCGTCTAATCCGCAGGCATCGCCACGCGTGTGATCGACGGCTGCAAACGGCACGCTTGTGAACCGGCGCGCTTTGGCGCGGACGATCGGCGGACGAATCTACAGGGGAACACGACATGTTTTCGCCGCAATGGTGGCACTGGTTGGTACTCGGACTGCTCCTGACGATGGCCGAGCTGGCCATTGTCTCGTTCTTCGTGGTCTGGTTCGGGATTGCGGCGGCGGTGGTCGGGTTGATCCTGCTGGCTGCGCCAACGCTCGCGCTGCCGACTCAGTTGCTGCTCTGGGCGAGCCTCTCGACAGCGCTGGTGCTGATCTGGTTTCGCTACCTCCGGCCGCGAACGATGACCGCCGTCGGAACTTCGGCGGCGGCGGTGACCGGCGAAGTCGGCATCCTGGTCGCCGACCTGACGCCGGATTGCCGCGGCCAGGTGCGTTTCCAGAAACCGATTCTCGGCGCCGACGTCTGGGAGGCGTACGCCGATGCGGCGATCGCCGCTGGCGAAAGGGTTCGTGTCGTCGCTGTCGACGGCAGCTATATCAAAGTGGAGAAGGCAAAATGACCGAGCTGTTGAACGGAATGACCATCGTATCGCTGGTCATCCTGCTGTTCGTGGTGGTGACCGTCGCCAACGGCGTGCGCATCATTCCCCAGGGCGAAGAATGGATCGTGCAGCGGCTTGGCAAATACCGCACGACACTGCTCCCCGGGTTGCGCTTCATCATCCCCTACATCGACATCATCTCCCACAAGGTGACCACCAAGGACATCATCCTCGACGTTCAGGAGCAGGAGGTGATCACCCGTGACAACGCCGTGATCGTGGTCAACGCGATCTCGTTCATCAAGGTCACCGACCCGGTGAAAGCGGTGTACGGCGTCGAGGATTATGCCGAAGCGATTCGCAACATGATCATGACCACCCTACGTTCCATCGTTGGCGACATGGAACTCGACGAAGCGCTGTCGTCACGCGACATGATCAAGGCGCGCCTGAAAGCGGGCGTCGCCGACGAGGCGCTGGACTGGGGGTTGACCGTCAAGTCGGTCGAGATCCAGGACATCAAGCCTTCGCAATCGATGCAGCGGGCGATGGAACTGCAGGCTTCGGCAGAGCGCGAGCGCAAGGCGATGGTCACCCGCGCCGAAGGCGAAAAGCAGTCGATGATCCTCGGCGCCGAAGCGCGCCTGGAATCGGCCAAGCGCGACGCGGTGGCCCAGGTCACCCTCGCCGAAGCCTCGGCACAGGCGATCAGAAAGGTCAACGCCGCCTTCGGCGACAACGAACTGCCGATGCTCTACCTGCTCGGCGAGAAATACATCAGCAGCGTCGGCAAGCTCGCCGAATCCGAAAACGCCAAGGTCGTTCTCCTGCCGGCCGATCTGCAGAGCACGCTGCGCGGGCTCTTCCAGCGCGTCAACAAGAGCGGACAAGGCTGACCTGTTCCCGATGGAGTGATGCCATGAGCGCTGGCTGGATCGTTTTCGTGATTTGTATCGTCTTCGTCGTCGGCGCGGCGCTGCCGCTGATCGGCAAGCGTGGCGCCGGCAGCACACCGCCGATCCCGCGCAAGGAGACGCTGCGCGACTGGCGCAACGAGAAGTAACCCCGCGCTGCCCGTACGCTGCCCCTGCTCGCTAACCCGAACTCTGGCCCGTCGAAATAGCTGGAACCCTTGCGCGATGCGGGTTCTGGCTATTTTTTTGGCTGGATTAGTACCCATGTAAATAGACGCATTGGCCCTTGCTTTTTGATCCGCTTTGTAGCATGGTAGCGCCATGTATATCGAGGCCGTCCCCAACCGTAACTCGCCGCCGGCAGTGTTGCTTCGCGAGGCATTCAGGGAGCAGGGCAAAGTCCGGAAGCGCACTCTGGCCAATTTGTCATGCCTGCCTGCGGAAGTCATCGAGGGTCTGAGGATTCTCCTCAAGGGCGGCGTGGCCGTACCCAGTGCGGAGGAAGTCTTTACCATCGAGCGCTCATTGCCACACGGCCACGTGGCCGCCGTGCTGGGTGGTGCAACCGCCTGCGGTGCGCGCGACTGGTTCGCCGCCGCCCCCGAACGGCTGCGCAAGCTCCTGCTGGCAATGGTCGTCGCACGCATCGTGTCGCCGGCTTCGAAGCTCGCCACCCACCGCATGCTCAGCGACGATACGGCGGCACACTCACTCGGAAGGGTGCTGGGCCTGGGACAGATCGAACCGAAAGATTTGTATCGTGCGCTCGACTGGCTGCACGCGGCACAACCGGACATCGAGCGGCGCCTGGCGCGCAGGCACCTGGTCGGTAGTACCCTGGTGCTCTACGACCTGACCTCGACCTGGCTCACCGGCCGTTGCTGTCCGCTTGCCGCCCGCGGGCATTCACGCGACGGCAAGCGCGATGATCCGCAGATTGTCTTTGGGCTGATCTGCGCCGCCGATGGCTGCCCGGTCGCGGTGGAGGTGTTCTCGGGCAATACCGCCGACCCGGCGACCGTCGCCGCGCAAGTGACCAAACTCAAGTCACGCTTCGCGATTGAGCAGATCGCCTGGGTGGGTGATCGGGGGATGATCACCTCGGCACGCATCCGAAACGTCCTCAAGCCCAATGGGATGGACTGGATCAGCAGCCTGCGGGCGCCGCAGATCGCGCAACTGGCGCAGGAACACGGTCCTTTTCAGCCGTCTCTGTTCGACGAACGCAATCTCCTTGAACTCACCAGCGAACACTTCCCCGATGAGCGCCTGGTGGTCTGTCGCAACCCCCTGCTAGCCGAGGAGCGGGCGCGCAAGCGCAGCGAGCTGCTGGCGGCGACCGAGGCTGAACTGGCGACCGTGGCGGCAGCCGTGACGCGGGCTCGTAACCCGCTGCGCGGTTCGGCGCAAATTGCGCTACGCGCGGGCCGCGCGATCGACCACTATCACATGGCCAAGCACCTGGCGCTGACGATCACCGACAGCAGTCTCACCTGGGTGCGCAAGACGGAGAAGATTGCCGAGGAAGCGGCGCTTGATGGCCTGTATGTCATTCGCACCAGCCTCGCTGCCGACAAGTTGGAGGCCAATGCCGCGGTCGCCGCCTACAAGAGTCTGTCTCAGGTCGAGCGCGCCTTCCGTTCGATCAAGACGGTCGATCTGAAAGTGCGCCCGGTCTTCCACTACAGCGCCGAGCGGGTGCGGGCACACGTCTTCCTGTGCATGCTTGCCTATTACGTCGAGTGGCATATGCGCCGCCATCTGAAGCCAATGCTCTTCGATGATGAGTTCATTGACTCCGCACAGTCCGACAAACCTTCCGCCGTCGCCAAGGCACAGCGATCGGCCCACGCAAAGGCCAAGGATGCCACCCGAGGCGCCGACGACGGTATGCCTCTGCACAGCTTCCGCACCTTGATGCAGGATTTGGGCACGCTCGCCTATAACGTTACCTATACGGCGCTCAACCCCAAAGCCAAGATCGTCCTCACCACCCGGCCAACGCCCTTGCAGGAAAAAGCCTTTGCGCTTCTCGGGGTCAACCCCGCGCGTACCCAGTAAGCAGCCACAAAATACAAAATTAATGCCAAATAAACAGCTGCTTACTGTGGTCGCATGGTCAAAGTTCGGGCTAGCCGGCGCAGGCCAAACCGAGCGCTTCGCGGACGGCAGACAGGACGCCCTCGTGCTCCGCGTGCTGGCTGACGGACAAGGCCGGCATCGCCGGCCAGCCGCCGTCAAGCCACTCAAGCCCGGCAAACCGGCGTGCCGCCTGGTATCGGGGGATGACGTGGAAATGGACGTGCTTGTCGACCATCATCAGCATCAGGTAATTGATCACGTCGTAGCCGAAGGCGCACTTGACGGCCTTCTCCAGCTGACCGACGAGCACCGCCATCTCGGCCAATTCCGCGCCGCTGACGTCGGAAAAGCTGGCCGCGTAGCGATTCAGCGAAAGAACCCCTGCTCCCAGCGTCGCCTGCGCTGGCCTGAGCGACCATGACCAGGCCGGTGTGCTCGCGATCAGCAATTCGTCAACGCGAAACTTGCCTCGAAAATCAACGAGCAGCTGTGCTTCATCGACGTCCATATTCGTCCTCCAATCGAAGCTGAAAGAAAAGGCGCCCGCGTGCGAGTCCGTCCGGGCCTGGCTTCGCCACACCCGCCCCCTGGCAAGCGCCTTGATGACCCGACGGTAGCACATAAAAATGGCTCGGCCGAGAGCCCCCGAGTTCACGCCGCCGCATCCAGCCGGTGAGTGAACTGCCCGCTTGGCGGACCCTTCCCCCTCCTCGCGCCCGCGCAACTGTGGCACAGTCGACCGCGCGGCTGGCACTCGCCGGCAGGCGACCAAAAAAGGGGGTAAGAGTATGACCAGGTACGGTTTCGTCGCCTCGGGCGGCGGCTATCGGAGCTTCTACACCGAGGGCGTTCTGGTGTGGCTGAAGCGGAACGAAGTTCCGCTGGTGCACATCACCTCGACCAGCTCGGGCAACAACATCGTCGTCGACTACCTGCTCTGGGACCCGCAGACCGAGGAACTGCCGCCGGTGCTGACGCGCACGACGCGAATGAACGCGACCGACATTTTCCATATTTTCTCCAACTTTCTCGGTCTGCGGCCGCAGCTGCTGCCCACCGGAACGCACCTGTTCACGGTCAACAAGGACAAGTGCCGCAAATCGTTGTTGCTCGACGAACCCGAACGGCGGGCGCTCCTCGGCGAACATCTCGAGACGCTGCGCTGGGACATCCGGGCGACCAATCTCAGCAAACGGACGGGGCACTTCTTCAAGGTCAACGAAATCCTGAAAACGGTCGACGACGCCAGCCTCGACATTTTCATGGACGCCTTCCTCGCCGGCATCACCACCATTCCCTACTTCAAGGCGATCACCATCGATGGCGACTACTTCATCGAAGGGGGTTACCTGGACAACACGCCACTGCGCACGCTGTTCGAGGACGACGAGGTCGACGAGATCATCGCCGTCGATTTCACCGACTACGACTATCACCGCGAACTCGACAAGCTCTACAACTCGAGCACTTTCAGCCTGCCGTTCACGAGCATCGATACCCACCTGCTGGTCAGCGACATGCAGCTCTCGCTGCCCAACGCCCGCGTGTTCACGCAGGCCAGACTGATCAATGACATGCTCGAGGCGATGGGCAGGAGAAGCGTGGATATCGACGGCAAGCGCTACTACGCCAAACCCGTACACGTGCTGCGCCCGAAAGACCTCGAAAGCATGACCATTTCGCTGCAGGACAGCAGCGCCCAGAAGCGCTACTTCGAACTCGGCCAGGAAGAAGCGGCGACGCTGTTTTCAAGACACGACAAGGGGTCGTAAGAACCGCCCGCGTCGACGGAGTCTCTCAATGCGAGAACGCAAGTTCATGGGCGACAGTGGATTGATCGACGGTGGACTTGACTGCGAAGTACTTGTCGCCGGACTTGAAAATATAGCGACACCATTGCTCGGTCGTCCTCTTCCACTCGAGAAGAACGCAATAGGTACCATTGTCGCTCAGCTGCCAGGTACCGCGGGCAGTGCTCTTGGCCCCGGCGGTGAAGGACGAGTTCCCTCCGCGCCCGTCCGAGGACGCGACGAGGCTGCCGTCCGCCGAGTTTTCCCAGAACCGGGTCGAGCCCTGCGCGGTCTTGCTTTCCACCTTTGCCCCGGGGAGCAGTGCTTGCAGTTCGTCCTTTGCTAGCTGCGTTGCGCCCTGGGCAGTGAGATCGCTGAGCCTCAAGCTGCCCGATTCCTGCCCGAGAACCTGAGTTGACGGACAAAGCGCGAGTACGGCGACGACGACGAGAATTGTTCTCACGGCGAACCCCTTTCAGTTGAATGATTTGGATCGATTCGACACCCAGGCGTGGCGGTTCTCTGCCGCCCCGCGACCCCCTGCCTCGCCGCCGACGGCTCGCGACAGCCCGATCACCTTGACATCACGTTCCTGTAGCCCAGAGCTGCTCCTGATTCTAGGCCAAGCGTGCTGGTGGTCAAGCCGCTCGCATGACCGGCGCGGGCGCCACAGCCGTCATCGCGAGCGCAGTCGAGAAATCGCGCGCTGGCCAGCGGGCGCGCAGTCAGGCAATCAGCGCGGACCGCGAAACGCCAGGCTGAGCCCCGACGCGCCGATGACCATCATTCCGACGACGGTCAGGAAGTCCGGAAAATGGTCGAAGACCAGCCAGCCGAGCAACGTCGCCCAGACCAGCTGGGTGTAGATCAGCGGCGCCAGCAGCGACGCCGAAGTTGCGTGGAAGGCGCGGATCAGCAGGAAGTGACCGATGCCGCCGTAGAGACCGAGCGAGACGATCAGTAGGCTCTGCGTCGGCGTCGGCCAAATTCCATCCCAATAGACCGGGAGGGCGGGCAGCATGGCCAGCGTTCCGAGCAAGGCGGTGTAGAACAGCAGACGCATCGGATGCTCTGTGGCGGCGAGCTTGCGGGTCAGAATCTGGTACGCAGCGTAGCTCAGCGCCGCGCCGAGCGCGTACGCCACGCCGGGCCCGAACAGGCTGCCGCCGGGGCGGGCGATGAGCAACACGCCAACGAAACCGGCGATCGTCGCCAGCCAGGTGCGCAACCGTACCTTCTCGCCGAGCAGCGGCGCGGCGAGAAGCGCCACGAGCAGCGGCGCGACGAAGATCAGCGCCGTCGTTTCGGCGAGCGGCAGCGTCTTCAACGCCAGTTGGCCGAGCAGCGTCACGGCGACCAGCGTCAGGCCACGCAGGCTCATCAGCCACGGCCGCCCGGTGACGACCAGCCGACGCCCCATGCTTGGCGCGACGACCATCAGCATGATCACCAGGTGCACCAGGTAGCGCGCCCAGACGAGCAGCGGTACGGCGAGATAGGCGCTGAGGTGTTTGGCGGTCGCGTCGAGCGCGGCAAAAAGGAGCAGCGCGGCCAGGAAGAGCAGGGCGGCGTGCAGGCGAAGCGGCGCGCCACCCTCACCAGCCAGGCTGACCTGAGCAGCCTGGCCCGCCTGGCTAACGGCCATGCGCAATCCAGTGGTTGAGACACAGGCGGGCGCTGTCGATGATCTCGCCGGCGGTCAGCCCGACCGGCCCGCAGCCGCTGGCAACCCGCTCCTCGGCGGCGGCGCCGTGCAGGTGTACGGCCGCGAGCAAGGCTTCCAGCCCCGGCCAGCCCTGCGCGAGGAGCGCGACGATCATGCCGCTGAGGACATCGCCGGTGCCTGCCGTGGCCAGCGCCGGATGGCCGGTGGTGTTGACGAACCAGCGCCCGTCGGGCGCGGCGACGATCGTGCCGCAGCCTTTCAGGACCGCCAGTGCCCGATACCGGCTGGCGAGTTCGAGCGCCGCACCCGCGCGATCCGCCTGCACCTGCGCGGTGTCGCCGGCGAGCAGGCGCGCGGCCTCGGTCGGGTGGGGCGTAAGCAGGGTCACGGCGCCGCGGTGCGCGCGCGCGCGCACCGCTTCCTGCAATCGCGCCTCTCTGGCCAGCATGTTCAGCGCATCGGCATCGAGCAGCAGCGGCAGCTCCAGGGCGCAGGCGCGCAGCAGCAGCTCGCACGCTTCGTCGCTGCCGCCCATTCCCGGGCCACAGGCGAGTGCGCTCAACGCGGTGGCCAGCAACGCCTCGGGGCGGCGCAACATGAGCTCCGGCTGCAGCGGATCGAGCGCCGGCGCCCGTGCATCGATCAGGCCGAGATAAACGCGACCGCTGCCCAGCTTCAGCGCCGCGCGTCCGGCGAGGAAGACGGCGCCGACCATGCTGCTCGCACCGCCAAGCACGCCGGCGTTGCCGAAGCTGCCCTTGTGCGTGTTCTTGGCGCGCGGACGCAGCCAGGCGGCAAACAGATCGCTGCCAATGGTGCGCGCGCTGGGCGGCGCCAGGCGCTCGGCATGCAGATCGAGCGCCGCATGGGTGATGCTGCCGCAGTACTCGGGGCCGTCGCCGGTGAACAATCCCGGCTTGCCGGCGATGAAGGTGATCGTGTGGCTGGCACGAATCGTCTCGCCGCAGCGTCTGCCGGTATCGGCGTCGAGGCCGCTCGGGCAGTCGAGGGCGAGCAGGGGACAATGGTGGCGCAACGCCAGCGCGTTGGCCGCCGTCACCATTGCGGCGAAGGGACCGCTGACCGGGCGCTGCAGGCCAATCCCGAACAGGCCATCGACGATCAGCGACCAGCGCGGACCGGAAGGAATGGCCTCCAGCGCACTGCCGCCGTCGTCGTCGAAATCCCGATACGCGGCGGCGGCGTCCTCAGGCAAGCGACTGATTTCGCCGAGAAAAACGACGCTCACGGCGAAGCCGCGCTGGCGCAAGTGACGAGCGGCAACGAAAGCGTCGCCGCCGTTGTTGCCCGGGCCGGCGAGAATCAGCACCGCGCCGCCTTCGAAACGTGACAGCGAAGTGGCCAGGTCGGCTGCCGCCTCCCCTGCACGCTGCATCAGCGGTTGCGCGGCGGCAGCGGCCTCGATGCGCCGCAAGTCGGCGGCGCGATAAAGCGGTTCGGATCGGATCGGTGTGGTCATCGTTGGATACTAGCCCAGAAGAGGATTGAACATCTGCCGCGCGGCAAGCACCGTTTGGCAATGGATGCGCACCGTGTCGTCGATGTCGCGTGCGTAGCCGCCGGCCATGGCGATGGCCACCGGGACAGCGCGCTGGCGGCAGGCGGCAAGCACCATTTCGTCACGCGCCGCCAGGCCCGCGAAGCTCAGCGCCAGTCGCCCGAGACGGTCGTCATGGTAGGGATCGGCGCCGGCCAGGTAGATCACCAGTTGCGGACGGGCAAGCGCGAAGACACGTTCGAGCGCGCCTGCCAGTTGCTCCAGGTACGCCGCATCGCCGGTCGCGTCGGGCAATTCGATGTCGAGATCGCTGCTCGCCTTGCGAAAAGGGAAATTGCGCGCACCGTGCATCGAAAAAGTGAAGATTGCTGGATCGTCGGCACAGATGCTCGCCGTACCGTTTCCCTGATGGACGTCAAGGTCGATCACCGCGACGCGTTGCAGCAGACCCTCGGCCCGCAGCGTGCGGGCAGCCACCGCCGCGTCGTTGAAAACGCAGAATCCCTCGCCATGCGCCGCATGCGCGTGGTGCGTCCCGCCCGCCAAATTGACCGCGCAGCCGGTGTCCAGCGCCGCCCGGCAGGCGGCCATCGTCGCCCCCGCCGAACGCCGCGACCGTTCGACCATGCCCGGGCTCCACGGAAAACCGATGCGCCGCACCTCGGCAGCGCTCAATTCCCCCGCGCTCACCCGCGCGACGTAAGCCGCGTCGTGGGCACGGCAAAGCTCTTCGGTCGTGGCGGCCTCCGGGGTCTCGAAGTCGCCGTGAACAAAGGCGCCGGAAGCACGCAAGCGCTCGCGCAGGCGCGCGTACTTTTCCATCGGAAAACGATGGCCGGCGGGTAGCGGCAGGACGAAGACGTCGGTATAGAAGAGTTTCACGAGGACGGCCAACGGGAAAGGCAGCCCGATTCTAGCCGACGTGGGTTGCCACGGGCCGCTGGAGATCGCCCGATGAATCGGGCTCCTCCCGGCCGCCACGGGCAAAATCGGGGACGTGCCGCGAGAGCGGCCCCGCTTGGACAGGTGATCTTGACGCAGGGGACGCACCTCGACAGTTTGAACTTGTGCCCTTGAGCAGGGGTCAAGACCCCGACTTGCGCGCCAATGGTGGTCGGACTTGAAATGACATTGGCGATTATTTTGGATGACACTTTTTTGTTAGAGGTTGCCTGACGATGCACATCTCCGTTCTATGCATGCTGTTTCTCGTAATCACGCCAACGATCGGAAACGCCCAGATTTCATTCGACAGCCTGAAGGAAGGCGCCGCCCGGGCAGCCAGTGCGGTCGGCGAAACGACGGGAAGTGCGGTCGATGCCGCCGGAAAAGTCGCGGGAAAGGCCACCGGAGCGCTCAAGGAGAACGTCGATGGCACCACGGAGAGCCTGGGAGACGAGGCGACGCCCGAAGCGACGCGTGCCAAGCTCGATGCAATGGCGAGAAGGACGCTGGCGCGGCTGTTCGCGGAGCAACCGGATAGCCGCGACCTGTTCGATCGCAGCGCCGGTTACGCGGTTTTCGACAAACGCGAAGCAAGCTTCTACCTCGTCGCCGGCTACGGGCGAGGGGTTGCGGTCGACGCCGACAGCGATGCCCGCGTCTATATGAAGATGGCGACCACCGGCGGCAGCCTGAGTTTCGGTCTCGGCGGCTTCGCGTCGCATGTGGTAATCCTCTTCGAGAACAGCGCCGAGCTCGAGAAATTCATTGCCCGGGGCCTGGATGCCGCCGCCGAGGTGGGCACCATGGCCGGCGAGCAAAAGGATCAGTTCGCGCTGCGTTTCAACGAAGGCAAGGCCGTGTTCGTGTTGACCAACAACGGTTGGAAAGTCGAGGCCAAGCTCACCGGATCGCGCTACTGGCCGGACAGAGCGCTCAATCCGCAGACGAATTAGCAGCCGAATTAGCAGCCGAACTAGCAGGCAGCCGGAGCCCGCGCAAGCGACCTGGGTCGGCCGCGACAGGGTCTTCCCGGCGCCTCGTCTCGCTCCGATCGGCGGGGCATGGCAGGACCTCCCGCAGCCCCGCCGGCAAGCGCACGACCGCCGGGGCAGCGCTGCGGTCGGCTATAATCGCGGCTCCTCGCCGGTCTTTCCTGGCTTCCCTTCCGCGCAGCCTTGCCTGCCCTTCTCTGCAGCCCGCCCGCCATGGCCGATATCCTGTTTCTCCGCGGTGCCACCGCGTTTTCGTCTTTCCGTTTGCAGGGTCTGCAGCAGCGTGTCGCTGCCAGCGTTCCCGGCGTCGCCGGGATGCGCGTCGCCGCTGCCGACTACTGGCACTTCGTCGCCCTGCGCAGCGCACTCGGCGAGAATGAGCGTCGCCAACTCGCCGAACTGCTCGAAGAACAGGCCGCGCAGTCCACCGACGGCGAAGGCGAACTCTTCCTGGTCACCCCCCGCGTCGGCACCATCTCGCCGTGGTCGTCGAAGGCCACCGACATCGCCTGGAACAGCGGCCTGCGCGCCGTCGAGCGCATCGAACGCGGCGTTGCCTTCCGGGTCGACGCCGGCAAGCGCCGCTTGTCGGCAGCCGAGCGCACGACGGTCGCCGCCCTGCTCCACGACCGCATGCTGGAAACGGTGCTCGACGACTTCGCGCAGACCGCCGACCTCTTCCGCCACTTTCCACCGCAGCCACTGGCCAGCGTCGATCTGCTCGCCGGCGGTCACGCCGCACTGGCCGAGGCCAACGTGCGCCTGGGACTGGCTCTTTCGGACGACGAAGTCGATTACCTCGTCGACCTTTTCCTGAAGGCGCAGCGCAATCCGACCGACGTCGAGCTGATGATGTTCGCACAGGCCAATTCGGAGCACTGCCGGCACAAGATCTTCAATGCCTCGTGGGTAATCGACGGGCAGGAACGCAGCGAGACGCTGTTCGGAATGATTCGCGAGACGCACGCGGCGCACCCGGCGGGAACCGTCGTTGCCTACTCGGACAATTCTTCGGTCATCGAAGGTGCCACCGTGCCACTGTTCCACCCCGGCGCGGATGGTCGCTACGTCTGGCACGAGGAACTGACGCACATCCTGGCCAAGGTCGAGACGCACAACCACCCGACGGCGATTTCGCCATTTCCGGGCGCGGCGACCGGTTCCGGCGGCGAGATTCGCGACGAAGGCGCGACCGGCCGCGGCTCGAAACCGAAAGCCGGCCTGTGCGGTTTCTCGGTCTCCAACCTCAACATCCCCGGTGCCATGCAGCCCTGGGAAGCCGAATCGGCCGCCTACGGCCGACCGGCACGCATCGCTTCGCCGCTGGCCATCATGCTCGAGGGGCCGATCGGCGCCGCCGCCTTCAACAACGAATTTGGCCGCCCGAACCTGGCCGGCTATTTCCGCACCTACGAGCAGTTCACGGGGAGCGCCGACAGTCCTCAAGGGCGACTGCTGCGCGGCTACCACAAACCGATCATGATCGCCGGCGGCGTCGGCAACATCGCCGCCAGCCAGTCGTTGAAATCCGAAACCCTGCCCGCAGGCACCTTGCTGATCCAGCTCGGCGGTCCCGGAATGCTGATCGGCCTCGGCGGCGGAGCGGCCAGCTCGATGACCACCGGCAGCAACGCCGCCGACCTCGACTTCGCTTCGGTACAGCGCGGCAACCCGGAAATCCAGCGCCGCGCGCAGGAAGTCATCGACCGCTGCTGGCAGATGGGCGCCCCCGCTGGCGATGGTTCGGCGGCCGGCGACGGCAATCCGATTCTCTCGCTGCATGACGTCGGCGCCGGCGGCATTTCCAACGCCTTGCCCGAACTGGCGCACGGCGCCGGCTGCGGCGCGCGCTTCGAGCTGCGCGCGGTGAACATCGAGGAACCGGGAATGTCGCCGGCCGAAATCTGGTGCAACGAAGCGCAGGAACGCTACGTGATGGCCATCGCACCCGATCGCCTGGCCGAATTCACGGCGCTCTGCGCGCGCGAGCGCTGCCCCTTCGCGGTCGTCGGCGTAACCACCGGCGAGAAGCGCCTGGTCGTCGCCGACAGCCACTTCGGCAACCAGCCCGTCGATATGGACATGGACGCGCTGCTCGGCAAGCCGCCACGGATGACGCGCAGCGCCACGCACCTGCCACCGCTGGGCGTGCCTTTCGACGCCACCGCGGTGGATCTCAGGGAAGCAGCCGGCCGTGTGCTGCGCCTGCCGGCGGTCGCCGACAAGACGTTCCTGATCAGCATCGGCGACCGCAGCGTCGGCGGTCTGACCGCGCGTGACCAGATGGTCGGCCCGTGGCAGGTGCCCTGCGCCGACGTGGCGGTGACGCTGATGGCCTTTCACGGCTACCTCGGCGAAGCCTTCGCGATCGGCGAACGCACGCCATTGGCGGTGCTCGACGCGCCCGCTTCCGGGCGCATGGCCGTCGGCGAGGCGATCACCAACATCGCCGCCGCCGACATCGCCGCGCTCGGCGACATCAAGCTGTCGGCCAACTGGATGGCTGCCGCCGGTTTCCCCGGCGAAGACGCGCGCCTGTTCGACACCGTGCGTGCGGTCTCCGACCTCTGCCAGCAGATCGGCGTCGCCGTCCCGGTCGGCAAGGATTCACTGTCGATGCGTACCGCGTGGCAGGAAGGCGGCGGCGAAGAAGCGGGCGAACAGAAGCAGGTCGTTTCGCCCCTGTCGCTGATCGTCACCGGCTTCGCGCGCGTCCAGGATGCCCGCCGGACGTTGACCCCGCAACTGGTGCTCGACGCCGGCGAGACCGACCTCCTGCTGATCGACCTCGGCGGCGGTCGCAACCGCCTCGGCGGTTCGGCGCTGGCGCAGGTGTTCAACGCCACCGGCAGCGAAGCACCGGACGTCGACGACCCGGCCCGCCTGGTCGCCTTCTTCGGCGCCGTCCGCAAGCTGGCCGCCGGCGATCTGCTGCTCGCCTACCACGACCGCTCCGACGGCGGCCTCTTCGCCGCCGTCTGCGAAATGGCCTTCGCCGCGCACTGCGGCGTTTCGATCGACACCGACAGCCTGTGCTACGACCCGCTGATCAACGACGTCGACGGCAACGAGAAGCGGCCCGATCTGCTCGGCGGACGTTCCTTCGAGCTGCTGATGCGCGCGCTGTTCAGCGAGGAACTCGGCGCGGTGCTGCAGATTCGCCGGGCCGAGCGCAGCCAGGTGATGAATATTCTGCGGGCCGCCGGGCTCGGCGCCTGCAGCCAGTTCATCGGTTCGCCCAACCCCTGGGACCAGGTGCGCATCATCCGCAATGCCAAGGCGGTGCTCGCCGAACCGCGCGTCGAACTGCAACGCGCCTGGTCGGAAACCAGTTTCCGCATGCAGCAATTGCGCGACAACCCGGAATGCGCGCAGCAGGCTTACGACCGGATTCTCGATCGCGCCAAAAGCGGCCTTTCGGTGACCCTGAGCTTCGATCCGGGCGACGATATTGCCGCGCCGATGATCAATAGCGGCGCGCGCCCGCGCGTCGCGATCCTGCGCGAACAGGGCGTCAACGGGCACGTCGAGATGGCCGCCGCTTTCGATCGCGCGGGCTTTGCCGCCATCGACGTACACATGAGCGACATCCTCGCCGGCCGCGTCGCGCTCGCCGACTTCAAGGGCGCCGTCGCTTGCGGCGGCTTTTCCTACGGGGACGTCCTCGGCGCCGGCCAGGGCTGGGCGCGGACGATCCTTTTCAACGCGCGCGCACGCGACAGCTTCTCGGCTTTCTTCGCCCGCCCGGACAGCTTCGCCCTCGGCGTCTGCAACGGCTGCCAGATGATGAGCGCGCTGAAGGAAATGATCCCCGGCGCTGGCGCCTGGCCGCGTTTCGAGCGCAACCGCGTCGAGCAGTTCGAAGCGCGCTTTTCGCTGGTCGAAGTGCCCGACTCGCCGTCCGCTTTTTTCGCCGGCATGACCGGCAGCAAGCTGCCGGTGGTCGTCTCGCACGGCGAGGGACGCGCGGTATTCACCTCGGCGGAGCAGCAGGCACGCGCCCTGGTAGCGATGCGTTACGTCGATCCGGCCGGGCAGCCAACCGAGCGCTATCCGGACAACCCGAACGGCTCGCCGGCCGGCATCACCGGTGTCACGACCGCTGACGGCCGTTTCACGATCATGATGCCGCACCCCGAACGCGTTTTTCGCAGCGTCCAGATGTCGTGGCGCCCGGCCGATTGGGACGCGCGCGGCTGGCACGATTCGCCCTGGCTAAGGATGTTCCGCAACGCGCGGCGCTGGGTGGGCTAATGCAGGACTGGTGTATGTAGAGATGCCGGAATGGCCACCGCGGGCCAGCTCGTCATCACCTTCAGAGGGCTGCCAGAATTGAAAAAAGCGCCGGCTTTGCCGGCGCCTTTTCTCATTGCGTACTACAGAGGCGAGTTACTGAATCTTCGCCTTGGCGCGCAGGTCGATGACCAGTTTCTGGATCTGTTCCTGCTGCAGCCGTTGCGCCAGTTGCTGCTTGATCTGGTCGAAGGGCGGCGGGGTCAGCGGGCGGCTGTCCTCGAGCAGGATCACGTGATAACCGAAATCGGTCTTCACCGGCGTTTCGGTGTACTTGCCCTTGGCGAGCCCGGTGACCGCGTCGCCAAACGGCTTGACGTAGTTGGCCGGGCTGCTCCAGCCGAGGTCGCCGCCTTTCTCGCGTGACCCCGGATCCTTCGACTGCTTGGCCAGGTCTTCGAATTTCTCGCCTTTCTTGAGCTTGACGATGATCAGCTTGGCGTCTTCTTCGTTTTCGACCAGCACATGGCGCACCTTGTACTCGGTACCGCCCATCTGGGCCTTGACGCGGTCATACGCGGCCTTGACCTGCTCGTCGCTGATCGGGTGCTTCTTGATGTAGTCCTGGATAAAGGCGCGGATAAAGATCGCCTGCCGTGCCAGATCGGCCTGCGCAGCGACGTCAGCTTGCTTGTCGAGGCCCATTTTCTTGGCTTCCTGGGCGAGCAACTCGCGGCGGATGAGTTCTTCCTTGATCGCGTTCTTCAGTTCGGGCGTCGCGGGGGTTCCCTGCGCCTCCTGTTCGGCCAGGAAGGCGCCGGCAACGTTGTCGGAAATGGCGACGCCGTTTACGGTCACCAGGGTACCGCCTTTGGCCGCGACCGCCGGCAGGGAAATCATTGCGCCGAGCAGCAGCGCGCTAGCCAGCTTGGTGAGTTTGTGCATGTCTGTCTTCCTTCTGTTGGAGTGAGATTCGATTTGTGGATTGGTGAAACAAGCCTGATCAGGAGTTGACCGCAGACGTCGAGGCAGCTTCATCGGGAGTCAGCGCCTTGATGCTCAGTGCGTGAATCGCACTCCGCATCAGATCGCCAAGAGCGTCATGAACCATGCGGTGCCTGGCGACACGGCTGTGGCCGACAAAGGCGGGCGATACGATCAGCAGGCGATAGTGCGCGCCGCCGCCACGGGCCCCTTCGTGACCGGCGTGCCGAGCCGAGTCGTCGATCAGCTCGCTACGTAGTGGTGTCAGAACCGCCAGCCTCTGCTGGATGACCCCTTCCCTGTCGGCAGGAGCACCGGCAGCGTGCTGATCGCTCACGCCGGCAGGGCTTTCTTGAACGGCTTGACGGAGACCGACTGGTAAACGCCGGCGGCCACATAGGGGTCAAGGTCAGCCCACGCGCGCGCCGCTGCAAGCGAGGAAAACTCGGCGACTATCAGGCTTCCCGAGAAACCGGCTGGCCCGGGGTCCGGAGAGTCGATCGCCGGAAAGGGGCCGGCCAGGAGCAGGCGGCCTTCTGCTTCCAGCGCCTGCAGACGGGCGATGTGCGCCGGCCGGGCCGCGAGCCGGTCGGCAAGCGAATCCGGGCGGTCTTCGCCGACGATGGCGTAAAGCATCATTCCTTCTCCTCGATATGCTTCGACAACAGCAAGCCCTGCGCGAGCACAAAGACCAGCGTCAGGCCAGTGGCGCCGAAGAGCTTGAAGTTGACCCAGTCGTCAGTCGAAAAGTTGAAAGCGACCAGGAGATTGACGATTCCCATGAACACGAAGAATCCCATCCACGCCCAGTTGAGCTTGTCCCAGGCAGCGTCGGGCAGATCCATCTGTCCGGCCATCAGCAGGCGAATCAGGTTCTTGCGGCGAAAGAGCACGCCGCCGAGCAAGGTCGCGGCAAACGCCCAGTAGAGGATCGTCGGTTTCCACTTGATGAACGCTTCATCATGCAGGAGCAGGGTCATGCCGCCAAAGACGGTGATCACCGCCAGGCTGACCCAGAGCATGGTGTCGATCTTGCGGCCCCTGAAGAGCAGCCAGGCGATCTGCGCAAAAGTGGCGACGATGGCCACTCCGGTGGCGACATAGAGGTCGGCGACCTTGTAAGCAACGAAAAAAAGGATGACGGGAAAGAGGTCGAAGAGAAACTTCATCAGGACGAGCCGCAAAAATATCCGTCGATTATGGCCGATTTGCCGCGCCGCTGTCCATTTTCGAGAAACCCGTGCGGCCGTTCACGGCAGCGCCCGACGCGCGCGCCAGGAAAATCGGGTAGCCTTGGTGGCCCCGTCGCTCTGACCACCGATGCTCGCCCAACAATCCCGCCTGATTGTCGCGCATGCGACACCAATGCTGATCGCGCAGCTGACGTCGATGGGCATGATGGTCATCGACACCGCCCTGCTCGGCCACTACGGGACAGAAGACCTGGCGGCGGTGGCCGTCGGCGGCGGCATCTACATCTCGGTGCTGTTTGCCTTCGCCGGCATCCTGCAGGCCGTCGCGCCATGCGTCGCCCACCTGCGTGGCGCCGGCCGGGGGAACGAGATCGCCGGCGCCCTGCAACAGGCGTTCTGGCTGGCGCTGCTGCTGACCGTGCCCGGCATTCTCATTCTGCTCCACCCCGAGCCGCTGTTCGCGCTCTCGCGAATCGACCCGGGCGTCGAAGAGAAAGCACGCGCCTACCTGAGCCTGCTCGCCGTGGGACTGCCGGCGGCGCTCATCTACCGGACCTTCCACGCCTTCTGCAACGCGCTTGGCAAACCCCGCCCGCTGCTGGTCATCAGCATCGCCAGCACCCTGCTGCACGCGCTGCTGGCATCGCTCCTGGTCACCGGGCGCTGGGGTGGCGAAGCGCTCGGCGTCCTCGGCTGCGGCATCTCGAACGCCGTCGTCGGCTGGTTCTCGATGCTCGCCGCGGCCGGCTACCTGATGTTCGCCAAGGCACTGCAGCGCTACCAGCCACTCGCCAACTGGCAGGCGCCGCGCCGCCGCCCGCTGGTTGAACTGCTGCGCCTCGGCGTGCCGATGGGCTTCTCGAACTTTGTCGAGATCTCCTCGTTTACGCTAATGGCGCTGTTCATCGCCCAACTCGGGGCGACGGTGGTCGCCGGTCACCGCATCGTCGCCAACCTCGCCGCTCTCTGCTACATGTTGCCGCTGGCGCTGGCCATTGCCACGCTGGCGCAGGTCGGCTACAACGCCGGCGCACGCGACTGGCCACGCGCGCAGGCTTCGGCAACGGCCGGCCTGTTGCTCGCCGGCGTCCTGTCGACGCTGCTCGGCGGGCTGCTCTGGCTGCTCGCCGTGCCGCTGACCGCCGCTTACAGCGACGACCCCGCGGTCAGGTCCGTGGCCCTGGGGCTGCTCGGCTACGTCGCCTTCTACCAGCTTTTCGACGCCGTGCAGACGATCGCCGCGCACGCGCTGCGCGGCTACCGGATTACCTTCATTCCCATGTTGGTGCACGTCGTCTGCTTCTGGGGTGTCGGCCTCGGCGGCGGCTGGGTGCTGGCCTTCACGGGCAGTCGCCCGCTCGGTGCCGCCGGCTTCTGGTTGGCCTCCCTGCTGGGCCTCGTACTCGCGTCGATCCTGCTCAGCACCCTGCTGCGACGCGCGCTGCAGTGGGTGGAGGAGTAGCCTGCGACCGCGCTCGGCGCGGGCGAAGCGACGGCAGTCGTCGAGTCCCTGTACGGCGAGTTCGACGGTCTCGCCGAGCGAGCATCTTCCTGCGGCAAGGAGTGGGGATCGTCCGAGTCCGCGCGATGCACTGGCGCGGGCCAATCCGGCAGCGAAGGGGCGGAACACTGGGTCGAGCCATAAAGTTTCCGCTCGGATTGCCGTTTCATGACCTGAATCGCGGCAAGACCAAGGCCGCGCAATGCTTTCTTGACCCCTTGCAGGAGAAATCCCGATGTTCACCAGACTGTTACTGAGCCTCGTCGTTGCCCTGACCCTCGCCAGCACGCCGAGCGCTGCGGTCGACTCGAGGCCGGAAACGCCGACCACCATCAGTCACGCAAAGATCATCTCCGTCGACGAGGCCAGGATCTTGCTCGAGACGAAAGCAGCCCGCGTCTTCGATACCCGCAACGCGCTCAACTTCGGCAAGGGCCACGTCCCTGGCGCGACCCTTCTCGCCTACAAGGAAAAAAGCGAGTTCGCAGCCGATTTCGACGCGTCGCAGGACTCCTTCGACCTCAGCAAGCTGCCCGCCGACAAGAACGCCACGATCGTCATTTACAGCCATGGCCCGCAAGGCTGGAAGTCGTACAAGGCGGCCGTATTGTCGGCCAGGGCGGGATACCGGAACGTGCTCTGGATGCGCGAGGGTTTCGCCGGCTGGACGGCGCTGGGTCTGGCGGTCGAATAGCCGGCGCGACACGCCGTCAATGGCGAAGGCACCCATGACACTACGCGCCCGGCTGCTCAGTATCGTCCTGCTTTCACTGGCCTTGGTCAGCTTTCTGATCGCGGCAGTGGTGCACGGCTACGGAAGCATCGAGAACAAATCGGCAATGGCCGATACCGCTGCCGAGCAGTTCATCAGCCTGCAGCTGGCCTTGCGCGGGCTCGACGAGACGGTCCTCACCGAAGGCACCGCTGCCGCCCGGCGGCTGGTTGCCGAGAGCATGCACAGGGTCGCCAGAACATGGCCGACATTGATCGCGAAAAGCGATGACCCCGCGCAGCAGGCGCAACTGAAAAGTGTCTTGCAGCCCCGTTGGCGAGAATTCAGCGATGGCGTCGACAGCTTTCTGGCGATTCGACTGCCGGGCCCCGATAACGACGAAGCGATGATCGCCTTCGGCAGATTGATCACCCAGGCCCAGCGGTTGAGCGCCGAGCTCGACGAGCTGCGCGTCTCGGCCAGGGCGTCGGCTGTGGCCGAGGCAGACCGCCTGAGGGGTCTCGCAACCGCCGGTGTGGTGTTCATGACCATCGCTCTGCTGGCGACCTTCGTCTGGGCTTACCGCGGCATCATGCGGCCGATCTCGAGCCTCGTCGGAGCCATGAGCGAGGTGTCGCAGGGCGGCAACTACGGCGCCCGCGCGGCGGTCGCGTCAAACGACGAGATCGGCGCCCTGGCCAGGGGGTTCAACGTCATGCTCGAACAGATCGAGGATCGCGACCAGCGCCTGGCCGCGCACCGCGACGTTCTGGAAAACGAAGTCGAGCTGCGCACCAGCGAACTGCGCCAGGCCAAGGACCTGGCCGAAGCCGGCAGCCGCGCCAAGAGCGAATTCCTGGCTACCATGAGCCACGAGATCCGCACGCCGATGAACGGCATCCTCGGGATGACCGAACTGCTGCGCAGCACGACGCTCACCGCCCAGCAACGCCGCTTCACCGACGCCGTCTACCAGTCCGGCGAGCACCTGCTGAACATCATCAACGACATCCTCGACTTCTCGAAGATCGAAGCCGGCCGGCTGGAGATCGAGAGCATCAATTTCAACCTCCGCCAACTGATCGAGGACGTTGGCTGCCTGTTCGCCCAGGCGGCCGAGGCCAAGGGCCTGGAGATGGTCTGCAGCGTGCCGCACGACCTGCCGGTGGCGGTCCGTGGCGACCCGGTACGCATCCGCCAGATCATGACCAACCTGGTCAGCAACGCGATCAAGTTCACCGCCGCGGGCGAGGTCGTCGTTCGCCTCACCCTGCTGGCCGAGGACGCCGCGCAGGCCCGCTTCCGTTTCGAAGTCGAGGATAGCGGCATCGGCATCGACGCGCAGGCGCAGGAGCGCGTGTTCAGCGCCTTCATCCAGGCCGACAGTTCGACCACCCGCCAGTACGGTGGCAGTGGCCTGGGCCTGGCCATCGCCAGGCGCCTGGTCGAGACGATGGAGGGAGAAATCGGCCTGCACAGCGAGCCCGGGCACGGCACGCTGTTCTGGTTCGAGATCCCGCTGCTCAAGCAGGATGAGCAGGCGCGCGCCGTGGTCGATATGGCCGAACGCCTGAGCGGCTTGCGCGTGCTGGTCGTCGATGACAACGCCACCAATCGCGAGATCCTCGCCCACCAGCTCGCCGGCTGGTCGATGCACGCGGCCGACGCGGGCAGCGGGCGCGAGGCGCTGCAGACCCTGCAGCAAGCGAGTGCCGAGCCTTTCGACCTCGCCATCCTCGATCTGCACATGCCCGAGATGGACGGTTTCACCCTCGCCCAGGCGATCAAGGCGGAAACCCGTTGGCAAGGCCTGCCGCTGGTGATGCTGTCGTCGGTCAGCGTCAGCAGCGATCAGGCACGCCGGCGGCAGGCACCGATCGATTACTACCTGACCAAGCCGGTGCGCCAGTCGGATCTCTACGACGCGATCGCCACGGCGATGTCGCAACAGACGCTGGCCGGCAGGTCGGCACAGGCCCTGTCCCTGCCTTCAGCGCAGGCGGGCGTCGACGAACTGCCCGCGAAGCTGTGCGGTCGGGTTCTGGTGGCCGAAGACAACCCGGTCAATCAGCAGGTGGCGGCGGCCATGCTCGAGTCGCTGGGGCTGCATTGCAGCCTGGCCGACAACGGCCGCCGGGCGATCGAACGACTGCAGCAGGGCACCTTCGACCTCGTGCTGATGGATTGCCAGATGCCCGACATGGACGGTTTCGAGGCCACGGCCGAAATCCGCTCCCGGCAGGGCGACGGCCGCCTGCGCGGCGACTTGCCGATCATCGCCCTGACCGCCAACGCCGTCGACGGTGACCGCGAGCGCTGCCTGGCGGCGGGGATGGACGATTACCTGAGCAAGCCGTTCTCGCGTGAGCGCCTGCTCGCCACCTTGCAGCGCTGGCTGCCGCCGGCAAGCGACGACGCCGCGACCACCCCGCCGGCGGCGGATGCCCAGAGACCGCCCCTCCCCCGCGACGAGGACGCGGCCGGCAGCCGCGACGGGCCGCTCAACCCGCGCGCGCTCGACGCCATCCGCCGGCTGCCGGGACCGAACGGCGCCCTGCTGGTGCAGAAAGTGATCGCTGCCTATCTGGCCGACACCCCGCCACGTTTCGAGCACTTGCGCGCCGCCGCCGACGCGGGCGACGCCGAAGCCTTGCGCAAGGCCGCGCACGCGCTGAAATCGAGCAGCGCCAATGTCGGTGCCGAGCAGCTCGCAGGGCTGTGCAGGGAACTCGAAGCAATCGGCCAAAAAGGCAGCACCGCTGGCGTGGAAACGCTGCTCTCGGCTGCGGAAGACGAACTGGCACGTACCCTCGTGGCGCTGACGAACGAGCGGAGGCGGCCCGCCGAACATGTACTCGCCGAGCAGGAATTGTGATCGCCGTGTGCGTATTCAAGAAAGCTGCGCGCGTGCAGCGGCAGCGCCTTCCTCGGGGCTGCGGCATTGGTTTAGCGGTGGACTCAAGACCATGACCCGCCTGCCGAAAGCGGTAAACGCGCAAACGGCAGCAGCGTTCGATGCGGCCGGGCGACCCCGCGCCGCATCGAGCGTCGTGGAAGATCGGATCCCGGTGAAGCGCGACCAGCGCGTCCAGGCACAGTTGCTGCGTGTTGGCTACTCCCGACTGAGGGTTTCGGCGCTGCTGTCGATTGTCGTGACCCTTGCCTTCGGCGGCCTGCTGGTTCCCTACTTCCCGGCCGCCAGCCTGCTGCTGATCACGCTGTTGATCGTGGGCGTCAACGTTTGTCGATTGGCGCTCTGGTACGGACACCGGTACGCGAATCCGCCAGACGAGGCAACACCGGTGTGGACACGGGGCTTCTTCATGGGCGCAGTGGCGGCGGCGGCGACCTGGTCGTTCAGCATTGTCTTCCTGCATCAGGGCGCGAACGGCTTGCAGACCGCCTTTCTCGTCGTGTGGGTGATTGCCGTGACCGCTGTGGCCAGCAATTCGCTCGCCTCCCATCTTCCTTCGGTCATCGCCTTCATCTTTACGGCACTCGCTCCGATCGGCACGCTCCTGTTTGTCGCTGGCGAGCAGTTGGAGTCACTCGTCGGCCTTGCGGTATGGGGCGCCATCGTCGCCCTCGGCCTGACCGCCTATACGGCACATGTGACGACCCGGAAGATCATCGTTGGCGAGATCGAGCGCGCCGACGCACTGGCAGAAGCCGCTGCCGGCCGCAGTGCGGCCGAAGCCGGCAGCCGGGCGAAGAGCGAGTTTCTGGCGACCATGAGCCACGAGATTCGCACGCCGATGAACGGTGTTCTCGGGATGACCGAACTACTGCGCCAAACCAAGCTCAACGCGCAGCAACAGCGCTTCGCCGACGCCGTTTATCAGTCCGGCGAGCACCTGCTGGCGATCATCAACGACATCCTCGATTTCTCGAAGATCGAAGCTGGCAAGCTCGAACTCGAAAGCATTGACTTCAACCTCCGCCACCTGATCGAGGACATCGGCTGCCTGTTCGCCCGACCCGCCGACGCCAAGGGCCTCGAACTGGTCTGCAGCGTGCCCCACGAGTTGCCAGTGGCAGTCAGCGGCGATCCCGGTCGCTTGCGCCAGATTCTGACCAATCTGGTGAGCAATGCCGTCAAGTTCTCCAGCCGCGGCGACGTTGTCATCAGCGTCAAGGTCGTCAACGAAAGCCCGCAGCAGGCGCGTTTCCGTATCGAAGTCCAGGATAGCGGCGTCGGTATCAGCGAGGAAGCGCAAGCCCGGCTGTTCAACGCCTTCGTCCAGGCTGACAGCTCGACGACCCGGCAGTTTGGCGGCAGCGGCCTCGGGCTGGCCATCGCCAAACACCTGGTCGAGCTGATGAGCGGGCAGATCAGGCTGCTCAGCGAGGCCGGCCACGGCACGCTGTTCTGGTTCGAGATTCCGCTGCGCAAGCAGCAGTTCGCCGCGCAAGCGGTCTCGAACGGGAGCGATCACCTCGCCGGCCGGAGCGTGCTGGTCGTCGATGACAACGCGATCAGCCGCGAGATCCTCGCCCAGCAGCTCGCTGGTTGGTCGATGCGCTACACCGCTGTCGCCGACGGGCAGCAAGCGCTGCGGAAACTCGCTCAGACCGCCGGGCAGCCCTTCGATCTGCTGATCGTCGATCAGCACATGCCCGGCATGGACGGCTTCGAGCTGGCGCGCGCGATCCGCAGCGATGCGCGCTGGGCGAGCCTGCCAGTGCTCATGCTCTCGTCGGTCAGCGTCGCCACCGACCATCCGGATCGGTACCGCGCGCGCATCGACCACACCCTGAGCAAGCCCGTGCGCCAGTCCGATCTCCACGCGGCGCTGGCCACCGCCCTCGCGCGCCAGGCGCAGCGTCCCGCTGCCGCGCGGCTGCTATCGCCGCCACCGGCCGCCAGGATCGCGCCGCTGCAGCTGAGCGGGCGGGTACTGGTCGCCGAGGATAACCCGGTCAACCAGGCCGTGGCAGGCGCCATGCTCGAATCGCTCGGAGTCGCCTACAGCCTGGCCGACAACGGCCAGATCGCGCTCGATCGCCTGATCAACGAGGCTTTCGATCTCGTCCTCATGGATTGCCAGATGCCCGAAATGGACGGCTTCGAAGCGACGGCGCAAATCCGCGTTCGCCAGCGCGAGGGCCTGCTGCGCGACCATCTGCCGATCGTCGCGCTGACCGCCAACGCCGTCGAAGGTGACCGCGAACGCTGCCTGGCGGCGGGGATGGACGATTACCTGAGCAAGCCGTTCACGCGTGCGCACCTGGCCGCCGCCTTGCGGCGCTGGCTGCCGGGAAAAACGGCCACCGCCGCGGCCAAGCCTTCGCAGCCGAGCCCGCCGAGCCCCCCTGCCTCGTCGTCGACAGCCACCGACACTCCCTGTCGGATCAACCGGCGAGCGCTCGAGGCCATCCGCAGCCTGCCGGGACCCCATGGCGCCACGCTGCTCGGCAAGGTGATCGATGCCTACCTGGCCGATACGCCGCCCCGTCTTGCCCAGATGCAGGCGGCCGCCGCAGCCGGCGACGCCGAAGCCTTGCGCAAGGCCGCGCACGCGCTGAAATCCAGCAGCGCCAATCTCGGCGCCGAGTATCTGACAACGCTGTGCAGGCAACTCGAAGCCGTCACTCGCCAAGAAACCCTGGTCAGCGCAAAACCCCTCCTGCAGGAGGTAGAATTCGAGGTTCCACGCGTACTCGCCTCGCTGGCGACGATCATTGGCAAGAGGACAGACCATGACCCCGCCTGAGGAGGCCAAACGACCGACTGTGCTGATCGTCGACGACGACCACGTGATGCGCATGCTCGAACAGGAAACGCTGACCCAGTTCGACTTCGAAGTCAGCGTCGCCGCCGACGGCGAAGAGGCGCTGGCACTGCTGACCGGACAGCCTCCCGACCTGATCCTGCTCGACGTCGACATGCCCGGAGTGGACGGCTTCGCCGTTTGCCGACACATTCGCCAACGCTGGGACATGAGCGAAGTGCCGGTCATCATGGTCACCGGCATGGACGACATCGAGTCGATCAACCAGGCTTACCAGTCGGGCGCCAGCGACTTCATCTCCAAACCGATCAACTGGCCGATTCTCGGCCACCGTGCACGCTACGTGCTGCGCTCGGCGCAGGAGGCTCGGCAGTTGCGCGAACTGGAGGAGAAGCAGGCAGCGATCGTGCGCGCCATGCCGGACATGATCTTCCTGATGAATCGCTACGGCGTCCACCTCGACTACAAGGCGGGTTTCGGCGCCGAGCCCTACGTCCCGGCGAACGACTTCCTCGGCCGCAAGGTGTCGGAGGTCCTGCCGGGCGACGTTGCCGAGATCATTCTGCGTGGCGTGGAGCGCGCCAGCGAGTGTGGCGATCTGCAATCGGTGGTGTACCAGCTGTCGATGCCCGACGGCATCCATCACTATGAAGGGCGCATCGCACCGAGTGGTCCGGAAACCGTGGTCATGGTGGTGCGTGACATCACCCTGCAGAAGCTCAACGAGGAGAAGATACGGCGCCTGGCGTACTTCGACACGCTGACCGGCATGCCGAATCGGGAGAGCTTCCTCGAGAAGCTCGACCTGGAACTGCTGCGGGCGAGTCGCGCCAAGCGCCAGGTGGCGCTGCTGTTCCTCGATCTCGACGGCTTCAAGCGGGTCAACGACACCCTCGGGCACAGTGCCGGCGACTATCTTCTGCAGGCCGTCGCCGGACGACTGAAAGAAAAGCTGCGCGCCGGCGACCTGCTCACCCGGCCGGCACTGGAAAAAACGGGCCTGCACCTCGCGCGGCTGGGCGGCGACGAGTTTACCGTCGTCCTCCCCGACCTCGACGGCACGCAAACGGTGAGCATGGTTGCCGAGCGCCTGCAGGCGTTGCTCGGCCGGCCTTTCAGGATCGGCGGGCAGGAAATTACCGTCACCGCCAGCATCGGCATCGCCATCTTCCCCGAAGACGGCGACGACGCTGCGTCTCTACTCAAACACGCCGATACGGCGATGTATCACGCCAAGGACCAGGGTCGCAACAACTGGCAGCTGTACAACAGGTCGCTGACCGCCGAAACGATGGCCCGCATCCGGCTCGAGAACGACCTGCGCAAGGGCCTGGAGCGCGACGAATTTCGCCTCCTCTACCAGCCGCAGGTACGCGCCGACGACGGCACCATCGTCGGTCTCGAGGCGCTGATTCGCTGGCAGCACCCGGAGCACGGCGTCGTCTCACCGGCCCAGTTCATTCCCGTCGCCGAGGACAGCGGCCTGATCGTCGCCATCGGCGACTGGGTATTGCGCACCGCCTGCCGGCAGTTGTGCAGCTGGCAGGCGACGGGTCTGGAGACGCCGCGCGTGGCGGTGAACGTTTCGGCTCGTCAATTGCGCGCGCACGATTTCCTGGGCTCGGTCGCGGCGATCATCGCGGAAACGGGAATTGAACCCGGGCAGGTCGAACTGGAACTGACCGAGAGCATCCTGATGGAACCGGAGGCCCGGCGCATCGACGGCTTCCATCGGCTGCGCGCACTCGGCGTGCATTTCTCGATCGACGATTTCGGCACCGGATACTCGTCGCTGTCGTATGTCAAGCGCTTTCCGATCGGCATGTTGAAGATCGACCAGAGCTTCGTCCGTGGCCTGCCGGGCAACGCCGACGATGCGGGGATCACCACCGCGATCATCGCCATGGCCCACAGCCTCGGGCTGGAAGTGATCGCCGAAGGCGTCGAAACACGCGCCCAGCTCGACTTTCTGCGCCGGGCCAACTGTCAGAAAATCCAGGGTTATCTGTTCAGTCGACCGCGGCCGCCCGACGAGGTCGAGCAACTGCTGCGGCAGGGCAGCATTAGGCCGCCGCCATGAGCAGCCCCGGCAGGCAAACGACTGGGCAGGAACGGCTTGCAGAGCATCAGGACAAGAGAGAACAACAATGAGATACGAGCACACTTTCGCGCAAAGCGCCGAGTTCCTGCGCCAGGTGGTGAAGCGCATGGGTCAACAAAACGCCGGCCTGCATCCGTTCAGCTACGCGATCTGGTACGAATACGTGTCGGGAATCAATCGCGACCTGCAGATCGCGCTCGACGCGCGGATCAAGAGTGAAGGCAAGCTCGATGACGCCGCCACCTGCGCGCTGTATTACAAGCACGTCGCCGACCTGGACGCGAAAACGGCGCTACGCATCGGTGCCAGCGTCGGTCATCTGGTCGACCAGGTTGCCGACTCGGCGACCCACGCCGGCGACCAGGCCTCGCACTACGGCGAGTCGCTCGAACGCTGGGGCGAGACGCTGCAGCGCCCGGCAACGGCCAAGGGGGAGCCGCCACCCGGCCTCGCCGACATCCTGCGCGGCACACGCGAAATGCAGAAGGCGATCAGTGACCTGCACGAGCGCCTGGAGGAGAGCAGGCGCGAAGGGCAGGAACTCCGCCGGGAGGTCGCTCGCGCCCGCGAAGAGGCCCTGGTCGACGGTTTGACCGGACTGGCCAACCGCAAGGGATTCGATCTGGCCCTGAGTGCCTGCCTGCAAAAGGACGCCCCCGCTGGCCCCGGGCCTTGTCTGCTGATGATCGATCTCGACCGCTTCAAGCGGCTCAACGACGCGCACGGTCACCTGTTCGGCGACAGGGTGCTCGCCGGCGTCGGCGAAATGCTGCGCGCCAACGTGAAAGGCAAGGACACTGCCGCCCGCTATGGCGGCGAAGAGTTCGCCGTCATCCTGCCGCACACGCCGCGCGGTGGTGCGGTCGGGCTCGCCGAGGCCTTGCGCGCGCTGGTCGCTGCCAGCCGGATCAAGAATGGCAGCAACAACCAGACCTTGATCGGCAACATCACCGTGTCCATCGGCATCGCCGACTACGTCGCCGGCGAGTCGGCCGCCGATCTCATTGCCCGCGCCGATCAGGCGCTCTACGCCGCCAAGGCGCAGGGTCGCAATCGCGTCAATCTGGCACCGCGCCCGCAGCCTGAAGCGGTCAGCAAGTGAGCTCGCGGCAAGTCTTCGCCGCCCGCGCCAACGGCGCTCGCTCCAGCCATCGGAAGCGCTCGGGCACTGCGCCTTGCGCGACCCTTGGTTAGCAGCGGCGAAGCTCGTATACTCGCGCGCCAGCAAGCAACGAAACTGGCGTCGAACCGCGCTCCTCTCGCGCAGGCGCCAAGCCACCGGGGGATGAGCCAGCGATGATCGAAGACGACATGCTGCACGACGCGACCACGGACGGCGTCGTCCCGATGGCCGGGCTGCTGGCGATGCTGATGAATACCGGGTGCGCCGTCGGTTTCGGCGTCAAAGCGCTGGATGGATCGTACCGGGTCGCCAACCAGACGCTGGAACAACTGCTTTCCCAGGGCGGCAGAGCACTGCTCGGAAAGTCGGACAGCGAGCTTCTGCCCGTCGACGTAATGACCGCGCTGGCGCGCGCCGATCGGCGCATCCGCGCCGGGGCGACAGCCGCTGCCGAGGAGGTCGAGCTGGCGGTCGACGCTCGACGCGCTCGCTATCTCTGGCTCGAACTGCCGGTCCTCGACCAGGACCGGATGCTGCAGGCGATTGCTTCGCTGGTTTATGCGTGCTCGCCGCAGCAAGCGCCCGACAGCCTGCTGCAAACTCTCGATCGCCTGCAACAGGCCAACCAGGAATTGCAGCAGACGGTCGCCGAGCTCGAACAGCTGGCCAGCACCGACAAGCTGACCGGCCTGTGGAACCGGCGCCGGCTGGAAGACTGCGTACGGCGTGAAATCGAGCGCTTCGAACGTTACCAGCACCCGCTGAGCCTGCTGCTCTTCGACATCGACTGTTTCAAGGCGATCAATGATCGCTACGGTCACGCCACCGGCGACGAGGTGCTGCAGCGAGTGGCCGCCCTGCTGCAAGGCGGACTTCGCGGCGCCGACTCGCTGGCCCGCTGGGGCGGCGAGGAATTCGTCGTCCTCTGTCCCGACACCAACCGGGCGACCGCGAGACGGCTCGCCGAACGTCTACGTGCGCAGGTCGGAAAAGCGCGCTTTCCGCAGGTCGGGCAGCTGACCGTCAGCGTCGGCGTCGCCGAATGCGACGCCGGGGAGAGCTGGGGCGAGTGGTTCCAGCGTGCCGACGAAGCGCTCTACCGGGCCAAGGCGCAAGGTCGCAACCAGGTCCAGTTGGCGCCTGGAGCGGACAGACCCCTTGGCACCGGAGAAGGCGCCGCCGCCAATTTCGTGCAGCTGGTCTGGCGATCGGCGTACGAATGCGGCAACGAGACCATCGATGGCGGCCATCGGCAACTGTTCTCCAACGCCAACGACCTGCTCGCGGCGATTCTTTCCGAGCGTAGCGCTGACGATGTCAAGGCGCTGGTCGATCGCTTGCTGGCCGACGTCCGGCAGCACTTCGCCGAAGAGGAAGCGGTTTTTGTCGCCGCCGGCTTTCCTGACGCCGCGGCGCACGTCGCCTTGCATCGGCAGCTGATCGCGCAGTCGCTCAGGATGGGCGAAGACTACAGCGCCGGAAAGCAGGGCCTGGGTGAGATCTTTCAGTTCCTCGCCCACGACGTGGTCACCAAACACCTGCTCGGTGCCGACCGCAAGTTTTTCGACCACCTGCAGCGCAAGGCGACATTCGCCGGCTGACGCCGGCAACGGCGCTGCGGGCGGGTCGCGCGCCGATGGCAAAGGGATCGACATGAAACCGAGCTTGGCCATCGATGCAGTGCTGGGCGCCGCGCTGAGCGAGCTGATCGCCAGCGACAGCGGGAGCGAACGGCCACCAGCCGGCATCGACGCCATCACGCCAATTGGCGGCGGCTCGATCTCGCGCACGCTGTTGGTCGCCAGCGGCCAGCGGCGCTGCTTCGTGAAATTGAATGACGCCAGTCTCGTCGGCATGTTCGCCGCCGAAGCCGACGGGCTGCAGGCGCTGGCCGCCTGCCCGGCGCTGCGCGTGCCACGCGTCGTCGGCCACGGCATCGCCGGCAAGCAAGCCTACCTGGTCCTCGAGCACCTGCGCCTGCACGGCCTGCGCGAAGCCAAGGAGGTGGCGGCGGCAGGCCGTTCGCTGGCCGAACTGCACCGCATCAGCGGCCGGCAGTTCGGCTGGCAGCGCGACAACTTCATCGGCAGCACGCCGCAGGTCAACACCGGGCATGCAGACTGGCCGGCGTTCTTTGCCGAGCGGCGGCTGCGGCCACAGCTCGACCTGGCGCGAACTCGGGGCCACCACGGCCGCCTGATCGCCGACGGCGAGCGGCTGGCCGAAACCCTCGGCGTGCTGTTCGTCGATCATCAGCCACCCGCCAGCCTGCTGCATGGTGACCTGTGGTCCGGCAACGCGGCCATCGACGAGTCGGGCATTCTGGCGCTCTTCGACCCGGCCGTCCATTTCGGCGACCGCGAATGCGACCTGGCGATGAGCGAACTTTTCGGCGGTTTTCCGGAGCGTTTCTACGCCGCCTACCGCGAGGCCTGGCCGATACCCGGCGGCTACCGCCAACGGCGAACGCTGTACCAGCTCTACCACATACTCAACCACCTGAATCTTTTCGGCGGCGGCTACCGGCAACAAGCCGAAGCAATGCTCGCTGCGCTGTTGGCCGAAACCGGCCACTGATCGGCAGCGGCGCGCAGTCGCAGGCAGCGCACTTGCGGCGATCGCCGCGATGACCACCGCAGCGGGCACCGCGGTCGACCCGCGTTGCCGCGCGCGGCAGCAGATGCCTTCCTGCCGGCAAGGGAGTACATTGTCGATGGTCACGGCCACAGCGGTCATCGACTCGGATAAGCGACCCGCGCGCGGGTCAGTGGGCAGCAGCCACTGAGTGCTGACGGGCAGGCGCCGAGACGTGCCCCCAGCAAGCAATCCGGCGTCAGGAAGGTCGTCGCGTGCGTATCCACACCGTCACTGTCGAACAGTCACTGGCCAGCCTCAAGACGGCAGCCACCGGTCTCAGCGCCAGCGAGGCGGGGCGCCGGCTCGCCGAGTACGGACCCAACCATTTCGAGGTCGTCCAGCGGCCGCACCTGCTGCTGCGCCTCGGCAAGGAGTTCACGCACTTCTTCGCGATCATTCTCTGGATCGGCGCGGGACTTTCGTTCCTTGCCGAGCATTTCGATCCCGGCCAGGGAATGGCGCGCCTCGGCCTGGCCATCGTTGGCGTGATCCTGATCAACGGTGTCTTCTCCTTCTGGCAGGAATACAAGGCCGAGCGCGCGGTCGCCGCACTGCGCCAGTTGCTGCCCCAGAAAGTGAAGGTCTCGCGCGCTGCGCAGATCGTCGAGATTGTCGCCAGCGAGCTGGTACCCGGCGACGTCATTCTGCTCGAGGAAGGCGATTTCGTTCCCGCCGACTGCCGGCTGATCGAAGTCGCCCGCTTGCGCGTCAACCTGTCGACAGTCACTGGCGAAGCGCTGGCCAAGGCACGCGACAGCGCGCCCAGCGCCGAGGAATCGCCACTGCACGCCAGGAACATCGTCCTCGCCGGCACCTCGGTCGTCTCCGGACAGGGACGCGCGGTGGTGTACGCGACCGGCCGGCATACCGAATTCGGCCGCATCGCGCAGCTGACGCAGACCGCCGGCGAAACCAGCTCGCCGCTGCAGCGCGAGATCGCCCGTCTGTCGCGCCTGGTCGCCAGCCTGGCAACGGGGATGGGCGTGCTCCTCTTTCTCGTCGGCCAGGCGATGGGCCTGCCGCCCTGGGAGAACATGCTCTTCGCCATCGGCATCATCGTCGCCAACGTCCCGGAAGGCCTGCTGCCGACGGTCACCCTGTCGCTGGCCATGGCCACCCAGCGCATGGCCCGACGCCAGGCGCTGGTCCGCCACCTGCCGGCCGTCGAAGCGCTCGGTTCGACGACGGTGATCTGCAGCGACAAGACCGGCACGCTGACCGAGAACCGGATGTCGGCGCAGGGACTGTGGCTCGGTGGCGCATTCATCGCGCGTGCCGACCTGGCGACGCGCACGCAACTGGTCGACGAGCACCGGCAGCTCTTCGCCAATGCGGCGCTTTGCCATAACGTCAGGGAAATCGACGAAAACGGCAAACGGGAGCTGCGCGGAGACCCGATGGAGATCGCACTGGTCGACATCGGCCGCCAGGCAGCCGGCGACCTGGACGGCTATCACGTCGTCGACGAGATTCCCTTCGATACCGACCGCAAGCGCATGTCGGTACTCTGCCAGACGCCGCAGGGACGCATGCTGTACTGCAAGGGCGCCCTCGAAACGGTCCTCGACTGCTGCCGCTTCATCCAGTTCGACGCCGGCCTGGCGCCGCTCGACCCGGCTAGCCGTACCCGCCTGCTGGCTGCCCAGGACGAGATGGCCGGCCGCGGCCTGCGCGTCCTCGCCTTCGCCCATCGCGCCGTCGACGAAGGGCTATCGGGCGACGAGCAGGAGATGATCCTCGCCGGGCTGATCGGCCTCGAAGACCCGCCGCGCGCCGAAGTTCCCGGGGCCATCGCGCGCTGCGCGGCAGCCGGCATCCGGATCATCATGGTCACCGGCGACCACCCGCGCACGGCGCTGGCCATCGCCCGCCAGATCGGCCTGGTCAGGAGCGAAGAGCCCCTGCTGATCAGCGGCGAGCAGTTGCGCCAGATGTCGCCGACGCAACTGCAGCTGGCGCTCGATGCGGCGGAGATTCTCTTCGCCCGCGTCGCCGCCGAACAGAAGATGCGTATCGTCGAAGCGCTGAAGCAGAAAGGCGAGATCGTCGCCGTCACCGGAGACGGGGTCAACGACGCGCCGGCCTTGAAGAGCGCGCACATCGGCATCGCCATGGGGATCGCCGGCACCGACGTGGCCAAGGCGGCCGCCGACGTGATCCTGCTCGACGACAATTTCGCGAGCATCGTCGCGGCGATCGAGGAGGGACGCGCGGTGTACGACAATATCCGCAAATTCCTGACCTACATCCTCAGCTCGAACATCCCGGAGATCGTTCCCTATCTGGCTTTCGTTCTGTTCCGAATTCCGCTGCCGCTGACCATCCTCCAGATCCTGGCCGTCGATCTCGGTACCGACATGCTGCCGGCGCTGGCGCTTGGCGCCGAGAAGCCCGACCCGGCGGTGATGCAGCGTGCGCCACGCGCCCGCGGCGAGCGGCTGCTATCGTGGGGCCTGATTGCCCGCGCCTACCTGTTTCTCGGCGTCCTCGAAGCAGCGGCGGCGATGGCCGTCTTCTTCTTCGTTCTCGGCAGCGCGGGCTGGCACTATGGGCAGGCCCTGGCGCCGACCGACCCCCTCTACCTGCAGGCCACCTCGGCCTGCCTGATGACGATCGTGGTGATGCAGATCGGCAACGTCTTTCTCTGTCGGCACCCCCTGCGCTCGACGCTGGACAGAAAATCCGGCGGCAACCGCCTGCTCCGCCTCGGCATCGCCTCGGAGCTGGCGCTGATCGCATTCATACTCTATACACCGGCCGGAAACTGGCTCTTCGGCAGTGCGCCGATCAGCGGCACGACGTGGTTGCTGGCCATTGGCTGCGCGCTGCTGATGTGGTCGCTCGAAGAACTGCGCAAAGCTATCCTGCGCCGCGCAGGCAAGGACTGAAGATGCCCCAAGCTCTGCCGCCGTTGATCGCTGCCCTGCTCGAAGCGAACCGCTACCCCGACCCGGCGACCTGCGTCGAACTCGTCGAAACGCACGCCTCATGGCTGCTGCTGGCCGGTGCCTTCGCCTACAAGATCAAGAAGCCGCTGGTCCTCCCCTTCCTCGACTACGGCACGCTCGCCAAGCGGCGAGACTGCTGCGAAGCCGAGCTGCGCCTGAACCGCCGCTTCTCAGCCGACCTCTACCTGCAGGTCGTCCCCATCGTCGGCACGACGGCAGACCCGCGCATCGGCGGCACCGGCACGGCCATCGAGTTCGCCGTCAAGATGCGCCGCTTTGCCGAGGTCGGCCGTCTGGACCGCCTTTGCGCGCGTGGACAACTGCATGCCAAGCAGATGTCAGCGCTGGCCGCAACGATCGCCGAATTCCACGCGCAGGCTGCAACAGCACCGGCAGGCACGCGCTTCGGCGACCCCGAGCAGGTGCTGGCACCCGCTCTCGCAAATTTTGCCGAGCTGGCAGCGCTGCTGCCGGGCAGCGAAGAGCAGACGCCGCTGACGTGGCTCTGCGAGTGGACGCGCAGCGAATTCGACCGCCTGGCACCTCGTTTCGCGGCCCGCAGGGCGGCCGGCCGGGTACGCGAGTGTCACGGCGACCTGCATCTGGGCAACCTGGTGTTGATCGACGACCAGATACGCCTGTTCGACTGCATCGAATTCAGCGAAGACCTGCGCTGGATCGATGTCGCCAGCGAGATCGCGTTCACCTTCATCGACCTCGTCGACCACGATCAGCCGGGCCTGGCCGGCTGGCTGGTCAACGAGTGGCTCTCTTGCAGTGGCGATTACGACGCCGTGCAGGTCCTGCGTTTCTACGCGGTCTATCGCGCGCTGGTGCGCGCCAAGGTCGCGGCGCTACGGGCCAGGCAAACAAACGGCGATAGCAGCCAGGCCCGCCATTATCTGGCGCTCGCCGAACGCCTCGCCAAACCGCCGCCGGCACGCCTGATCATCACCCACGGCGTCGCCGGTTGTGGCAAGAGTCGCGCGGCGCGAAGAATCCTGCTGCACGATCCGGAGGCGGCGACCTTGCGCGTGCGCTCCGACGTCGAACGCAAGCGGCTGTTCGACCTCGACGCCACGGCGCGAAGTGGCTCGCCGGTAGACGGCGGCATCTACGCCAGTGACGCCAGCGAACTGACCTACGCCCGCCTGTACGCGCTGGCCAGGGAACTGCTCGTGGCCAACTGGTCGGTGATCGTCGACGCCGCCTTTCTCGAAGGCAACCGGCGCGATCGCTTCCGGGCCCTGGCCGCGCACACCAACGCCGCTTTCTTCATCGTCGCCCCGCAGGCGACCCCGGCCGTATTGCGCGCCCGCATCCGCGGTCGCCTGCACAAAGGCCACGATGCCTCCGAAGCGACGCTGGCGGTACTGGCGCAACAACTTTCCAGGACGCAGCCGCTGCGCGCCGACGAACGCGACTGCCTGCTGCAAGAGGCGGTGTACGCTTGAAAGCTGCCGCGGAAACGGCGCAGTCAGGCCGACGATCGCCATGTTGAAGACCGCCCACGCGCCGCGAGTGTCGGAAAATTTTACAGACCATTTCCTGCCGCCTACCAACGAAAACTCCAAGCTATTGCTTTAATGGCTCATAATTGTCACCGCCAAAACTGGCAAGAGTCTTGCTACTGGTTAAGTGCGTCTGTTTGATGCGGCAAATGCCCGGGTTTCCTGACCGGCCTGCAGAAACTCAGCCGCACGCGACGACCAGCTCGTGCTGGCGGCGCATCAAGCCGCTTTCGAAACACGAACGGTGCGCCACTTTGCTTGCTCCGCCGCAAACAACTGACCTGCTTTCGCGGTGGCAGCGATAGGTCACTTCCCGCGTTCGGGAAGGGTGTTTAACAGGGCTTTCTCTTGGCTTGCAAGTCTCTGAAAGGACTCATGATCAAGTCCACGATCACACTTATCGGCGAACCGGGCCAGGGCATCGGACCTGCTTCTGAAAAACGGTGCGGCGTTGATTTGTCGGGTAGAATGGCGGCTTGCTTCGGCACTTTGCGTCGTGAACAGGGTCGGGGAGCACTATGAATATCCTCAATGGTTGGAAAACACTGGAGCTGATCACCCGTGAGGGTGAGACGCTGGTGTGCATCGAAGGGCGCGTGCTCGGCAAGAATCCGCGCTTTCCCTCGTCGTCGCACATCAGAACGTCGCCACTCACTGGCTACAGACTGGACAACGACGGGATGGTCGTGATGACCAAACGCGGCTCGGAGTATGGACTTGGCAAGCCCGACCCATCGGAGACCTTTGCGCAGCAGCGTCTGATACGGCGAATGTCACGCCTGGGTCAGAAACCGCCGTCAGCGTTCAACGAGATCGATACACAGCTTACCGGCTACGTTGACCTGCACAAGGAACACGCAGCGAAGGAAGGCTGAAGCGCCTTCGGTGTCGCCCGTAGCACCCCACAAGCCCAGCCCTGTCACGGCAACGGCACCGACCACGGCGCGTCCTGACGCCGAAAATCTTCCAGCAGCGCTCCCAGTTCCGGCAGCAGGGCACTGCTTTGCGCCGCCAGCCAGTCTCGCACGACCTCGCCCTTGCGGCCGGGCAACGCCTCCGTGGTCAGTTGCAGGGCGACCGCCAGATCGTTCTGGCGCCCCAACTGTTCCTGCAGTGCCGTAAGCGACTGATGATAGTTCTCCAACACGGGACCGGCGAGGATCGGCGAAAGGAACTCAAGCGCGTAGCGCAATTGCTTGAACGCCAGGCGTAGACGATGACGTGCCTCGTCGCTGCCACCCTGCGCCTCGGCGGCGCGCTGGTTGACGCGCCTGGCGCACTTGTCGAGCCACGCGGGAACAAAGTCCCCCAGCAAACGAACCTTGCCTTCCGGCAGCGCCAGAAGTGCTGCACTGAATTCGAGCAGCAGGCGGGAATACGCAGCCGATTTCAAGACAGCTCGGGCGGCCTTGCGATTGCTTGTGCTGCGCCGGCGTGCGTAGCGGAGCAGCAACCCGATTTCTGCCCGGTCGGCAAAGGTCTCACTCAGCAGGGGTGCGGTATCGGCCAGGAATACGTCCCAGTTTCGCGCGTCACCCAGACGCTTGGCGAACGCTTGCCAGAGCGGATCGAAACGTTCCATGAACGCCACCGGGAGGTGGCGCTGCCAGACGCGCATCGCCGACCGCAGGCGGCGAACAGCAACGCGCGCCTGGTGCACGAACTCGGGAGCGTCGGTGGTGAGAATGCCTTTCTCGTTACTCTGCAGTTGGCTGACGCACGACAGGGCAATCCTGCGAAATGCGCTGACGCTCGACATGCCGGCATCGACAGGAACCGGCAATGCTTTCGCCGCGATCATCGGCGCGTCGGCCAAGAGGCGATAGGCGCGATCGGACTTGCTCCTGGCTTCCGGATGCAGGGGCAGGGTAGCTTGCAGCGCAAGAGCCAGATCAAAGAGATCGCCGACGGCTCCGGAGACGAGCTCCAGTTCGATCTCACAGATTGGCTGGCGGCGATCACCGGCCTCGATCGTCCCGCGGTCGAGCGCCAGTTCGATGCGCACGCCGTCGCGCGGCTCAAGAAGCCAGGAGCGGCGCTGAAAGTGCGTGACGAACGCCGGCTGTAACTGATCTCGCAGAGGCTCCAGGAAGTCGCGGACGGCACTCTGGTCGACATGCGCGAAGTCGAAGTCGCCGGGCCGGCCGCTGCGCTCCCACTCCTTGCGCTCGGCCAGCCCACCGCTGAGTTGAACGGCAGTCTTGACGCCCAGCAGCCACTCGCCGCCTTTCTGACGATAGCGTACAACCAGCCGCTCGCCACGCAGACGGTTGTCCGGCGTGTCGTAGTAGGTGTTGACCAGCAATTGGCGCTGCGACGGCACGCCAGCGAGCAACGCGTGGCTACCCAACTGACTGGCCGTGCGCGCTGACAGCGATAGCTTGATTTCGGTTTCAATGGCCATGGTGAACCCTCTTGGCGAGGAAAGCATGCGTTCCCCGGGTCATGTTCTTCCTTCTCCCTGGCGCCAGCCTGTCATCGGCCCTTCTGCAGCCAGCCCCGCAAGGCTGTGCGCCGTAACGTAGATTAGCACAGGAACATTTCATTTCCTGTTTCTGGCAGTTGACGGCAGCCCGCGGCCAGAATACCCATAATCCGCGCGGCAGCGACTGGCGGCGCGCGCCTGACGAGCGCCGGACACAGTGTGGGAGAACGATCCGGGGCCCTGGTTTCTGGTCCGCAAGACGGTCACGCGGTCACCACGCCAGCGCGCCGCGCCGGCCGCTTGCCGGCGTAAAATGACCCGCCGGCGACCCGAAGCGCTGGCCTATGGTTTACCATGGAATGGCACGCCATTTCCGTTCCGCCGTTCTGCCCGCAGCTCGTCTACCGGTCGCCAACACCCGCCATGCCCCTAGCTTCCGAAGATCTCGAATCGATAACCGCCCAGACCCTGGCCCACTACGACCAGCGCGCCGAGGACTTCCGCGACGGCACTCGCGATCACGACGTGAGCCAGAATATCGCCTCGCTCTTGCGCCATATCCAGGGCCAGGCGCCGTTCACGATTCTCGACTTCGGCTGTGGCCCGGGCCGCGACCTCAAGGCCTTTGCGCAGCTAGGTCATATCGCCATCGGACTCGACGGAGCCCGGAAATTCGTCGCCATGGCACGCAGCGACAGCGGCTGCACCGTATGGCAGCAGGACTTCCTCAAGCTCGATCTGCCTGCGGAACACTTTGACGGCGTCTTCGCCAACGCCTCGCTGTTCCATATCCCGAGCCAGGAACTGCCACGCGTGCTGCGGCAATTGTGCGCCACGCTCAAGCCGGGCGGCATCCTGTTCTGCTCGAACCCGCGCGGCGATAACGCGGAGGGCTGGAGCAATGGCCGCTACGCCAGCTACCACGACCTCGCCGCCTGGCGCAGCCAGATGGCCAATGCCGGCTATAGGGAGATCGAACACTATTATCGGCCGGCCGGCCTGCCGAGAGAACGGCAGCCCTGGCTGGCCAGCGTCTGGCGGCGGACCGGCGCATGAAGCAGAATTGCCCTTGCGGCCACCTGGCGGCGGACGGGCCCCCTTTCTTTCAACGCAGCTGACGACCCTGACGATGCAAGACAAACGCTTCTCGAAACGCCGCACGCAGCTCAAGGCCGGAACCCGCATCGCCGAAGCGATTCTCGACTTTGTCGGCCAGGCACCCTTCAGCACGGAACTGCCAGCCGCCAACCCGGAACTTCGCGCCCGCGCGCTGGCCGCAACCGCCGCGCGACGTGCTGCGCTGACCACCAGCGGACTAAGTCTGCCGCCCGGCCCGCTCGGCTGGCTGACCCTGCTGCCCGAACTGCGCTCGCTGTGGCAACTGCAGACCCAACTCGTCGCCGACATTGCTGCTTGCCATGGAAAAACAGCCGAACTGGGCCGCGAGGAAATGATTTATTGTCTTTTTCGGCATACGGACGCACAGGCGGTTCGCGACCTGGTCGCCCAGATCGGACAGCGTTTCGTCGTTCAGCGGGCCTCGCGGCCGCAGGTCCAGGCGGTCGTTCTGAAGATCGGCATGCACATCGCGCAACGGTTGATCGGCAAGGGGATTTCGCGCTGGATTCCGGTCTTCGGTGCGCTTGGCGCGGGCGCGTACGCTTACTACGACACGTCGCAGGTTTCCGACACGGCGATCGAATTCTTCGCCGGCGTCATCGACGTGCACGCCGACGAGGCGGAGCCGGACGTCGGCGACAGCCGGCGCTGACGCCGTCGGGCTGCTAAAATGACTCCCCTTGTGCGACAGGGGGCAGACACTATGGTTAAAGCCACCAGCAAACACCTTGAGGAATGGGCAAGCCCGCGCACGGTCATCGTGTTCTCGCTGCTATTCGTGGTCGCCCTGTGGGCTGCCGTCAGTTTCTGGATCGTCGTGGCCCGCGATGAACGCATAGCCACGACCCGCGAATCCCTGCAACAGATGAATCACGCGGTCGAAGACCAGACACGACGGCAGTTTCGCCTGGCCAACGTCATTCTCGCCGTGTGTGCCGGCTGGCTGGAAGCAAACCCCGACCGCGACCCACGCAGCGACCCCGGTTTTCGCCGCCTACTCGATGATTTTCGCGATCGCACCGCCGCCATCGACGTCCGTCTGGTGACTGCCGACGGCACCGAGATCGACGTCCTCAGCGACCCCCCCGAGCGGCTGGAAAAGGTCGCCGACAGCGACTACTTCCGGGGCACGCCGGGTAGGGACGGCCTGTTCATCGGCGCCCCCACGCGCAGGCAGGCGGACGATCATCTTGAACTGCCGATCGCCCGCCGTGTGCTCGCACAGGCGTTCCCGATCCTGGTTGCGGTGATCGACCTGGGAAAACTGACGCCGGTTTACGAGAAGCAGCGCCCGAAGCCGGGCGGCGTGATCACCCTCCTCCGCTCTGACGGCACGGTTCTGGCGACCGCGCCTGACAACCCGCAGCTGCTCGGCCAGCCGATTACCGGCGTGACGCTTCCCGGCGCACAACTCACGCCGCCGGTGCAGCCATTGGTCTTCGAAGAAACCACTGCCCGCCAGCGGCGACAGTTCACCAGCTATTCGACGCTCCCCGACTTCCCCTTGTCGGTGATGGTCTCCGCCGACTACGACGCGGCGCTTGCGCCGTGGCTGAAACAGACCCTGTGGGTTATCGTGCTGGCCATCGGGGTCACCCTCCCGCTGGCCGTGGTGTCCTTGCGCTCCTTGCGCCTGCTGCGCGCACTGGCCAACCAGGACGCCGAGCTGCACTACCTGGCGACCACCGATCGCCTGACCGGCGTCAGCAGCCGCCAGCACTTCGTCGCAGCCGTCGAAGAGCGACTGCAGGGCGCGAACGGTGAGCAGGGGCCGCTATCCATTCTGCTGGTCGATATCGATTTCTTCACGCGCATCAACGATGGTTACGGCCACGCCGTTGGCGACCGGGCACTGGTCTCGTTCGCCGAGGCGGCGACCGCCTGTCTGCGCGGCGCGGACATGATTGGGCGGCTCGGTGCCGGGGAGTTTGCCATGCTCTTGCTCGACACCGATATCAGCGCCGCGATCGTGGTTGCGGAAAGGATCCGCACGGCGACCGCCGGCATCGCGATTCCTACCGACAACGGCACCGTCCAGTTCACGGTCAGCATCGGGGCGAGCCAGGCCTGCGCCACCGACCAGTCGTTTGACGACCTGCTGAAGCGCTCGGTCGAGGCACTGCAAACTGCCCGGATCGGCGGACCCGGCCAGCTGGCCGTCGTCTGACGCCAGACAGCAGGCTCCCCTACGCGGCCGCAGGCGCGCCTGGCCGGCGCCACCGCGACCGGGCGCGCGTCAGGCAGCGCTGGGCCCAAACACGAGCGCCATGATGCACGGCCGCGCCTAGCGGCCCTTCCACTCGGCCCTGCGTTTGCCGATGAAGGCGTCGATGCCCTCGCCGGCGTCTTCGCTCATCATGTTGCAGGCCATGACTTCGGAGGCGTACTGGTAGGCGCCTTCGAGCCCCATTTCGAGCTGTTTGTAGAACATCTGCTTGCCCATGCCGATGGCCACCGACGACTTGTCGATGATCGACCCGGCAAGCTTGTCGATCTCGCTGTCAAGAGCGTCGCCAGCGACCACGCGATTGACCAGACCCTGCTGCAGCGCCGCCTGAGCATCAATGAAATCACCGGTAAGCAGCATCTCCAGCGCCTGCTTGCGACCCAGGTTGCGCGACAAGCCGACGCCCGGTGTCGCGCAGAACAGGCCGACATTGATTCCCGAGGTGGCAAAGCGCGCCTTGTCCGCAGCCACGGCCAGGTCGCACATCGACACCAACTGGCAGCCGGCGGCAGTGGCGATGCCATGCACGCGTGCGATCACCGGCTGCGGCATCCGGGTCAGGGCCATCATCATCCGGCCGCAACGCCGGAACAGGTCCTGCATGAAAGCCTTGTCGCGATTGGCGCGCATCTCCTTGAGGTCGTGTCCGGCACAGAACGCCTTGCCGGCCCCGGCAATGACCAGCACGCGCACTGCGGGATCAGGCGCGATGGCGTCGATCTGCGCCTGCAGTGCGGCGATCATTGCCTGCGACAGCGAGTTGAACTGCTGCGGCCGGTTCAGGGTCAGCGTGGCAACGCCCCCTCGATCGCTGCGCACGACGTAGGGGTCATCCAGAATTGCCGTCTCGGTACTCATCCTTGCCTCCTTGCGATATCCACGAAAAACCGCTTTGACGCTGGCCCGGGCATTGCTCCTCAGCCAGCCATTGCTGCCGGGCAGTGCTTCAGTCGGCCAAGTTCCTCTAGTTCCTGCAACCAGCCAGCCAGCTGCCGTCCGAGTTCGTCGCTGGCCGAAACGAGGGCGCGAACACCGCCGCTGGCATCCGCACTGGCCGCCGGCTGCTCGATGCTGAGCCAGCGCTCGGCGACGATCTGCTGCCTGGCGTCGAGCACGCTGGCCGTTCCCTGCAGCACGCCACGACTGAGCAGGGGCGTATCGAAAACCTGCGAGAACTCCTGCAGTTCGAGGCGCAACAGGCAGCCGACGGCCGTACGCCCGCCACCGCTGAGCACGCCGAGTTGCTGGCGCAGCCGCTGCGCGAGCAGCAGTCCCGGCGCTCCTGCCCAGCGGCTGGCGGCGTAGCTACGCAGCTGCAAAGGATCGTCGTAGAGCAGGCGGTATTCGATACTTAGCGAGTCAAACCAGAACGGCGCGCGAATCTCCAGGGCCAGCTTCGACCAGCTGGCGCCTGTCGCCAGACGCGCCGCCGGTAAACCGAAGTCGTAGGTCCCGGCCGATCGCGTGTTGCGGGTGCCGCCTGCGCACGCGGCAAGCAAGGCGCACGCAGCAAGGCAGATCGAAAGTTTCTTCATCGCGAACCCTCACGGCTTGGCGGTGCGGTGAAACCGGCTTCGCCGGGACCGGGAAAGTGCTTTGGCGAGCCGAAAACGAGGCTTTGTGGTGACTCCTCCAACAGCTGCAACACGCGCTGCAATTGGCGCGAGTTTGCCGACAGCTCGCTCCCCAGCTCGTTGAGACGCGGCGCCAGTGCGGCCACTCCGCTCGGTGACGGATCACCGAGCAGGCGATCGACTCTCTTGCTGACCGCCTGCAGGCCCACGACCAGTTCGCGGGCCTCAACCAGCAGCGGCGTCGCCTGGCCTGCCGCATGCTCGGCGCGAGCCAGCGTGGCGTTGAGCAAACGAAGACTCTCGGGAGTCTGCGTCAGCAACTGGCGAAACTGAGCAATGGCGTCATTGGCGTTGGCGGTGGTCGCTTCGAGGTTGACCAGAATCCTGGCAAAGTTCTGCCGGTTTTCGCTGTCGAGCAACTTGTTGGCATTGCTCAGAAACGCTCCCGCCGCACGCAAGGTGGCCCCGCCGGCATCGGACAGTTCCTCGATCAACGACGGCTGCATGGCGATTCGCGACGCATCGCCGGCGTCGCCAGGCAGTGGCTGGGGATCGTCGCCGGATTCTTCGAGCAGGATGTGGGCAATTCCGGTCACTCCCTGATAGCCCATCTTGGCGACCGTCCCGCGCGTGACCGGTACCGAGTCATTGACGCTGATGCGAATGAGGATGTTGCGCACATCCGCGGGATCCAGTTCGATCGCCTGTACCTTGCCGACGCGAATGCCTCGGTAACGGACCTGTCCCTGCAGGCTGAGTCCGGTGACGTTCTGCCGCGTGACGACGATGTAGTCGCGGGTCATTTCGTGCTTGCCGCCGATCCACCATACCGAGAGCACCAATGCAACGCCCAGAAACAGGGTGAACAGGCCGGCTATCAGGGCGTGCGAGCGGTTCTCCATGGCTAAGCTACCTCCTCTCGGATCGCTGCCGCGGCGCGCTTGGAAGCGAAGAAGTTCTGAACAAAGGGGTGATCGACGGCCAACACTTCTGCGGCCGTGCCGCAAGCCACGATTTTCTGGTCGGCGAGCACCGCCAGACGCGTCGCCAGGCCGAGCAGCGTATCGAGGTCGTGGGTCACCATGACCACCGTAAAGCCAAGCTCGTGCTGCAGCAACTTGAGCAACTTGATGAAGTTCTCGCTGCGGTCGGGGTCGAGACCGGCTGTCGGTTCGTCGAGGACCAGGAGTTCCGGCTCGAGGGACAAGGCGCGCGCCAGGGCCACCCGCTTGATCATGCCGCCGGACAACTCGGCCGGCATGAGACAACCGTGGCGCGGCTCAAGCTCGACCATCGCCAGCTTGAGCAGAACCAGGTCACGGATCATTGCTTCGTCGAGACTGCGCAGTTCGCGCAGCGGAAAGGCGATGTTGTCAAAGACCGAAAACGCCGAAAAGAGTGCGCCCTGCTGAAAGAGCATTCCAAAGCGGCGGCGGAGCGCTCGGCCCTGCTCGTGATCGCCATCGAAAAGCGTCCGGCCGAAGAGTTTAAGCGTCCCGGCGCTCGGCCGCAACAGGCCGACGATCTCGCGCAGCAGCGTCGTCTTGCCACTGCCCGAGCCACCGACCAGGCCCAGCATCTGCCCCGCTTCGACGTCGAGATCGATGTCTTGATGAATCACCACATCGCCGAAGCGCGTACACAGGCCGCGGATTTCGATGGCCGGCATCGTAGCTCGCCTCCCCTCCGCCAAGGCGACCTTCACAGCGGCAGACCGACACTGCGCGTCAGGATGGCCGCGACGGCATCGACGAGAATCGCCACGGTGATCGCCGTGACCACCGAAGCGGTGGTCTGCGACGACAGGCTTTCGGTGTTCGGCTTGACCCTGAGGCCGAAGTGACAGGCAATCAGCGCAATCAGAAAGCCGAAAATCAGGCCCTTGGTCATGCCGATCCACAGATTGGCGACCGGCACTACCTTGGGCAGGGTGTCGATGAAAAAACCGTACGACAGGTCCATCTGCAGATTGGCCGAAACCATGCCCCCGATGATCCCCGCCGCCGAGCACCAGAGAACCAGCAGCGGCATCGCCACCGAGAGTGCGGCGACCTTGGGCAGGACCAGGCGCTGGCTTTGCGAAACGCCCATCGTGGCCAGGGCGTCGATCTCGTCGGTGACGCGCATGACGCCGATCTGGGCAGTCATCGCCGACCCCGAACGACCGGCGACGAGAACGGCGACCAGCACCGGCCCCAGCTCGCGAACGATACTGATGCCAAGCAGATTGACGATGAATACGTCGGCACCGAAGTTCGCCAACTGCAACGCCGAAAGGTAGGAAAGAACGACACCAATCAGGAAACCGATCAACGCCGTCACCGGCAGCGCCTGCGCACCGCTCTTGAAGAGGTTTGCCGAAAACTCCCGCCAGGGTATGTCGCCTGGATGCCGGCAGAGGTAGAAGACGTCGAGAACGAGCTGGCCGACCAGGGCCACCATCCCGGTAAGATGACTGGCCGCGGCGAGAAGCAATCGACCGACAGCGGACAGCGCAAGCAGGCGCTCGTTGGCGCGGCTCGTCGGCAAAGCGTCGACCACCATCGCCTCGATACGGGCGATCAGCGCCCGATGGCGGGTCGATATGAGCAGCGACGCCGGCCATTGCCGGCCCCAGGCGCGCCACAGCAGAATTCCGCCGGCGCTGTCCATCCGCGTGATCGACTGCAGGTCCCACGCCGGGTTGCCGGCGGCCAGCTCGCGCAGGCGGCGCTCGAAGCTGACAATCGGATGCGGCATCGTGGTCAGCGTCCATTCGCCGGACAGGCACAGCCGCAGCCCCCCCGGCTGCTGAAGAACTTCGAGCGCGGCGACGCTCATTGCGGCCTCATGACCGCTTCGTTCCAGCTGGCCGGGGGCTGACCTGCAGCTGGCTGCCGATAGCCCCCCACAGCAGCGACTCTTCACGCAAAGCGGCAACGGCCAGCGGATTGCCGCTCAGCCAGGCAGCCGAGACATCCAACTGAAAGCCGGCTGGAGACTCGCGAATGGCCAACACGGGCGGCGCCAGGTCGGCACGTGACCGATGCAGCAACAGCGCCAGCCGCAAACAGAAGAGCAGCCGCCAATTGGGATCGCCGGCAGGCAGCGTGGCCAGTTTCTGGAGGCTGCCCCGCTGGCCGAGGATCAGCAAGGCCAGACGCGACTGGTCACGCTTCGAAAAGCCGGGCATGTCGGCGTTGCTGACAATATACGCGCCATGCTTGTGAAAACTCCCATGCGCCACCGAAACGCCAATTTCGTGCAGCGAGATGGCCCAGCGCAGAAAGTGGACGTCGCTCTCGTGCTCGGGAGAATCGAGCGGCATCAATTGCCCGAGCAACGCCAGGGCCGTGCGCTCGACGTGCCGGACCTGTTCCTCGACGACCAGGTAACGGCGCATGAACTGGCCGACGGTCACCTCGCGCGTGTCGTGATGCTCGAAACGGCCGCGCAGATCGTGCAGGACGCCCATCGGCAAAGCGCCCTCGGAATAGGTCATGGTCTCGATTTCGAGCGAGGAAAAGACGGCCGACATGATGGCCAGGGCACCGGGCAGGATCTGCAGACGCTCGCTGCGCAGACCTTTGAGTTGCAGCCGCTCGGCCGAACCGGCGGCGATGATCATCTGGCGCAGACGGGCCAGGCCCTGGCGAGTGATGCCGCAGCACCCGTCAGGGTTAAGCGCGTTCATTTCGAGCACACCGGCAAGCTCCTGCGCCGAACCCGATGTCCCGACGGCCTCTTGCCACCCGCAGCGGCGATAGTCGACGACCACCGCTTCGATTTCGCCAGCGGCCGCCACTTCCGCGGCACTGAAGCGCTTGTGGTCTACCTTGCCATCGGGGAAGAAGCGCTGGCGGAAGTTGATCCCCCCCATGAACAGCGACTCCATCAGCAAGGGCTCAAGGCCCTCGCCGACGATCAACTCGGTCGAGCCGCCGCCAATATCAACCACCAGACGCCGGTAAGCCGCGGCCGGCAGCGCGTTGGCGGCGCCAATGAAGATCAGACGTGCTTCCTCGCGGCCACCAATGATCTCGATCGGAAAGCCGAGCGCAGCCTCGGCCTGTGGCAGGACAAGGTCCGCATTGCGCGCGACGCGCATCGCGTCGGTGGCCACCGCGCGTACCTGCTCCGGTGCGAAGCCGCTCAGCCGCTTGCCGAACAGACGCAGGGCGTCGAGCGCACGCTGTTGCGTGGCGTGATCGAGAATTCTCTCTCTGGTCAGTCCAGAACCCAGGCGAACAGGCTCTTTCAGGCTGTCAAGCGGGTGAATCTGATCGCCAACGATTCGCCCAAGCTGCAGGCGAAAACTGTTGGACCCCAGGTCGACGCCGGCAATTAGTTCGTAACTCATGCCCGTTTTTCTTCCGGCCAGACGGCGAAAGCTGTTTGCGATCTGGCCATGTTACCACCGCCAACAGCCTGGCCAGAGAGCCGCAACTCGTCGAACAATGCCACTTTGTCGAGAAAATGGCCTCTTCGGCGACCAGCGCCAGAGCGATAGCTGTAATATGGTTGTTGTCTTTGCCACGCCTGCTCGACCCCTCAATTTCCACGGAAGGAACCCATGAACACCGCCGCCACACCCACCGAAGCCCCTCTCAACAAGGCCACTGACGGTTTTCCGTCGGACTACTTCCAGAATCGCGAGATGGGGCTGCTTGCTTTCAATCGGCGCGTGCTGTGGCAAGCCAAGAACCCCAAGACCCCACTGCTCGAACGCTTGCGCTTCCTGTGCATCGTGAGCAGCAATCTCGACGAGTTCTTCGAAATCCGGGTGGCCGGAGTCAAGGAGCAACTCAAGCTCGGATCGGTCGCGCTCACCACCGACGGCAAGACCGCGCGCGAAGTCTACCGCCTGGTCTGCGACGAAACGCACGCCCTGGTCAAGGAACAGTACGCCCTGCTGAATGAGGAGATCCTGCCGCTGCTCGCCAGCGAAGGCATACGTTTCCTCAAACGCGCCGACTGGAGCCCGGCGCAGCGCGAATGGATCAGCGCCTTCTTTTTCCGCGAAGCGATGCCGGTGATCACCCCGATCGGCCTCGATCCCTCGCACCCCTTCCCGCGGGTGCTCAACAAGAGTCTCAACTTCGCCGTCGAACTCGAAGGCCGCGATGCTTTTGGGCGCAGCTCGGATGCGGCCATCGTGCAGGCGCCCCGTGTCCTGCCGCGAGTCATCCAGCTGCCCCGCGAACTCGGTGACAGCGAGTATTGCTTCGTCTTCCTGTCGTCGATCCTGCACGAATTCGTGCACGAGCTGTTCGCCGGCATGAAAGTCCTCGGCTGCTACCAGTTCCGCGTCACGCGCAACAGCAACCTGTTCGTGGACGAAGAAGCGGTCAAGAACCTGCGCACCAAGATCCAGGGCGAATTGCCACAGCGACACTTTGGTGACGCCGTCCGCCTCGAAGTCGCCAACAACTGCTCGGAAGCGATGACCGAGTTCCTGCTCGGCCACTTCAACCTCACCGAGCGCGACCTCTATCGCGTCGCCGGCCCGGTCAATCTGGTGCGCCTGATGCAGGTCCCCGACTGGGTGATGCGCGACAATCTCAAATTCAAGCCCTTCAAGCCCGGCACACCAAAGGCGCTGGAGAAAAGCGGCAACGTTTTCGAGGCCATCCGCGGCGGCGACATCCTGCTGCACCATCCCTACCAGAGCTTCAATCCGATCATTGAACTGCTCGAGCAGTCGGCAACCGACCCGCAGGTGGTGGCCATCAAGATGACCGTTTACCGTACCGGCACGGATTCGGTGCTGATGCAATCGCTGCTGCGCGCGGCGCAGAACGGCAAGGAAGTCACGGTGGTCGTCGAACTCATGGCGCGCTTCGACGAGGAAGCGAACATCGGCTGGGCGACCAAGCTCGAAGAGGTCGGCGCACACGTCATCTACGGCGTCGTCGGCTACAAAGTGCACGCCAAGATGCTGATGATCGTCCGCCGCGAGGAAGGCAAGGCGGGCGGCAGCGTCCTGCGGCGCTACGTGCACCTGGGTACCGGCAACTATCACCCGAAGACCGCCCGTCTGTACTCCGACTTCGGTCTGCTCACCTGCAACGAAGAGATCGGCGCCGATACCAACGAGGTCTTCAAGCAGCTTACCGGCCTCGGGCGTGCGCAGACCCTGAAGCACCTCTGGCAAGCCCCCTTCTCCCTGCAGCCGAACGTCGTCGCCGGGATCCGGGCCGAGGCCGAAGCCGCGCGTGCCGGCAAGCGGTCACGAATCATCGCCAAGATGAATTCGCTGCTCGAACCGGAGACCATCGCCGCGCTCTACGAGGCGTCACAGGCCGGCGTCAAGATCGACCTCATCGTGCGCGGCGTTTGCGGCCTGCGTGCCGGCGTCAAAGGCTTGTCGGACAACATCAACGTCTGGTCGATCATCGGTCGGCAGCTCGAACATCATCGGGTGTTCTATTTCTTTGCCGACGGAGAAGAGAAGGTCTATCTGTCGAGCGCCGACTGGATGGACCGCAATTTCTTCCGCCGCATCGAACTCGCTTTCCCGATCCTCGACCGCAAGCTGAAGCGCCGGGTGATCGCCGAAGGACTGCAGATCTATCTCACCGACAATACGTTGTCCTGGGAACTGGGACCCGACGGCAGCTATCATCAGCGGCGCGGCTCGCGGACCAGCCCGCACTCGTCGCAGGCCGAGCTGATCGAACTGCTGAAGGACTGACGCGCTAGCGAGGAAGTCGAAAGCACCGGCCTGGGAAACCTGCCAGGCCGGCACGACGACTCAGGCGCGACGCGCGCCAACCACGCCCTCGACACCGTGCAGCAAGCTTAGCGTACGGTTGAGCTGCGGGATGCTGCTGACTTCGGCGGTGAAGCGCATCAGCGCGTTACCTTGCCGAGACTGCGTATTGACGGCGATCACGTTGAGCTTTTCGCGGGCGAGAACGTCGGACACGTCGCGCAGCAGACCCTGGCGATCGTGGGCGTCGATGACGATATCGACGGCGAAGATGCCTTCCTCGCCCGCCCCCCAGGTCGTTTCGATCACCCGCTCGCCATTCATCGCGCGCATGTTCGAGAAGTTGCTGCAGTCGGCGCGATGCACCGACACCCCTTTCCCACGCGTGACGAAACCGACGATGGGGTCTGGCGGTACCGGCTTGCAGCAACCCGCGAGCTGCGTCAGCAAGCGATCCATGCCAACGATCAGAATCCCCTTCTCGGCGTCATCGCTCGGCCGCTGCCGGGACACCGCCAACTCGACGCGATCCTCTTCGTCGGGCGGCGCATCGCCGCCACGCACCGCCAGCTGCAGCTGGCGCAGGTTGAGCTTGGCGCGGGCAACGGCAATGAACAGGTCGTCGGGGCGGGCAAAGCCCAGGCGGTCGGAGAGTTCGTCGAGGCTGATGCCCGACTGCCCCATGCGCTGCAGCTCGCGAGTCACTACCGCCCGCCCCTCGCCGAGCATGTCCTCCAGGGCCAGACTGGCGAACCACTGCCTGACCTTGGCCCGCGAACGATGGGTGAACAGGTAGCCGAGCGAGGCGTTCAGCCAGTCGCGCGAGGGGCCACCGTGCTTGGCAAGAACGATCTCGACACGCTGCCCGGTGGCCAGCTGCGTATTGAGCGGGACCAGCGCGCCGTCGACCTTGGCGCCGCGGCAGCGATGGCCGATGTCGGTGTGCACGCGGTAGGCGAAGTCGACCGGCGTCGCGCCCCGCGGCAGGTCCACGACGCGCCCCTGCGGCGTCAGGATGTAGATCGTCTCGTCGAACGCAGCCTTCTTGTAGTGCCGCACCCAGTCCGACGAATCGACCGCCTCGTCCCGCCAGGTGAGCAGCTGACGCAGCCAGGCGATCTTCTCGTCGTAGCGATCTTCCGGCGTTGCCTTGCTACCTTCCTTGTAGCGCCAGTGTGCGGCGACCCCCAACTCGGCGTGATTGTGCATCTCCCGGGTCCGGATCTGCACTTCGAGCGCTCGCCCGTCCGGGCAATGCACGGCCGTGTGCAGGGAGCGATAGTCGTTGCCTTTCGGGTGAGCGATGTAGTCGTCGAACTCGCTGGCGATCGGCGACCAGATGTGGTGCACGATGCCCAGCGCCGTGTAGCAGTCCTTGACGTCAGTGACGATGACGCGCAAGGCGCGCACGTCGTAGACTTCGGAGAAGGCGACGTCCTTCTTGCGCATCTTGTTCCAGATACTGAAGATGTGCTTTGGCCGGCCATAGACCTCGGCATCGCCAACGCCGGCGTCGGCCAACTCGCGCTGCAGGCGAGCGACGGCGTCGACAATGAACTGTTCGCGCTCGGTTCGCTTCTCGTCGAGATGTTGCGCAATATCCTTGTAGATCGCCGGATGCATGAAGCGGAACGACAGATCCTCGAGCTCCCACTTCAGCTCCCAGACACCGAGCCGGTTGGCCAGCGGCGAATAGAGTTCCAGCGTCTCGCGCGCCACCGCGGCGCGCAGCGGATCGGGCTCGACGGCGTAGTAGCGCAGGGTCTGTGTGCGCGAGGCCAGGCGCAACAGAACGACGCGAATATCCTCGACCATCGCCAGCAGCATCTTGCGCAGCACCTCGATCTGCGCCTTCACCTCCTGCGGCCTCTTGTCGTCGCTTTCGGACGACTGCGCGACGAAGCCGCGGGTGATCGGTCGCACCCGGTTGAGCCGCGATATGCCATCGACCAGGTGCGCAACGCTGCGCCCGAACTCCTTCTCGATCAGCGCCAGGCCATGCTCCTGCTGCGCAGGCAGCGCGAAAAGCAGCGCCGCCAGCCGCGAATCAACGTCCAGCTTGAGCCCGGCGACGATCAGAGCCATACCCAGAGCATGACCCCAGACGGCTTCGCCACTACCCAGCTGGCGATCGCCATAGTGCGCCCGGGCAGATTCCACCGCGCGTCGAATACGCTCGGAGTCAGCCATCGGCAGACCGTCGACCAGGGATTGCAGGGAGTGTTCGAAGTCGCTTTGGGCGGCGACCGAGTGGGTAACTGAAACCATAAGGCAATTATAATGGACTCGCTCGCGCATCAGGCATAATGCGCGTTTGCCGCCCGCTGCCCCCCAGCCGCCGATGTTCGCCCGCCTGCAACACCCCTATCTGCTGCTCGTGCTGACCGTATTGTTCTGGTCCGGCAACATGGTCCTTGGCCGCGCCATCCGCGACCAGGTGCCGCCGCTGTCGCTCTCCTTCTGGCGCTGGGCAATTGCGCTGGCGCTGGTCCTGCCCCTCGCCCTGCCGCATCTACGCACGCAATGGCCGCTGCTGCGCGGCAGCTGGAAGGCGGTCGTCGTCCTCGGACTGCTCGGCGTCGGCGTCTACAACACACTGGCTTACACCGCCCTGAACTACACGGCGGCGACCAACGCCGTATTGCTCAACTCGTTCATCCCGATCGCCACCATCGCCCTCTCATGGGCCTTTCTCAAGAAGCGGCTGCGGAGGATCGAGGGGCTTGGCGTGCTGCTCTCGCTGCTCGGCGTGACGATCATTGTCTGCCGTGGCGACGTGCAGACACTGGCCCATCTCAGCCTCAACATCGGTGACCTGTGGATGCTGGCGGCTGTATTCGCCTGGGCGCTGTACACCATCGGACTGCAATGGCGGCCAGTCGGCGTCGACCCGATGCTGCTCCTCGCCGCATTCATCGTCGTCGGCCTGCTCGCCCTCGCCCCGGCTTACGCCTGGGAGATTTCGCAGGGGAAGACGATTCACCTCTCGGCCAGCTCGCTGGCCGGCATCGCCTACACGGGCGTCTTCCCGGGTTTTCTTGGTTACGTCTTCTACAACCGCGCAGTCGGCGAAGTCGGCGCCAGCAAGGCCAGCCTGTTCATCCACCTGATGCCGGTCTTCGGCACGCTCCTGGCGGCAATTTTCCTCGCCGAAATACCCCGCCCCTACCACTACCTCGGCATTGCGCTGATCTTCGGCGGAATCTACCTGACCACCGCCGCACCGGGAACGGCGAAGGCGTCGTGATCGGCAAACTCATCGGCTGGTTCCGAAGACAACCGGCAACCGCAGAGATCCCCGACCCCCTGTGGCAGGGAATTGTTTCGACCCTGCCTTTTCTCGCCGCCCTCGACGTCGACGAGCAGCGCCGGCTGCGCGCATTGGCCCAGGAATTTCTGGCCGAAAAGGAGTTCACCGTCGCCGGCGGTCTGCAACTCAGCGACGAAATCTGCGTCTCGATTGCTGCCCAGGGCTGCCTGCCGATCCTCGAACTCGGCCTCGACTATTACCGCGGGTGGATCGGCATGGTCGTTTATCCCGATGAATTCGTCATCCCGCGCAGCGTCGAGGATGAATTCGGCGTCGTCCACGAATACCAGGAGCTGGCCTCGGGCGAGGCCTGGGAAGGTGGACCACTGCTTATCTCCTGGCGCGACGCGCAAATGGCCGGCGCCGGCTACAACGTGGTCATTCACGAGTTCGCGCACAAGCTGGACATGCTCAGCGGCGAAGCCAACGGTGTCCCGGCGCTTCCGGCGGAGATGTCGCGAGCCGACTGGCAACAGGCGCTGCTCGCCAGTTACGAAGACTTCTGCACGCAGGTCGACGAAGCGGAGGGCAGCGCCCGGGACACCCTTTTCGACCCCTACGCGGCAGAGAATCCGAGCGAGTTTTTTGCCGTCATGAGTGAAGCGTTTTTCGAGACGCCGGACGCCTTGCGCGCGCAATATCCGGCTTTCTACGAACAGCTCGCGGCGTTCTACCGCCAGGACCCGGCGGCCCGCGTGCGCCCGGCGAGTGCCCTGCAGTAGGCGTGCGCCAGCATGCCCTGCGGCCAGTGCGGCCCGGAAGCATCGACTAGCGTGATTCGAGCAGCTTGACGAGAGCGTAGAGGACCCGGTTGACCGGCGTCGGGACAGCAAGGGCCTCGCCTTTGCGCAGCACATAACCGTTGAGATGATCAATCTCGCTCGGCTTGTGGCGCGCCAGGTCCTGCGCCGTTGACGAAAGCTGGCCGGGCATGGTGTGCGCGATCTGCTGCACGGCCTGCCACATGTCACCGGCAACCACGACCCCTGCCGCCTGCGCCACGGCGAGGCACTCCGCCATCACGTCACGCATCACGCCCGGCACACCGTCCCCTTGCACCAGATGACCGTAGGGTAGTTGCGTAATTGCCGACACGGCGTTGTAGACGCAATTGACGATCAGCTTGGCCCATAGCGCCCCGGCCACGTTGTCGGAAATGGTGACCGGAATCGCGGCAGCGGCGAACAGCGCGAGCAGCTCGTCGCTGCATGACGACGGTCCGATGACCAGCTCTCCTCGCCCATGGTGCTTGACAAAGCCAGGCCCGGCCATTTCGGTGGCCACGTAGACCACCGCCGGGGCGACTTCCCGGCGCAGCACGGCTTGCCAGCGCTCGGCGTTGTCTACGCCGTTCTGCAGGCTCAGCAGGCAAGCGTCGGGGTCGAGATGCGGGGCCATGGCCATGGCGGCGGTCTCGGTATCGGGCGATTTGACGCAGCACAGCACCAGCTGCGCGCCGCGTACGGCGCCCGCGTCGGTGCTGGCCTGCATCGGCACCTGCGCCTGGAAGGACTGCGTGTGCATGAACAGACCATCGCGGCAGACCGCGGCCACGTGCTGCGGTCTGCCGATCAGGACCACCGCATGTCCCGCCCGGGCCAGCATGCCGCCGTAGTAGCAGCCCACGGCGCCGGCCCCCATCACTGCAACCTTCATTTCTCTCCTCGCAGCAAACGCCTCGCTGCGGCCTGGTTTGGCCGGGCAATGGGCGTCCACCGCTGTCGATGGCTTACTTACTGCACGAAGCGACGACTCTCGGCAATGACCCGCTTGAGCACGGCGCCATTGGCGTCGATCACCGGCTGGCGCTGATCTCTGGGCAGCCTCTTGTCCTGCCGATCATAGATATCGTAGCGGAAGAACTCGCTGCCCGTGAAGGGAAAGACGAGCTTGCTGTCGCCGTTCTTTATCCCCATGTAGTTGTAGTTGCCAAGGACCAGGAAGTCTTCGCTGTGGAAGAGGTCGCCGGCCAGGGTATACGCCTGCGCCGGAGTCGAGACCCCCATGTAGTCCATCAGCGTCAGCGGAATCTGCAGGTGCGAGGTGACGTGTTCATAGCTCTTCGCCGGGTAACCGGGAAGGTGCAGCACCAACGGCACCCTGATCTGCTCTTCGGGAAAATAGTTGCCGTGCCCGTGTCCCCAATGGCCGTTCTCCATAAACTCTTCGCCGTGGTCACCGGTGAACAGGACGACGGTGTTGTCCAGTTGATGGTTGGCCTGCAGGTAGTCCAGGAGGCGTCCGACCTGGGCATCGACGAAGTGCGCCGCGTTGATGTAGCGCTGGTGGATGGCATCGACGTTGGTCAGCAAGTCCAGCTTGGCGTAATTCACCTCGCGCAGATAGTCGGGCCGGATGACCGCCGACTCCGGGAAGGTGTAAGGAGCGTGTGTCGCCTCGAAGAACATGAACATGAAACGCGGCCTGGCGCCGTCGGCGCCCGCCAGTTCGGTGAGCATGTTGTCGACGTTCTGCTGATCGCGCCGCCAGGGCTCGCCGTCGCTCAGCGCCTGCATCAGCGTGCCCGCCGGCATGTCGGCAAAAACAGTATCGTTGAGCTCCGGATAGGTGAAGCTCTGGCTCGTGCGCAATGAGAAGAGATAGCCCTTGTCGATCAGCAGGTCGATCAACACCGGCCGCACCCGCTGCTCCTGGAAACTGTACCAATAGGGCGCGTGCAAGCCGTAGAACATCGAGAACAGGCCCATGCGCGTTCGGTTGCCGCCGCTGTAATGATGTTTGAAGCTCATCGACTGCTTGGCGAAGGCCCAGAGATTCGGCGTCACCTCGGCATTGAACAGGTCCCAGCGAAACGATTCAGCGGTCAGCCAGATGATGTTCGGGTATCTCTCCTTGGCCGTCGTGGTAATCGGCTGCAGCGGATAGCTGACCTTTCCCTTGGCGAGTTTCAGCGTATTGGATTTTTCCGCCGGCGCCACGCCGAGTCGGCGTAGCAACGCCGTGGCACTGGTATTGAGATGAAACGGCAGCACCGACGCCGCCTGCAGATACGACTCCTTGCCGGTGTACGCGCTGAACGCATAGACCCCTTCGGTGACGAACAGCGTCACCAGCAGAAGGGCGGTCAGGCTTGCTGCCCGACGATGCGCGAAACGTCCCGGCCCACCAGGCTCTCGCGCGGCGAAGCGGTGCAGCGCAGCGAGCAGAACCGCCAGCACCGCCGCAGCGACGACGACCAGCGCAACCAAGGTGTGGATCGTCTGCTCGCTCGCCCCGAGCGCGGCAAGCCCGCCTGGCGTAGTCACCAGATTCCAGACGAAGGCGTTGATGTGGTACTCGTAAAGCTTGAACAGCTGCAGGTCGATGAACAGCAGCAAGACGACGAGCAGGCTGAGCAACCAGACCGGCCCGTAGACCAGCATCGCTTTCCAGCGCGGACATGGGCCAGCGCGAGGGCGAAAGACACGTTCCAACAGCAGGCCAATGACCACCACCGGCGCCAGAAAAATCGCCGCGTCGGCCAGAGACGAGAGCGCAGCGAAGAGAAAAACGCTCGCCTCGGAGGCCTCGATGAACGGCCAGTACTGCACCAGCAGCAGGCACAGGAAGACGAACATGACGACGTAGAAGCGCCGCAGTGCGCGCTGAATTTGTGTCACCGGAATACCTCGACAAGAAAGCCTGGCGGCCAATGCTGAGGGGACAAGCTTAAGAGATGCTGAAGTTCAGCTGCGCACGCCAGTGCTGCCGCCAAGGGGCCCGCCCCCCGTCGCTCTCATTTCCTGCCCCCGATCGGGTGCCTGCGCCGAGCGTACCCGCCATTGTTCCCCCGGCGCAGCGCTGGCGGCCTTGCTCTCGGCTTCCGCAAGTCGCTATCATGGCCGCACGATCAGTCCCGCCGGCCTCTCTCGGCGCGGCTTGTTCGCGTCCCTGCGCGCCAATGGCGGCGCACCGCGCTCGACAAGGCGGGCGGACAGGTACTCGCCCAGCCGCGTGAACGGCTCTTCCACCCAAGGAAAATCCCATGAAAACTTCCCTTAGCATCGTCGCCTGCTTGCTGTGCCCTGCTCTCGCCTTCGCCGCAGAGACCACCGTCACCCTGAATCTGGCCAGCAGCCAGGGTGTCGGCTCCGCGGTGGGAACGGTGCGCATCGTTGAAACCCCGTACGGCCTGGCTTTCTATCCCGCGCTCAAGGGCTTGACGCCGGGTCTGCATGGCTTCCATGTGCACGACAAGCCGGCGTGCACCCCCGGCGACAGGGACGGCGTGGCCATCGCCGCACTGGCGGCGGGTGGGCATCTCGATCCGCAGGGAACGAATCGGCACGCCGAAGCCTGGGGCGACGGGCACCTCGGCGACCTGCCAGCGCTCTACGTTGCCGCCGACGGCACGGCCAGCAACCCGGTACTGGCGCCACGACTCAAGCTCGCCGACGTCAAGAACCGTTCACTGATGGTGCACGCCGGCGGCGACAATCACTCGGACGACCCGGCGCCACTCGGCGGCGGTGGCGCGCGCGTCGCGTGCGGCGTAATCGGCGGCTGATCAGGCACCGCCGACGCCGATCAAGGCCATGATTCAGACGGCTCAGGCGACCTGCAGGAAATCGCGCACGACGCCGATCTGCACATCGTCGAGAAACATCGGCGCGTGTCCGACGCCGGGAATCTCGACGGTCTGCGGGCGCGGCCCACGGTTGGCCATTTCAAGCAGGCTGGCGCGCGTCAGCACAGCCGAGTCGGCACCGCGAACGACCAGCGTCGGGCAGCGAATGGCGTCGTAAATCGGCCACAGGTCGACGTCTCCGGCACTCAACTGGCGCCGAAACGGGTCACCGATGGCCGGGTCGTAGCGCATCTCGAGGCACCCATCGTCCGCCCGCTGCAGACTACACTCGGTGAGATGCCGCCACTGCGCGTCGGTCAAGTGGCCAAAGGGCTCGCTGACCAGGCGCACATACTTTTCGGCGTCGTCGTAGGTCGCGAACCTCGGCGCCCGACCGACGTATTCGCCAATCAGGTGCAGGGAAGCCACCGGGATCAGCGGACCGACATCGTTGAGCACCAGACGGGAAATCGGCGAATCGTCCTGGCTGGCAATCCACATGCCGATCAAGCCACCCATCGAGGTGCCCAACCAATGTACGCGGTCGACGTCGAGGCGGGCAAGCAGCACCATCAGGTCCGCCACGTACTGCGGAAACACGTAGTACGACGGGTCGCGCAGCCAGTCGCTGCGTCCGCGCCCGACGACGTCGGGGCAGATGACGCGATAGTCGGCAGACATGACCCGCGCCAGCTCGTCGAAGTCGCGCCCGTTGCGGGTCAGGCCATGGGCGCAGACCAGCACGTTCGGATTGTCGCGCTCGCCCCATTCGGTATAGGCCATGCGATGCAGCCCGGCCGCCGAGGCGCAGCGCACCTCGCGTTCGACGAGTCCTGGCGGCGCTCCGGCCAGCCAAGGTGAGAGGTCAGCGCGGACGCTCATCTGGCAAATCTCCCTACAGAGTCCATTTTCCTTAACCTTCGGCCGATCGGTCGGCAAACCCCCGCCTGCGCCGGCCACCAAAGCAGGCGATCCTGACCAACGACCGGGCCGCACCTGCCTGCATTTACCCCTGTTACCGCCTCGTCAGCTGGCCTCCTGCGCGCCACGCGGAAGCGTCGGCCGGACGGAAAGGGCGAGACTCTAGCACAGGCCCCGAACCCGGGTCCAAGGAGCCCGCACGCCACGTCACTTGAGTGACTCTCGGCCACTCCCGCGGGGGCGCCCCGCGGGCGCAGTCTGCGCCCGCGCCGGCCAGCGAGAGCGTGCGAGTGTGTCAGTTTTGCACCACTAACCGCGACAAAGCCGTGCAAGCGCCTGATCCCTGTTGACAACACCCCCCTGGCGTGGAAAACAATAAACCGAGCTTACAGAAGCTTAGCCATGACACTTAAAGTCGCTTGTCACATAAAGGACGCGGCACCTCGAACAAGTCATCAATCAGAAAGGCTTCAAGAACGTCTCAAGAAGGCCGTTGCAGAGATATCAGCCGGACCACCGCGGCCAGCACTACTCTCCTCAAGGAGTGATAAGGATGAACATCTCAGATGACACCGCACTGCAGTTCTTTCGCGATCTTGTGCGCAATTTCTCGCAACCGCGCTTTTCCGAGGCGGACTTTCTCCAGCAGCAATACGCCGTGATCGAAGCCTATGTAGAACGCTTTCCGGTCGACGAAAGGGAATTCCGGGCGCTGGCGTGGATCGAGGCCAACGCCGGGCAGTACCGTCAGCAGTGGCAAATGCAGGCGGTGACGGTTGGACGTCAGATGCACGCCAATCTCGGCTGCTGACGACCTTCCCCTGCGACGCCGGCAGGGCATTGCGGCGCACACCCGTACCCCCGTTCGGCAGCCCACCCCCTGAAGCACTTCCGCCTGCATCGTCCGCCTGCATCGTCCGCAACGGGACGACGCGATCAACAGGCTGCTGGCGAGAATCCCGGGCTCACGCTTCGACCGAGGCCGATACCGAACGCACTTGCTCGCCGGCCACCGCGTTATGGAACCCGGCTTCGGCCAGGCCGTCGTGCGGAGCAGAGCCGACCAGCGTTACGCCACCCGAGCGCATCCATTCAGCCAGGGGCCTGCGCGACTGGGCAAGCAGGGCTTCGGCCGATTCGCCACCGGCGCTGAGCGCTCCCAGCCAGCCATTGCGGCCAGCGCCCTTCACCGCGTAGAGCGCCGCATCGGCAATATTGACTGCCGCCGGCCAGTCGAGAGCGGCGGCATGCTGCGTTGACAGAGGAAAGCAGCAAAAGCCGGCCGAGCAGGTTCTGGACAGGAAGCGGCCATCGCCGAGATCGAAAGGGTGTTCGGCCACGGCGGCGCGCGCCCGCTCGGCAAGGTCGGCCGCGTGCGAGCGCGGCGTCGAACGCGCCACGACGAGGAATTCTTCGCCACCCCAGCGAACCAGGTAGTCGGTGTCGCGGAAGACGCGGCGCAATCGCTCGCTCACTTGCCTGATCACCGCGTCCCCCGCGGCGTGACCATAGCGGTCGTTGACCTCCTTGAAGCCGTCGATGTCGAAGAGGAAGAATATCAACCCGGCGTCCTCGCGCAATTTTGCCCCGTACTTGAAGTGGCTCTCGTACTCGCGCACCGCCAGGGCGGCGTCGGCTTCGATGTGCTGGGTCAGGAAGCGGCGGTTGCGCAGGCCGGTCAAGGGGTCGGTCAGGCTCGACTCTTCCAGTGCCGCCGATTCACGCTGCAGCGCCAGGGCCAGCGTCTCGAGTTCGGCCGTGCGCTCGCGCACCATCCGTTTCAGTTCGCCCTGGCGCAAGCGCAGACTGCGGGTACGCAAGCGGACCAGCGCATTGACCATCGCCACCAGCAGTGAGAGCACCAGCAGCTGGAACCACCAGCTTTGCCACCAGGCAGGCATGACGCGCACCTTGATCGCCAGCTCGTGCGGACTCCAGGCACCGCTGCGGTTGCTGGCCCGCACGCGCAGGACATAATCGCCGGGATCGAGATTGCTGTAACTGGCAAGCCGCGAATCGGCAGAGCTGTCGATCCAGTCGGGATCGAATCCCTGCAGCTGGTAGGCATAGCGAAGGCGGCCCGGGTCACTGTAGTCGAGCGCCGAAAACGTCAGGCTGAAGCTGCGCTGCTCGGGCGCCAGCGTGAGGCCGGCGAGAATTCCGCCGGCCGACACGCGCTGCCCGTTGATGCTCAACTCGGAGACCAGCAAGGGTGGCGCGTAGACCGAGGCGTCAAAGCGCTCCGGCCGAACGACCAGGATTCCCCTGCTGCCGCCGAAGAGCAGGCGACCATCGTGCGTCCTGGCGTACGAATAGAACCAGCCGGTGCCCAGGTCTGCGCCATCAGCCGCGGTCAGTTCGTGCAAGCGGTCGCTCGCCGGATCATAGACGTACATGTGCGTCCAGATGCGGCCGCGCGCATCGCTGATCAAATTGGCGCCGAAGGGGCGGCTGACGACGCCGTGCCGTTGACTGATGCGCTCGAAACTCGCGCGCTGGCCGTCCCAGCTGCGCATGCGATGCAGCCCGGTCACCGCGGTGTCCAACCACAGGGTCTGTTGCCGATCGAAGAGCAGCCCGATGACGCTGGGATTGGCCAGCTCGGCACCCGCTTCCGCCTCGACCCGGCGCAACTCGCGCTCACCCGCAGCGACACGAAAGAGGCCCTTGCTGCTGCCGACCCATAGGTCGCCGTCAGGTCCTTCGGCGATGGCGGAGATTTCCGCATACAGTACCTGCCCACCCTGACGAGCAACGCGAACGACTTGCTCGACGCCGGGGCGCAGACGAAACAGCCCATCCATCGTACCGACCCACAAGCTCCCGTCGTGGCCGGCCAGCAAGCGCGTCGTCGGGCCACCGGCGTGCGGCAGGCGGCGCAGCTGCCGGCGATGGCCATCACTGCCGAACTGATACAACTCGGCATCCGTGCCGAGCCAGACCGTGCCATCGCCCGCCTGGACCATCGCCGTCACCCGAAAGGGGGGCGGCGCCTGCTTCGCCGCCGGCGAAGTGGCCACGGCTTCCCCGGCGCTGCGTACCTGCAACGCTCCGATGGCGCGCAACTGGACGTCCATCACGGTCACCCCGCCCTGGTGTGTGGCGACCCAGATTTCGCCATTATCAATTTGCAGCAGGCTGCGCACGTCGGACGAGGAAAACGGGCTATTCGCTTGCAGATCGGCGCTGCGCAGCCACAGGCTACGATTGTTGCTGTCGTGACGCTGCAGACCGACGCCGAAGCCCGCCACCCAGATTACCCCGGAGTGGTCGAGCAGCAAGCTGGTCACTTCGTTGCCGGACAGACCGGCGGGGCGGCGCGGATCGTGTTGCAGTCGCTGCAAGAAGCGGCCGTCGCGTGGGTCGCGAACTTCGATGCCCGACGAGCGACCAACCCACAGTGGGCCACCCGGCACCTCGACGAAACTCGACACAGCGCTGCTGCCGGCCGTTTCCGCTGCCTGTTCGAGCAGCAGGCCCTCACCGCTGACGGGATCGATGATCGCCAACTCGCCTTGCTGCGTGCCTACCCAGAGGCGCCCGTCCGACGCCTCGAACAGGGCCTGAACCAGGCGACCGGCGAGATTGGCGCCAGCGCCGGGGTCGTGGTTCGAAAAGACCGCCTCGAAGTGATCGCTGCCGGGGAGCCGGCGGCTCAAGCCGGACCAGGTGCCCACCCATAGCGTTCCTCGCCGGTCAATGAGCAGCGCGCTCACGCGATCGTCGGGCAGGCTGCCGGCTTGTTGCGAATGGCGGTAGTTGGCCGAGCTTGCACAGTCGGAGCCAACGCGCTCCAGCCCACCCCCCTCGCTACCCACCCAGATGCCGCCGGCGCCGTCCTCGGCCAGCGCACGAATCGTCGGCTTCACGCTGCCGTCGCGGTCTCTGTCGCCAAGGCAGGGAGTGACCCTCTCGCTGAGCGGATCATAGACCGCCAGCCCGTCCCACTCGGTGCCTATCCACAGGCGGCCATCGCTGCCTCCCAGCAGCGCGCGGATCCATCCCAGGGTGCGCGCTGCTGGGTCCGGGCTGTCGCGTTCCTGGACGCGGAACCTGTAGCCGTCGTAACGCACCAGGCCGTCGCCCGTGGCGATCCACAGGAAGCCGGCCCGGTCCTGAGCCACCGTCGGCACGACGTAGCGCGGAATGATTCCGACGCCGACCGAAGCGAAACGCGGTTCGAGGAGCGGGTTCTCGACATAGGCCGACGGAGGGGACTCGGCGTGCAGCGCAGTGGCCGCAAACAGCGCGATTCCCGGCAGGCGCAAAAGTCCGACGAGGACCGTGCACAGCACTGCGCCCAACGCGCCGCCAGTCCGCGCACCAGCGACCCTGGCGCTTTGCCAGGCGGATCCGAGCAGCACTGACCGTCGAGGCGCAGCGTCCGTCATCTGACGGAGTCACGGCGCACGGAAGGCAAACCGCTGACGGCAAGCAATCGCGAGGTCGAAAACATGGGACATTGTAGCCAGCAAGACCCTACTCGTGCCAGTGCTGCTCACTGGCGATTGTCCGCCACTCACTGCCCTTGCCAATAACGACGATAGTCGCTCCGGTAAGACGAAAGATCGACCCTGCCGACAAGTTGGACGCGTACCGCGCCATCGGCATCGCTACGCCAGACGCGACTTCCGGCGTAGCGCGCGACGACATCCGGGCGCGGATGCTGATAGCGGTTGCGATAGCCGACGGGAATGATCACTTCGCGGGCGCCAACGCCGGCAATGAACGCCGGCGTCGACGACGTGCCACTGCCGTGATGCGGTACCAGCAGGACGTCGCTGTGCAGCAGTTCCGGCGCGCGCGCGAGGAGTTGCTGCTCGTCGCGGGCCTCGATGTCCGAGGTCAGGAGAACGCTGCCCGACGCGTTTTCCAGGCGCAGCACGCAGCTCATGTTGTTGGTCTTGCCGCCCTTGCGCGGGTAGTCGGTGGCGTCGGGGTGGAGCATCGTGAAGCGCACGCCATCCCACTCCCAGGCCTGGCCGGCCATGCAGCGCTCACCCTCCAGTTCGGGCAGCGAGCTGAGCAGGCGGCCGATCGGCAAGGCTTCGCGGATCGCCACCAGGCCACCCGAATGATCCTTGTCGCGATGGGTGACGATCAGCGTGTCGAGGCGGTCGACACCGGTGGCGCGCAGGTAGGGGACGACGATGCGCTGCCCGGCGTCCGACTCTGCACTGTACAGTGGCCCGGTGTCGTAGAGCAGCGTGTGCCCGGCGGTGCGTACGACCACCGCCAGCCCCTGCCCGACGTCGAGCACATCGACCCAGGCGTCGCCGGCCACCGGTCGTGGGGCCGGCCAGAACAGCGCCGGCAGCAGCAGGCAGAGCCCCGTCCAGCGCGCCGGAAAACCACGCGGCAGCAGCAGGCACAAGACCCCGAGCAAGGCCAGCAGCGTCGCCGCCAGCGGTGGTGCCGGCTGTTGCCACAAGGGCCAGCGCGCGAGCCATTCGAGAAACACCATCAGAAAGGACAATAGCCAGTGATCGAGCTGCAGCAGCGGTGGCCAGGAAGTCAGCGCGAAGAGCAGGGCCAGCGGCGTGACCAGAAAGCTCACCACAGGAATCGCCAGCGCGTTGGCCAGCGGCGAGACCAGCGAAAACTGCTGGAACAGGAGCAGCAGCAAGGGCAGCGTCCCGACGGTCACCGCCCACTGCGTCGTCCCCCAGTGGGCAAGCGTCGCGCGCCAGCCGCGCCGCTCGCCGACCCGTGCCGTGCCAACGAAGAAGAGCACGCCGACGGCGGCGAACGAGAGCCAGAAACCTGGCGAAAGAACCGCCCAGGGATCGAGCAGCAGGACCAGCAACAGCGCCAGCAGGAGGCTGCGGCTGGCGCCGAGGTTGCGCCCCGACCACAGCGCCAGCGCGACGACGCTCAACATGTAGAGCGTGCGCTGTGTCGGCACGGCGAAACCGGCGAGCAGGGCGTAGCCGAAAGCGGCCAGCCAGCCGGCGGCGATCGCCGCTTTCGGCGCCGGCAGCAGCAACATCAAGCGCTCGCTACGCCGCCACAGCCAGCCGACCAGCGCGGCAAAGAGCGCGGCGACCATGGTCACGTGCAGGCCGGATATCGACATCAGGTGGGTGACGCCGGTCTGCCGGAAGACGCGCCACTGCTCGGGCGAAATCGCCTGCTGGTCGCCGATGGCCAGCGCGGCGAGAATCCCCACGTACGGCGCCTGCGGCAAGGCGGCGCGGAACGAACCGCGAATGTGCTCGCGCAAGCGCTCGATCGCGTAACCAGGCCGGAGAACGAAGTCGTCGAGCCGTTGCGCCACGGCTTTCGGGCGCACGTAGCCGGTCGCCCTCAGTCCACGCTCGAAAAGCCAGGCCTCGTAGTCGAAACCGTGCGGGTTGGCGTTGCCGTGCGGCCGTTTCAGGCGAACGGTCAACCGCCAGCGCTCGCCGGGGCGGATGGTAGGCGCTGCGGCGAGCGCCGTGCTCTGCGCTTCGTGCCCCTCGTCGGCGCGCTGGCCGTGGTACCAGGAGAGCATGATCCGCCGCGGCACACGCGCCTGTGGCGGTTCGACCGCCTCGACGACGAAGGCGAAGCGCTCGCCGTTCTCGAAGCCCTGCGGCAAGCCGGCGACCACCCCGACGAGTTGCAGATCACGGCTTTCCCATTCCGTCGGCAGGCGCTCGTGCAAGCGCTGCCCGGCAAGCAGCGCCGCCCATGCCACGCCCAGCAGAGCGCAGGCCAGCAGGGAGAGGGCACGCCAGACGAGCGGCGCCGGCTGTCGACGCGAGCCCGCCCAAAGCAGCCAGGCAGATGCGCCAAGAAGCGTCGCCACGACCAGCGCAGAAGGCGGCAGGCTTCCCCGAGTCTGGAGAAACCCGACCCCCATGGCGAAGGCAAGAATGTTGGCGCGCATGCGGCATTAAACCGGAAATCCGGGCGCCAACGCGCATTTCTTCCGCGCTCGGGCAGCGCACCGCCGCTTGCTCCAGGACTACGCCGTCGTTTCGTGATCCATGCCCATGAGCGCGACGCCGGCCACCGTCAATACCGCCGTCCAGTGCAAGACGACGATATCGCGATGTGCCTGGCGTGCGCGTGAGGGTTAATGCGGGGTGCGTGCGCGCCGCGTGTCGGCCGTGGCGCGGCAAGAGCAATCAGGCGAGCTTGAAACGGCGAACCTCGGCGTCCAGCCCTTCGGAAAGGCTTTCGAGCTGCGCCGCAGTGCCGGCATTTCCGGCCACCGCGGCACAGTTTTCCTCGGCCATGTGGGCGACACGCTCGACGTTGCGGGCAATCTCGGCGCTGGCGACGCTCTGTTCGCGCAGCGCGCTCGATATGTGCGCCACGCTGTCCACCACCTTCCTGGCGTTGCCGCCAATTTCGCCGATCGACTCGCCCGCCTGCGTGGCCAGGGCAACGCCCGCGCTGACGCGGCTGACGCCGAGCTGCATGCTGCTCACGGCATCGCGCGAACCCTCCTGAATGGCGGCAATCATGCTCGAGATCTCCTGCGTCGAGCGCGTCGTACGTTCGGCGAGCTTGCGCACCTCGTCGGCGACCACTGCGAAGCCGCGACCCGACTCACCCGCACGCGCCGCCTCGATCGCTGCGTTCAGCGCCAGCAGGTTGGTCTGATCGGCAATTTCCTTGATCACATTGACGATCGCCGAGATTTTCTCCGAGCGCCCACCCAATTCGGCGATCACCGACGCGGCGTGGTTCACCACCTCGGCGATGCGCTCGATCTCCTGTACCACCTCGCCGACGACGCGGCCGCCATCGGACGACAGTTCGTCGGCGCGGCCGGCCAGCCGGTTGGCGTCGTCGGCGCTGCGCGAGAGGCTTTCGATACCTGCCGTCATTTCCTCCACCGCCGCCGCCATCGCCGAAGCGGCATCGCTCTGCTGCGTACTGCTGCTGGTGATACTCCCCGCCGATGCGGCAAGTGTCTTGGTCGCCGCGAGCACTTCCCCGGCGCTGCGCTGGACCTTGTGAATCAGCGTGCGAAAACCCTGCGTCATTTCGTTCAGGCTGTCGCCGACGAGTTTGAGTTCGTCACGGGTGCCGAGATCAACGGTAACGCCAAGGTCGCCGGTGGCAATCGTCCGCGCGTTGGCTGCCAGGCGCTTGATGCTGCCGATGGTCGCAAAATAGAGACCGATCGACACATAGGCGTAGATCAGCAGGATGAGAACGACGACGGCAATACTCAGGCTTAGTTCCCGCTGCGCCCGCTCGACGCGTTGCTGCAGCAGCTGTTCGAGGGTCGGGAAGAAGATCTCGAACATGTCCTTGTAGCCCTTCTCGATCACCCGGGTGGTCACCGCGAAGTAGACCGCCGGCAGCATCTGGTAGCGCTCGGCAAGGATATCGTCGTTCACCATGGTGGTGAACTGTTCAGCCGCCGTGCCCATGTCATTGCTCGCCGCTTCCAGCGCCGGCCGCAGGCCAGGATTGTAGTGCGCGGTCTTGTCGAGGTTCTGCCGCAGGCCGGTGACCGCCGCATTGAGCCCGGCCAACGCCGCCGCCAGTTCAACCTGCTGCGCCATGGCCAGCGCTTCCTTCCGCGTCAGCGCACCGGTGCCGATGGCGCGCAACTGCCCCATGCTCTCCAGCGCCAGCGGCAGTTCGTCGATCAGCGTATCGATGAGGTAGCTCGAATCGATGTCGGGGTCGTTGGTCAGGGAATTCTGATCGGCGATGAGGCGCAGGAAACGGGCGAGCTCTTTGATCAACGCGGTATGCGTCGCGAAGTTCTCGCGCACCGGCAGCTTGAGTCCTTCCTTCTGGATCGTCGCCCACGCGGCGACAAGCGTCTGCCACGGATCAGCCGCGGCCAGCGGCGGCGGCAGGCTCGCGGCAACGGCTTGCAGCGCTTCCGTGGCTTCCTTCTCCCTGGCGGCGCGCCGGTACTCCATCCTCTCGTCACCATTGAGAACGCCCGACGAGAGCCCACGATGGACCTGCAGCTGCTGCACCAGAGTGGCAATCGGCTTGATCATTTCGAGACTGGCCAGTTCGCGCCGTGCACGGTCGATTACCCGCTGCTCGGAGCGGTAGAGGTTTTCCGCCAGGATCGTGATCGCGACCAGTGCCAGCACCCCCATGACCGTGAACTTTTTCGTGTAACCAAGACGGTTGAGCAAAGCAATGGCCGGGGCGAAAAGGGTCTGCATGGTGATCCGTCTCCAATGAGTGCCGCAGGAAGCTTAACGGCAGCGCGCGCCGAAACTTTAGGCGCGCTGGTCAGGATCTCAGTCGGCGGACGGCTGCAGGCGACCGTCGCGCAGGGTCAGGATGCGCTCGGCACGGCCGGCAAGTGCGGGGTCGTGGGTGACGACGACGAAGCTGGTCCGCCGCGAGCGGTTGAGCGCCAGCATCAGCTCGAAGACGCCGGCGGCGGTTTGCCGATCGAGGTTGCCGGTCGGCTCGTCGGCAAGGACGCACGCCGGCTCGGTGACCAGCGCGCGGGCAATCGCCGCCCGCTGACGCTCGCCCCCCGACAATTCCGACGGGGTGTGCTGCAAGCGGTGGCCGAGACCGACCTCGGCGAGCACGGTCGCCGCCCGCGCTTCGGCGTCGGCCTTTGGCATGCGCCGGATGATCAGCGGCATGGCGACGTTCTCGAGCGCGGTGAACTCGGCGAGCAGGTGATGGAACTGATAGACGAAACCCAGGTGGCGATTGCGCAGCGTCCCGCGCTGTGCGTCGCTGATGCTCTTCAAGTCCTTGCCCATCAACTGTACGTTGCCGCCACTCGGCGCGTCCAGGCCGCCGAGCAGATGCAGCAGCGTGCTCTTGCCGGACCCCGAAGCGCCAACGATGGCCACACGTTCGCCGACCTCGATTTCGAGATCGACGCCGAGCAGGACCTCGACTTCGCTGTCGCCCTGGCGATAGATCTTGCTCAGCCCCTGACAGGCCAGAACCGGCTCACTCATAGCGCAGCGCTTCCGCCGGATTGACCCGGCTCGCCCGCCAGCTGGGATAGATCGTCGCCACCAGCGCGAGCACGAAAGCCACGCTGACGATCGTCGTCACGTCGCTCCACTGCAGTTCGGAAGGCAGGTTCGAGATGTAATAGACCTCCTTGGCGAGGAACTGCGTGCCGAGCATGCGCTCGATGAAGGGCACCACGACATCGACGTTGAGCGCCAGCGCCACCCCGCCAGCGACGCCCAGGCCGAGGCCGATGAAACCGATCAGCGCGCCCTGCACGATGAACACCATCATGATGCTCATCGGGCTGGCGCCGAGCGTGCGCAGGATGGCAATGTCCGCCTGTTTGTCGGTCACCGCCATGACCAGCGTGGACACGATGTTGAACGCAGCGACGGCGACGATCAGCGAGAGGATGATGAACATCATGTTCTTTTCGATTTGTACGGCGCGAAAGAAATTGGCGTGGCTGCGCGTCCAGTCGCTGATGAAGGCGTTGATCGGCAGGGAAGCGGCCAGAGTGCGCGCCACCTGCGGCGCCTTGAACAGATCGTCGAGTTTCAGGCGCACGCCGGAAACACGGTCGTCCATGCGGTACAGGCGCTGCGCGTCGGCGAGGTGAATCAACGCCAGGCCGCTGTCGTACTCGTACATGCCGACTTCGAACAGGCCGACGACGTTGAACGTCTTCAGGCGCGGGATCACCCCGGCGGGCGTCACCACGCCCTGCGGAGCGATCAGCGTCACCCGGTCGCCGACGAGGACGTCGAGCGCGCGCGCCAGCTCGCTGCCGAGAATGATGTTGAAGCTGTCCGGCTGCAGGTCGTCGAGCTTGCCACTCTTCATGTGCGGGCGGAAATCGGCGACCCGGTCTTCCTGGTCGGGAAGAATGCCGCGCACCATCGCGCCGCGCACCGCCTGCCCGTACGAGAGCATGGCCTGCGCCTGCACGAACGGCGCGGCAGCGAGGACCTGCGGATGTCCGGCCGCCTGCTCGGCAACAAACTGCCAGCCGACCATTTCGCCGCTGCTGCCGGTGATCTGAACGTGCGAGACGACGGCCAGAATGCGCGAGCGAAGCTCGGTCTGGAAACCATTCATCACCGATAGCACGACGATCAGCGCGGCAACGCCGAGCGCGATACCGAGCATGGAAATCAGCGAGATGAAGGAAATGAAGTGGTTGTGCTTCTTGGCGCGCGTGTAGCGCAGGCCGATCAGCAGCTCGTAGGGAAGGGCCATCAGCGGCGGGAACTCATCTCAGGGTGGCGGTTCGAAGCGCCGAAACGGCAAAGCCGCTATGCTACACTTTTTCCGCCAGCGGCTCGCCATTCAGCCCGCATCGGGGCGATACCCGGCCGCCTGCAGACCATCCGCCCGGCGCAACCGTTGCCTCGTTCAACGCCACGTCGCCCCGTCGTCCACCTTTCGTCTCCTCCGGCCCACCCTCATGCAGCTCACCCTTGTCGTCCCCGAACTCGTCTGGCCCGAACCCGACGACCGCGAGACCTTCGACGCCCTCGCCTGCCCCGGACTGAACACCCTGATCGCGCGCAGCCGGCTGCAGCGGCGAGCGCCGCAGTCCTTCGAGGCAACGCTTGGCGACGCCTTTGGCCTCGCCGGAAACGTCCCCTGGGCCGCTTTTCGCGTCCTCGGCGAGAAGCAGGCGCCAACCCCCAGCGCAGGCGACCCCTGCTGGCTCTGCGCCGACCCCGTACATCTGCGCCTGCACCAGGAAAAACTCATTCTTGCCGACGCCGGCAGTCTCGACATCAGCAGCGACGAGGCGCACGAAATCACCGCCGAACTCAATCGTCAGTTTGCCGACATCGGCACCTTCCATGTCGCCAGCGCCGATCGCTGGTACCTGCAACTCGCCGGCGAAACCGATCTCGGCCACTTCGACGTCCCGCCGCTGTCGGTCGTCGCCGGTCGCCGGCTCGCCCGGCAGTTGCCCGCCACGCCACAGGCGCGCCACCTGCGGCAACTGCTCAACGAGGTGCAAATGGTTCTCTACGGGCAGCCGGCCAACGAACGGCGCGAGGCGGCTGGCCGCGCGACGATCAACAGCCTGTGGTTGTGGGGCGCCGGCGTGCGTCCCGCAGCCGGTACCGGCGCCGGCACCGGCGATTTTGCCGGCGTCTGGGGCGAGGACGTGCTGACCTGCGGCCTCGGAAACGCTTTCGGCGTCCCGACGCGGGCGCTGCCCGACGACCTTGGCGCCCTGCTCGCGCAGGCGCCCGCCGGCAGCCGGCAACTGCTCGTTATTGACGCGCTGCAGCGCCCTGTGCAATACGAGGATGCCGACGCCTACCGCAAGCAACTGGCCAGACTCGACGCGCGCTGGTTCGCGCCGCTGCAGAAGGCGCTCGCCGGCGGCAGGATCAAGCGCCTGCGTCTGGAAGCCTCGACGGCCTACGCAACGCTGGCCTGGGAGAGCGGCCGCGGCGAGCAGTGGCAACTGTGGCGTCGCCCACGACCGCTGGCGGCGACCGCGCAGGCGCTGGCGCGGGAGGGTGACGGATGACGCAAATCGTCAGCCGTCGCGTCTCGCAGCGCGTCCAGTGGCAACTCGAACAACAGGGCCTGCACCCACTGCTGGCGCGGATCTATGCAGCGCGCGGCATCGTCATGCGCAGCGAGCTCGACTACGACTTCCAGTCGCTGCTGCCGCCAGCCCGCCTGACCCACTCCGGCACCGCTGCCGGCCTCCTCGCCGACGCCATCGGCCGGCAGGCGAAAATTCTTATCGTCGCCGACTACGACTGTGACGGGGCGACCGCCTGCGCGGTCGGCATCCGCGCGCTGCGCGCCTTCGGCGCGCGCGTCGACTATCTGGTCCCCAACCGCTTCACCTACGGCTACGGCCTGTCGCCGGACATCGTCGACCTGGCGGCAAAGAGCAACCCCGACCTGATCGTCACCGTCGATAACGGCATCGCCAGCGTCGACGGCGTCGCCCGCGCCCGCGAACTGGGCATCGCCACGCTGATCACCGACCATCATCTGCCGGGTGACGAGCTGCCCGCCGCCGCATGCATCGTCAATCCCAACCAGCCCGGCTGCGACTTCCCGAGCAAGTCGCTGGCCGGCGTCGGCGTGATGTTCTACGTGATGCTCGCGCTGCGCGCCGAGTTACGCCGGCGGGACTGGTTTTCCGAGGCCAGCGGCAGAAGCGAACCCAAGCTGGCGGCGCTGCTGGATCTGGTCGCCCTGGGCACCGTCGCCGACGTCGTCAAGCTCGACCACAACAACCGGGTGCTGGTCAGCCAGGGCCTGCAGCGCATCCGCCAGGGTCGCCTGACGCCCGGCATAGCGGCGATTTTTCGCGCCGCCGGACGCAACCCGGAGCAGGCGTCGAGCACCGACCTCGGCTTCATGATCGGCCCGCGCCTGAACGCCGCCGGCCGCCTTGCCGACATGTCGCTGGGCATCGAATGTCTGATCACCGACGACCCCGGGCGGGCGATGAACATTGCCCAGCAACTCGACGCGCTCAACCGCGAGCGGCGCGAGATCGAGGCCGGCATGCAGGAACAGGCGCTGCTGCAGATCGAAAAAGCGGGCGCCGACCTAGCCGCTGACCTGGCGGCCGTCGGCGTCTCGCTGTTTGACGCCGACTGGCACCAGGGCGTCGTCGGCATCGTTGCCGCGCGCATCAAGGAAAGACTGCACCGGCCGGTTTTCGCCTTCGCCCGCGGCGAGGGTGACGGCGGCGAAATCAAGGGCTCGGGTCGTTCAGTCGCCGGCCTGCACCTGCGCGACGCGCTCGATCTGGTCGGCAAACGCGCGCCGGGCCTGCTGCTGCGCTTCGGCGGGCACGCGATGGCCGCCGGGGTGACGATCCGGGAATGCGACCTGCCGCGTTTCCGCGAGCTGTTCGCGCAGGTTGCCGAGGAATTGCTGGCACCCGCCGACCGCACGCGCACGCTGGAAACCGACGGCGGCCTCGAATCAGGCTATTACTCGATCGCCACCGCGCGCCTGCTTGAAGCCGAAGTCTGGGGCCAGGGTTTTCCGGCGCCGCTGTTCGCCGACGAGTTCGTCGTCGAAAGCCAGCGCATCCTCAAGGACAAGCACCTCAAGATGCGCCTGCGCAAAGGCGAGCAAAGGCTGGACGCGATCCAGTTCAACTTTTCCCGGGCCCCGGGCGGCACCATTCGCGCCGCCTACCGGCTGGCGATCAACGACTTCAACGGCGTGCAGACGCCGCAGTTGATGATCGAGCATTTCGAGAACCACCGAAGCCACCCGAGCCGCCCGGCGTAAGAAGCGAGTGCCGAAGGCGGCCAGACGGCAAGACCGCAGCGGCGACCGCGCCGCGCCAGCCACTCAGAGGTCGTAGATCCAGCTGGCGATCACGAAGTAGTTGAGGACCCCGAAGATGTCGATGGCGGTGGTCACGAATGGCCCGGTGGCGACGGCTGGATCGACCTTCAAGCGCTGGAAGATCATGGGCAGGAGCACTGCGAGCAGGGCCGCGCCGGTCATGTTGACCAGAATCGTCAGCCCGACGACCTCGCCCAGCGCGAGACTTTCGTGTATCAGGTAACCGTAGACGGCCAGGATCACCCCGTAGAAAGCGCCCAGCAGGAGACCCACGCGCAGTTCCTTGAGCACCAGCGGCACCGTGTCGCGAACGTCGATCGCACCGGTCGCCAGGCCGCGCACGGCGACGGTTGCCGACTGGACACCGACGTTTCCGGCCATTCCCATGACCACCGGCAGGAAGGCGCCGAGCACCAGCACCTCGGCGAGAATCACCTCGAATTGCCCGATCACGGCCGTCGCCGCGAGACCACCAACGAACGCGGCCAGAAGCCAGGGCAGGCGTATCCTGGCAATCTTGAACGCCGAATGCGTGAGCGTCTCCGATTCGTTCGTCCCGGCCATTTTCAGGATGTCGCGGGTCGTCTCTTCTTCAATGACATCGATGACGTCATCGACCGTGATCATGCCGACCAGGATGTTCTCTTCGTCGACCACCGGGACGGCGAGAAGACGGTATTTGTCGACCAACATGGCGGCGGCCGTCTGATCGTCGTCGGTGCTCACTTTCATGACGCGGCGATTCATGATCCTGTGCAGTGGCGTATCGACGGCAGTCAGCAGGAGTTGGCGCAGCGAGACGACGCCGGACAGGTGTCCCGATTCGTCGGTCAGGTAGAGATAGAAGACCATCTCGACGTCGTCGTGGCTGCGGATGTTCTCGATCGCCTCTTCCACCGTCAGCTCATGCGACAGCGAGAAGATGTCGGTGGTCATGATGCCGCCGGCCGTGTCCGGGTCGTATTGCAGCAGGCTCTCGACCTCGTCCTTGCTTTCGCGCCCGAGCAGGGCCATCAGTTGCTCGCGCTGGTCTTCCGGCAGGTCGCCGATCAGGTCTGCGAGGTCGTCCGGTGGCACATGCTCGAGAACGCCGGCCAGCTTCTCGACCTTTGTCTCGCTCAACACCTGCCGACGCAAGTCCGGCGGCAACTGGCTGAAGACGTCGGCTGCCTCGTCGGCATCGGCAATGGCGCCGAACACGCCAACTACATGCGCCGGGGGTAGATCGTCGAGAACCGACGCCAAATCCACGGGATGGACCTTGGAGAGCATTTTCTGCAACGACGCGCGCGCATCGCGAACGTACAATCGATCGATCGTCTCGACCAGCCGCTTCTTCTTCGTATCGTAGGCAGCAGAAGCCGCGGGTCTGCTCTCGATGTTGATTTGCATAACCATTTCCCCCGTCGACGTGGCATTCGAGAAACTGCAGCGCGCCAGTGTAGCCACAGGCGAGGGGGCGGTCCATCTTCTTGGCTCGAAGCAGACGTCTTTTCCGGTCGCTTTCTGCTCCGGGCACGCGACTTTGGGCTGCCGGCTGCAGGTACGGGTCGCGGCGCAGCCCTGTGCCGCGCCACACTGCCCGCGCCGGCCGCGTCGACCCGACCGGTCAGACAGAAGCGGGCAGCGCTTACGCAAACTCCACGGATCTTCTGCGCTCCCTCTCGACGCGGCGCTCGCGGTTGCCCACAGCATCGATGAAGCCGCGTTGCAAGGCGTGTATCTGCCGGCGCTCATCTTCCCGGCGGTCATCGAAGTGGGCGTACCGGCATTGGCACGGGTCCACGTCACAGCCCCGCAAAGGCAAGCGAGGCGCGTCGCTGGCCAGGAATCGTTGCCCGCCAATCTGCCGTACCGCGGCACAGGCCTTCTTGCCGCGCCTTATCGAGACGGCATGGAACGGCTGCTGGGAATCAGCCTGAGGCTTGTCCCGCATGGGGGCGGGTTGCGCGCGCGCGCGCCAGAAGAACCACGCCACAACGCCAAGCAAACCAGAAAGAATAATCAGCCAGACCAACATGGTTTCCTCCCAAAATCAGATTATTCGTTTGCGCACACTGCAGACACGGCGCTGCATTCATGCTGCGTGGTCAAGCGCCCGGACCCGCCAGTTGTAGAGAGCCTCCTCGACGCCTACTCGCCGTCACAATAGCAACAAATGACCATAATATCAGCAGCCAGCGGACGAAAACCTATCCGTAAACAGGGGTTTTGGCCTGAGCACGCCCAGCCCGCGCGCAGATCGCCCACGGACAGTGTCGCTGCGATCTCCCGCGCAAGGCGAAGGCAGAACGGGTCGCGGCCGCCTCAAACGCCGCTGATCGAGACCACCCGCCTTTGATACAGCGTCGCCGTCGGGTATTCCGCTGGCGACGCGGCCGCCAGCAGCGACCGGGCCGCTGCGGCAAAGGCGATCGGGTCACGGCGCTGCAAAGTACATAGCGCCACGTACGGCAGCTCCCACCAATGGCTGGCCAGCAGGTCCGCCGCCGCTTCCTCGGGAAAGCGCATGCCCACCACCCGTGCCGGATTGCCCGCTGCAATGTGGTAGGGGGGAACGTCCCGGGTCACCATCGCATTGCCGCCGATGATGGCGCCGGTCGCCACCGTCACCCCGGCCATGACCACCGCTCCATGACCGACCCAGACATCGTGTCCGATGTTGGCGTAGTGTTCGGGCTCCTGAAACGGGCTGACGTAGCCCTGTATCAAGGCCGGGCTGGTAGAAGCCCAATCGGTGGGGTGCGCGCGGGGGTCCTCACCGAGCGCAACGTTCTGACCGATCGAGCAGAAGCGACCGATACGCCCGACCATGTTGAGCGAGCCACTGCGAACATAGCTGTGGGCGCCAATCCGCAGCGGCTGCTCAGGACCATTGATGGCAGTGATGCGCGCACTGCCGAGCGATGCCGGCAGTTCGATGCACAGACAACAACGATGGCGCACCTGGGCGAGCGTTGCCAGCTTCAGGCCAGCCCGACGAAGCCGGGCCGCATGGCGATAGAGCTGGAAGCGTGTCAGGAGGCTCATGAACGGGAGTCCACAATCAAGATGCAGTCATGGCAACAAGAATGCGGCGCCGCATTAGACCTTGAAGCGCCCGACCAGGGCGTTCAGCGTCACCGACAGGGACTCGAGATGCTTGGCCGCCTGATTCACCCCATTGACGGCGGCAGTGTTCTCCTGGCTCATCTGCGCAATTCTCTCGACGTTGTCGGCGAGCAGGTTGCTGGTGGCGCTTTGCTCCTGCAAGGCCGACGAGATCTCCGACACCGCACCGAGAACGCTCTGGCTACCGGCTTCGATGTGGGTCATTGACTCGCCCGCCCGGGCCGCCATGCGCACGCCTTCGTCGAGCTGGACGCCGCCTTCGCCCATTCCCTGGATGGCCCCCCGCGCACCATTCTGGATGGCCTCGATCATCCCCGCGACCTTCAGCGTGGCCGCCGTCGTACGCTCGGCCAGCTTGCGGACCTCATCGGCGACGACCGCAAAACCACGCCCCTGCTCGCCGGCGCGTGCCGCCTCGATGGCTGCATTCAGGGCCAGCAGATTGGTCTGATCGGCGATCTCCTTGATCACCTTGACGATCACCGAGATTTCCTCCGACTGCTCGCCGACCCCGGCGATCAGCTGGCTGGAATGCTTGAAGGTGTGGGCAATCTTGTTGATCTCCACGATCGCCCCTTTCACCACCAGCGCGCCGTCGCGCGACAGCGTGCCGGCCTCGGCCGCCATGCGGCGAGCGTCGTCAGCACTCGACGACACCTGCCGGATGCTGGCGGTCAGCTCCTCTACCGCCGCGGCCATAGAAGCCGCCGCTTCGTTCTGCTGGTTCGACCCCTGCGAGACGTTCTCGGACGCAGTGCTCATGCGGGCGGCATCATCGGCAAGGCGTGTCGCGGCGTCGCGAATCTGGCGGATCACGGCATTCAGCGAACTCTGCATCTGCTTGACCGCAGCCAGCAGGCTGTCTTCGTCGCCGGCGCCGGTGCGCACCGTGTCGGTCAGGTCGCCCGCCGCAATTCGGCAGGTGACCTGGGCCGCGTACGCAGGCTCGCCACCAAGCAGGCGCATGATGTCGCGCTGGATGACGAAGGACAGCGTTCCGGCCAGCAGCAGACCGAAGAGAACGAGCACGGCGAAAGCGTCGCGTGCTTTCTCGTAGCTGGCCTGGGCGCTGGCACTCTGCGCAGCCATGCGCTCGGCCGACAATTGCTCGACATGCGCAACCGCCTTTTCCATGCCGTCGCCGGTGGCCCGGTCCATCCCTTTGACCATGCGGTCGACCGCCTGCGCCGCGGCCTTGTCGTCCTGGAAGTAGAGCTTCAGCGCCTCTCGATACCTGCCGCCCATTTCCCGATGGTCGGCGAGCAGCTTGTCGACGTCGGCGGTGGCGATGGCGCGTTCCTTCATCGCCGCCGCAGCGGCGGTCAACAAGGTCTGCACCTCCTTTTCCTCGGCCGTGAACTGGGCCAGGTATTTGTCGAAGCTCGCCGGGTCGCCGCCGCGGATGAGGATGTTCTTCCACTCCTGGACCTGCGTCTTGAAGTGCGAGTGCGCGCTTTCGATGGCGATCAGCAAGGTCCGCTCGACCTTCGCCGCCTCGATATCGTCCCGAATTTCTCCAGCCATGTGGCGCATGCTGTAGATCCCGGTTCCACCGAGCGCCGCGAGCAGTACGGCGGTGACCGCGGCGAGCAGGAGAAACTTGGCTTTTGTGCTGAGCTTGTTCATGAAATGACCATCCTCGTCTTCTTGGTTCTGGGGATTACCGGGTGCTCAGACCGCTCTACTGCGACCCTCTCCGGGCCGGGCAGTGAACCGGACAGTAGTGACGCGCAGCCAATGCTTCTGGTGCGCACGGATTCTATCCGTCCGACACCGATCAGCAAACCAAATTGCCGCTGCCCAGCCTGCGCTCGCCGAAGCAGCCGGCCGGCCGCTGCCGAGGCGCGTATATAATGGGCGGTCATTCATCAAGCGATCAGAGAAAACATGGAAGCCGAACAACTCAACCTCATCGAAAACCGCCTCGACGACCTCGGTCAACGGGCCACCGAACTACGGAGGTATCTTTGACTACGACCAGAAAGCCGATGAACTTAAGGCCGTTTCGCTAGAACTCGAAGACCCGAAGGTCTGGGACGACGCCGAGCGCGCGCAGGACTTGGGGCGTGAGAAGCGCACCCTCGAAAATGTCGTGCTGACGCTCGAGGAGGTTGGCGATGGCCTGCGCGACGCCAGCGAACTCTTTGCCATGGCCCGCGACGAAGACGACGACGAAACGCTGCAGGCGATTGCCGCCGACATCGCAGGCATCGAAGGGAAAGTTGCCAACCTCGAGTTCCGGCGCATGTTCAACAACCCGGCCGACCCGCTCAATTGCTTTGTCGACATCCAGGCGGGCGCCGGCGGGACCGAAGCGCAGGACTGGGCGGCGATGCTCCTGCGCATGTATGTGCGCTACGCCGAGCGCAAGGGCTTTGCCGTCGAAGTGCTCGAAGAGTCCGAAGGCGACGTTGCCGGCATCAAGACCGCCAGCATCAAGCTCAGCGGTGAGTACGCCTACGGCATGCTGCGCTCGGAAACCGGCGTTCACCGCCTGGTGCGCAAGTCGCCGTTCGACTCCAACGCCCGCCGCCACACCAGCTTCTGTTCGGTGACCGCCTACCCCGAGATCGACGATTCCTTCGAAGTCGAAATCAATCCGGCCGATCTGCGTATCGACACCTACCGCGCATCCGGCGCCGGCGGACAGCACATCAACAAGACCGATTCGGCGGTGCGCATCACGCACCTGCCGACCAATATCGTCGTCCAGTGCCAGAATGACCGCTCGCAGCACCGCAACCGTGCCGAAGCAATGGCCATGCTCAAGTCGCGCATCTACGAGGCCGAAATGCGCAGTCGCCAGGCCGAGCAGCAGAAACTCGAAGACGCCAAATCGGATATCGGCTGGGGCCACCAGATCCGCTCCTACGTTCTCGACCAGTCGCGAATCAAGGATCTGCGGACGAACGTCGAGGTCGGCAATACGCAAGGGGTGCTCGACGGCGACCTCGACCAGTTCATTGAAGCAAGCCTCAAACAGGGAGTGTGACCCGTGCAACAACCTTTTCTCAGCTTCGCCCTCGCCAGCATGCTCGTCGTGCCGGCATTCGCGCCGACCTTCGCCGCGTCGCTCGACGCCTATGTCGGCCAGCAACCGGAAGCCCTGCTCGCCGCGCAGCCGGAATTCGCCAAGGCCTACCGCAGCGCCGTCGGCGAGCTCGACCTGCCGGAATGGACGCAGCGACTGGCCGCCGGCAAGCGCGCCGAGCGCGTTGACATCGACGGCACCGGCTACGTCCTGACCTCGGCATGCAGCTCGCGCGGCTGCCTCGACGAGCATCTCTACGTTCTTTTCGACCCGCAAAGCGGGCGCGCCAGCGGCCTCTTCTTCCTGCCGCCAGCGAGCGACAATCCCGACGATACGCGAACCGCGTTTTCGCGCTGGTACGGAATGCCTGCCGACAAGGCCACGGCCAAGGCCATCGGCGCCTTCCTGCTCGAGCGTGCCATCGGCGACGCCCGGACACTGGCCACGCCAGCAAAGAACTGATCACCCGAGACCCCGCCATCATGTCCCACACCGACACTCCCCAGGACAGCTCAGCGCAGCACGACGAGAACCGCATCATCGCCGAACGGCGGGCCAAGCTCGCCGAGTGGCGACAGACCGGCAGCGCCTATCCGAACGACTTCGCGCGCGAGAACACGGCCGGCAAGATCAACGAGCTCTACGAGGAAAAAAACCGCGACGAACTCGCCGCCCTGCCGGTCGAAGTGCGCGTCGCCGGCCGCATCATGCTCAAGCGGGTCATGGGCAAGGCCTCGTTCATCACCCTGCAGGACCTCTCCGGACGCATCCAGGCCTACGTCAGCCGCGACCTGATCGGCGAGGAGGCGTACTCGGCCTTCAAGCGCTGGGACATGGGCGACATGGTTGGCGCCGTCGGCACGCTCTTCCGCACGCGCACCGGCGAACTGACCGTCGAATGCTCGCAGGTACGGCTGCTGGCCAAATCGCTGCGGCCGCTGCCGGAGAAGTTCCACGGCCTGACCGACCAGGAACAGAAGTACCGCATGCGCTACGTCGACCTGATCACCAACGAGCGCTCGCGCTTCACTTTCGCCGTGCGCAGCCGCATCGTGCAGTCGATCCGCGGCTACATGGTGAACGACGGCTTCCTCGAAGTCGAAACGCCGATGATGCATCCGATCCCCGGCGGCGCGTCGGCAAAGCCCTTCAAGACGCACCATAACGCCCTCGACATGGAGCTCTTCCTGCGCATCGCGCCGGAACTGTACCTCAAGCGGCTGGTCGTCGGCGGTCTCGAAAAAGTCTTCGAGATCAACCGCAATTTCCGCAACGAAGGCATCAGCCCGCGCCACAACCCAGAATTCACGATGATGGAGTTCTACGAGGCGTACTCCGAGTATCGCCGCCTGATGAACTTCACCGAAGGGCTGCTGCGCCACAGCGCGCGCGAGGCCCTGGGCACTGAAGTCTTCGAGTACCAGGGCCGTACGCTCGACTTCGCCAAGCCTTTTGCGCGCCTGACGATCATCGAAGCGATCCGCAAGGACCAGCCCGGCTACAGCGTCGAGCAACTCGTCGACGCCGCCTGGCTGCGCGCCAAACTGACCGCCATGAAGGTCGAGGTGGGCGCTGCAGCCGGCCTCGGCACGCTGCAACTCCTGCTCTTCGAGGAGACCGCAGAAGCCGGGCTGTGGGACCCGACCTTCATCGTCGACTACCCCGCCGAGGTCAGCCCGCTGGCGCGGCGCAGCGACAGCAACCCGGAGATCGCCGAACGCTTCGAGCTGTTCATCGCCGGCCGCGAAATCGCCAACGGCTTCTCCGAGCTGAACGACCCCGAGGACCAGGCAGCGCGCTTCCTCGAACAGGCCAAGGCCAAGGACGCCGGCGACGAGGAAGCGATGTACTACGACGCAGACTACGTCCGCGCGCTCGAATACGGACTGCCGCCGACCGCCGGTTGCGGTATCGGCATCGACCGCCTGATCATGCTCCTCACCGACTCGGCGAACATTCGCGACGTGATCCTCTTCCCGCAAATGCGCCCCGAGTAGGTCGCCGAGCCAAACGGCCATGAACCCGCACGCAATCGTCATTGGCGCCGGTCTGGCCGGGAGCAGCGCCGCCGAAAGGCTGGCGGCGCGCGGCTGGAAAATCGACCTCATCGAGCGTGCCCACGAACCGGGCCAGGGGGCATCGGGCAACGTCGCCGGCGTCTTGCGACCGCTCCCCTCGCTCGACGACAACCGCCTGGCGCGCCTGACCAGGGCGGGCTTCGAGCACGCCTGCCGCCATTTCGCGGCGCTGACCGCGGCCGGCCAGCCGCTGCGCTGGGGACAGACCGGCGTCCTCCATCTGGCCCGCGACGAAACACACGCCGCGACCCAGCGGCGGGTCGTCGAGATCCGGAAGGCGGCAGCCGACGAGCTCTACTTCGTCGATCGTCAACAGGCGCGAAAGCTCGCCGCCTGGCCAGTGGCCAGCGGCGGCTGGTGGTTCCCCGGCGGTGGCTGGGTCGACCCGGCGTCGCTGTGTCGCGCCAACGTCGCCCGCTACGCCAACGCGATCAGCGCCCACTACGACACCGAGGTCGCGCACATCGACCGCCCGGCCGGTCTCTGGCGCGCCCGCAACGCCGCCGGCGAAGTGATCGCCGCAGCGCCGGTGCTGATCCTCGCCAACGCGACAACCGCCCGATATTTTTCCGTCACCGCCCATCTGCCGCTGCGCGCAGCGCGGGGGCAGGTTTCGCACCTTCGCGCGAGGCCAGGATCGGCGCCCGACGTCGTCGTCTGCCGGCTCGGCTACGTGACACCGGCAATCGACGGCCTGCGTTGCGCCGGCGCCACGTTCAGCGTCGACGATGGAGAAGCCGCGTTGCGCGAAGCCGACCACGCCGAAAACCTGGCCAAACTCGACTTCATCCTGCCCGGCTACGGCAAGGGAATCGAGGCCCGCGACCTCGCCGGCCGCGTCGGCTTCCGGCCGCTATCGCCCGACCGCCTGCCGATGATCGGCGCCGTCGGCGATGCCGCGGCGATCGACCCCGGCGCTCCCTCCCGGCCACTCGCCGAAATGCCGCGCCTGCCGGGTCTCTACCTGATCAACGGCTTCGGCGCCCGCGGCATCGTCTGGTCGGCGCTCGCCGGCGAACTGCTCGCCTGCCTGATCACCGCCGCGCCGCTGCCGCTGCCCGACGACCTGGTCAACGCCGTCGACCCCGGTCGCTTTCTGCTGCGCGGCAGGAGCCGGCGGCAACGCACCGACAGCCAGCCGTCACGGCCAGGAGCACGGTGACGCGGCAGTCCAGCGTCTTGGCCCGGCCGACAACGCGCAAAAAGAAGTCTGCCACCGCCGTTTCCGCGGCAGCGGCAGACAAGGAGCCGGCGACAAGGCGAGAACGCAGTGTCTGGCGCGGCCCACACCCTCCTCCTGTGGTGTTGACAATGGCCACAGCAAACGTCGCCTGCCTGCCAGCCAACCAGCAGCCATCCCGATCGCTTGTTGTTTGCCAGTGCACGAAATGGGTGGCCAGGATTCTCCAAGCAAATCTCGTGCCGCAATGACAAGCGCCTGCTTTATTGCCCATTCCGCCGTCGCCGGGAACACGACTGTAAGCTTTGTCGACAGCTTTCGTCCCCGCTGGCCAGCGCTACCGGCAAAGCCTGCCGAGCAAAGCGTCCGGCCGGCAACAGCGGCCAGCGGTGGTGCTAAGATGCTGCCCAGTCGACACACCGCACAAACCCATCCAGAGAGGAAGCGCATGAAACTCGAAACCCTCGCCGTCCACGCCGGCTACAGCCCCGAAGCAACGACCAAGGCGGTCGCCGTGCCGATCTACCAGACAACCTCGTACTCGTTCGACAGCACGCAGCACGGCGCCGACCTGTTCGACCTCAAGGTGGCTGGCAACATCTACACGCGGATCATGAACCCGACGCAGGACGTGCTCGAAAAGCGTGTTGCGGCACTCGAGGGAGGCGTCGGCGCGCTGGCGGTGGCCTCGGGGCAGGCGGCGATCACTTACGCCATCCAGACGATTGCCGAAGCGGGCGACAACATCGTCTCTGCGGCGACACTCTATGGCGGCACTTATAACCTCTTCGCCCATACCCTGCCACAGTACGGGCTCGACGTACGCTTCGCCGACTACGCCGATCCGGCCAGCTTCGAAAAGCTGATCGACGACAAGACCAAGGCCCTTTACTGCGAATCGGTCGGCAACCCGCTGGGCAATGTCACCGATTTCGAGCAGCTGGCCGAGATTGCACACCGCCATGGCATCCCCTTGATCGTCGACAACACCGTCCCCTCGCCCTACCTCTGCCGGCCGTTCGAGCACGGTGCCGACATCGTCGTGCACTCGCTGACCAAGTACATCGGCGGTCACGGCAACTCGATCGGCGGCATCATCGTCGACAGCGGTCGCTTTCCCTGGGCCGAGCACAAGGCGAGGTTTCGGCGGCTCAACGAACCCGACGTTTCCTACCACGGCGTGGTGTATACGGAGGCGCTCGGCCCGGCGGCCTTCATCGGTCGCGCCCGTGTCGTGCCGCTGCGCAACATGGGTGCGGCGATTTCGCCGTTCAACGTCTTCCTGATCCTGCAGGGACTGGAAACCCTGCCGCTGCGCATGGACCGCATTTGCGCCAATGCCGAAAAGGTCGCCGCCTACCTGCAGGGGCACGCCAAGGTGGCGTGGGTCAACTACGCCGGCCTGCCCGACCACCGCGACCACGCGCTGGTCGAGAAATACATGCAGGGCAAGGCGTCCGGGATCCTCACCTTTGGCGTCAAGGGCAGCGATTGCAGCGCTGCCGAAGCCGGGGCACGCTTCCAGGACGCGCTGCAGCTGTTTACCCGCCTGGTCAATATCGGCGATAGCAAGTCGCTGGCCTGCCACCCGGCGTCGACCACCCATCGTCAGCTGGCGCCGGCAGAACTGGCCAAGGCCGGCGTTTCCGAGGAAATGGTTCGCCTGTCGATCGGCATTGAGCATATCGACGACCTGCTCGCCGATCTGGAGCAGGCACTGGCTGCCGTCTGACGGCGCCACAGCAGCCCGCACGGCATTGCGAGGAGGCGTATAGCCGAAGTGGCAGCAATCCAGAGGTCTTGTTTTTTGCCTGGCTGATGTGGCGGACAAGCAGCCAGAGAATGGAACTGGATTGCCGCGTCGGCTACGCCTCCTCGCAATGACGGGGCTGGGGAATGCCTGCCCGGATTTGGCGACGCGGGCAGCACAATGGAACCGGTGAAATCCCGCCACCACACGGGTTCCTCCTCCCATCCCAGTGCCGGGCAATCATGACAGATGCGGCAGCCCGAGATACTCGCGCGAGCGCATCTCGGTCAGCCGGCTGGCCGTGCGGAAGAACTCGCTGGCCTGCGTACCCTCGGTATAGAGCTGATCCGGCTCGCAGTCGGCGGTAGCGATCAGCTTGACCTTGTGATCGTAGAAAATATCGACCAACCAGGTGAAGCGCCGCGCCTCGGAGGCCATGGTCGACGACATCCGCGGGATCGCCGAGAGCAGGACCGTGTGGTAGCCAAGCGCCAGTTCAAGGTAGTCGTTCTGCGAACGAGGACCACCGCAGAGCGCCTTGAAGTCGAACCAGATGACGCCGTTGCCCCGCCGCAGGGTCGGGATCTGGCGACCAAGAATCTCGACGCTCCCGCCGGCGGCCCCCACTCCGGCCGCAATGCTGGTGAAGTAGCCGGCCATCTTCGATTCGGCAGCGGCATCCGCCGGGTAATGGAAGATCTCGACCTGCTCGAGCGTGCGCAAGCGGTAGTCGACGCCGGAATCGATCTCCAGAACGTCCATGCGCGACTTGATCAAGGCGATCGTGGGCAGGAAGTTTTCGCGCTGCAGGCCATTCGGATAGAGCCTGTCGGGCGGATAGTTGGAGGTCATCACGAAGACCACGCCGCGTTCGAAAAGCGCGTCGAGCAAACGGCCGAGGATCATCGCATCGGCGATGTCGGAGACGTGAAACTCGTCAAAGCAGAGCAGCCGCAGCTCGCTGGCAATGCGTTCGGCCAACCTGGCCAGCGGATCCTTTTCGCCCTTCAACTGCTTCAGCTGGCGATGGACGTCGTGCATGAAAGCGTGGAAGTGCACCCGCCGCTTGCGACGATAGGGGACCGCGTCGTAGAAGCAGTCCATCAGGAAGCTCTTGCCGCGACCGACCCCGCCCCAGAAATAGACGCCGCGCGGCACGGGCGGCGGCGCAAGGAAGCGGCGCAGCTTGCTGCTCCGCCCGACCTTGAACGACAGCAGCTCGTAGTACAGGCGCTGCAGACGCTCGGCTGCCGTGCGCTGCGCGGCGTCGGCGGTGAACTTGCGCGACGACAGCACGCGCTCGTAAGCGTCGAGCATGCCACGCTCGGGAACCTTGAGAATTCTGTGGGGCATCAGCGTCTTTCCGGCACTCGGAGGCCATTTGGCCACTCCTTGCACCTGGCTCGTTGGACGGCGGGGCAGTCGGCAGCTCGCGCTGCGGCGATGCCGATATTCTAAAGCATCGACGGCGACACGTCAGAGTCGGCGGCCTCCCGGAGGACTCCGGGAAGGGGCAACAGGCTGACGCCCGACGCGCGTAGCGAAGCATGAATGGCGCTCGCCGCGGCCACCGCCTCGGCACCGTCGCCGTGCACGCAGATGCTGTGAAAATCGGTGCGGATCAGCTGCCCGCCAAGCGTGACGATGCCGCCGCCGTCGACCATCCGGCGCACATGCGCGACGCATTCGTCGGCACTGTGCAACACCGAGCCGACCTGGCTGCGCGGCATCAGGTTGCCGTCGTCGCCGTAGGCGCGATCGGCGAAGATCTCGGCGGCGACGCGCAAGCCGGCCGCTTCACCGGCCAGGGCCAGCTTCGACAGCGCCGGGGCGAGCAGGATCAACGCCGGGTCGAGGCTATGAATGGCGGCGACCACGCTGCTCGCCAGCGCCGCATCCTGGCAGGCCATGTTGTTCAGTGCGCCGTGCGGCTTGACGTGTGTCAGCCGCCCGCCTTCGGCCCGGGCGAGACCGCTCAAGGCGCCAATCTGGTAGATCAGCATCGCCTCCAGCTCGGCGGTCGGCAGCTGCATCGGCCGCCGCCCAAAACCCTGCAGGTCGGGAAACGACGGATGCGCGCCGAGGCTGACCCCGGCTGCAAGCGCCTGCCTGACCGTGCGCCGCATGACCAGGGGGTCGCCCGCGTGGAAGCCGCAGGCAATGTTGGCCGCGCCGACGATGGTCAGCAATTCGGCATCGCTGCCCATTTCCCAGATGCCGAAACTTTCACCCAGATCGGCGTTGAGATTGATCCTGCGGCTCATTGTTCTTCCTTCCCTGGAGGGTCCGCCAGCGCAAAAGCGTCGTCCATCGCCTGTGCGTCGACCACCCCGCTGACCAGATTGGCGGCGTAGATTGCCTGCAGGTCGATCCCGCTCCGCTCGACCAGCGGCGCGATGGCGGCAAGCAGCGCCTGCACTGCGGCCTCGCGCTGGCGCGCGGCCTGTTCAGCGACAGCCACCGAAACCGATCTGAAATGGAGCACCTGGCCGGGCGCCATGACACCCAGGCGCGGCAGGTCCGCCGAGATCACGGTGGCGATCTTCGCATAACCTCCGGCGGTCTGGCCGTCGGCGAGAAGGACGATTGGCTGGCCCTGCGCGGGCACCTGAATCGACCCCGGTACGGTCGCGTCGGAAGTGATCTCGACGCCTTTCTCGCGACGATGTCTGAGCAGGGGCCCGTCGAGCCGCATTCCCATGCGATCGGCCGCCGGGGAAACCTGGTAGGCGGCGCTCAGCAGGCAGGCGATCGACGCCGGCTCGAAGTAGTCGTCCTGCGGCCCGAGAACGACACGAATCGGCGCCGGATCAGCCAGTGGCGGCGCCGGCAAGCCCTTCTCGTCGCCGCTGCACCCGCCAGCCAGGAAGCGCACGTCGGCGAGCAGCAGACCGCCATCGACGCCGCCCAGGCCAGCGCGGGCATAGGTAGAGGCACTGCCGAGCTGCGGCGGCACGCGCATCCCGGCCAGCGCCAGGTAAGCCACCCTGCCTGCCGTCAGCTGTGCGCAGCGCAGCGTCTCGCCAGGGGCCAGGGTCACGCTGCGCCACGAGTCGAGGCGACGGCGCCCGCCCGCGGCGACGACTTCAGCACGGAAATAGCCGGCAAGCGCAATACGCACGGGGTGCTCCAGCGCGCGCAACGACAACCCACCGCCGAGGAATTCGATTGCCGGCGCGTCCTGCTCATTGCCCGCCAAGGCATTGGCCAGGCGTAGCCAACCGGGCTCGAGTGCGCCGGCGGTCGGCACGCCGACGCGGCGCAGCCCGTGGCGACCCAGATCCTGGATGCTGGCCATGGCGCCGGGGCTGACGACTTCCAGAACGGCCCTCATCGCGCAGCCCCGGCGTCGACCAGAAACGCGTCCGGCGGGGTTGGTGACGCTCGGCTTGCCGCCAGTTCGTCGAGCAACGAGCGATATTCGGCTGCGTCGACGGCACGGAAACTCACCCGGTCACCCGGCTGCAACAGTGCCGCCTGCGCCCAGGCCGGCGAGAACAGGGGCACCGGACAGGCGCCGATCAGGTGCCAGCCGCCCGGGCTCTCCCAGGGATAGATCGCGGTCAGCGTCCCGGCGGTGGCGACGCTGCCCGCCGGGACGCGCAGCCGTGGCTCGCTGCGCCGCGGCTGCGCAAGCACCTTGGGCAAATCACCCATGAACGCGAAGCCCGGCAGAAAGCCGAGCATGTAGACGTCGTAGGTGGTGGTGGAATGCAGCCTCAGCACCTCCTCCGACGGCAAGGCGCAGGCGGCCGCCAGAGCCTCCAGATCGGGACCACAGGCGGCGTTCTGGTCGCCGTAGCAGACCGGCAGTCGCCAGTGCCGGCCGACGCGGGGAATGGCGTCTTGGGACGACTCGCTGGCGGCACGCACAACGGCTTCGATGGCGCTGCGCGTGGTACGCAGCGGATCGTAGATCACGGTCAGCGAACGGAAGGTCGGCACCGTTTCGACGATTCCCGGCGCACGGCCGCTGGCCACCTGGCGCGCGATGGCCTGATCAAGCGCGGCGACCGCCGCCAGCAGGCGCTGATCGACGCCGTCGCCGAACTCGATGGTCACCGCCGTATCGCCGACGTCGAGCATGCGCCAGCTCAACGTCGCCCCCGGCCCCGGCATGCCGCAGCGGCATCGTCGCTGCGGCATGCCGGCGGCAGGTACGGAATGCTGCCGTGCGGACAGCGAACGAGGGCGCGCTTGCCTTCAGCGGCGCCTGCAGAATGCTCTGCTTTCATCGTCGTTGGAGCCTTGCGATGGTTGCCCTGCCCGGAATGGTACAAGAATCCGGCGCCGAACAGGCAGTACCAACAAGGCAATACCCTATCCGCGAACCGCCTCTGCCCAGCAGTTGGGCGTCTCGTAGAGGCGCACGCGTTCGAGGCGCAGGTGATTGCCGTAGCTGTCGCGATAGACGGCGTCGAGAATCGCGAATGCTCGCTGGGCAAGGTTCTCGGCAGTCGGCACGCAATCGAACAGTACCGTCTTGTGTTCGGGCAGCGAATGCAGGAAGTCGACCACCGGCTGGTCGCCTGCCCAGGCAAGAAAGGCGTGATCCCAGACGTCGACCAGATGGCGCATGGCCAGGGCCTTGACTTCGGAGAAATCCATCACCATGCCGTTGGCCGGATTCCCGCTCTGCTCGATGATTTCGCCGCCAAGGGTGATCTCGAGCGCGTAGCGATGACCGTGCAGGTGGCGACACTGACTCTTGTGGTCGGGAATTCGGTGGCCTGCGTCAAACTCCAGGCGACGGGTGATAAGCATCTGAAGAGCGCGTAAAAAAGAGCCGCGATTATAGCACCGGCGACTTCGCGCCCGACGCCGACGGAACGCCGCCATGGCTGGCGAAGCCCAGCGCCGGCGTCGGCGGCGCCGGACCCGCTGCTCAGTCGCTGACGGTGATCGGCAGCGGCGCCATTTCCTTGTACAGCAGCGGCAGCGGCGGCTTGCGTGAAATGGTGATGATCCGCGTCCCCGGCGGGTAGATCAGATGATAGGTGAGGAACATGTACGCATCGTCTGCAGCAAGCAGCAACTGGCGCAGGGCGGTGTAACCGGGATGTCCGAGAATATTCATCTCGGCGTAGGTGCGCTGGTTGAGGCGTACGAAGCGTTCACCAAGCTCGAGCGCGGGCTGTTGCGCACCTAGCAGCTCGTGGGTCAGAAAGCGCCGAATGTCGGGCAGGACGACAACGCCGACGCTGTCGGCGCCAAGCAGCCATTCGACGGCCCGGCCTTCGCCGCCGGGATCAGGCGCGTGGTCGCCAAAAGCCTGGCACCAGCGGGGGATGAAGGCCGAATAGCGGCGAATTTTCTTTTCCATGGCTGGCGGACTCTAGCCTTCCTTTGCTGCCCGTTCGATGAGGCTGCCGACGACATCGGTATCCGAGACGAAGCCCTGCAGATCGTTGTTGTCGATCACCAGCACGCTTTTCACCGCGTACTGGATCATCAAGCGCGCCAGGTAGCGAACTTCCAGGTGCTGCGAAACCTGCAGCGCTGGCTTTTGCGCGATGTCATAGACGTTGAGCAGATCGATGTCGCCGTCGTCGGCAATCACCGCCCTGGCGACGTCGCGATAGGCGATCAGGCCATAGGCGTCACCGGAATGACGCTTCTCGACAACCAGCGACTTGACCCCGCTTTCCTTCATCACCATCAGCGCCTCGCGGACGGTAGCCAGCGGGTTGATCGTGACGACGCTTCTCTTCATTATTCCGGCAACCAGCATTGCGAGAACTCCTTTACTCAATGGTCCTGGTCAGTAATCGAAAGGCGCCCAGGCGGCGCCGCGCAACCGCTTAAAGGCCGTCCTCGACTCCGCGACGGAAGAGCTTCATCTGCTCCAGCCCGATTCCGACGACGCTGCCCAGCGCAATCGAGAAAGCCAGGCCGCCACCCGGCAGATCAAGTTTCATCTGCGACTTGACCGCCCGCAGGATACGCATCGCCAGTTGCTGTTCCGTGACGCACAGCAGCAGCGACTCCTTGCGCTCCAGGCCGAGGCCGAGAAAGGTCTTGCGTTCGTTGTGCCGCAAGCCCTTGCCCTTGATGATCGTGATGCCGGTCGCTCCGGCCTGCTTGAGCAGTTCGACCGCGCTGTTTTCGTCCTCGTCGGGAACGATCAGCACGACAGCAGAGAATTTCATGAGGTTTGCTCCCTGACACGTTTCCTTGACTTGTGCAGCAAGGTGGCAATGATGCCGTAGGACATGACAATAATCATGGGCGTTAGCGAGGCAAAGGCGATCAGACCGAAGCCGTCGATCATCGGATCGCGCCCCGGCGTGCGCTCGGCGAGCCCGACGCCAAGGGCGGTGACCAGGGGCACGGTCACCGTCGACGTCGTCACGCCACCACAGTCGAAGGCGATCGGAATGATGAAGCGCGGCGCAATCTTGGTCATCGCAATCACCAGCAGGTAACCAGGGATCAGCCAGTAGGCAATCGGCGTCCCATCGACGATGCGCGCGCAGCCGATGACCAGGCCGACCCCGACGCCGATGGACACCAGAGAGCGCAGCCAGAAGCCCTTCAGCTGGCCGAGGCTGACTTCGTCGGCCTTGATCGACAGCGCAATCAACGCCGGCTCGGCCATGGTCGTCGCAAAGCCGATCAGGAAACCGTAGAGATAGAGCACCCACATCGCCGCGCCGTCCTGCATCAGGCCGCTGGTCATTTCGTCGCCGAGCGGGAAGAGGCCAATCTGCAGGCCCTCGTCGAACAGATACAGGCCTACGGCAACGAAGAGCATGCCGACTGCCAGCCCCTTGGGATCGGCGAGCGGCCGGCGCAGGACGACGAAGCTCGAGAAGAGAACGACGGCGATGATCGGCAGCAGGTTCTTGACCATGTTCAGGAAACTGACGAGCATTGCCATGGCACCCAGATGGTGCTCGTCGTCGCTCGGCATCATGATCACCGCCGTGCCATGTTCGGCGGGAACAAAGAACATGATGCCGTAGAGCTGGATGATGATCATTGGCGCGAGCGCGCCGAAGGCGATCAGGCCGAAACCGTCGAGCATCGGATTGCGGCCCCGGATGGTCGCCGCCAGGCCGACGCCCATCGCCGTCAGCAGCGGCGCCGTGACCGTCGAAGCGACGACGCCGCCCGAATCGAAGGCCAGGCCGACGAGTTCCGGAGGGGATAGCGCCGTCAGACCAACGACGATCAGGTATCCGGGTATCAGGTACAGCGCGATCGGATGCCCGAGGACGATGCGCCAGACGCCGATCATGACCGCCAGGCCGACGGCCAGCGCCGCCACCATGCGCAGGGTCATTGCCCCCATGCTGCCGCCGGAAACGGCCTCGGCCTTGTAGGCCACGGCCATCAGCGCCGGCTCGGCGGCCACCGACGCGAAGCTGATGCAAAAGGCAAAGGCCATCAGCCACAGAAATGAGCCGCGGCGGGCAAAATCGAAGGCCATCGTCTCGCCGGCCGGGAAGATCGCCGCGTCCAGCCCCTTGACGAACAGCGCCAGGCCGATGAGGACAGCGGCAAATCCGCCCACCAGCGCGCCCAGGCTCTCCGGCATGCGCTGGATGAAGAAGGCCTGGAAAATGGCGACGACGATCAGCGTAGGTGCAAGATCCCTCCCGGCGTCCTGGAGGAGTTCCCGGATCAGGCGTGTCAGCGACCCCATGCGCGGGCTAGATCCCGGCGCCGGCCGGCAGCGGGCGGCACGACAGGTTTGCGGGGCGTTGGCGCAGTCGGGTCATCGGCTCACGGGGAAAAGGAGGTGGCGGGCCAGCGTCGGCATCGGGCCAAATCATGCCGCAGATCGCTACGCACAGCAAGCTGGCGGCATGAAAAGACGAACGCTGCCGACCAAATCACGTTCCTTGGGGCAAATCGCCCGCGCCGAAAAAAAATCGACCCATCTGGCATACAGGCGACAGGCCGTACGGCGAGCACGCTGGTCAACCCGCAAACTTCATGGCATGCGGAAGTATCCGTGCGCCTCGGTTTGGCTGGCGAACACATGCGCCGGCACCTGCCGCTTTTCAAGCTCCTCGGCCAGCTTGATGCGCAGGAAGGTGCTCGACGTGTAGCGGGTGACGTCGTGGTAATGACGATCCATCAGGCCCTTGACCATGTTGACGTAGTCGTCGACCAGCTCCGGAACGATCGAGAAGCGGTCGTAGTTGACGATCGCGTTGACCTTGTGGCCGAGCGGCGCCAAACGCTCTTCGACCGCTTGCCGAATGTGCTCGACGTCCGCCGCGCTGCGCACGCTCAGACCGGCAAAGTCGATGAAGAACAGATTCTTCTCCTTGTCGTAAGAAAGGCGCTCGCTCATCGGCATGGCCAGCAGGTCCGGACGGATACCCATGGGCTGGTCAGCGAAGATGCGGGCGTCCATCAGCACGGGCGCGGAGTGCATCACCGGCACGAAGTCCATGCGTTCGAGGATGTCCTTGTGCAGATCTACACCGGGAGCGATTTCGACCAGTTCGAGCCCTTCGGCACAGAGGCGGAAAACGCAGCGCTCGGTGACGTAGAGCACCGTCTTGCCCCATTTCACCGCCTGCCCGCCACTGAACGTACGGTGCTCGACGGCGGCGACGAACTTCGTCGCCTTGCCGTCTTCGAGAATGCGCAGCTTGCCGTCCTCGACCGCGACCTGAAGGTTCCCGGCAGTGAAGGTACCGACGAAAACGACCTTCTTGGCATTCTGCGAGATGTTGATGAAACCGCCCGCGCCGGCCAGCCGCGGGCCGAATTTGGAAACGTTCAGGTTGCCCTCGCGGTCGGCCTGCGCCAGACCGAGGAACGCAAGGTCGATGCCGCCGCCATCGTAGAAGTCGAACTGGCTGGGCTGGTCGATGATCGCCTGGGCATTGGTCGCCGCGCCGAAACTGAGCCCGCCGGCCGGAATGCCGCCGATGACGCCCGGCTCGGCGGTCAGCGTCAGCAGGTCGATGATCTGCTCCTCGGCGGCCACATTGGCCACCCCTTCGGGCATGCCGATACCCAGATTCACCACCGCGTTGGTGCGCAGCTCGAGGGCCGCCCGCCGGGCGATGATCTTGCGCTCGCTCATCGGCATCGCTTCGATGGCCGACATCGGCACCTTGATCTCGCCGGCGAAGGCCGGGCTGTACTGTTCGACGAAGGTCTGCATGTGGTATTCGGGCTTTTCGGCGACCACCACGCAGTCAACCAGGATGCCGGGAATCTTGACCTGGCGCGGGTTCAGCGTTCCGCGCTCGGCGATGCGCTCGACCTGCACGATGACGATCCCTCCCGAGTTCCTGGCGGCCATGGCAATCGCCTGTGCTTCGAGGGTCAGCGCCTCGCGTTCCATGCTTACGTTGCCGTCGGCGTCGGCGGTCGTGCCGCGAATGATGCCGACGTGGATCGGGAAGCACTGGTAGAAAAGGTACTCCTCACCGTCGATTTCCATCAGCCGCACGAGTTCGACGGTCGTCTTTTCGTTCAGCTTTCCGCCACCAAAGCGCGGATCGACGAAAGTTCCGAGTCCAACGCGGGTGATCGTTCCCGGCTTGCCCGCGGCGATGTCACGGAACATGTGCGTGATCACTCCCTGCGGCAGGTTGTAGGCCTCGATCCGATTGGCCACCGCCAGTTGCTGCATCTTGGGAACCAGCCCCCAGTGGCCGCCGACGACGCGCCTGAGCAAACCATCGTGCCCGAGGTGATTGAGACCGCGCTCCTTGCCGTCGCCCTGTCCGGCGGCATAGACCAGCGTCAGGTCGCGCGGACTGCCGAGGCCGGAAGGATCAGCCTCGGCCGCATCGAGAAAGCGCTGTTCGAGAGCCACCGCGATATTCTCGGCAAAACCGATGCCAACGAAGCCGCTGGTGGCGATGGTGTCGCCGTCGTTGATCAGGCGCACTGCGGCACTGGCCGAGACCACCTTGCCGGTATCTGAAACCCGCAGCGAAGCGGCCATGGGGTGACGGTCAAGCGGCATGCTTGTCTCCTTTACGGGATGAGGATGACCGGCGATCAAATGAATGCCGGCGGGCAGACGGCGATGATAAGGCACGCGGCGGCCGGCAACGGTCACCGCGTCCCACTTTTTCAGTGCTTCTTTGACCGCCGGCCGTCACCCTGGCCGCGGCCCTGCCCATGCTACACGCGCCAGCGACGACACGCCCCGGCCAAACCAAGCAGGCCGATGGCAACCAGAGCCATCGCCCCTGGCTCGGGTACGTTCAAGGCGCTCGGGGGCACAGGAGGCGTTCCCCCCCGGGGTACGTCCAGGGCGATCTGGAATATCCGCAGGTCGCCATCGAAGGACATGTAGATCGAGCCATCCCGGTAGGCAAGGCCGTCCGGATCCGGCATGCGCCGGGGACTCTCCGAAGGAACCACCTGGACAGAATAGACTTCATTGGTCAGGCCAAAATAGTCGCTGCTGTCGCCCAGGAAGAGATCGGCCAGGTCGATCGACTCGGTAATCCGCTCGAGGGCGAGATCGAAGATGTGTAGCTGGTGCGTGCTGTAGTCGCCGACCAGCAAGCGATGGTCGTCGAGCGCCTCAAGCCCGAGAGCATAGGCGCCAAGGGAGAACTGCCTGCCGAGCAGAGCCCTGAGCGGATCAAACTCGACAATCCGGCCGCTGCCCCCGCAGCTGACGTAAACCTGTCCATTGACTGACGCAGCACCTTCCACACCATCACAGAGCGCCGGCGGCAGCGAGAAACTCCAGTCTGCCAGTTGTGGCGTACTGAGCGTTGGCGTGAACGCCCAGACTACGTCGTTCAGGGCAATGCCATGCGTCCTCGCGTAGCGGAAATTCTCGCCGACGATCAGTTGCGCACCGGCAGCGCCGAGGGCAACGGGATTGGCGACCGGAAGACCGAAGACCGACACGTGATTGTCGGCAATCACTTCGGCCACCGAATTGCTGGCCAGGTCGAGCCGCCACAACTCCCTTCTGGCGTCCGTTGGATTGGGCGCGATCGACGCCCAGAGACTTCCGTCGCTGGTGAAGGCCAGGCCCTCGAACTCATGCACCAGCGACGGAAACTCCCTTTGCGGAAGAGGCAAGCCACTGACCAGATAGCGGTAGTCATGGATCGCGGTCAGCACGGCCGCCTGCGCGGCGCTTGCGACAGTCAGCAGCCCGAGCCCCAACAGCAAGCCGCTGCGACCGATCCGAAACGTCTCTCTTATTGCTGCCGTCCCCTCTGCGAATCGCCACATCTCCGCTCTCCTCGTCGCCAACAACGTCAATGGAAAAAGCAAGCCTGCGAACCCGTGATGGCCGCCGAGAAGCCGACGCTCGCCATCACTAAGCCAGCGCGGGACAGGGCGTTGCCGTTGCCAAGCCACGGCTGCGGCGCGCCAAGCCATTGTAATGACACAGAAACAGTATAGACCAGCGACCATGAAGACGCCGGAACTCCGCAGCGAGCGTCCCCGACCCGCTTGCTGCCGCCTCGTCGCTCAGAAGGGCATCTCGGGAAGCAGCGGCCCCAGTTCCTCTTCACGCCCGACGTCGCGCACCAGCCTGGCAGCGAGCCTGGCGTCAAAATCGACCAGGCGTCCGATGACCTCCTCGACCTGTTGCGGACGCGCGGCGCGATGACAGGCCATTCCCCACAGATAGTAAGCCTCGCCGTGCATAGGTTGCAGTGCGACCGAACGTGCAAATGCCTCCGCTGCAGCAGCGTGTTCGCCAAGACGAGCGTGCGCCAGACCCATCCCGTACCAGGCCCGGTCGAGCACCGGTTTGCGGCGAACCGCCTCGGCAAAGGCGGCGATCGCCGCGCGCGGATCGCCGGCCTGCTCGCAGACGAAACCATGGTTGTAATGCATCTCCGCATCTTCGGGCGCCAGACGCAGGCATTCGACAAACCATTCCGCGGCGAGCGCGTAACGCGTCCTCTCGGCCGCGATGCACGCCAGATGCTGCGCCGACGACAGGTCGTCTGGCCGCAGGCGATGGGCGATCAGATACTCGGCAAACGCCTTTTCGTCGCGCCCGAAGAAGCGCCACAGCCGGGCGCGGGCATAATGGCGCCAATACTCGAAATTCATCTGCACACGCCCCCGCAGCAAGTCCGAGAAGATAACGCCAAGATACCATGAGCCACCCCGATCTGTTTGTCGTATCCATACTGCGTGCGCTGGTCGAAGTCGCCCTGCTCTCACTCCTCGGACAAGGCGCCGTCGGCCTGCTCTCCGGCGCCCGACGCGCCGGCAATCCGGTCTATCGGCTTTTCCAGGTGGTCACGCGGCCGGTCGTCCGCCTGGTTCGCTGGCTGACGCCGAAGGTTGTTGTCGACCGCCACGTCCCCTTCGTCGCCTTTTTCCTGACGTTCTGGCTGTGGATCGTGCTCGCCTACGTCAAGCGGGTCCTGTGCGAAGGGCACGGACTGGCCGGCTGCTGAGGCCGGCGAGGCTCGCCAGAGCCGCCTGCGTGGTCGTAAAGAAACGCAACAGAAGATTGCCGGGGGCGCGCCACGAGCGAGCGCGCCAACCCCCTACTCCCAGACCGGCTGACTGAACCGCAGCCGCATGTCATCAGGAATCGGCTCGACCTTCAGGCGGTTGTATTGATCGGCAATGCGCTGGTAGGTGCCATCGGCCTTCACCTCCTCGAGGGCCTTCCGCCATTTCTGCACTTCGGCATCGGGCAGGTCTTTCGATCCGGCGAGATAGATCTCGCTCTGGCGCACGATCTCGCCAAAGTTGAGCGCCTCGAGGTTGGCGCCGACTTCGCGCATGCCGTAGATGACCATCAGCCGCGGCGCGAGCCAGGCATCGATCCGCCGTTGCTGCATCAGGCGTGCGTTCATCCACTCTTCGCGATGGGGCCGGATGCGCTTGAACCCTCGCTCCTCGAGCAGTGCCTCGGCGCCAGAGTTGCTGAGCACCCCGATCGGGCGATCCTTGACCTTGTCCAGGCCCGAGACATCGATGCCGGCGCCGCCGACGACGACCAGATCGTCGGTGTAGATCTTCGCCAGCCAGCTGTACTTGGCTTCCCGCTCGGGACTGCGGGTCAGGGCGAGTATGCCGATGTTCGGCTGCGTTTGAGCGATCCGCTGCGCCGCGTCCCAGGGCATGAACTCGATGACGCCGCTGTGGCCGGCGCGCTTGGCCATTTCGCTCACCAGCTCATAAACGAAGCCTTGCTTGACGCCAGGCGTCTCGGTAACGCTGACTGGCGGGATCTGGAAAGTGTAGGGCGGAAGCTCCGCAGCCAGCAAACGCAGCTCGTCCGCCCTCACCTGCGCCTGCGCGCCGGAGTGCGGCGCCAGGGCAAGCGAGGCGGCAAGGAAAGCGAAAAGAATGCGCACCGGCGTTCTCCTCAGAAAGTGCCGAACATGCCGTTGAGAACGATGACCAGCAGCATCGCCAGCAGCGGGAAAGCCACCGCGACCATGAAGATGTCGAAGTACGACTGCTTGTGATTCAACCGGCAAATAGCCAGCAGGGTGATCACGGCCCCGTTGTGTGGCAGCGCGTCGAGGCCTCCCGAAGCGAGCGCGGCAACGCGGTGCAGGATTTGCGGGGTGATGCCTGCCGCCTGCGCCAGCTCGAGGTAGGTCTGGCCGACAGCCTGCAACGCAATGCTCATGCCACCGGAAGCCGATCCGGTAATGCCGGCAAGGACGTTGACCACGATCGCCAGCCCAATAACCGGATTGTCGGTGAGCGCCATCAGCCAGTCCCTGATGATTATGAACGATGCCAGGCTGGCGATCACCCCGCCGTAGGCGACCTCGGAACCGACGTTGAGAATCGGCAGCATCGAACCGAGCGCGCCATCGGTCAGCGATTGGCGAACGTTGCGGAAACGCTTCCAGGTCAGAGCAATCAGCACCACGCAGGCGATCAGCATCGCCAGGATGATCGCCCAGGTGCCGCCGACAGCGGAGACCGTCGTCTTGCCGTATTTGGGCAGCGCCAGGTAGTCGGTGTCCATCGCCGGGATGATGTACTTGCTGAAAATGAAGTTGAGCACCAGGACCAGAAGAACCGGGATGATCGCCACCGTGAATGACGGCATGTCACCGGCGGGCATCGACGCTGGGTCGCCCGCGACGGCGGCCGGCTCGTCATCACCGTAGCCTTCGCCGGCATTGCGCGCGCGCCGCGCACGCATCATCAGCCAGGCACTGCCGCAACCGAACATCACCAGCCCGGCGATGATGCCCAGACCCGGCGCGGCGAAGGCGTCGGTATGGAAATACGGCATCGGGATAGCGTTCTGGATCGCCGGAGAACCGGGCAATGCCGACATCGTGAAGGTGAACGAGCCGAGCGCTATGGCCGCCGGGATCAGTCGTTTCGGCAGGTTGCCTTCACGGAACATCTGGATGGCGACCGGAAAAACCGCGAAGGCGACGACGAAAAGCGAGACGCCGCCATAGGTGAGGACGCCGCAGGCGAGAATGATGGCGATGATCGCGCGTTCCTTGCCGGTCCACTCGACGATCTTGTGGGCGATGGTCCGTGCGCAACCGGAGTCGTCCATCAGCTTGCCGAAGACCGCACCGAGCAGGAACAGCGGGAAGAACTTGATCAGGTAATTACCCAGTGCGGGCATGAAGACCTGCGTGTAGGTGGCGATGATCGGCGCATCGAGCCCGCCGAAGAGCAGTCCGACCATGGCGCAGATGGGCGCAATGATGATCACGTTCCAGCCGCGATACGCGAGAGCGATCAGCAGCACCAGCGATAGTACAATTCCCAGGATACCGAACACAGGCACCTCCGTAGTGTGATTATTGAACGCCGTCGCGCTGCGAGGCGCAGTATCTACCTCTTTCTCGCGCCCAGTCAATCGCCATTTTATCCGACACAAATATTGAACTTTAATGGTCTTGCCATGTCGAGACGGCCCTGGGAATTGAGGCTGCAGCCCTTACCATCACTGCCAGCGTGGTGGATATCACTCGTCTTCTCCTCTAGGAATACGGAAACATAACTGACACAATAATGCTGTCCGGAAGCCTGAAAGCCGCTTCCAGCCCCCGACTGGCGCGGCCGTTGCGTTGCGCGAAGGCTTGCGCCAACATAGCCCCCGCAGCTTCTGAAACGCGCCACGCGCTACCCCGCCGATCACCTTGCCACGACGCCCTTCCGCCCCATGTTCCCGAGCGAATTCACGCTGACCCTGCGCCCGCATCCCGCCACTCCCGCTCCCGTCGTGCGCAGCATCGACGTGCACGCCGTACTGCGCGCCGACGGGCATCTCGATCTCGCCTGGTGCCTGCGCGGCGACATGGTGCGCTTGCTGATTCCGGAGCCGCGCACGCCGGACTGCACCGACGGCCTGTGGGAGCACACCTGCTTCGAGGCCTTCGTCGGCGTCACGGGCGATTCCGCCTACCGCGAGTTCAACTTCTCGCCATCCGGTCAATGGGCAAGCTATGCCTTCTCGGGCTACCGGCAGCGAGACGAAGCGGTGCGGTGCTTCAGCGCACCCCAGATCGTCGCCAGGCGCTTCGCCGGCCGGCTCGAGATCGAGGCCGTAGTTGCCCCCGCGGATCTGCCGCCGATGGTGGCCGCAGCGACGCTGGAGGTGGGTCTGGCGGCAGTCGTCGAAGCCGCCGACACCGTCGATGGCTGCCACAGCTACTGGGCGCTGCGCCACCCCGCGCCCTTGCCCGACTTTCACCGCCGCGACGGTTTCGCCCTCGAACTGCCGCCGCGGTCGTCTTCGTCCCCGTCGTCCCCTGCCTGAAGGAAAGTCGCATGCCCGCCATCGACTTCGGACTCGACCGCCTGCTCAAGGAGGCACAGCTGCGCAAGCCGCTGCTCGGCCGCCGTATCGCACTCGTCGCCCACCCGGCGTCGGTCAGCGCCGACCTGACACACGCCCTAGACGCCCTGGCCGCGCTGCCCGACCTGCGGATGAGCGCGGCGTTCGGGCCGCAACACGGTCTGCGCGGCGACAAGCAGGACAACATGGTCGAATCGCCCGACTTCGTCGACCCGGAGCACGGCATCCCGGTGTTCAGCCTGTACGGCGACGTGCGCCGTCCGACGCCGGCGATGATCGACAGCTTCGACGTCCTGCTGATCGACCTGCAGGACCTTGGCTGCCGCATCTACACCTTCATCACCACCCTGCGCTACCTGCTCGAAGCCGCGGCCGAGCACGGCAAGGAGGTGTGGATACTCGACCGCCCGAACCCGGCCGGCCGCCCGCTGGAGGGATTGCTGCTGCGCCCGGGCTGGGAAAGCTTCGTCGGCGCCGGACCGCTGCCGATGCGCCACGGCCTGACGATGGGCGAACTGGCGAGCTGGTTCATCGCCACGCTGGACCTCGACGTCGACTGCACGGTCATCGCCATGCACGGCTGGGCACCCGCCGCGGCGCCCGGCTACGGTTGGCCAGGCGGCCAGCGCAGCTGGATCAACCCCAGCCCGAACGCGCCGAACGTGTCGATGGCGCGCTGCTACGCCGGCACCGTATTGCTCGAAGGGACGACACTCTCCGAAGGGCGCGGAACGACTCGCCCACTGGAGCTTTTTGGCGCTCCCGATATCGACGCCGGCCAGCTGCTGAGGACCATGAACGCACTGGCGCCGGACTGGCTGCTCGGCTGCCGGCTGCGCGCCTGCTGGTTCGAACCGACCTTCCACAAGCACGCCGGCAGGCTCTGCCAGGGAATACAGATCCACGTCGACGACGTCCATTACCAGCACGCCTGGTTCCGCCCGTGGCGCCTGCAGAGCCTGGCCTTCAAGGCGCTGCGACAGGTGCAGCCGGACTACCCCCTGTGGCGCGATTTCGCCTACGAATACGAACACCAGCGCCTGGCCATCGACCTGATCAACGGCTCGCCGCTGCTGCGCGAATGGGTCGACGACCCGGCGGCAACCCCGGCCGACCTCGACGCGCTGACCCGTGCCGACGAAGACGCCTGGGAAGACGCGCGCAAGGCCTTCCTGCTCTACTGATGCCGGCCGCTGGCGCACCGCGCGATACGCCGCCGCAGCGCCGTATCGCCCATCTCGACATGGACGCTTTCTATGCCTCCGTAGAGTTGCTGCGCTACCCGGAGTTGCGCGGCCTGCCGGTGGTCATCGGCGGCAGTCGTGCGCAGCAGCCGCTGCTGCTCGCCGACGGCGAGCGGCGTTTTGCGCGCCTGCGCGACTACGCCGGCCGCGGCGTGATCACCACCGCCACCTACGAAGCGCGCGCCCTGGGCGTTTTTTCGGCGATGGGAATCATGAAGGCGGCCAGACTGGCACCCGAGGCAATCCTTCTGCCGGTCGATTTTGCCGCCTACCGGCACTACTCGCGCCTCTTCAAGGCCGCCGTCGCGCAGGTCGCGCCCCAGATCGAAGACCGTGGCATCGACGAAATCTACATCGACCTGAGCGCGCTCGCCGAAGACACGCGCGCCCTCGCGCAGCGCATCAAGGACGCCGTACGCGCCGCCACCGGGCTGTCGTGCTCGATCTGCGTCGCCGCCAACAAGCTGCTCGCCAAGATCGGCTCCGATCTCGACAAGCCGGACGGACTGACGCTGCTCAACGCGGCGGACCTGACGCAGCGCATCTGGCCACTGGCCGCGCGCAAGATCAACGGCATCGGCCCGAAAGCCAGCGCGCGGCTGGCCGCGCTGGGCATCCACTGCATCGGCGATCTGGCGCAGGCCGACGCCACCTTCCTGCAGCAGCACTTCGGCCGCAGCTACGGCCGCTGGCTGCTTGCCGCCGCGCACGGGATCGACGAACGACCGCTGAGCACCTCGTCCGAACCGAAATCGATCAGCCGCGAAACGACCTTCGAACGCGACCTTCATCCGCGCGCCGATCGCCAGACGCTGGGCGGAATTTTCACCGCGCTATGCACGCAGGTCGCCGAGGACCTGCGCCGCAAGGCCTACCAGGGGCGGACGATCGGCGTCAAGCTGCGTTTCGCCGACTTCCAGACCGTCACCCGCGACCTGACCCTGCCCGCCGCCATCGACGACGCACAGGCGATCCGCCGCGCCGCCGGCGAATGCCTGCGCCGCGTGCCGCTCGACCGCAGGCTGCGCCTGCTCGGGGTACGCGTCAGTGCGCTGTCGACGCGCCGTGCTGCCGCGGATCGTGCGCCAGCGCGGCAGCAAGAGCTGCTGTTCGCCGACTCGGTCGAGACGCCGATCGACTGACCCGGGCATTTGTCGCCCCGGCGCGCGCCCGACACACTCCGCGGCCCAAACCTGAGTGCCGTCACGCCGGCGCTTGAGCGTTTGCTCACGAAGCGGCGGCAGCCTCGGTCACTGGTCGCCCGCGCTGCCTGGGATCCGAGAAGTCGATAGCGATCACCGCCAGTGCATCCACCTCTTCTGCTAACTTCGTCTGCAGGGCCGCTGCTCGTGCCACGACGCGTCTCACCAACTCGTCAAAACCGATCAGGTCACCGCTGTCCGGCTCTTTCCATTGTCGCTGGGGATCGGTATTGCCGAGCACATATATCCCGTAGCGAACACGGGCCGGGCGCAAGTACTGGCCCACCAGCTCTCGCCTTCGTAACCATAGACTCCCCCAAAGGGTTCGTTTGTTCAAGCTCCCCGAGGGGGGTCACCTGCTCGTTCATGCGCGACGCTGCTCAATCAGGACAGAGCAGCCGGACGATGGCTCGCCAGCCAGTTTCGCAACAGATCCTGAAGCGCGCGAGCCGTGGCCAGCAGGTCATCAGCCTCGCCGGCGCTGGCTTCGACCATGCCTCCATATTCGGACGCGTTGCGCCGGGTATGGTAGCGATCGAGGGTGATCCAGACTTGCGGCGGGGCATTGACGGTGATCGCCAGGGTCTGGAAAACCACGGCCCGATGGCCGCGCCCGCTATCGGGGCGGTAGCCGCTGGCGCGCAAGGCAGCAAAAGCCAGAGCGCGTGCGGCGTCGTAGGCAAGCATGAAACGGCCCGGCGGACTCAGCGAGGGAATGCCGCGTCGGCCAGGTAGATGGCAGCCTTGCGCAGGGCAGTGGCGATTTCGTCGTCTGAAGGCGGTTCCAGTTTGAGCTGGCCGATACGCACGAGGTTTTCAAGAGCGCTCACGGCGCCACCGTCGGGTCAAGCGCGCCCCAAAGCGTAATCAGTTCACCCGCCAGGACGTTCTTCAGGAAGTAGTCGTCATTCTGACGCTTGCGCCGGAACTCCTCGACGCTCATCAGCGTCGGCGATATCCGCATGCAAAGCGCTTCCTCTGCCGCGTGCAGGGGAACGGCCAGTTCGGAGAGGCGCACTTCGCCGATAAGCAGCAGGTCGACGTCGCTGTCGGCACGCTGCTCTCGTCTGGCTACCGAACCAAAAACGATCGCGCACTGAATGCGGCTCGCGACCGGCTCGAGACAAGCGCGCAGTCGGTCGGCAATTCCAAAGGACTTGCCGACCAGGCCGACGAGTTCGGGATACACCGCCGCGTCTGGATTGGCGCGATAGAAAACGAGGTTTCCGCGCGGCTCGCGGAGAATCAGTCCGGCGCCGGTCAGGCGCTCCAGGTCCTTGTGGACCTGGCTACCGCCAGTCCCCACGCGCCGGACGATTTCGCGCGTGTAGAAAGAGTTTCCCGGCTGTCCGAAGAGCAGCGCCAGCACCCCGCTCAGCGTTCGGCTGAACAAGGCATTGGAAACTCCATTGTTGGCAAGGTTTGACATGGGCGGCACAGACCTGAAAACAGGTCGATCGTACCTCATTCAGGTTCATTACGAAATACTCGCGGCACCGACCGTAGGGAACGCCAGCGAGCTGCCGGCGGTGCGCCGCGACTCGTCGGCGCGAAGCTCAGCGATTGACGGCGCTCATCATGTTCGCCGGGTAGCGTTCGCCGGCGGCGGCGTTGAACGGGAAGGCCTCGTCGAGCGCAGCCAGATGCGCGGGCGTCAGGCGAACGGCGAGCGCGCCGACGTTGTCGTCGAGATACTTGCGCCGCTTGGTACCGGGGATCGGGATGATGTCGTCGCCCTGCGCAAGGACCCACGCCAGCGCGAGCTGGGCCGGAGTACAGCCGACCTCGGCGGCCAGCGCCCGGACCCGGTCGACCAGCGCCAGATTGCGCGCGAAGTTCTCACCCTGGAAGCGCGGGCTCGAACGCCGGTAGTCGTCGGCAGCGAAATCCTCGGGTCGCGTGAGCGCACCGGTGAGAAAGCCCCTGCCGAGCGGGCTGTACGGAACCAGGCCGACGCCAAGCCGCCGGCACGCCGCCAGCACCTCCGCCTCGGGGTCGCGCGACCACAAGGAATACTCGCTCTGCAAGGCAGTGACGGGGTGCACCCGGCAGGCGCGTTCGAGCGTGCTGGCGGACGCTTCGGACAGGCCGAGGTAGCGCACCTTGCCGGCGTGGACGAGTTCGGAAAGCGCGCCGACCGTGTCCTCGATCGGCACCCTGGGGTCGACCCGATGCTGGTAATAGAGGTCGATGGTCGTCACACCGAGGCGCCGCAGACTGCCTTCGACCGCACTGCGCACGTACTCGGGGCGGCTGTCGAATCCGCGCATCGACGCATCGTTCGGGTCGCGCAGGATACCGAACTTGGTCGCCAGGAAGACCTCGTTTCGCCGCCCCTTGATCGCCCGCCCGACCAGTTCCTCGTTGGTATGCGGGCCGTAGATGTCGGAAGTGTCGAGAAAGTTGATGCCCAGATCGAGTGCGTGGTGGATGGTGGCGATCGATTCGCCGTCATCGCGCCCGGCGTAGAAATCGCTCATGCCCATGCAACCCAGACCCAGCGCCGATACCTGCGGGCCGTCGCGGCCCAGTTGTCGCATTTTCATCGCAGTCTCCGGTACAAGGAAAAGCATAGGCTAGCACTTGCCACTCGCTCGTCAAGCGACGGTCTTCGCGCCGAGGACGCCGCCCCGCCCCCCGCGCAGCAGCGGCACATTCGACGGCGCAGCGCTGGTTGCGCTGACGCGTCCCGGCACTCGCTCAGTTTGCCGTCGACAAAGATTGTGCTGGCCAATCGGTTTAATCCGTCTATATTTAAGCCCCTCGATTCAGGCAGTCGATCACTTGACAGCGACGCGCGGCCGCTGAGCCATGCCGAAGACTACTGGCTGAACCAGGGCGTTCGCGGCGTACCGGCAATGATCTGCAAGCGTCGCCACCTACTCCGGTGCGCACGGGGTCGAAAACTACAGGCGCATTCTGGAACAGTTGGCCGCGACGCAGGATCGAGCAAGCGCTTAACAAACATCAAGGAATTCAAGAGCATGTCTGACACCAGCCAATACCAACCCCCGAGGGTCTGGACCTGGGACGCCGAAAATGGCGGGAAATGGGCCAAGACCAACCGTCCGATCGCCGGGCCCACGCACGAGGCCGTGCTACCGCGCGGCAGACATCCGTTGCAGCTCTATTCGATGGGCACGCCGAATGGCCAGAAGGTCACCATCCTGCTCGAAGAGTTGCTCGCTCTCGGCGAGACGGGCGCGGAATACGACGCCCACCTGATCCGGATTGGCGACGGCGAGCAGTTCTCGACGGGCTTCGTCGAAGTCAATCCCAACTCGAAAATCCCGGCGCTCCTGGATACCGAGACCGGCAGTCGAGTTTTCGAGTCCGGAGCGATCCTTCTCTATCTGGCCGAGAAATTCGGCCATTTCCTCCCCAGGGACGCCGCGGCGCGCACAGAGGTCATGAACTGGCTGTTCTGGCTGCAGGGCTCGGCACCCTATCTGGGCGGCGGGTTCGGGCACTTCTACGCCTACGCGCCCGAGAAATACGAGTACCCGATCAACCGTTTCACGATGGAGGTGAAACGCCAGATGGACGTGCTGGACCGCGAACTGGCCGGGCACCGTTATCTCGGCGGCGACGAATACTCCATCGCCGACATCGCCACCTGGCCCTGGTATGGCAACCTGGTGCTCGGCAAGGCCTATGGCGCGGGTGAGTTTCTGCAGGTCGAAAGCTACATCAACCTGCGCCGCTGGGCCGCAGAGATCCTCGAGCGCCCCGCCGTCCAGCGCGGATGCAGGGTGAACCGCAACTGGGGCGAGCCTTCAGGGCAGCTGCACGAACGCCATGACGCCTCGGATTTCGCTCCGAAGACCTAGTGTGGTGTTGCACGCGGCAGGGAATACAAGCATGCCGGCGGCGACATGGTTTCAAGCGGCTGTCCGGCGTCCTGAAAGTCGCGTCGGAAATACAGCGCGGCAGCCGCGTGCACGTCATTGCGAGGAGGCGTGGCCGACGTGGCAATCCAGTTTCATCGTCTGACTATCTTCCACCACATCGACCACGCGAAGCGCAAGACCTCTGGATTGCCGCGTCGGCTTCGCCTCCTCGCAATGACGGCGTGGGGGGATGAGCGCCAGTGGCGGCGACGAGGGCCGCCCCGGCAGGGACCCTGCGAACTTCGGCCACTACAAGGTTTTCGCCCTGCTTTCAGCGGTCGCCAAAAGCCTCATCAAGAATGCCGCGCTACAGCAGGGTAGTGTTGCACGCAGCAGGGAACACAAGAATGCCCGCGGAGACTTGGTTTCAAGCGGCTGTCGGGGATGCTGAAAGACTCGTCGGGAAGGCGGCAACACGCCAGCCCGCTCGTCATTGCGAGGAGGCGTAGCCGACGCGGCAATCCAGCTTCATACTCTGACTATCTTCCGCCGCATCGACCACGCGAAGCGCAAGACCTCTGGATTGCCGCGTCGGCTACGCCTCCTCGCAATGACGGCGTGGGGGGATGAGCGCCAGTGGCGGCGACGAGGGCCGCCCCGGCACGGACCCTGCGAACTTCGGCCACGACAAGGTTTTCGCCCTGCTTTCAGCGGTCGCCAAAAGCCTCATCAAGAATGCCGCGCTACAGCAGGGTAGTGTTGCACGCAGCAGGGAACACAAGAATGCCCGCGGAGACTTGGTTTCAAGCGGCTGTCGGGGATGCTGAAAGACTCGTCGGGAAGGCGGCAACACGCCAGCCCGCTCGTCATTGCGAGGAGGCGTAGCCGACGCGGCAATCCAGCTTCATACTCTGACTATCTTCCGCCGCATCGACCACGCGAAGAGCAAAACCCCTGGATTGCCGCGTCGGCTTCGCCTCCTCGCAATGACGGCGTGGGGGGATGAGCGCCAGTGGTGGCGACGAGGGCCACCCCGGCAGGGACCCTGCGAACGTCAGCCACTACAGGGTTTTCGCCCTGCTTTCAGCGGGCGCCAAACGCCTCATCAAGAATGCCGCGCTACAGCAGGGTAGTGTTGCACGCAGCAGGGAACACAAGAATGCCCGCGGCGACTTGGTTTCAAGCGGCTGTCGGGGATGCTGAAAGACTCGTCGGGAAGGCGGCAACACGCCAGCCCGCTCGTCATTGCGAGGAGGCGTAGCCGACGCGGCAATCCAGCTTCATCCTCTGACTATCTTCCGCCGCATCGACCACGCGAAGAGCAAGACCCCTGGATTGCCGCGTCGGCTTCGCCTCCTCGCAATGACGGCGTGGGGGGATGAGCGCCAGTGGCGGCGACGAGGGCCGCCCCGGCAGGGACCCTGCGAACTTCGGCCACTACAGGGTTTTCGCCTTGCTTTCAGCGGTCGCCAAAAGTCTCATCAAGAATGCAGCGCTACACTCGACTGACTGGTGCTGAAAGCGCCGTAGCTTGGTGAAGACTGGCAGAAAGTCCGCCAGCGTCTTGTACGTTCCAGCTTTGACAAGGACGAACCGGCTTGACTCGTCCTTCTGGTCCACCGGTCGGGAGGCTACAATCGACCGTCCTGACTCCTTCGCCTTCCGTAGCGGTTGCGTTGAAGTGGGCCGTCAGGAAACCGACATTCCAGATGTTGCGACCCGCACCGACAAACTGCCAAAGGATGCCCCATGTCCCACGACAAACCCGCTTCGATCATCGTTTTCGACGTCAATGAGACGCTGCTCGACATCACCACGCTCGAACCCCTGTTTGACCGCGTCTTCGGCGACCGCTCCGTTCTCAGGGAGTGGTTTGCGCAACTGATCCTCTACTCGCAAACAATGACCCTCTCGGGCCTCTACACGCCGTTCGGCGAACTGGGCGTAGGGAGCCTGCGCATGGTGGCGTCGATCCACGGCGTAAGCGTCGCCGCCGGCGACATCGACGAACTGAAGAAACGGATGAACACGATGCCGGCGCATGCCGACGTCGTCCCGGCGCTCAGCCGGCTGCGCGACGCGGGATTCCGGCTCGTCACGCTGACCAACTCGGCGAGCGCGTCTTCGCCGACGCCGCTTGAGCGCGCCGGGATCGGCGGGTTCTTCGAGCAATCTTTCAGTGTCGAGTCGGTGCGCAGGTTCAAGCCAGCCCCCGAGACCTACCGCCTGGTGGCCGAGCAACTGGGCGTCGAGACGTCAGACCTGTGCCTTGTCGCCTGCCACCTGTGGGATACGATCGGCGCCCAGGCCGCTGGCTGCCGTGGCGCACTCGTTACCCGTCCTCACAACGCCATTCTGCCCGCAGCAGAAGTTCCTGTCCCGGACGTGATCGCGTCGGAACTGACCGATCTCGCCGATCAGCTCGTTCAACGCTGGCGATAGCGGGTAACCGGGGGCGGGGACGCTCGCGCCCCACCGACGATGCGACGCGCGAGGGTTTTCGTCACTGCCCGCAAGGCGGCTGACTGCCGTCTCGCCCGCCCAGATTCGGATGCTGCCCCGTCGAATGCACGATGCCGGTACTGGCATCGAACATGACGTCAAAGAATTCCTGCTGATTCCAGCTGTTGCAGAACAGCCATGACCAGGCGAGTTGATTGCTGCGCGCGTAGAACTGCGTCCACTGCGATCCCGAGGGACCCAGGATGCGCAGCACCTGATCCTTGGTCATTCCGCCCTGGACACGCGCAAAATGGGCGGTGTTCAGCACCTTGTCGACGCGCTGGAGTTTGCCATCCGGGCCGACAAAGGCCATGAAAGTCTGCGTGCCGGCCGGCCCGCGCGGGTAAGCCAGTTGCTCGCTTCCATCGGCATCCTTCCAGCTCATCGCCGGCTCGCCCATGGAAGCCACGACGTCGGCAAGCGTCGCCACACCCGGCTGGAGATTGCTGCCGCTGTAACCGGCGCAGGCGGCAAGCAACAGGACCGTGAAAGCAAGGAGTCCGCGGCCTCCCCAGACTGAAAATCTGCTGTCCATTTCGCCTCCATGTTCGAAAAATCTTGAGTTCGGTTTCACGCGCCCACGGCACCGATGAAGGATGAAAAATCCAGAGGGCCTTGGGCAAGGATTTGTGGTGCTGACAGTCAAAGTCAGCTCGCCGATTTTCGCTGATTTCTCTCCCGCCAGGGGTGACGATTCACCGTCGTGCCATCCGCACCATGGCGCAAGCGCTGCCCTGCCGTCAGCCGGCAATCTCGGCGATCGACCGGCCGGTCGGCGCGCTCAGTTGCGCGCCAGCGGCACGGCCATGTAACCGGCTGCTGTCCCCGTCAGCTCCCGCCACAGCTCGCTGATCGGCACGCGGTTCTTGATCGTCCGATCGACCCACTCGGTGGGCGTCGCCGTGCCGGGGTGGAAGCGGACGCCCCAGATCGGCTCGAAGCCGTCTGTCCGCAGCGAGTAGCGCGCGTCGCCGATGACGCTCGGGTCGGCGCTGGCGCGCGCCACCCAGCCGGCGGAGAAATAGCTGAAGCGCGCGTAGTCGCGGCGGACACGTTCATCGGCGAGCGCCGGCGGCGGCAGATCCTTCTCCAGCAGAAGGTCGACCGTGCTGCCCTCCTTCCAGCGCGTCGCGGCGCGGCTCACCACGCGCAGCCGGTCGGTGTACAGCGTTTCGCCGGACTGATAGACCGATCGCCAGAGCAGCGGATTGCCGACGGTCGGGAACATTTCGGCACGATCGAGCGGATGGCCGCGGGCGGCGGCGATGCGCACCTGCATCTCGAGCGCGCGCTCGCGCTGCCAGGCCGCCGTGCCGACGTAGGCAACGCTGAGCAGCAGCGCCACGGCCGCCGGAAGTCGCGCGCCGCGGCGGACGGCGAAGACCAGCCCGACGAGCAGCATCAGCGTCAGCAGCGGGCCGATGGTGGTGATCCAGTTCCAGGCGACGCGCAGCGGCGAGAACGGCCAGAGCAGGTGCGTTCCGTAGTTGGTACAGGCGTCGAGAACGGCATGGGTGGCGTAGCCGATGGTCGTCGCCGCGACGATCGGCCGCCAGTTCGGACGATGAGCCTGCCGCGCCAGCCACGGCAGGGCGGCGACGATGCCACCCACCGGAATGAACGCCAGGGCGTGCGTGAAGTGGCGATGGTACTGAATCGCCAGCAAGGGGTCTGCCGAACTCCGGATCACGATGTCGGCATCGGGCAGCACGCCACCGACGGCGCCGAGCAGCCACGCCTGGCGGCCAAGGCGCGGGCCAAGGGCGACCTGTGCGGCGGTGGCGCCGAGCAGAGCATGAGTCAAGGGATCCATTGGGCTTCCAGGAACGGGTTCGGGTGGCAGCAGCGGGAATAGACCCGGCAGGAGGAAATCGGTTGCAGGCAGAGACCTGCCGGGCAGCCGGCATTATCGCGCGAAGCGGCGCCCGGCTCCGACGAATCCGCCGCATCGGCGTCACAGGGTCCTTCGCAGGGCCCTTTTTCGTCGGCGCCACGGGACGGCATCTGTTGCGCCAATCGATCCACCACAGCATTGACAGGCATCTGCCCCTTGCCTATAATTCGGCCCTCCTCGGGGGTCGGTAGCTCAGTCGGTAGAGCACTGGACTTTTAATCCATTGGTCGTGAGTTCGAGCCTCACCCGACCCACCAAGAAAATCAAGCAGATAGCCCGGCTCACAAGGTCGGGCTTTTTGTCGTCTGCGCAAAAGTAGGCAAATGGTAGGCGGATTCGAGCAATCCGAATCAATCCTGCCAAGCCCATTCCGCCGACGAAAATACCCGGCGCGCCTCCGGACGCCTGATTGGTAGCGCCGATACCGGTCGCTTGCTTTGAAACTCGCGGCCATGCTATACAGACGAAACAGGCCATTACACGTACTGAAAGGATGGAAATTGAAAGCCGCTGCCGCCCTGTTGGTCGTGAGTGTTGCCATGTCGTCGACGGCCATCGGGCAGACATACTACAAATGCAAAACCCCGTCAGGCGGAACAGCTTTCTCCGATGCCCCTTGCTCCGGCGGGGATCGCGAACAGCAAGTTTTTCAAGGGTCGGTGCAGGCCTACCCGAACCCTCGGGAGGTCGCCAGGACACGGGATCGCGAAACCAGCATGCTCGATGCGAAAGTCGCCGAAGCATTGGCTACACGCGACTTCAGCAAAGCCAAGAGCTTGGCGGTTACCGAGAAGCAGTGGCAAATGGTTTCAGACGCTGAGCAACGATATGAGCGTAGAGACGACGAACTGCGAGCGGAATCGAGGCGTAGTCAGGACTGCGAAAGATCGCAGTGGAGCTACGACCTCGCAGCAGGGTCCAATAGTTCGACTGGCGCGACAATCGGAGCGGCGAAGCGGCGCATGTATTCGGCGTGCGGGATGCGCGAGCCAGACACGACTACGACTATCATCAATAACAACCCGAGCCCCCGGAATTACCGTTACCGATAGCACCCCGGCGAGGAATGCCGGGGTGGCATGCCTGAGTCAGTGCTGCAGCGGGCACTCGCTGCCCGGCGGTGCCTTGGCAGTATGGACAAGCTTGCGGCCCCTGCGGCGCGGCGCCCCTACGACGTCGCTACCCTTGCCGACCGATCAATGCTCGTGGCGGTGATGGATATCGGGGAAGTGGCGATGGCTGTGCGCCATCGGCAGGTGCCGGTGGTGATGACTGTGCGGCTCGTCGCCGGCCCAGCCGGGGTCATGCTTGTGCTGGTGATGCTCGTCGTGACGATGGCTGTGGGCGTGTTGCAAGTCGTCGTGGGTGTGCTGGTGGCCGTGCTGCTCGGTGAGGTGCAGCCAGACGCCGACGCCCATCAATGAGGAGGCGACCCAGAACACCGGCGAAGTGGACTCGCCGAGAAGGAGCAGCGCAACGGCGGCGCCGATGAAGGGTGCGGTCGAGAAATAGGCACCGGTACGCGCAGCGCCGAGGCCGCGCAGGGCAAGCACGAACATCACCAGACTGACCCCGTAGCCGAGCAGGCCGAGAGTCATCGCCGGGACCAGCGTCGCCACACCGGGTAGTGTCATCCCCAGAGCCAGAGCCAGCAGCGTGTTGACGCCACCGGCGACGAGACCCTTGCTGCCGGCAATGAACAGGGCGTCGGACGCGGAGACGTGGCGCGTGAGATTGTTGTCGATCGCCCAGCACAGGCAGGCAGCGCTGATCGCCAGCGGGCCAAGCCAACTGTCCTGCCCGGTGTCGCCGGTCGGCCACGAGAGCAGCACGCCACCGGCGACGATGGCGAGCATGCCGAGGACGATGCGCCGGTCGGCATTTTCCTTGAACGCCAGCCAGGCGAGGAGCGCGGTGAGAACGGCTTCGAGATTCAACAGCAGCGACGCCGTCGCCCCGCTGGTGTGCACCAGCCCGTAGAGCAGGGCGACCGGTCCGAGGACGCCGCCGAAGAGCATGGCACCGAGCAACCACGGCCATTCCGCGCGCGCCAGACCTGAAGGCTGCCAACGCCGATCGCGAATCAGCCGCGCCGCGCTCAGCCCGATACCGCTGCCGAGGTAGAGCAGACCGGCAAGCAGGAGCGGCGGCACGTCACCGACCAGCAGTTTGGCGACCGGAGTGCTGGCGCCGAACAGGACGGCGGCCAGCAAGGCGTAGAAGACAGAGCGGTTCATCGACGTCGCCTCCTCACCGCGAGTCGACCTCGAGCACGTAGCCCATGCCACGCACGGTGCGGATCAGCTTGGGCTCGAAGTCGTCGTCGACTTTCGCGCGCAGTCGGCGCACGGCGACATCGATGACGTTGGTGTCGCTGTCGAAGTTCATGTCCCAGACCTGCGAGGCGATCAGCGAGCGCGACAGGACTTCGCCGCGCCGGCGCAGCAGCAGTTCAAGGAGCGCAAACTCCTTCGCCGTAAGGTCGATGCGCCGCCCGCCGCGGCTGGCCCGACGGCGGAGAAGGTCGAGCTGCAGGTCGGCGGCCTGCATCAGCTCCGCTTCCTTGCTCGACGTCCCGCGGCGCAGCAGTGTGCGCACCCGGGCAAGCAGTTCGGCGAAGGCAAAGGGCTTGACCAGGTAGTCGTCGGCGCCCAGCTCGAGGCCTTTCACCCGATCCTCGACGCGATCACGAGCCGTCAGAAACAAGACCGGTATGCCAATGCCGGCGCTGCGCATTCCCGCCAGCACCTGCCAGCCATCCAGGCTGGGCAGCATCACATCGAGGATTGCCAGATCGTACTCGTTCGTCTTGCCCAGATGCAGGCCATCGGCACCATCGCGCGCCAGGTCGACGACGAAGCCGGCTTCGCTCAAGCCCTGTCTCAGGTAATCACCGGTCTTGGGTTCGTCTTCGACGAGAAGAATCTTCATCGTGAAACCTGTGGGTCGCAAAGCGGTGGATTGTGCGCTCAACTGCACGCCTTGAAATGCCTGGAGCAAAGAATTACGAAAATGTAATCTCGCTGTCAGCTTGCGGTACGCTTGCCCTGCGCAAAATGCCTATTTCGCAAGCGTTCACCCGTCGCCTTTCCTTCGCCAACGCACGCTGGCCGCAAGCCGCCGCGGTCCCTGACCTCCTCTTCTGCCGCACCCCGGCCACCCAACGAGATCCTGCCATGACGCTGATTCGCCTCTTCTTCGCCCTTGTGCTGCTTTCCGCCACCGGCGCGTTCGCCCAGAGCGCCCCGCGCGTCGAGGTTTACAAGAACGCCGCCTGCAGCTGTTGTGGCGGCTGGGTCGACCATCTGCGCGAGAATGGCTTCGCCGTGACCACCCACGATATCGACGACGTGCCCGCCAATCGCAAGAAGCTGGGCATGCCGGAGGAACTGGGCTCGTGTCACACGGCGAAGGTCGACGGCTACGTGATCGAAGGCCACGTCCCGGCGGCGGACATCAAGCGCCTGCTCAAGGACAAGCCAAAAGCCCTCGGACTCGCGGTGCCGTCGATGCCGGCAGGATCGCCGGGAATGGAGAGCCCGCGCCCGGTTCCCTACGACACCCTGCTGGTTGAGCGCAACGGATCGACCAGCGTCTACGCGCGCCACTGAGGCGCTGAGGCCGGGGTCACCTACGGCGCGGAGACGACCGAAGGTTTACGGGCATCTACCCCCTGCCAGGAGCCAGCCATGTCGCCAATCAGGACTCTCTTTCTCTCGCTCGCCAGCGTGGCTTTCCTCGTCGCCAGCGAGAATTCGCTCGCCCACACCGACGAGGTTCTGGCGACCCAGAAGGCACCCAACGGCGGCGAGTTGCGCGTCGCCGGTCCCTATCACCTTGAACTGGTGGTCGCCACCGACAGCCGGGAGGTGCGCGAAAACCCGATCGTTCTGCATGTCTCGGACCATGACGGCGTCGCCATTCCGACGGCCGGAGCGAGGGCGACGGCAACGCTCCTGGCGGGCAAGATCAAGGCCACGGTGACCCTGGCTGCCGACGGTGGAAACCGCCTGAAAGGCTTCGCCAAGTACGCGTCGACACCGGACATGAAGGTCGTCGTGACGCTCACGCTGCCCGGCCAGCCAGCCGAGCAGGCGCGCTTTACGCCACTGGCAACGAGCAGGTAGCCATACCGGCGCCGGATGCAAGCAGGCGCACGCGCGCTCCTCGGTCTGATCGCGTGGCTGATCCGACCCCTGACGAAGGCGCGCAGACGACCGTCCCCCGGTGACGGGAAGCGCGCCGCCTGGCTCGCTGAACACGGAATGGACGTTGAAGCCACCGGCAGAAGAAATGTCTGCGGTAAAAAAACGTCTACTATGGGACGAGGCGCTGCGCGTTTCACCAGGAGAATGCCCGATCGTCAGCGCGCGCCCGGCGAGGCATTCAGCAGAAGGAGAACGCAATGGTGAACAGCAAGAAACCACCAACGTGGAGCGACGTCAAAGCCACCCTGAAGGATTTCGACCGTGCCGACCTGCTGGGTCTGATCGAGGATCTGTACGCCGCCAGAAAGGACAATCAGACTTTCATGCACTCCCGTTTCGGGCTCGGGAGCGATGCCCTGAAACCGTACAAGACGATCATCGATCGCTGGCTGTGGCCGGACGTGTTCAGCAACCAGAGCTATTCGGTCGCCAACGCGCAGAAACCGCTTGCCGATTACCAGCGGGTGGTTGGCGACCCCGAGGGTCTGGCCGAACTGATGATCTTCTACTGCCGGCACGCCGTCGGTTTCAGCACCGAAGTTGGCGTTGCCGACCAGGAGTATTTCGACGCCCTGGTGCGCATGTTCGAGCAGGCGCTGACCACCGTCATGACCTTGCCCGAAGCCAAGCGCGAGCACTTCCTCGTCGAACTGGGCGAGATCAGGGCAACCGGGCGCAACCTGGGCTGGGGTGTTGGCAGTGGATTCAACGATGCCTGGGCACTGATCGGCCAGAAATTCGGCGAGTAGCAAGGCGTTCCGAACAAGGTCGTCGCCCTACCCGCCGGTCTCGCCTGCTGCTGCCGCGATGCCGTTGCCGTGGAGTGCCTTGCAGGTGTGACGTGTGCGTTTTCCGAGCACGGTGCCGACGCCAAGTCAGAGCGAGGCGCCCGTGCCGTTGAAGTCGCAGGGAAGGAAGTGCCCTCGATGGGCACTCACTCGCCAGCGACTCAGGTGAGCAACTTGCGACGCATCGCCAGCAAAGCCGGCAAGGCCAACAGCCAGGTCGCCGGTTCAGGAGTGCTGCCGCCACCGCCCGTGTTCTCCGCGACACTGCCGAAGTAGAGGTCGTCCGAATAGCCCACTTGATAGATGGACCCGGTGGCATTTGGATGAATAAGCCCGTCGATCTCGATGCGCGTTATCGGGTTCAAGGCATCGGTGAGGAAGCCGACAAATTCTTCGCCAGTGGTGCTCTGGTGCTCCGCAAGCAGCGTCGTTCCGCTAAAGAACCGGGTCAGAGCAAAGGTATTCATCGTTCTGGTGAGTCCGGCCCTGAGTTGTCCCGTGGCAAAGACGATCTCATAGACCGACTGACCGTCAGTGATGCCTCCGGCTCTGACGCCACCGATCAGATGGTCGGTTTCTGAGCTGCCACAAGAACTGGAAAACGGGTTCGCAGGGCTGCATATCACGTTGACCTCAAGGTCGACCGGGGGACGGAAGGAACCAAACCCGAAGCCGTCCGCCGTCGTGCGGAAAGTGACGCCCGGTACTTGAGTGGTCAGGTTGGTTTGCCCGGGAAACCCGTCGAAGCTTTCGTAGGTATCGCCTAGCGTGGCAACAAAGCCGTCAAACTGGGTGCGGGCCGACGTACCAAAAACAAGGCCCGCACTTGCTGGAACGCTGACTGAGAACAGCGTCGGAACCAAGGCGGCCATCACCATCGTTCTGCACTTAACCATCTTCATCTCCTCCATGATTGTAAGCACACGCTCGCCAGTCAAAACAAAACAGACCTGTAGCGTGCCCTTAGCAACAAGCAGCATTTATGCCACTTCGGGAAGATGGTTAAATAACTTCCTTCTATTCAATGGATTGAAGGCATCGGAAGCTCGACCCTCCCAAATAACAACATTACAGTGTAAAGAATTCCGACACGCGTCGAGCATCTGCGTTGGGATCTGCGTTGGGATCTGCGTTGCGTTGATCAGCATTCATCACCGGCCAAGCGCACATGGCCCTGGCGCAGGAAAACGGCGGCAAACCAGGAGGATGAGAACCGGCAAGCGTACGCAAACGCTATGGGAACGCGTTGCTCCCCGGGAATTCGGAAACCACCCTGCTACCGCGGCGACCCGTCCCTGCTCGGCCTATCCGGGCGTGTTCTGCTCGATCCGCTTGCTATGCCGGCTGAGGCTGCCACTCAGTTGGCCAACGATCTCCGAAGCGGCATTGATGATCTGGCTCGAGCCGAAACCGGCGCGCGTCATCTCCTTGTAGAAAGACTTGGCAAGGATTCTGGCCACCTGGTCAGGATTGGCCACGGCACACTCCAGTGCACTGCCAATGTCCTTCTCGGCGAACTGCATCAGTGCCATCTGGGTGAAGCGCGACTTCAGGATGTTCTGCAGCTGCACCACCTGGATCGCCTTGCCGACGAACAGCGCAACGACGTCGAGCAGACTCAGGTCGTCCCTGGTAAAGCTGCGCCCTTGCAGGTGCCCGCTGATATTGATCACGCCGATGGTCTTGCCATCGATGGCGATCGGCGACGAAAGCAGACTCTTGCGCGGGTCACTGGCCCGCCGTGCCCACTGCGCAAACTCGGAGCGCTCGATGTCCTCGATCAGCAAGGGCTTGCCAGTGGCGACCACCCGCCCGGCAATTCCCTCGCCGGTGCGCGTGGTCTCCTTGTAGGCCGCGGCTGGCAGCGGACCGCAGCTGCCGCAGACGCGCAGGCACAGGTCGTTCATCTCGCCCGCCTCGTCTTCGGTCTCGGTGAGCAGCATCAGCGAGCAGTTCTCGGAGTTGAGCACGCGCGCGGCAATTGCTGCGAGTTGCTGCATGTTGTCGTCGAAGCTACCTGCGTCCAGAAAACTGGCGAGATCCTGCAGCTTGATCAGCGAATTCTCTCTGTCACTCATGATGTTCCCCTGCGAATGCTGCCCATGCCGCAAGAATGCAACGGTAATCCGATTATAGGCGCGCGAACGCTGCGGCGATCAAGCTTTACGGCGCGGCCGTTCCGCCCGGCGGGGCGAACGTCGCGGCCGCTGCCGGCACCGGCGATGGCGGCGTCAAGGCCGGGGCGGGGGTCAGCGGCCGGCCTCCCAGTGGCGGAATCGCGCCGCTGCCTCGGCCCGCCAGGCGGACGACAAACACCCATTGCGTATAGCGCGTCGCCTCCTCGAAAGCCTCGTTTTCCAGATCGAAATCGGCGACCTTGATCGGTTTCGCGTTCGAAAGGCTATGCACGCCCATGATTCCGCCACCCGGCGCGGCGACCAGACCCCACTCGTTGCTGCCGCTGATCGGGTCCGGATAGAGCCGTCGCAGGTGCCGGCGAACGCCCGGATAGCGCGGGTCCCTGAGCAGGTCGGCGAGCGCACCCGGGTAGCGGCGGTCGCCGGCCGGGCTGCTGTTCAGGTAGCTGGCAATCGCCCGCCGATACGCGTCACCCACTTCGAGAAGCCTCTCCTCGGCCTCCCGCCTTTGCACGATGCCGCCCAGGGTCAGCGTGGCGCTGGTCGCCAGCGCCAGTATGGCCACCAGGATCAGCAGCCCGAGGTAAGTGAAGCCGGCTTCGCGGTGGCCTCGGCAAGCGCGCGCCATCGCTACAGTTCGGCGAACGGCTGGCCGTCGCGGGTGGCGCCGGCGGCCCCGCTCTTCAGATCATAGACCCGGCCCTCGACGCCGACCGAATCGGGCGCGATCAGCAACCAGGTGCGCGTACTGCCGGTGATCGGATCGTGGGGCAGCGAGCGCAGGTATTTCTCGCTGACCAGCTCGTCGAGGCTGTCCGGGTAGCGTCCCTTGTCAGCGTAGAACTTGTCGATCGTCTCGCGCACCAGATGCAGGTTTTCGCGCAGCACCGCCTCCTTCGAGACATCGATGCTGTTGAAGTACCTCGGCACGGCCAGAGTGAGCAGCAGAGCGATGATCGACAACACGACGAGCAACTCGATCAGCGTGAAACCCCGCCCGCGCAGCCGCTGCCGATGACGATTCACCATTGCCGGTAGGGCACGCCGTTCAAGCCGACGCCGCCGGATTTCGAGTACACGTCGTACACGTCGTCGCCCTCGCGCGGGTTATCGGCGTCGCTGGCGTAAGCGCGTTTTCCCCAGGTGTCGGCCGGCGGCAGGCGGGTGTCCGCATGCAGCGGATCGCGGGGAATCCGCCGCAGGAAATAGATTTTTCGCCCCTTGGGGTCGCGCAGATCGACCTCTCCCTCGAGCAGAATCTGCAGATTCGCCGGATAGCCACTGTTGCTCGTCACCGTCCGGATACGTCCTTCGTCACCGGCCCGCTTGTAGTGGTCGATGGCCGCACGCAGTTCGCGCAGCGCGAGTCTCAGCTCCTGTTCCTTGCCGCGCTGGATGGTGGTCTGCGCGACCGGCACGACGACCCCGGCGAGGACGGCGACGATGGCCAGGGTGATGAGCAGCTCGATCAGCGAAAAGCCGGCCGCGCGCGCGCCCGTCGGCAGCGGCCTGACAAGCGCCTTCTTCATCGCTCACTGCACGACGATCACGCGGTGCGCCGGCGGCAGCCTGGCGCTGATCGCCGATCCGCGCGAACCGACCGGAGCGACGGTAATCAGCTCGACGCGTGAATCGCCGGGCGCCAGCGCGCGGAAGTTGAGCGTGGCGACGACATCCTGTGCGGTCGCACCGCCGTCACCGGAACGGGTGCCGGTGATCAGGACCTGACCGGCAGGGTCGACGCGATAGGTGAAGCTGGTCTCGCCGCCATTCTGCCTGAGGAAGCCCCCCTCGCTGACGTCGGCGACCTGCACCACGCGCGGATCGAAAGCGATCGCCAGCGGCAGGCTGACCACCGGTTGGTCCGCCTGCATGATCAGCTGCAGCGCGAAGCTGTCGCCGGCGGTGAGCTGCGTCGGACCCTGCCAGAGCAGCTGCGCCGCGCCGCCGGACTGGACGGCCGGCTGGGCGGCCGCCGGGGCGCCCTGTGCAATGGCGGCCGGCGCTGACTGAGCACCGTTGCCGGCGGCCGTTTGCGCGAAGGGATTTGCCGGCGCTCCACCGCGCGCACCGGCCGCGCCGGCAGGCTGACCCGGCAATCCCGGCGGCAATGCGCTGCGCGCCGCCGCGTCCGCGGGGGCGGCGAGCGCCGCTCCCTGGGCAACCGGCCGGCCACGGAAGCTGGTTTCGGTGCCCCCGTCGAACTCGGCGAGATGGTTCGCCGCCCGCTGGATGTTGCGCAGCACCCGGGGCGTGATCGAGAGCACGATCTCCGTCTTGATTCCCTCGTCGTGATGCCCCCCGAACAGGCGACCGAGCACCGGAATGTCACCGAGGAAGGGCAGCTTGCTCGCCGTCCGGCGGTCCTCGTCGCTGATCAGTCCGGCGAGCAACTGGTTCTCGCCGTCCTTGAGACGCAGGACGCTGGTCGCCGTGCGCGTGCCGATCCGATAAGCGACGGTACCCGACTTGGTCTCCACCCGATCGACGATATTGCTCACCTCGAGGGTCACCTTGATGGCCACTTCGTTGTCGAGGTAGATCGTCGGTTCGATGTCCAGCTTGAGGCCGACATCGATGTAGGTGATCGACTCGGAGACAAAGCCGGTCGACGTGGCCGTCGAAGTGATGTTGGGCACCCGTTCGCCAATCAGGATCTTGGCTTTCTCGCGGTTGCGCGCGCGAATGCGCGGATTGGCCAGCAGATTGACGTCGGCGTCGGTCTGGTTGGCGCGGATCACGACCGGAGCGACGGCGGCCCCGATGGACGACGAGTTGAGATTGCGCAGGTCGTTCAAGGTCAGCGTTCCGCCGCTCGTCGACGGCAGCGGAGTCAGTGCCAGCGCGTTCGGCCAGTTGACGCCCAGGTCGCGAAGTCGCGAACGCTTGACCTCGAGGATCTCCACTTCGAGCATCACTTCGGGCTCCGGCACATCCTGCAGGGCAACCAGCTTCTCGGCGACGCGAATCGCTTCCGGGCTGTCGCGAATCATGAGCAGATTCAGCTTCTCGTCAACCACCACATCCTTGCTCTTGAGGATTGTCTTCAGCGTGGTGGCGACGGTCTTGGCGTCGGAATTGGCCAGGTAGAAGGTCTTCACCGTCAGCGCCTGGTAGTCACGCTGTTTCACCGCCGTGTTCGGGTAGATCAGGATCGAGTTGCCATCGAGGACACGCTGTTCGAGCTGGTTGGTCAGCAGCACCAGGTTGATCGCCGCCTCGATGCTGCTGTTGCGCAGGAAAATGGTGACTTTCTGATCGGCGCGCAAATCCTTGTCGAAAACGAAGTTCAGCCCGGAGGTGCGCGAAATCACTTCGAAAACGGTTTTCAGCGGTGTATCCCGGAACTCGATGGTGATCGGTTTGCGGTAGGCCGTTTCCAGCACCGACTCCTTGGCGACACGGGCACTGCTCTCGTCAATGACGCGCAGCAGTTCCAGCGCGCGTTCGTGGCGGGGGTTGGTGGCGAGGATCTTGCGCAGGCTCGCGCGCGCCGCGGCGGCGTCGCTCCTGCTCCACGCGGCCAGCGCTTCGCTGTACAGGATGTCGTGGCGACCTGCCGCGTCCACCAGCTGCAGGCCGACCAACGCCCGCTCGTTACCCGGCTGCAACGCCAGCGCGCGTCGAAAAGCCGCCCTGGCGGCGTCGTAGCGCGCTTCCGCCAGGGCCCGTTCGCCGTTGTCGAGGCTGGCATTGACGTAGCGTTCCTGCGCCCGCGCATAGGCAATGCGATACTCGGCGGAGCTTGGTTCGAGGGCGATCGCGTCCTGAATCCTGGCCAGCCCGGCATCGACCTGTTCGGCCGCAAGCAGCTCCTGGCCTTCGGTGAACGCCGTCTGCGCGGCACAGCCTGCCAGCAGCAGCGCCGCAGCCACGCCCAGGCAGCCCCTCCACCTGCCTGCCGGTCTGCGCTGCTCCGACTTCTCCTTGCTCACGATGGCGATCCTCCGATGGAAATGGTCTGCGACTGCTTCAGCGGCAGGTAGATCAGGGTCAGCGTGGACGGGGTAATCGCCTTGACCCGGTAGTTCCTTTCGAGCGTCATCCCCTCGCGAACGATGAACACTTCCTCGCCGCGTCCGAGGTAGGCCTCCCACTGCCCGGCTTCGAATTTGTTGCCAAGGTACACGAAGGGCGGCGGCGGTGCCATTGGCGCGCGTGCTTTTTCAGACATCGCCGGCGTGGGCGGTGGCGGCGGCCTCCAGCTCAGCGAGGGGAACAGATCGCGACTTTCGCGCGCCTCATCGACGCCGGGAATCAGTTGCTCGCGCGCAATCAGCGCCGCGATTTCGAGTTTTCCAGCGGCCTTTGCCGTGCGCTCGGTCGCGGGCGCACGTCGCGGCGAGGTCGGCGCGACGACCTCGACTGGCGAGCCGGCCGGCGGCGTCTTGTCGCCGAACAGCGCCAGCCAGGCGGCGACCGGCAGCAGGGCAAAGAGCAGCAGGCGACGCGCGTTCATCGCCCCACCTCATTCACCTCATTCACCACATCCGCCGCACTCACCGCTTCCGCCACATCCGCCACATCCGCCGCTTCCGCCGCATCCGCCCCCTCCACTCTCGCCCCTCGCAGGCGTTCAGCTGCCCTCGCCCGATGATGCCAGATGGTCAGGCGAACCTTCGCTTCGATCTCGTTGCGGCCGATTTCGTCGCGCTTGAATCCCAGTTCATTGACCGCGACGAAGGCCTGCGTCGCCAGTATTTCCTCGATCCAGCGGCGCACATCCGCGTAGCGCCCGCTCACCGGGACGGTCATCTGCAGGGTATCGACCTGCGCCTGCAGGTCGCGGCCACGCTGGTACTCGGCGCGCGTGCTCAGCAGCTGATGCCTGACCGCCGAATCGAGCACCGCCTGAATCGTCGCGAGGACCTGGCTCTCTTCGGCGAGCACCTCCCGGAAAGCCTGGTAGTGGCGTTCCGACGCCGATTCCGGCGCTTCCACGGGTGGCGCGCCGCCGGGCACGCGCGTCTGCAAGGCACGCAGACTGTCCTGCTTCTCCACCAGTTCGGCGTGCAGGGCGGGAACAAGCATTCCGGACACGAGCAGCAGCAAGCAGGCGGTCAGCGCCAGAAGCAGCCACCACGGCCCGTGCCGGTGCCAGGCGATCTCGGCACTCAGCCGCAGGCGGTCGACGAGCAGAGAAATCCTGTTCACTGGCGCTCCCGGGCATGCTCGCCTGGCGCGGCCCGGTTTGCGGCGCCGTTGTCGGCCGCGCTGTCGCCGGACGTCTCGTCGAACAGGGCCTCGAAGCTGAAGCGCAAGGGCCGATGCGGGTCCCTGTCGTTGATTTCCTGTTTACTGACCACCGCCCTGACAAAGGGGGCGGCCGATCCCAGCGCGGCAAGATAGTCGAGCATCCCCTGGTGATCCCTGGCCTCGGCGACTCCCTTCACCAGGCGCCGCCGGTTGTCCGGCTCGATCTGCAGCAGTGCGACCTTGGCCGTGGCGACGCTCTCGAAAGCGTCGAGCAGCGCCGGCCAGGGCGTATTCAGTTGGCCGATGGCGCCGTTGATGGCCAGCACCTGCGCCTCGGACAGGAGCAGCGGCGGTCGTGGCGGCGGCGTCCGTGCGGCGACCTCGTGCCGGGCCAGGGCAATGGCCTGCGTCGTTTCAGCAATCTGCCGTTCGAGGTGCAGCACTTGCCAGCTCAACGCGACAGCCGCGACGCCAGCCACTGCGCCGAGGGCGACGAGAATCGCCCGTCCGCGCGCCGCCACCGGCTGGCGCCACAACGGGCGAACGACGAAATCGACGTGCAGGGGCTTCATGGCCGACGACCCGCAAGCGCCAGCTGCGCCGCTGCCGAGCCCGTTGCGGCCGGCGAAACTACGCCCGACAAAGGCATCGTCCGCGATTCCAGGCCGGCAATCGTGGTCGGCTCCGGCAGCCAGTCGGCAGCGCCCGCCCACAGCAGCGACTGTCCTCTGGCGCTCTCGCCCGAACCCGGGCTGCGCAGGCGTTCCTGCTCGACCAGGGTTTCCAGCGTGGCAAGATCCGGCGCGCAGGGCAGGCGCAGGCTGCGTGTCGCCACGACCCGGTCGTGACAGGTATTGAGCAAGGTCAGCGTCAGCCCGAAACCGACCAGCAGCCAGCCGTCGGCCGGGATCGCCGTGCACAGCCGATTGCCAACGCGGATGAGGGCCGGAGCCAGCGAAGCGAGCCGCCACGAATGCGCCTGCGCCAACTCGTCGAGCGCCTGATGGAGCGGCCGTGGCAGCGCACAGACGATGAATGGCGATGTCGCATGCCAGTCACCAACCAGCAGGCAATCGTCGGCCGACTCGCCGTAGAGTGCCGCAAAGCGGGCCGCCGCCGTGGCGCGCAATTCGCGCAGCCCCTGCGCCCCGCGTGGCGGGGTGACGACGAAACTCCGGGCCAGGCTGTCGTCAAGGGTCACGACCAGCAGGCGAGCAGGCGAGCGAGCGGGCGAGCGAGCGTCCGCCACGCTGGCGAAGGCCTCGGGCCGGGCGGTCTTCAGCGTTTGCAGCGCCGCACACAAGGCGGCACTGACGTCGGCGAGCGCCGCCGACGCCGGAGCGACGGACTGCGCGACGAGCTGCTGCGCCGTCGCCGTGCCCGCTTCCGGATCGGCCAGCAGGACGACTTCGCCGGCGCTGCAGCCGAGCAACAGGCGCCTAGCCTGAAAGCGTGACACGGTGCAGTTCCTCGAGAGTGGTCTCGCCGCTGGCGACCAGACGCAAGGCGGCTTCGGTCAGGCTGCGCGTGCCGTTGCGGTAGGCGACTTCCTTGAGTTGCCGGATCGGCCGTTTTTCGATGATCAGCTCGCGCAACTCGTCGTTCAGATTCAGGACCTCGGCAATCGCCTTGCGCCCACGATAGCCGGTACCCCGGCAATCGCCGCAACCGCCACCGCGGCGGAAGTCGAAACCGGCCAGCGCATCGGCGGCAATGAGGTAACGTTCGAGCGCCGCGTCGCCGGGCGTATAGGACTCGCTGCAGCGGGCGCAGTTCACGCGCAACAGCCGCTGCGCCCAGATACCGTTCAGCGCCGAGGCAAAGGCGTAGGGGTCGATGCCCATGTGCGTGAAGCGGCCGAAAACGTCGAAAACGTTGTTGGCATGCACGGTGGTGAGCACCAGGTGCCCGGTCAGCGCCGACTGCACCGCGATCTCGGCCGTCTCGCGATCGCGGATTTCGCCGACCATGATCTTGTCCGGATCGTGCCGCAGGATCGAGCGCAGGCCGCGCGCAAAGGTCAGGCCCTTCTTGTCATTGACGGGGATTTGCAGGACGCCGGGCAACTGGTACTCGACCGGGTCCTCGATGGTGATGATCTTGTCGCGACCGCTGTTGATCTCGGAAATCGCGCCGTACAGGGTCGTCGTCTTGCCCGAGCCGGTCGGACCGGTGACCAGCAGCATCCCGTAGGGCTCTTCGACGAGGCGCCGCAGGGCTTTCAGCGAATGCGCGTCGAAGCCGAGCAGGTCCAGCGTCAGCGAACCATGCGCCTCGATGACGCCGCGCTTGTCGAGGATGCGGACGACCGCGTCCTCGCCGTGAATGCTGGGCATGATCGACACCCGCAGGTCGATGTCGCGGCCGGCGACCTGCACCCGGAAGCTGCCGTCCTGCGGCGTCCGCCGCTCGCCGATGTCAAGCTCGGCGAGCACTTTCAGACGTGACACCACCTGCTCGGCGAGGAGCACGCCGCTGATCTGCGCGACCGTGTCGAGCACCCCGTCGAGACGGTACTTGATGGTGATGCCGGTCGGCGTGCTCTCCAGATGGACGTCGCTGGCCGCCGCCCGCACGGCGTCATAGACGGTCGAATTGACCAGCTTTACCGCCGGGCTCGACGCTTCGCTGAGTGACGCGAAACTGAGGACTTCGGCGCCGCGATGGTTCTCGGTAACGCCCGCGCTGTCATGGACCAGCGATTGCACGGCATGCACCGACTCCTCGTGCTTCGACAGATAGGCCTGGATGTCCGCCGCCAGCGCCAGACGGTAATGCACGGCCGTGCCGACCAGGCTGCTCAGCCAGACCATGCAGTCGCTGTCGAAAGGGTCGGCGATGACGGCGATGATCGGGCATTCAGCCGCGTCGTCGTCAGCCACCGCGCGCAGCAGCAGGCAGCCACGCTGCTGCGCCTTGACCAGCGGCAGCAGGTCGAAGGCCGCGCCACAGGCGAGCATCCCGGTGGTATCGATGACCTGCAGGCGAAAACGCCGCGCCAGGACGTCGACCAGCTGGCGCGGTTCGCCGGCGGTCAGCGCCTCGAGTTCGCCGAGCAGCGAGCGCCCGGACAGCCGCGCCAGGTTCCTGGCCTTCTGCAGCAGGGTATCGTCAAAGCCCTGGTTGGCGGCAGCGCCGGGAGCGTTCATTGCAGGGCACCCGCAAGGTCGAAAATGGGCATGTACAGGAGCACGACGATCAGCCCGACGAGAAGCCCGATGGCGGTCATCAGCAGCGGCTCGAAGACCTTCGCGAAGCGCTCGATCCAGCGCGCACTCTCGCCTTCATAGAACAGCGCCGAGCGGGTGAGCATGGCGCCCATCTGCCCCGATCTTTCGCCGACGCGCAGCAGGCGCAGGGCGACCGGCGTCGCCAGGCCACAGCGCTCGAAGGCTTCCGACAGGGAACCACCGTCGGAAATGGTGCGCCGCGCGGAGCGCAGCGCCTCGCGGGTGGTCGGTGAAACGGTGTCGCCGACGATGTCGAGCGCGGCAAGGATCGGAATGCCCCCTTCGAGGAGCATGCCGGTGGTCAGGTACAGGCGCGACAACTCGATCAGCCGGATGCGCTCGCCGATACCCGGCAGGCGGGTCAGGAAAACGATCCAGCGCCCGCTGCGAATGAAGTGCCGCAACCAGAAAACGGCGACCAGCGCCACGACCAGCAGTCCCCCGAAGACGACGTCGCTATGCTCGCTGACCAATTCTCCCCAGTCGAGCAGGAGCTGTGACAGCCAGGGGAGCGAACGGCCGCTGCCCTGGTACACGCCGGCGAAGCGCGGCACGACGTAGGCCATCAGAAAAACGGTCACCGCACCGCCGACAGCGAGCAGGATGGCCGGGTAGATGGCGGCGCTGAGCACCTTGCTGCGCACGGCGTCGAGCCGCGTCTGGTAGTCGATATAGCGCGCCAGGGCGTGCGGCAGGTCGCCGGTCCCCTCGGCAGCCCTGACGATGCCGACGTAGAGCGGCGGGAAGACCTCGGGTTGGCAGGCCAGCGCGGCCGAGAAGCGCAGGCCTTCGCGCAGGTGGGCGGTGAGCCGTTCGAGCACCGCGCGAGCGGTCGGTGAGCCTTCCTTCTCGAGCAGGGCCTCGAAGGTTTCGACCAGACTCAGGCCGGCTTCGAGCAGGGCCAGCAACTCGGCGCTGAAGAGGAGCAGGGAAAAAGTCCGCCGGCCACGTCCGGGCAGGCGCCCCGAGTCACCGGCACCGCCGGCAGGCTTGATCGACAACGGCTGCAGCCGCCGTTGCTGGAGCAGCCTGCCGACCTCCCCGGCATCCGCGGCGTCGACGCTGTGCGTCTCGATCAGGTTATCGGCAGATAGGGCACGAACCTCAAAGCGCATCCTCGCTCCGCCGGATTGTCATTGATAGGTGACGTCGGCGGCGTCGCCGGTCCCCCCGGGCTGGCCGTCCTTGCCATACGAGGTGATCTCGAAGTCGCCGCTGACGCCTGGCGAGCGATAGAGGTAGGGGTGGCCCCAGGGGTCGTCCGGCACCGCCTTCTGCAGGTAGGGGCCGTTCCAGCGCGCCGCACCTGCCGGTTTGCTGAGCAAGGCGTTGAGCCCTTCTTCCGTCGTCGGATAGCGGCCGACTTCCAGGCGATAGGTGTCGAGCGCGCGCGCGAAGGCCTCGACCTGCGCCTTGGCCACTCCCTGTTCGGAGCGCCCGAGCTGCGAGAAGTACTTCGGTCCAACGTAGGCCGCGAGCAGGCCGATGATGGTCACCACCACGAGCAGTTCGAGCAGGGTGAAGCCGGCCGCGCTGCGCGCCTGGAAAGTACGCTGCCGGGTCCCGCTCACAGCCCTCCCCCCCTTGCCGCCGCCGCCAGCACCGCCGGCACGTAGAGCATGGTTTCGCGATAGGGCGGAATGCGCGCGCCGTTCCTGGCCACCGCTCCCTGGCCGGCGTTGTAGGCCGCCAGCGCCAGGGCAACGTTGCCACCGTGCAGGCGGAGCAGGTCCTTCAGGTGGCGCACGCCGGCGTCGATGTTCTGCGCCGGATCGGCGGCGTTGGTCACCCCGTAGCGTGCCGCGGTCGCCGGCATCAGCTGCATCGCACCGGTCGCCCCCTGCGGCGAAACGGCAGCGGCGTCGAAGCCGGATTCGACGGCGACCACCGCCGCGACCAGCTGCGGCTCGACCTGGTGCAGGCGAGCGAAATGCTCGATCAACGGCGTCAAGTTCTGCCGCCCCTGTTGCCGGCTGGAAATTGTCGTTTTTCGTGGCCCCGTGCTGCTCTGCTTGCGCACTGTCTCGCCGCGAATGAACAGGCGGTAACTGGCGTCGAGACGCTGGCTGGCATAACGAGGACTCCCGTCATCGGCGTAGGAAACGAAGACGCTGCCGACGGTCGCGGCAGTCGCCGCAGACAGCGGCAGACAGCAGGCACCCGCTGCCAGAGCCATGAGCAGCCGTACAGGCTTGATCGGGTAATGCTTGCGGGCCCCCTCTACCACCGTTCTTCCCCCTCGGAACGACACTTCCACGCTATAGCAGGCCGGTACTGGCCGCCGACGATGGCACGCTCGCCCACCGCGGCTTCCGAAACGGCGCCCGATACCTGCATCGGTGGAACCTGCGGATACGACCGGGGCGAGGTGCGCCGACCGCCGTTGGTCAGCGGTTCCTGTGCACCTCGCTGGCCGGAGTCGCTTAGCGGCAGATGGTGCCGCTGACGTCAGCACCTACAGTCTCGTAGCCCCTGATCTCCATGGAAACGCTCGCCTTGGAGAATTTCTTGGTACCACCAACGCCAATCAGTTGCTCAACCGCGTACCCGTCCCCGCGCAAAACAGCCGTATCACGCAGAAATATCTGGCCCAGTTCCTTATCTTTTCGGGGCTCTTCTCGGTCGGCCGCAACCGTCACCACCGTTGCCGCGGTGAAGAAAGGCGGAACAGCGGGGGGAGGTAAAGCACAACTGGGCGGATCAAGAAGACAGAAACTGTTGGCGGTCAGCGCCGATAGAGACGAAGCCTCGACCTGACGCCCTCCCAGCTGTGCGTCAGCAATCGTCCCCGAAAAACAGATCGCCGGCGTCCCCGCTGGTAGAAAGGTCGCATCCTCGAAAATGCGCTCTTTTCGCATTACCGCCTTGAATTCGTCGCAAGGGCCCTGCTCCAACGTCAGCTTTCCGCTGAACTCTTCGCAACGCGACCCCCGAGAATCCGCCGCAGCAACACCGACACCACCGCACAGCAACAAACCCCCCGCTACCAGAGCTGCAACCTTTTTCATGTTTTTTCTTCCCCCGTGATGTTGAGAAACAGGAAACGGCAGTATAGATCGCCTCGCCGGCGAATGAAACTCACAAAAAAACAACATCTTGGACAAACGCATTAATTCAATCGCAAAGGATAGCCAGGCAGGAGGCGAGAGTCCGCCGCCGACCTGTTCGCCGTTCGCTGCCTCAGGGAACCTGACTGGCGACCGGCCGCGCCGGGTCACTGCACCATTCGCTCCACGAACCGGCGTAGAGACGCGCGTCGTGCAGGCCCGCGATTTCCATGGCCAGGAGGTTGTGGCAGGCGGTGACGCCCGAGCCGCAGGTCATCACCGCCTGTTTCGGATCGGTCCCGGCGAGCAGCGCCAGCAGTTCGCGGCGCAGCTCCGCAGCCGGACGAAAACAGCCGTCGCTATCGAGGTTGTCGCGGAAAAAGCGGTTGCGCGCACCGGGAATATGGCCGCCGACCGGGTCGAGCGTTTCGTTCTCGCCGCGGAAGCGATCCGGGCTGCGCGCGTCGATCAGGCAGAACTGGCCTTCGCGTACGTCGGCGAGCACCTCCTGGGTCGTCGCCACCCAGTCACGCGGCGCGCCCTCGAAGGGCACGGCCGCAACCGCGGGCGATTCGGTCGACAGCGGCCTGCCCTCTGCCACCCAGCGCTCGATGCCACCATCGAGAACCGCGACGCGCTCGTGACCAAGCCAGCGCAACAACCACCACATGCGACTGGCGATCATGCCGCCAGCGTCATCGTAGGCGACCACCTGGGTGTCCCGCGAAACGCCGGCGGCGCCCAGCCTGGCGGCAAGAAGCTGCGGGTCGGGCAAGGGATGACGACCGTTGCTGCCGTTCATCGGCCCGGACAGGTCGCGATCCAGATGCAGGAAGCTCGCCCCGGGCAAATGCCCGCTGGCGTAGGCGCGGGCGCCGGCGTCGGGATCGCTCAGCTGATGGCGACAATCGAATAGGCGCCAGCCCGGATCATCGAGATGATGCGCCAGGAGAGCGGGACTGACCACCGTCGAGTAGCTCACGCCAGGCCCTCGCCTTCCCCTTCGGCCAGCCACGCGCGCGCTTCGACTTCCTCGTCGAAGACGCGCATCTCGGCTTCGACGAAAATCTGCGACAGCCAGGCACTCCACGCCACCCACTGACTTTCGGTGAGCACGGCGATGCGGCTGAAATCCTTGGCGTGGGCTCGCGAGAAGACGATGTCTTCCCAGGCCACGTCGAGGGTGAAATCGGCCATCTCGCGCAAGTCGAAAAACAGGTCGACCTGCCCCTCGAACTGAATGACGTAGTTGACGGCGTTTTCGAACTCCTGATAATCGGCGAGCGTGAATTCCGCATAAACCGTGACCTCGACCCGCCGCGGTCGGTTTTCGATGACTATCATGGCATCCTCCCGTTTTTTCGTTGCGCAAGTGTAGCACCAGTCCCCGCGCTGGCGCTTGTGCGGCGCCCGGCCGGTGCAGGGCAGCGCGACCATGGCGAGCGCCGCCGGCGGATGCCGCCCTTCCAGGCCATCGCCGGTGGCCACCGGGCGGTTCGCCAGAGCAGCCCGCGCAGGACTCGCGGGAATGCTTTCCATTTGACCGCAAGGCCACTAATACGCTATTTTCGGCGGTTTGATTCGAGCCCTTGCCATGCCACGACCGAACTCCGACGAAGCTGTCGACGCCAGCGCACCCGCGATGGACGAAACAGCTGTCGGTAAACTGAAGTTTGAGGCGGCTCTCGCCGAACTTGAACAGATCGTTCAGGACATGGAGGGTGGCCGCCTGCCGCTCGAGGAGTCACTGGCCGCGTATCGCCGTGGCAGCGAACTGCTGACCCATTGCCAGCAGCAACTCAGCGACGCCGAACGCCAGATTCAGGTGCTCGAGAATGGCGCGCTGCGCGCTTTCGAGCCCGCGGGTGGCGAGGCCAGATGAGCGCGCCGACGCAAGTCCCGCCGGCGCCAGCGGCGCCTGCCTTCGCGGACTGGATGCGTTGCGTCCAGGCAGAGGTCGAAGCGGCCCTCGCCCGCCACCTGCCGCCGGCGGAAGCCATTCCGGCGCGCCTGCACCAGGCCATGCGCTATGCCAGCCTGAATGGCGGCAAACGGATACGGCCGCTGCTTGTTTTCGCGGCCGGAGAGCTGACCGCTGCCCCGGCGGAACGACTGCAAATCGCGGCCTGCGCGGTCGAGCTGATCCACAGCTATTCGCTGGTCCATGACGACCTGCCGGCGATGGATGACGACGTGCTGCGACGCGGCCGCCCGACCTGCCACGTCGAGTTTGACGAAGCGACTGCCTTGCTGGTCGGCGACAGCCTGCAAGCGCTGGCTTTCGAACTGCTGGCGCGCAAGGATTTCGGCGAACAGGGCCGGCAACTGGAAATGCTGCGCCTGCTGGCGCGCGCCAGCGGCTCGTGCGGCATGGCTGGCGGCCAGTCAATCGACCTCGAAGCCGTCGGCAAGAGCCTCAACCAGCCCGAACTGGAATTGATGCACGCGCTCAAGACCGGCGCCCTGATCCGCGCGGCAGTGTTGCTCGGCGCCCTCTGCGGAGCAGCCCTGAGCACCGGCGAAAGCGCTGCGCTGGACCGTTTTGCCAAACGCGCCGGCCTGCTCTTTCAGGTCGTCGACGACATTCTCGACTGCACGGCCAGTACCGCCACCCTCGGCAAGACGGCCGGCAAGGATGCGGCTGCCGAGAAACCGACCTACGTCAGCCTGCTGGGCCTCGAACGCGCCCGCGAGTTTGCCGACGATCTGAGAAAGCAGGCGCTCGAAGCACTCGCGCCTTTCGGCGAACGCCGCCAGCGCCTTGTCGAGCTCACCGGCTTCATCACCCAGCGCAAGTTCTAGGCACCGCTTCCGCTCATTGCTCGCCGCCACCGGCGAGCGCTTCCGCAGGACCCAACAAGACCATGACCCTCTACCCTCTGCTCGACACCATCAGCGATCCGGCGCAAGTGCGCAAGCTCGACCGCCGCCAGTTGCCACAACTGGCTGACGAGTTGCGTGCCTTTCTGGTCGATTCGGTCTCCCGGACCGGCGGCCACCTGTCGTCGAACCTCGGCACGGTCGAACTGACGGTCGCCCTGCACTACGTTTTCGACACGCCGCACGACCGCCTGGTGTGGGACGTCGGCCACCAGACCTACGCGCACAAGGCGCTTACCGGCCGCCGCGAGGGCATGGCCAGGCTGCGCATGCATGGCGGCATCTCCGGCTTCCCGAAGCGCAGCGAGAGCAGGTACGACACCTTCGGCGTCGGCCACTCGTCGACGTCGATCTCGGCGGCCCTGGGCATGGCGCTCGCCGCCAAGATCAGGCACGAAACGCGCAAGGTCGTGGCCATCATCGGCGACGGCGCGATGTCGGCCGGCCAGGCCTTTGAAGCGCTCAACAACGCCGGCGTCGCCGACGCCGACATGCTCGTCGTCCTCAACGATAACGACATGTCGATCTCGCCGCCCGTGGGCGCACTGAACCGCTACCTGGCGCGGCTCTTCTCCGGCAACACCTTCAACGCGGCCCGCAAGGCCGGCGAGAAGATCCTCGACTTTTCGCCTTCGCTGCTCGAATTCGCCAAGCGCGCCGAGGAGCACGTCAAGGGAATGCTGACCCCGGGAACGCTGTTCGAGGAACTGGGCCTGAACTACATCGGCCCGATCGACGGCCACGATCTCGAATCGCTGGTGCCGACCCTGCTCAACCTGAAGAACCTCAAGGGCCCGCAGTTTCTGCACGTCATCACCAAGAAGGGCCAGGGTTACAAGCTCGCCGAGGTCGATCCGATCCTCTACCACGGCGTCTCGAAGTTCAAGCCGGAGGTCGGGATTGCCGGCGGCAAGCCCGGCGCAAAGCCGAGCTACACGCAGGTTTTTGGCGACTGGCTGTGCGACATGGCGGCGGCCGACCCGCGACTCGTCGGCATTACCCCGGCGATGCGCGAAGGCTCCGGCCTGCTGCGCTTCAGCGAATGTTACCCGGACCGCTACTACGATGTCGGCATCGCCGAGCAGCACGCCGTCACCTTCGCCGCCGGCCTGGCCTGCGAAGGCATGCGACCGGTGCTGGCCATCTACTCGACCTTCCTGCAACGCGGCTACGACCAGCTGGTGCACGATGTGGCCCTGCAGAACCTGCCGGTGGTCTTTGCCCTCGACCGCGGCGGACTGGTCGGCGCCGACGGCCCGACGCACCACGGCGCCTTCGACGTTTCCTTCCTGACCTGCATCCCGAACATGGTACTGATGACGCCCAGCGACGAGGACGAGTGCCGCAAGATGCTGACCACCGCCTATCGCCTCGACGGACCGAGCGCCGTGCGCTACCCGCGCGGCACCGGTACCGGTGCGACGATCGACAAGGCGCTGGTCGGGCTGCCGCTTGGCAAAGGCGAAATCCGTCGCCGCGGTTCGCAGGTAGCCCTGCTCGCTTTCGGCAGCATGCTGACGCCGGCGCTCGAAGCAGGCGAAGAGCTCGACGCGACGGTGGCCAACATGCGCTTCGTCAAGCCTATCGACCGCGAGCTGATCATCGCCCTGGCCGCGGAACATTCTCTGCTCGTAAGCGTCGAAGAGAATTCCTTGATCGGCGGCGCCGGTTCCGAGGTCGCGCGGGTTCTCGAAGATGTTGCCGGCACGACTCGACTCCTGCGCCTGGGGATCCCCGACCGCTTCATCGAGCATGGCGACCAGGCACTCTTGCTGGCGGAAATTGGCCTGGACCGTGACGGAATCGTCGCTGCGGTGCGTGCGCGGCAAGACAGCGGCGCAGGGGCAGCCGAGGAAATCGTCGCGGGCAGCATATAGAAAACAATCAGGAGCAGTAATGAACGCACCAGAAAACCCACAACCGACCACGATGGTGGACGTCCAGGGCTCAGCCGATACCCGCCGCATCGCCATCAACAAGGTCGGCATCAAGGCGATACGGCACCCGGTCAAGGTGCTCGACAAGTCCGGCGGCGTACAGCACACCATCGCCATGTTCAACATGTACGTCGGCCTGCCGCACAATTTCAAGGGCACGCACATGTCGCGCTTCGTGGAAATCCTCAACAGCCATGAACGCGAGATTTCGGTCGAAAACTTCCCGGCCATGTTGCGCGACATGGTCGACCGGCTGGAAGCGGAAACCGGTCACATCGAAATGAACTTCCCGTATTTCATCAACAAGACCGCTCCGGTGTCCGGGGTGCAGAGCCTGATGGATTACGACGTCACTCTGGTCGGCGAAATCGGCCATGGCGATATCACATCGACCATCAGGGTGGTGGTTCCGGTCACCAGCCTGTGCCCGTGCTCAAAGGAGATTTCCGAGCGCGGCGCCCACAACCAGCGCTCGCACGTAACGGTCACGGTGAGCATCAACGATCACCTGTGGATCGAAGAGCTGGTGCAATTCGTCGAAGCGCAGGCGTCGTGCGAGCTCTATGGCCTGCTCAAGCGCCCGGACGAGAAGTACGTGACCGAACGAGCCTACGACAACCCGAAGTTCGTCGAGGACATGGTGCGCGACGTGGCCGCACGCCTCAACGCCGAATGCCGCATCGACGCCTACGTGGTCGAGTCCGAGAACTTCGAGTCGATCCACAATCATTCGGCGTACGCGCTGATCGAGAACGACAAGCGAGCCGCCGCAGCAGGCTGACCCGGCGCTGGTGAACCAGGCAGAAGAAAAAAACGTGGCGGAGTCTCTCGACTCCGCCACGTTTTTGTTTACGCCAGCAGCGCGGCTGTTCAGCGCTGCTTGCGGACCAGCTTCTCCTTGATCCGCGCCGACTTGCCCGAACGCTGACGCAGGTAGTAAAGCTTGGCGCGACGAACGTCGCCACGACGCTTGACCTCGATCGCCGCGACCAGCGGCGAGTAGGTCTGGAAGGTGCGCTCGACGCCCTCGCCCGACGAAACCTTGCGCACGATGAAGCTGGAGTTGAGACCACGATTGCGCTTGGCAATCACGACCCCTTCGTAGGCCTGCAAACGCTCGCGCGTACCTTCCCGCACCTTGACCTGGACGACGACGGTGTCGCCCGGCGCAAAGACGGGAATGACTTTGCCCAGACGGGCAATTTCTTCTTGCTCAAGTTGCTCGATCAGATTCATATTCTTGACTCCATGTATGCGAACTACGCATTCTTGTCCTGACCGCATTGCTCCTGAAACTGCCGCAGGAGTTGCGTTTCCGTTTTCGACAGCGAACGCCCCGCCAACAACTCGGGACGCCGCTGCCACGTCCGACCCAGCGCCTGTTGCAGACGCCAGCGTCGTATTTCCTCGTGGTGACCGGACAAGAGCACATCCGGCACCCGCCGCCCGTCGTACTCCTCGGGCCGCGTATAGTGCGGGCAATCAAGCAAGCCCGCGACAAACGAATCCTGTTGTGCCGATTCGGCGTCGTTGAGCACGCCCGGCAACTGCCTGACGACGGCGTCGATCAGCGCCATCGCCGGTATTTCGCCACCCGAAAGGACGAAATCACCGATAGAAATTTCTTCATCGACGCCCGCGTCGATCAGCCGTTCGTCGATCCCTTCGTAGCGCCCGCAAACCAGCACCAGCGCTTCGTCGCCGTGCGCCAGCTCCATCACCCGCTGGTGCGTGAGCAGCGAGCCCTGGGGCGAAAGGCAGATCACACGGCTGGAGGCCACTCCGGCCCCCTGCTGCCGCGCCTTCGCCGCCGCGATCGCCGCCGCCAGCGGCTGGGCCAGCATGACCATTCCCGGGCCGCCGCCGTAGGGACGGTCATCAACGGTGCGATGCCGATCCTCGGTGAAGTCGCGCGGATTCCACAGCTGCAGGGTCCAGCGTCCGGTCTCCAGTGCCCGCCGGGTCACCCCCGAGTGGCTCACCGCCGTAAACATTTCGGGAAACAGGCTCAGCACATCAACGACAAACGGGCTCTCGGGCAGCGACGCGCCGCCTGGCGAAGTCACCAGTCGATTTCCCAATCGACGCGAATTCGCTCTTGCGCAAGCTCAACTTCCAGTACCACCGCGGCGACAAAAGGCAACAAGCGCTCGACGCCCTGGCCGTCGCCAACGCGCAACACCGCGTTGGCCGGCGTTTCGATCAAGCCGAGAACCCTGCCCAGAGACTGGTCCTGCGTATTGACCACCGCAAGGCCAAGCAGATCGGCCCAGTAGTATTCGTCGCTCGCGGTCGCCGGCAAGGCCCGGTGCGGAACGCCCACCAGCACCCCGGCGACGGCCTCGGCAGCAGACCGGTCAGCAACACATTCGAGCTGGGCAATGAGCATCTCGTTGCGCAGGTGGCAGGTGATCAGCCGCGTCGGACGCCACAACGCAGGCGCATCACCCTCGTGACCCAGCCACCACTGCGGCAGTCGGGACCAGGCAGCGGGATCATCGGCAAACGGATAAACGCGCACCGCACCCTGCAGCCCGTGCGCACCGGCGACCTTGCCGAGGACGACGATGTCCTCGACAGCAGCCGGATCGACGTCGATTCCTGCCACAGCCACAGTGCCAGCCCCGTCAGACCGCGAACTGGCGGGCAAGACTCAGGCGGCGACCTTGGCCGCCGACTGCTTGAGCAGGCGAGCACAGGTCATCGACAGTTGCGCACCCTGCTCCTGCCAGTAGCTGAGACGGTCGGTGGCGATGCGCAAGCCCTCTTCCTTCTCCGAAGCCAGCGGATTGTAGAAGCCGATGCGCTCGATGAAACGGCCATCGCGGCGGAAACGCGAATCCGCGACCACCATATTGTAGAAGGGGCGCTGCTTGGAGCCCCCACGGGCAAGACGAATGACAACCATGATCAGCTCTTCCGAAATCAGAAAAAGAGGCGGATTATAGCAAAAAAGAGTCTTTTCAACATGATCTTGCTACGCCCGCGGCTGGCGTCGACCGGAAAGCGACGAGGGGGGGCGGCGGCAGCGTCTGCCGCCAGCCAGCAGTCGAAGCTTGCAGGCTATAATTGCGAGTAATTAGGTCGACAGCGTAAACGTCGCTTGCGCAGCAGCTGCTCGACCCAGCCGCAGTTACCCATGTGCCGGAAGAGGCAGGGTAGCGATCCGACGGACGGCGTGACGACACAAACTTGTTTGGCAGGTGGCAAGATGACCAACACCGCTTTCAATCAGCATGGCGCAGCGGAAACCGTGACTTCGCACTCAGGCATACGCACCATTCTGCTATGGCTCGAGTCGCCAATGGCGCCCCACCCGGCCGATGAGCTCCCCTCGCTGCGTGCCCAGGTGAAGGCCTGGAACGAGGTCGGCGGCTCGCCACAGCAGCGCGCTCTGGCGCTGAACGGTTTGTACGAGCGCAGCTGCACGGTTGTTGCGGCACTGCTTCCTGAACTGACCGAGCTGACCTTGCCCATCCCACGCAAGTCGCGACGCCTGGTCCGCAGCGTTCTCGACCTGCTGCAGATGCTCGCTGATGACACGCTGGCGATGGCCGAAGAGGGCGCTCGGCACGATGCCACCGACCGCAATCAAGCGCCCGACCTGGCACTTTGGCGTAGCCTGCATGCCGTCGCGCAACAACTGATGATCAGTCACCTGATCGCCTCTCCGGCACCTACCGGTGCCTGGCAACAACTGCATCAGACCTACGCCAGGGCACGCGACCGGCGGCTTGAAGCGGCCATCCCACGCGGCCAGTCACGCAAGCTGCAGCACATCTATCACGCGGCCGTCCTGCTCGGCTGCGCCCAGCCAGCGTCGTTGACGGCACGTGAGGTGGTCTTCCTTGCCGCTTACTTCGAGCGCTTCGCCGGCCAGATCGAGACCATCTCGGCGGAAGCCGCCGCCACCGCTCCGGGGAGCTTCTGGGTCGATCCGACGCGCGACGCGCCCGCCCTGCCGTTTTCGCGCAAGCTGGCGCCGTCGACAGCTCCCCTCGAGTACTTTTCGTGCGCCCGCCTGGGCCTGCTGCTGAAGACGCAGATCGCCCAGCTCAACGCGGGCACGCCAGCCGAAGAAATCGGGCTTCCAGAGCTGGCCAGCACTCCCGCCGGAGTCGGCGTCCTGCGCCGCCTGGCGGGACGCTGGAGCGACTTCGGCAAGCGCCGCTTCCATCGTCGGCGACAGGGCTATCGGACGGTTCTGGGCACCGGCATCGACGGACTCTGGCAACTCAGCAAGGAAGGCGACTCGGCCGCTGTCGAGTTGTCGAGCTGGATGATCACCAACGAAAGCCCGGACGGCTATGCGATCAGGCACGTCTCCGGCAAGATCGGCACCCTGTCGGTCGGCAACGTCGTCGCGGTGCGCACGGGCGACGAAAAGAACTGGCAGATCTGCATGGTGCGCTGGGCGGTATCCGAAAACCCGGAGGATCTGGAGCTGGGCCTGCAGATCCTGGCTCCGAAGGCTGTCGCGGCGATTCTGGCCCGTCCTGTCGAGGGCGAAGGAACGGAACATCTGCGCGTCCTGGTGCTGCCGGAAATTCCTCTGCTGCGCACCAGCCAGCTGCTGGTCGTTGCGTCGGGTATGCTGACCCAGAACAACGAGAAACTGGTGCTGGTCATCGAGGACGAAAACCTGGTGGTTCGTGAAATCAAGAGCATTGGTATCGACGAGCAGACGGGCAGCGTTGACATCCTGTCGATAGAACCCGACCAGAGACGCCTCTAGGCCGCGCCCAGAGGCAGCGGACGACAGGTCGCAGCACGAAGACCGGAAAGGCGAGCGGGCCCGCGACCGCCGCGGGGGAAAAGAACCGTTCGCCACAGTTTCCGGGATAATGGCGCAATGTCGGAAATACTGGTTCTCTACTACAGCCACCGGGGTTCGGTGCGGGCTCTCGCCCAGCACATCGCCCGCGGTATAGAGTCAACGGACGGCGCGACAGCGCGTCTGCGGACGGTTCCCAAGGTGTCGTCCGTCTGCGTCGCAACTGCTCCGGAAATACCGCCCGACGGAGCACCTTACGTAGCCGCCGCCGACCTTGACGAATGCATAGGCCTTGCGCTCGGCAGCCCGACGCGCTTCGGAAACATGGCGGCGCCAATGAAATATTTCTGGGACAGCACTGCCGCACAGTGGTCGTCTGCAACCCTGGCCGGAAAGCCCGCCTGCGTCTTCACATCGACGGCCAGCGCTCACGGCGGACAGGAGAGCACGCTGTTGTCGATGATGCTGCCGCTGCTGCATCACGGCATGCTGCTCGTCGGCCTGCCCTACAGCGAAGCGGCCTTGACGAGCACTCGTGGTGGCGGCACACCGTATGGCGCCAGCCATCTTGCCGGTGCCGAGGGAAACCCGACGCTCAGCGAGGAAGAGCGCCAACTGGCCTTCGCGCAGGGGCGCCGCCTCGCTGCCATTGCCATGAAGCTCGGCGCCCGATGATCCGCGGCCTGTACCTGGCAGCGTGCAGCAGCCTGATTGCGCTGATTTTCCTGTGCCTGGCCTGGGAATTGCGGCTGGCACCGATCCAGCCTGGCGGCTCATGGCTGGCGTTGAAGTGCCTGCCGCTGCTGGCACCCTTGTTCGGCATTCTCAACGGCCGCCGCTACGCGTACCAGTGGGCCAGCATGCTGATTCTGCTCTACTTCACCGAGGGTATCGTGCGCGCCACCACCGAGACGGGAATGGGACAATTGCTGGCAACCGCCGAAACAGCCCTCTCCCTGGTCTTCTTCTGTGCGACCGTCGCCTACGCCAGACTCACGCGCCCGTCGGCGCAGAAAAGCGAAGCGCCGGCGCGCCCGTAGCCGCGACTCTCTGCCACTTCGTTCGAGGCAGGCGTCAAACGTCACCCTGCGGGTCGACGCGATCGGGAATCTGCAGCTTGTTCAAGGCGTTGAGATAGGCTTTCGCCGAGGCGATGACGATGTCGGTATCCGCTCCATTGCCGTTCACGATGCGACCGTCTTTCCCCAGGCGAACGGTCACTTCGCCCTGTGCGTCGGTGCCCGTAGTGATCGCATTGACCGAGTAAAGCAGGAGTTGCGCGCCGCTTGCGGCCACCGACTCGATGGCCTTGAAGGTCGCGTCTACCGGCCCGCTGCCGATCCCGGCCGCTTTTTTCTCGACGCCATCGACGTTCAGGGTGACATCCGCAGCCGGCGTCTCACCGGTTTCCGAGCAAACGCGCGAATAAACCAGCTTGTAATACTCGCCCTCCTGCGTGACGTCCTCGTCGGAAACCAGCGCCTGGAGATCTTCGTCGAAGATCTCGTGCTTCTTGTCCGCGAGTTCCTTGAAGCGGGCAAATGCGGCATTCAGAGCCTCTTCGCTATCGAGCACGATCGCCAGCGCCGCCAGGCGCGACTTGAAGGCGTTGCGCCCCGAGTGCTTGCCGAGAACGAGCTTGTTCTGCGCCCAGCCGACGTCCTCGGCACGCATGATCTCGTAGGTTTCCCGGTGTTTGAGGACGCCGTCCTGGTGAATCCCCGATTCGTGCGCAAAGGCGTTGGCGCCAACGACTGCCTTGTTGGGCTGCACGGGATAGCCGGTGATCTGCGAGACGAGCTTGGACGCCGGAACGATCTGCGTGGCGTCGATACGGGTCTGCACCGGAAAAAGGTCAGCGCGCGTCCTTACCGCCATCACCACCTCTTCAAGAGAGGCGTTGCCGGCTCGTTCGCCAAGGCCATTGATCGTGCATTCGACCTGGCGCGCGCCGGCGAGGACCGCTGACAGCGAATTGGCGACCGCCATTCCCAGGTCGTTGTGGCAGTGCGTTGACCACACCACCTGTCCGGCACCGGGCACCCGCTCGATCAGCGTCCGCATCAGGTCACCCCACACCGACGGGACACTATAGCCGACCGTATCGGGAACGTTGATTGTCCGCGCTCCGGCCTTGATCACCTCCTCGAAAATCCGGCACAGGAAGTCAACGTCGGAGCGTACCGCGTCTTCCGCGGAAAACTCGACGTCGTCGGTGTATTCGCGCGCCCAGTTCACCGCCCGTATGGCCGACTCGACCACCTGGTCGGGCGTCATCCGCAGCTTCTTCTCCATATGGATCGGACTGGTGGCGATGAAGGTATGAATACGACCGCTCACCGCTGGCTTGATCGCTTCGCCGGCGCGACGAATGTCATTCTCGTTGGAACGGGCCAGGGAGCACACGGTGGACTCCCTGACGATCGAGGCAATCGACTTGATGGCATCGAAGTCGCCCGGCGAAGCCGCGGCAAACCCCGCTTCGATCACATCGACCTGCATGCGCTCGAGCTGGCGCGCCACGCGCAGCTTTTCGTCCTTGGTCATCGAAGCGCCGGGGCTCTGTTCTCCGTCGCGCAAGGTGGTATCGAAAATTACCAGATGATCTTTCATTTCCCGACTCCGCAAGTGAGGGTGTCAATACACGGCGTGACGGCCGGTGTTCGGCAAGCGGCCGAAAACAGGCATGGCCGGGAGTGATTCTAATGCCTGCCGCACAGCGGCGGCGCTGCCGGCAACGCGCGACCATCGCGAATTAACCGTCAGTCGTCAGCGCCGCGCTGTTCGATCGGTGGTGGTGGCGCCTTGCGTCGAAGGCGGTGCGTCAGCGCCAGGACATAGCCGGAAAGCGCATAGGCGACGAAAAGTCCAAACAGGGCCACCGGTGTGTCGTAGGAAACGAAGGCAAAGCCAAGGGCAATGGCGACCACGAAGATGAAGGGCACGCTGCGCCGCAGATTGACGTCCTTGAAGCTGTAGAAACGGACGTTGGTGACCATCGAGATGCCGGCAAAGATTACCAGTGTACAGGCCGCCCAGCGCACGTCAGCCGCGGCCACGTCCTTGTCGATCATGACCCACAGGAAGGCCGTCACCAGTGCCGCAGCCGCCGGGCTCGGCAGGCCCTGGAAGTAACGCTTGTCGATGACTTCCAGCGTTGTGTTGAAGCGCGCCAGGCGTAGCGCAGCACCGGCGCAGTAGATGAAGGCAGCGATCCAGCCAAGCCGGCCAAGATCCTTGAGTGCCCACGCGTAGCTGACCAGTGCCGGCGCGACGCCAAAGGAAACCATGTCGGAAAGTGAATCGTACTCGGCGCCGAAGGCACTCTGGGTCCTCGTCATGCGCGCCACTCGCCCATCAAGACCATCGAGCACCATGGCCACAAAGATCGCCACGGCCGCGGCCTCGAAGCCACCTTTCATCGCCTGGACAATGGCGAAGAAGCCACAGAACAGCGCTGCGGTAGTAAACAGGTTCGGCAACAGATAGATCCCTCGACGCCGCAACTCCGGGTTGAAGAGGGTCTTGCGAGGTTTCATTTCGGGCATTGCGCAGTTGTCGTTTGGCCGCTGGCTCAGGCCGGTTGAGGAGGAAAGGAACCGGAGGCAGCAGCTATCGGGACGGGAATCGGAGGCGGAGAGGGGCAGGTCATGAGGGATTCAATACCTCGGCGTTCTTGTCCGACGAGCGCGCGACCCTCGTCGCGCCGCCGCCGGACAAGCCACGGCGCCGATCAGTTCTTGCTCTGATCAACCAGCCTGTTCTTCTTGATCCAGGGCATCATGTCGCGCAACTTGGCGCCGACGATCTCGACCTCGTGCTGGGCCATCAGGCGGCGACGGGCAGTCATCGACGGGTAGTTGGTACGCCCTTCGAGGATGAACATTTTCGCGTAATCGCCGTTCTGGATTCGCTTGAGCGCCGCACGCATGGCAACGCGGGACTGCTCGTTGATCACCTCCGGCCCGGTCACGTATTCGCCGTACTCGGCGTTGTTCGAGATCGAATAGTTCATGTTGGCAATGCCGCCTTCGTACATCAGGTCGACGATCAACTTGAGTTCGTGGAGACACTCGAAGTAGGCCATCTCGGGCGCGTAACCGCCCTCGACCAGCGTCTCGAAGCCCATTTTCACGAGCTCTACAGCCCCCCCGCAGAGGACCGCCTGCTCGCCGAAAAGGTCGGTCTCGGTCTCTTCGCGAAAATTGGTTTCGATCACCCCGCCCTTGGTGCCGCCATTGGCCGCGGCATACGAAAGGGCAATGTCGCGGGCTTTGCCGGAACGGTCCTGATGGACAGCGATCAGCGACGGCACGCCGCCACCCTTGAGATACTCGGAACGCACCGTATGCCCAGGGCCCTTCGGGGCGACCATGATCACGTCCACATCGTCACGTGCCACAACCTGGTTGTAATGAACGTTGAAGCCGTGCGCGAAAGCCAGTGCGGCACCCTTCTTCATGTTCGGCGCCACCTCGGTGTTGTAGACCTGCGGGATGGTCTCGTCGGGGAGCAGCATCATCACCACATCGGCGCCCTTGACTGCGGCAGCAACCTCGGCAACTTTCAGGCCAGCCTTCTCGGCCTTGCTCCACGAAACGCCATCCTTGCGCAGACCGACCGTCACCTTGACGCCGGAATCGCTGAGGTTCTGCGCGTGCGCGTGCCCCTGGGAGCCGTAACCGACGATGGTGACCTTCTTGCCCTTGATCAGGGAAAGGTCGGCGTCCTTATCGTAGAAAACTTTCATTCAAATTCCTCTATTTACTGGTCGGTCTGATTAGACTTTTAGAATGCGCTCGCCGCGGCCAATGCCGCAGACGCCGGTACGAACGGTTTCGAGAATCAGTCCCGCGTCGATCGCCTGGATGAAGGAATCGAGTTTTGCTCCGCTGGCGGTCAGCTCGATGACATAGGTCGACTCGGTGACGTCGATGATGTGACCGCGAAAGATGTCGGTCAGGCGCTTGAGTTCCTCGCGGTCCTTGCCGGTGGCGCGGACCTTCAGCAGCATCAGTTCGCGCTCGATGTGTGCCGCCTCGGAGAGATCGACGACCTTGATGACGTCGATCAGCTTGTTCAGCTGCTTGGTGATCTGCTCAACCACCGCGTCGGTCCCCGAAGTGACGATGGTCAGGCGGGACAGCGAAACGTCCTCTGTGGGAGCCACGGTGAGGGTCTCGATGTTGTAGCCGCGCGCCGAAAACAGACCGGCCACCCGCGACAGAGCTCCCGCCTCGTTCTCCAGCAGGATTGAAATTATGTGTCGCATCTTGTCTTTCCCTTACAGATCTTCGGTCAGGAGCATATCCGCCAGGCCTTTGCCGGCCGCCACCATTGGAAAGACATTCGCTTTCTGATCGGTGATGAAGTCGATGAATACCAGGTCATCCTTGTGATCGATGAATGCCTTCTTCAGCGCACCCTCGACGTCCTCCGGCCGCTCGACGCGGATGCCGACGTGGCCATACGCCTCGGCGAGCTTGACGAAGTCGGGCAGCGAATCCATGTACGACTCCGAATAACGGCTGCCATAGAACATTTCCTGCCACTGGCGAACCATTCCCAGGTAGCGGTTGTTGAGATTGATGATCTTGATCGGCAAGCGGAACTGCTTGGCAGTCGACAGCTCCTGAATACACATCTGGATCGACCCTTCGCCGGTGACGCAGGCAACCTGCATTTCCGGGTTCGCCAGCGCCGCCCCCATGGCGTAAGGCAGGCCGACCCCCATCGTCCCGAGACCCCCGGAGTTGAGCCAGCGGCGCGGCTGATCAAACTTGTAGTACTGCGCGGCCCACATCTGATGCTGACCGACGTCGGAAGTCACGATCGCCTGGCCTTTGGTCACCTCATAGAGCTTTTCGATGACGTACTGCGGCATGATGACGCCCTTCTTCATGCGGTATTTCATGCACTGCTTGGCGCGCCACTCGTCGATCTGCTTCCACCAGCCGGCCAGCACCTCCCCATCCGGAGTGGCATTGCCGGCATCGAGCAACTTGGACATTTCGTCGAGAACGTCCGGGACGTTGCCGACGATCGGCACATCGACCTTGACGCGCTTGGAAATCGACGAGGGGTCAATATCGATGTGGATGATCTTGCGTGGAATGGACGAAAAGTTGGCTGGATTACCAATCACCCGGTCGTCGAAGCGCGCACCGATAGCCAGCAGGACGTCACAGTTCTGCATCGCAAGGTTGGCTTCGACGGTACCGTGCATGCCGGGCATGCCAAGAAACTGCGGATCGCTCGCCGGATACGCACCGAGACCCATCAAGGTGTTGGTAATCGGAAATCCGAGCCGCCGTACCAGCTTGGTCAATTGCTCGGCACCGTTGGAGAGGATGACTCCCCCACCGCTGTAGACCATCGGCCGCTTGGCCTCGAGCAGAAGATGCAGGGCCTTCTTGATCTGCCCCAGATGCCCCTTGACAACCGGGTTGTACGAGCGCAGCTGGATCGTTTCCGGATATTCGAACTTGCACTTGGCGGCGGTAATGTCCTTGGGGATATCGATCACCACCGGACCCGGACGACCGCTGTTGGCGATGAAGAAAGCCTTCTTTATGGTCACTGCCAGGTCGTGCACGTCCTTGACCAGGAAGTTGTGCTTCACGCAGGGCCGGGTGATGCCGACGGTATCGCACTCCTGGAAGGCGTCCTGACCGATGTACTCGGTCGGCACTTGCCCGGCGATGACGACCAGAGGAATCGAATCCATGTACGCCGTGGCGATGCCGGTCACCGCATTGGTCGCACCGGGCCCTGAAGTGACCAATGCCACGCCGACCTTGTGCGTCGAGCGCGCCAGGCCGTCGGCGGCATGTACAGCCGCCTGCTCGTGACGAACGAGAATGTGCTTGACCTGATCCTGCTTGAAGAGCGCGTCGTACATGTGAAGGACAGCCCCGCCAGGATAGCCGAATACGTACTCGACCTTTTCTTCCTGCAGGCACCTGATTACAATCTCCGCACCGGTCATCATTGTCATTACCGTCGCCCCAGCAAGCAAATTGCTCGAAAAAAGTCTGCAACGTTAAAGCTTAGACGTGGTTTGGTCAAGGCATTCACGAAAACCGACGCCGGGGAAAGCAGGCTTCCCGCCCCACAACCGCAAGGATTTCCACCCTGGCCAGCCAACGCGAACTGTCAGACTTCCTCACAGCAGTCGAACGCCGCGCTTTCAAGCAAGCAATGTTCGCAGTGCGCAACGAAGAGTCCGCACTCGACATCGTCCAGGATGCGATGATGAAGCTCGCCGAGAAATATGGCGACCGCCCGCCAACAGAACTGCCCATGCTTTTCCAGCGGATCCTGCAGAACACGATTCGCGATTACTATCGACGCAGCAAGGTCCGCTCGCTATGGACAACGCTCCTCTCCGCCCTTTCGCCGAATGATGACGAGGAGCACGACCCTCTCGAAACGATCAACAGCGAATCAGGGCCCAACGGCCCTAAAACGCCGCACGGTCAGTTTGAGCAGGCACAGGTCCTGGGAATGATCGAGAAAGAGATAGAATCTTTGCCTGGGCGTCAACGGGAAGCGTTTCTTCTGCGTTACTGGGAGGATATGGACGTTGCCGAAACGGCGTCGATCATGGGTTGCTCGGAGGGGAGCGTCAAGACACACTGTTCACGTGCCAATCACGCTCTCGCGGCCGCACTGAAAGCAAAAGGAATTACCCTATGAATGAACTACATTTTGCCTTCAAAGCCAGACAGCACCTGAACCGGGGGCTGCATGAACTGCCACCATCAACGCAGTCGCGCCTGCAGGCCGCCCGAGAGCGGGCGCTGGCTCGGCAAAAACTTGCCGTCCACCAATCGATACTGGTGGCGGCGGGGAGCTTTGTTCAGGAGCACACGGAAGGCTTTCACCTGCGGCAAATTCTCGTTGCCTTGGCGCTGGTTCTCGGCGTAGTGTTCTACGCTTACTGGCAGGCCGACCGGAGCATCGCCGAACTGGAGGTCATTGATAGCGCCCTGCTCGCCGACGACTTGCCGATCGCGGCCTTCACCGACAGGGGCTTTGATGCATGGTTGAAAAGCTCCGCGTCGCACTGATCCTCAGCAGCTTCGTAGCCGTCACGGGCTGGGCCGATGTGCTCAGCCCGTCTGCCATTGCGACGCCAGCTCAACCGCAGTGGGGTGAACTCACGGTCGAGCAGAAAACAATCCTCGCACCGCTCAGTTACGACTGGGACGGGATGGACTATGCGCGCCAGAAGAAATGGCTGGGAATCACGCGGCGCTTCTACAACATGACCGCCGACGAGCAGCGCAGAGTGCAGGTCCAGATGCAGGACTGGGGGAAGCTGACACCCGAACAACGGCGAGTCGCGCGCGAGAATTTCATCACCGCCAACAAGCTCCCCGTCGAGAAGAAGCAGGAACTCAGGCTGAAGTGGCAGGAGTACTCAAGCCTGCCGGACGAAGAGAAAGATAGGCTCAAGCAGCAAGCGGCCAAACGGGCGGCGCCGACCAAACCGGGGCTGCCGGGCAGCAGTGGCACAGCGGGCAACCTGACCTCGCCGCCGCCATCGACGACGCTGTTGCCGCTCGGCAGCCATCATACTCCGCCAGCACCCGTCACCACGGCTGCGCCGGCAAGCGCATTGGAAAACCGGGATTGACGGCGGCAACCGAGGCCCCCGTCAAGCGACCGAGCATCACCCGTCGTCTGGCCAGCATGCTGTACGAGTCCTTGCTGCTGTTCGGCGTCCTTGTCGCGCTGCTTGTTGTGCCACACTTCCTGCTCGGCACCCTGACCCATCGCCTGGCGACGCCGGTCGTCGTGCAGGCACATACCTTCATCGTGCTGCTCGCCTACTGCCTCTGGTTCTGGAGTAACGGGCGGCAAACGCTGGCCATGAAGACCTGGCGCATGCGCCTGCTGACCCGTGACGGGCAACCCGTCCGGCCGGCCCAGGCGCTGCTGCGCTACCTCCTGTGCTGGCCAAGCATCATCCTGGGAGGAGTTGGCATCCTTTGGGCCGTCGTGGACCGCGAGCGCCTGTTTCTGCACGACCGTCTCGCCGGCACGCAACTCGTACTGAGTGGAGATCTGGCGAAGAAGCCATAGCCCGTAACTGGGCTAGGCGAACCATCCGGCGACGGGCAAGGATTTCAATAGCCTGCCCAAGCGACCTTGCGCAGCTCCCCCGGTCAACGCACTCCGCCAATCAGCGTCGCTCGACCCACCAGATCATCGTGATCGCGGCCAGCAGGAAGAGCAAAGACGGCGTGACCGCACTGAGCAATGGCGACCAACTATTGATCGCGCCAAGATTGGCAAACAAGCCGTTGAGCATGTGGAACAGGATACCGATCATCACCCCGGAGAAGATCTTGAGGCCCACTGCGTCAGACCGGTAGTGCGCACCACCAAAGGGTAGAGCCAGAGCGACCATCACGAATGCAGCCAGGGGGTAGACCACCTTTTTCCACAATGCAATGTCATAGCGGTTGGTGGTCTGGCGATTGTCGGACAGGTGCTTGGTATAGGTCGCCAAGTGTCGCAGGGACATCCGATCGGGAGAAACCATAAGTACCGCCAGGATGTCCGGGTTCAGCGCCGAATGCCAGACCATCTCGGGGATCTGCTGAACGTCGGCACGCTCGGCATGCAGGACCGTCTGCACTACATTGCTCAAGCGCCAGCTGTCAGGAAGCACGTATTCGCCCTCGGCGGCCTCGGTGAACGAGTGCAACTTCGCCTCCTCGTCGAACTCGTAAATGCGAATCCCCCGCAAACGCGTATCCGGCAGCACAACGCGCACGTTGATGAAACTTCGCTCGTCCTTGACCCACAATCCTGAACGCAAGTCCTGCCCGATCATTCGACCCCTGGCTTTCAAGCGCAATTGGTTGGCCTCTCGCTCGGCCGTCGGCGCCACATACTCGCCGATCAGGAAGGTGGCGACGGCAAACAAGCCGGCGACCAGAAACAAGCCACGCAACAAGGCTCCCGAAGAGAGACCAGAAACCCGGAGAACGGTGATCTCGGAATGCCGAGCCAACGACGACAAGGCGTAGAGCGTCCCGATCAGAACGGCAATCGGCATCAGCTCGTAGACCCGCCCCGGCAGACGTAGCATGACGAAACCAAACGCATGGTGGAGTTGGTAGCCGCCCCGCCCGATGTCCTTGACCTCGCCAAGCATGTCAAAAAAAGCGAACAGTGCCAGAAACGCCAGCAACACCAGGAGGATGGCGGCAGACACCTCACGCACCAGATAACGACGATAGATCTTCATCGGGCGAGGCGCAGGAAAGATGACATGGCGATACGGTGGTAGAAAAGAAACGGCAAGAGAAGCAGCATGAACAGATGGACCACCAAGACGCCGACGGCAAAAGACACCTGGCCACTGGCTACCCAGCCCTGGCTGATGGTCAGCAGATTGTTGTAGATCACGTAAACCAGTATGGCCAGGAGCATGTTCGCCGAACGACCCGCGCGCGGGTTGACGAACGACAGCGGAATCGCCAACAAGGCCAGCACAGCTGCAGCAAGCGGCATGCCAACGCGCCACAGCAACTCTGCCCGATAGGGGGGCAAGTCGAGTTGCAGCAACTCCAGCGGCGGCATGTTCTTGGGTGTCCGCTCGATGCCACGCGCCTCCTTGGTCTCCAGGCGAACAGCATAGCGTGCGTACTCGAGAATACGGAAACCGGCCGTGCCCGGATCGAGCTCGTAACGACGGCCGTCCTGCAGGACAATGAAGCGATCACCGTTGGCCGCCGTCTCCTGGTGCCCCGTTCCGGCCATCGTCACCCCGAGGCGCTCGGGTGCGGCTTCGCTGACAAAGACGTTGCGCACGTGGGTGGTATCTTCGGCCACCGCTTCAACAAAGATCACCCGGTCACCCGCCGATGATTCCTGGAAGGTTCCCGGAGAGATTTGTCCGGCATCCTTCTGGTTGCTCAGCTTGCCGCGGTATTCGGCGCTCTGCGACAAGGCCCAGGGCGAGAGAAACAGCGACAGCAAGCCGATGGTGACCACCAGGGGGAGGGCAAAGGTGAATACCGGTCGCATCCAGGCCGTCAGCGACAGCCCGGAAGAGAACCAGACGACCATCTCCGAGTCACGATAGCTGCGCGAAAGGGTCAACAGAATGGCAACGAACAAGGAGAGCGACAACAGCGGCGGGAGATAATTGAGCGCTGCGAAACCCAGCAGCGCGGCCACAGCCCCCGGGTCGACTTCGCCCTGCGCAGCTTCGTTCAGCAGGCGGATCAACTGCGTGGTCACCAGGATCGCAAAAAGCGCTATGAAAACACCGGCGGTCGAGTGGGCGAACTCGCGTCGGACAGCACGCTGGAAGATCATTTTTTGACTTTGGTGAAAAACTGCAGTGATAATCGGCGTTTTCGACGAAACACGCCTGTCCTGGGGAGGGTGAGTGGAATTTAGCATAAAAAGCGGTAACCCGGAGAAGCAGCGCAGCGCCTGTGTGGTGGTCGGCGTTTTCGAACCCCGCAAGCTGACGCTGGCCGCCGAGCTCATCGACAACGCGGCGCGCAGCCATCTTTCGGACATCATTCGCCGCGGCGACATGGAGGGCAAGGCCGGCACCACCCTGCTGCTGCACAACGTTCCCGGCACACTCTGCGACCGTGTCCTCCTGGTCGGCCTCGGCAAGGAAAAGGAATTTGGCGATCGGGAATACTGCGACGCGATTCGCAGTGCCGTCAGGACGCTCAACGAAACGGGCTCGTTTGACGGCACGGTCTTCCTCACCGAAACCAGCGTCCGCAAGCGCAGCGCCGCCTGGCGCGTACGCCAGGCGGCGCTGGTTGCCCAGCAGACGGTCTATCGCTTCGACCAGTTCAAGAGCAAGAAGGATAAGGTCCGTCGTCCGCTGCGCAAGCTGACCTTCATTGTTGATCGTCGCAACGAGCTGGCCGTCGCCGAAGAAGCGCTGTGCGAGGGGCAGGCCATCGCCGAAGGCATGTCGCTGGCCAAGGATCTCGCCAATCTTCCCGGCAACGTGTGCACCCCGAGCTTTCTCGCCGAAACCGCGCAGAAGCTGGCCGAAGAACACCTGATGGAGTGCCAGATTCTTGAACGCGAGGAGATGGCTGCGCTGGGCATGCACGCGCTGCTCTCGGTCGCGCAGAGCTCACACCAGGCGCCGAAGCTCATTGTCCTGCAGTACAAGGGTGGCAAGAGCGACGAGAAGCCGGTCGTCCTGGTCGGCAAGGGCGTCACCTTCGATAGCGGCGGCATTTCGCTCAAACCGGCGCCCGAAATGGACGAGATGAAGTACGACATGTGCGGCGCTGCCAGCGTACTCGGCACCATCAAGGCAGCGGCCCTGATGAAGCTGCCGCTCAACCTGACGGTGATCGTGCCGAGCACGGAGAACATGCCTGGCGGTGGCGCCAGCCGACCGGGCGACATTGTCACCTCGATGTCCGGGCAGACCATCGAAATCCTCAACACCGACGCGGAAGGCCGCCTGATTCTCTGTGACGCCCTGACCTACGCCGCGCGCTTCGAGCCGGACACGGTGATCGACGTCGCCACCCTCACCGGCGCCTGCGTCGTCGCGCTTGGTCATGTCGCGACCGGACTGTTCGCCAACAACGATACGCTGGCCCGAGAGCTGGAAAACGCCGGTGACGAAGCACACGACCGCGCCTGGCAAATGCCGCTCTGGAATGACTATCAGGAACTGCTCAAGAGCCCCTTCGCCGACATGGCCAATATCGGCGGCCGCTGGGGCGGCAGCATTACCGCTGCCTGCTTTCTTGCCCGCTTCACCAAGAAATACGTCTGGGCCCACCTTGACATCGCCGGCACCGCCTGGACGTCGGGCACCGAAAAGGGAGCCACCGGACGACCGGTACCGCTGCTGATGCATTACCTGCTCAAGCGCGCCGGAAAGCTCAAGTGACGCAGATTTTCTTCTACCACAACGCTGCGAACCGTATCGGCACGACCGCCTTCCTCATCGGCAGGACCTTCGCGCAGAAGAAGGCCTTGCTGGTCTATGCGCCCGACGCCGAGATCGCGGCCGCGCTCGACCGACAGCTATGGGCGCAGCCGCCAACGGGCTTCGTCCCGCACGTCGGCGCCGGCTCGCCGCTGGCCGCTCAAACACCGGTTGTCATCGCCAGCACGCTGGAGTCACTACCCCACGACGAACGGCTTTTCAACCTTTCCAGCGATGTGCCGCCGGGCTTTTCCCGTTTCACGAGCCTGATTGAAATCGTCGGCCGCGGCGACGAGGAACGCGCCGACGGCCGCAAGCGCGCCCGCTTCTACAAGGATCGTGGCTACGATGTCAGATATCTCGATTGCACAGGAAAGCACTGATGGCCGATGACGAAGACCTGCTCGACCGCGCCAATTCGCTGATCAACTCTGACGCCGGGGCAAGGCGCGACGAGTCGAGCAACAGCGCGCGCCCGATGCGCAGGCGGCGCAGCTTCCTGGCCTCGGCAGATGCTGACCATGCGGACGGCGGACGGCGCTTTGGCCTCAGGGGCAGCGAAGACGATGATCTGCCGCTGCTGACGGATGTCGTCGTCGTGGTCGAGGCCGAACCCGAAACAAGCGTCGATGACATCGCTGCGAACCTGCGCCCGACGCTTGCCGCGGAGTTTGCGGAACTCATCGACCGACACCTGGCCGCGGCCTTGCCGGTACTGGTGGAGGCCGCCACTGCCGAGGCTGCCGCGAACCTGCGCCAGGGTATCGAAGCGAGCATTGCCACTGCGGCGCGCGATTTCATTGCCCAGCGCGGGCAACTGCAACTGCCGCTCGAGGATCCGGCGAGCGGCGAAGCCAAGCAGGAGCAGGAGTAGGAGCCGGGCGGATCGGCTTGGACCGGGTCAGCGTCGCGGCCCGGAGCTGCAGCGCGATCCGGTATAATGCGCGCTCCTGAAATCCACCCTCACCCTCCTCCATGGAACTCGCCAAGAGCTTTGAACCGGCCAACATCGAGCGTCGCTGGTACCCCGAGTGGGAAGCCAGAGGCTACTTCGGCGCCGGCCTCGATACCGACAAGAAACCCGAAGACGCCTTCTGCATCCTGCTGCCGCCACCGAACGTCACTGGTACCCTGCACATGGGGCACGGTTTCAACCAGGCGATCATGGACGCGCTCACCCGCTACCATCGCATGCGCGGCGACAACACGCTGTGGCAGCCGGGAACCGATCATGCGGGCATAGCGACTCAGATCGTCGTCGAACGCCAGCTCGACGGACAGGGGGTCTCCCGACACGACCTCGGCCGCGAGAAGTTTCTCGAGAAAGTCTGGCAGTGGAAGGAATTCTCGGGCAACACCATCACCCAGCAGATGCGTCGCCTGGGTACCTCGCCGGACTGGAGCCGCGAACGCTTTACCATGGACGCAGGCCTGTCGAAGACGGTCACCGAGACCTTCGTCCGGCTGTACAAGGAAGGCCTGATCTACCGCGGCAAGCGCCTGGTCAACTGGGATCCGGTGCTGCAGACGGCGGTCTCCGACCTCGAAGTCGCGCAGGAGGAAGAGCAGGGCCACCTCTGGCACATTCGCTACCCGTTGAGCGACGGCAGTGCAACGCTGACCGTTGCCACGACGCGACCGGAAACGATGCTCGGCGATACCGCCCTGATGGTCCATCCGGACGACGAGCGCTATCGTCACCTGCTCGGGAAGATGGTCAGACTGCCGCTTTGCGAGCGCGAGATTCCGATCGTTGCCGACGCCTACGTGGACCTCGCCTTCGGTACCGGCTGCGTCAAGGTCACTCCGGCTCACGACTTCAATGACTACGCAGTCGGTCAGCGCCACCAGCTGCCGATGATCCCGATTCTGACGCTCGACGCCCGCATCAACGAGAATGCGCCGGCATGCTACCAGGGCATGGATCGCTTTGCCGCGCGCCTGCAGATCGTCGCCGACCTCGAAAAACAGGGCTTCCTGGACAAGGTCGAGCCACATACTCTGAAAGTGCCGCGCGGCGACCGCAGCGGTGTGGTCATCGAACCGATGCTCACCGATCAGTGGTTCGTCGCCATGAGCAAGGCCGGTGCCGACGGCAGCAGCATCGCCGGCAAGGCTCTTGAATGCGTGGCCTCGGGTGAGATCAGGTTCTTCCCTGAAAACTGGGTCAACACCTACAACCAGTGGCTGAACAACATTCAGGACTGGTGCATCTCGCGGCAACTGTGGTGGGGCCACCAGATCCCGGCATGGTACGGTGACGATGGGCGCATCTTCGTCGCCCACGATGAAGGCGAGGCCAGGGCCCAGGCCGACGCACAGGGCTATGACGGCCCGCTGAGTCGCGATCCCGACGTCCTCGACACCTGGTATTCGTCCGCGCTGTGGCCTTTCTCGACGCTCGACTGGACGCCGCAGTGGCCGGCGGAGACGAATACTGCCCTCGACCTGTATCTGCCGTCTACGGTGCTGGTCACCGGCTTCGACATCATTTTCTTCTGGGTCGCGCGCATGGTGATGATGACCCGCCACATCACCGGCAAGATCCCGTTCAAGCATGTCTACGTGCACGGCCTGATCCGCGATGCGGAAGGGCAGAAGATGAGCAAGTCCAAGGGCAATGTCCTCGACCCCATCGACCTCATTGACGGCATCGATCTCGACGCGCTGATCAGCAAGCGGACCAGCGGCCTGATGAACCCCAAGCAGGCGGCGCAGATCGAAAAGCGCACCCGCAAGGAGTTCCCCGAGGGCATTCAGGCCTTCGGCACCGACGCCCTGCGTTTCACCTTCCTGTCGCTGGCCAGTCCCGGCCGCGACATCAAGTTCGACCTCAGCCGCTGCGAAGGCTACCGCAATTTCTGCAACAAGCTGTGGAACGCGACGCGCTACGTGCTGATGCACACGGCAGACCAGGATCTTGGGCTGTCCGCCTGCACCCCGGAGAGCTGCTCGACGGCACTGAGCTTCTCCTTCGCCGACCGCTGGATCGTCAGCAAGTTGCAGCGCACCGAAGCCGAGGCCGCGCAACGCTACGCCGACTATCGCTTCGATCTGCTCGCGCGCTCGGTCTACGAGTTCGTCTGGGACGAGTTCTGCGACTGGTACGTCGAGCTGTCAAAGGTGCAACTGCAAAACGGCAACGAACAGGAAGTTCGCGCCACGCGCCGGACGCTGGCACGGGTACTGGAAACCGTCCTGCGCCTGGCGCATCCGCTGCTGCCATTCATTACCGAAGAACTCTGGCAGGCCCTGGCGCCGATTGCTGGCCGCAAGACGCACGATTCGGTGATGCTCGCCGCCTATCCGCAGGCGCAGCCGGAAAAAATCGACCCGGTCAGCGAAGCGAGCGTCCAGCAATTGAAGGACCTGGCCTACGCCTGCCGCAACCTGCGCGGGGAGATGAATCTTTCGCCGGCGCAAAAGGTGCCCCTGCTCGCCAGTGGCGACAGCGCCACGCTGGCCGCCTTCGCGCCTTACCTGAAACCGCTCTGCAAGCTCTCGGAAATGCAGATTGTCGACGACCTGCCCGCCGACGCCAGCGCACCGATCGCCATCGTCGGACGAACCAAGCTCATGTTGCAGGTTGAAATCGACGTCGCCGTCGAAGGCCAGCGGCTCGACAAGGAGATCGCCCGCCTGGGCGGCGAGATCGACAAGGCGAGAGCCAAACTCGCCAACGAGAGCTTCGTCGCGCGCGCCCCAGCGGCAGTTGTTGAACAGGAAAAGAAGCGTCTCGACGACTTCCTGGCGACGCTGGAAAAACTCGCCCCGCAGCGCGAACGCCTGCGCCGCTAACCCGGGTCGGCTTCAAGGACCACCGGCAGCAGGCCACGCAAGGCGTTGCCGACGTACAAGGCAGGCGCCTGCAGCAGGTCCTCACGCCGCAGGACCTGCTCGACGGCACGTCCGGACTCGAGCAGCGTGCGCCGCATGACGCCTGGCAGTAGCCCGCAAGCCAGCGGTGGAGTCAGCAGCACGCCGTCGCGCTCGACGAAAACGTTGCTGCGCGCACCTTCACACACCTCGCCGCGGCGGTTGAGGAAGATCGCGTCGAACAGCGCTGGCCGCGCGGCGAGCCCCGCCAGCGTGCGGTCGTAGCGAGCACGCGCCGTGGTTTTGTGGCGCAGCAGATAGTCATCAGCAGGTAGCGCTTCGCTCGCCAGGCACACCCGCCAGCTTTTCCCGGGTTCTTCGCGCAAAGCGGAGACCTCGACCCGGCAGCTCCCGTTGTGTGCCAGGGTCAGGCGAACGCGAAACAATGCCTTGGGCCGCGCCGCGGCCTCGGCAGACAGCGCCGCCGAGACGCTGACCAGCGCGCAGGCGAACCCGAGGCTGCGTGCCGACGCCTGCAGGCGCTCGAGATGCAGGTCCAGCAGTGGATAGCGGCCTTCTTCAAGGCGCAGGGTCTCGACGAGTTCGAATCCCGGATCGAAGGCAGTCAGAAAGCTTGCTTTCAGCAGGCATTCGGCGTACTCGCGCTGCGCGTCGGAGTCAATCACGATGCCACTGCCCACGCCGAGCCGAGCCTGGCCATGCGGGCCGGCCTCGACGGTGCGAATGGCGACGTTGAAGCGACAGTCACCGCCCGGCGACAGCCAGCCAAAAGCTCCCGTGTACAGCCCGCGCGGCGACTCTTCAAGCTCGGCGATGCGTTGCATGGCTCTGATCTTCGGCGCCCCGGTGATCGAACCGCAGGGAAACAGGGCGGCAAAGAGCTCGGCGATCCCAACGCCCGGCAAGTCCGCGGCGACAGTGGACACCATCTGCCAAAGGGTCGGGTAGGCCTCCGCCGCACACAAGGCTTCGACAGTCACCTTTCCGGGCTGCGCCAGGCGCCCCAGGTCGTTGCGCAGCAGGTCGACGATCATGATGTTCTCCGCCCGCTCCTTGGCCGACGCCAGCAAGGCCGCACGATTCGCCTGATCTTCCAGTGGCGTCCGGCCGCGCGGTGCCGTTCCTTTCATCGGCCGGGTGACTACTTGGTCACCGACGCGCTCGAAAAATAACTCTGGCGAGAAAGAGAGGATTGCTTCGTCGTCGCCGCCGAGAAAGCCCCCATAACGAACCGGCTGTCGTTCGCGCAGACGCACATAGAGCGCCAGCGGATGTCCGTAAGACTCGAACGTCAGCGGAAATGTGAGGTTGATTTGGTAGCAATCGCCGTCCCTGATCCAGCGATGAATCTGCCTGACCTGCGCGGCATGCCTCGCCGCATCGACGGCAGGACACAATTCCGCAATTCCCGCCACCTTCTGGTACTCGGGCAGCGCCGCCAGCTGCTCGGCAAGGAAGGCGGCGCCGGCCGGCGCATCGAGCACTCGACCCTCGGTAAATACCCAGGCCCGCAACACCGGCCGGTCGCCGGGTACCGCGGGCACTGCCGGCTCGAAGGATGCGCCGAGGGCGTAGTCGGCGGCCACAGCCAGCCACTGACCAGCCGCAAGCGCCGCTTCAATCGTGCTAAAAGCGGCGCCAGGGTCGCCGGAAGCCGCAAGGACAATGGAGCGCTGGAACCCCGTCAGCAGGACGGCACGGCCAGCGTCGCCATCGAACAGCGCGAACCGAGCGCCAGCAAGCATCAGTCAGCGAATCGACAGTGCGCGCAGGCCTGGCCCAGCGGCGCCGGCTGAAGCGCTCCGTCGCAGCTGCGGACACTACTTGCGCTTGAGGTAGAACTCGAAAACCTGATTGCCTTCGCCGTTCGACAGCAGTTCGTTGCCGGTCTGTTTGGCGAAAGCCTGGAAGTCCTTGACCGAACCCGGGTCAGTCGCCAGGACGTGCAGCACATCACCCGACGCCATCTCGGACAACGCCTTCTTCGTACGCAGAATCGGCAGTGGGCACTTCAGCCCTCGGACGTCGAGCTCGCGATCGCAATGCATGTGTTGGTCCAGAACAAAATCGAGGGCGTATTTTAACCATTCCAATTACTCTAACCGCCATTGCGCTTCTTCTCATTGACCTCTTCCGCCAGCAGCTTGCGCAGGTCGCGCAGGCGAGCGTCGACCGCGGACTTCTCGAAAAAGTCGCCGTCACCAGCCTGTTGCGCGAACTGCAACTGTTCGACGGCAGCACCCAACTGCCCCAGCAACAGGTAGGACTCGGCCTGCGAACGGTGTTGCTGCAGGCGCTTGCCAAGCGCGGCAAAAGTCTTCGCCTGCAATCCATACAGCTTGTAGTCGGCGCTGTAGAGCTGTAGCTGCGAGTCGAGAAACTTCAAGCTCTGCTCGTATTGCCGCCCCGCCAGCAGGGCGTCCGCGTAGCCGTAAACCAAAGCCTTGGACTGTGGATAACGTTGCAGCGCGTCGCGATAGATCTTTGTCGCGCCGGCTTGATTGCCAGCGGCAATTTCGGTGCGTGCCGCCAGGCCGGCGATCATCGGCGATGAAGCCTTGAGCGCCAGCAGCGCACCCAGCTCCTTCTGCGCGGCGGCGAGATCCTTGGCCTGCAAGAGCGAATACGCGAGTCCGTAGCGGGTCGCCACCTCAGAAGCATATTTCTTTTCGCGCAGCAGCTTGCTGAACTCGCTGACCGCCTCGCCAGGCGTAGCCGCCTGCGCCCGCAGCTTGGCGCGCACCAGATGAAAATCAACGCTGTCGGCAACCTGACGGTAGGAAGCATCCTGCGACCTGTTCTGCATGTCGGAGATGCGCTCGACGGTCAGCGGGTGCGAACGCAGATAAACCGGCGCGTTGTTCTCGTACACCCGACCCGCCAGCTGCATGCGGCCAAAGAAGTCGCCCATGCCACGCACGTCGTAGCCGGCCTTGGCCAGCGTTTGATAGCCGAGCCGGTCGGCTTCGCGCTCGAAGTCGCGACTGTAGGCCAGTTGCGATTGAATCGACGCGGCCTGCGCCGAGGCGATCGTCGCAGACGCCACCTGTGAGTTCGAACGCGCAGCAAGAACACCGACGGCCATGGCGACCATGGTGGCGATCGAACTCTGCTTTTCCCTGGCAATCTGCCGCGCCAGGTGATTCTGACTCACGTGCGAAATCTCGTGCGCGATCACCCCGGCCAACTCGGACTCCGACTGCGCGGTAAGCAGCGTGCCGGTGTTGACCCCGATGAAACCGCCAAACATCGCAAAGGCGTTCACCGTGTTGTCACGAATCGCAAAAAAATAGTAATCGCCCGCCGCATTCGAACTCGCGGCGACCAGGCGGCCACCAAGGAGATTCAGGTAGTCATTGATCTCGGGGTCGTCAACGTAGCTCGGCTCGCGCACGCGTATGTCATTGAAGATCCGCTCTCCGATCTTGCGCTCAAGCTGCGGCGAGAGGTCAACCCGCGACGCGTCACCAAGCTCCGGAAGGCCATCGGCCGCAACCGGCGGGGAACTGCCCGCGAAAACCGCAAAGGTCAAGGACACTGCGGCACAAATCATTCTGCTCAAGACGAAACCCCCGGCCAGCCTCGGCGCCCGCCAACAAAGATTTGCTATGATACCCAATTGTAGTCTGGTGAATTGTCACCAAGCGTTACTCGGCGCCCTCGGCTGGTTGTCAAGCGATCCCCGCGACTGGCATCATCCCCGTCAGCGACCCTCATGCCTCCCCTACCGCCTATGTCAGTCAGTCCACTTACTCATTTCAATTCACGGGGCCAGGCCCAGATGGTTGACGTCGGAGACAAGGCCGAGACCGCCCGCCAGGCATGCGCCGCCGGCAGCATCCTGATGCTCCCTGAGACCCTGGTTCTGATCGTCGGCGGTTCGGCGAAGAAGGGCGACGTTCTGGGCGTCGCGAGAATTGCCGCCATACAAGGCGCCAAGCGAACCTCCGACCTGATCCCCTTGTGCCATCCGATCGCGCTGAGCAAGGTTTCGGTCGACTTCGAGATCGACAGCGAGGCCAACGCGGTACATTGCCTGACGCGGGCGGAGTGCGTTGGTCGCACCGGCGTCGAGATGGAAGCCCTTTGTGCCACCAGCATCGCCTTGCTGACCATCTACGACATGTGCAAGGCGGTCGATCGCGGCATGCGTATCGAGAACATCAGACTTCTTGAAAAGGCCGGCGGCAGGTCTGGCCACTGGACTGCAAACTGACGCCTGCCGACACAATGCCGAAAGGCAAAAAGGAGCCAAAAAAAACCCGCCAGAGGCGGGTCCCTTATTGCACACCCAAAGAAATCAGGCGCGCGCGATATTCGATGCTTGCTTGCCCTTCGGGCCCTGCGTCACGTCGAAGGAAACCTTCTCGCCCTCTTTGAGGGTCTTGAATCCACCCATGGTGATCGCGGAGAAATGGGCGAAGAGATCTTCACTACCATCATCCGGAGTAATGAAGCCAAAACCTTTAGCGTCATTGAACCACTTAACTGTACCAGTTGCCATATTGCCACTTCCTTGAAAAAAGACTAAATCCGGGCGGAGCCCGACTTGCATGTTTCCAATTCAAGCACTGCGCTGACGGATCTTCGGGAACGAAAACCGGCACAACGCAGCCGTGAACGAAAACATTCGACCTTTTTACGCCAAGTGAGGTTGATGCGTCAAGCGTTTTCATTGTCTGGCGCCTGCACCGCCGCCCCCGGGTACCGAGAATTGGTGACGGGTGGTATTGCGGATCCGGAAAGACTGGTTAGAATTCACGCATGGCAACACAGCATCAAGACAACTCTCTACTCCAAGCGCAGCGCACGCAGCTCAAGCCGCCACCACTTTACAAGGTCCTGTTGCTGAACGACGATTTCACCCCGATGGATTTCGTGATTGTCGTTCTGCAGCGGTTTTTTGGAATGGATCGAGAACACGCGACGCGAATCATGCTCAAAGTTCACACCGACGGAAGGGGCGTGTGTGGAGTCTATCCGCGCGACGTCGCGGCCACGAAAGTTGAACAGGTCACAGCCTTCGCACGAAGCAACCAGCACCCCCTGGCGTGCGTAATGGAGGAAAACTGAATGATTGCGCAGGAACTTGAGGTAAGTTTGCACATGGCCTTCGTTGAAGCGCGACAGAAGCGTCATGAGTTCATCACGGTCGAGCACCTCCTGCTCGCACTGCTCGACAACCCGTCGGCAGCCGAAGCCATGCGCGCCTGCGGCGCCAGCATCGAGCAACTGCGCAAGGATCTGACCCGCTTCATCGGTGAACACACGCCAACCGTCGCTGGCGAGGACGAAATCGATACGCAGCCGACGCTCGGCTTCCAGCGTGTGATCCAGCGCGCCATCCTGCACGTCCAGTCGTCTGGTCGCAAGGAGGTCAACGGGGCCAACGTTCTTGTTGCCATCTTTGGCGAGAAGGACTCGCACGCGGTGTATTACCTGCAGAAGCAGGGTGTGACCCGCCTCGACGTGGTCAATTTCATCTCCCACGGCATCAGCAGGATTCCACAGAGCACGCCACGCGGTGAGCCGGAGGTCGAACCCGAAGGCGAACAGCAAAGTGCTGCCGGGCCGCTCGAAAGCTATACCATCAATCTCAACGCCCTGGCTCTTCAGGGCAAGATAGACCCGCTGATCGGTCGCGACCGGGAACTTGAACGGGTCATCCAAACGCTATGCCGCCGGCGCAAGAACAACCCCCTGCTGGTCGGCGAAGCCGGGGTTGGCAAGACAGCGATCGCCGAGGGGCTGGCGCGGCGAATCGTCGAGTGCGACATTCCCGAAATCCTGGGCAAAGCAAACGTTTACTGCCTAGACATGGGATCTTTGCTCGCTGGCACCAAGTATCGTGGCGACTTCGAACAGCGCCTGAAGGCCGTTCTCAAGCAACTCAGCGAAAATCCACAGGCAATCTTGTTCATCGACGAGATCCATACCTTGATCGGTGCCGGCTCGGCCTCGGGCGGCACCCTCGACGCGTCCAATCTGCTCAAGCCGGCACTGTCCTCAGGGCAGCTGAAGTGTATCGGCGCGACCACCTACAACGAATATCGCGGCATTTTCGAGAAAGATCACGCGCTCTCGCGGCGATTCCAGAAGATCGACGTCAACGAGCCGTCGAGTGCGGAAGCGGTAGACATTCTCAAGGGCTTGAAATCGCGCTTCGAAGCCCACCACGGCGTCAAGTACTCGGCCGCGGCGCTGAGTTCGGCGGTCGAGCTGTCGGTGCGCTTCATCACGGACCGTCACCTCCCGGACAAAGCGATCGACGTCATAGACGAAGCGGGCGCCGCGCAGCGGATCCTGCCCAAGTCCCGGCAGAAAAAGATGATTGGCAAGGTCGACATCGAGGAAATCGTTGCCAAGATCGCACGCATCCCTTCGACGCACGTCTCAGCAGACGACCGCAACAACCTGCGCAACCTCGACCGTGATCTGAAGGCTATCGTCTTTGGTCAGAATGCGGCAATCGACGCGCTGGCCAGGGCCATCAAGATGGCTCGTTCGGGCCTCGGCAACCCGGTCAAGCCCATCGGCAGCTTCCTTTTTTCGGGCCCCACCGGCGTCGGAAAAACGGAAGTCGCGAAGCAACTTGCGTACTGCCTCGGTAACGAGCTGATACGCTTCGACATGTCCGAGTACATGGAGCGGCACGCGGTTTCGCGGCTGATCGGCGCGCCACCCGGCTACGTCGGCTTCGACCAGGGCGGCCTGCTGACCGAAGCCGTTACCAAGAAACCTTATAGCGTTCTGCTCCTCGACGAGATCGAAAAAGCGCATCCGGACATCTACAACATCCTGCTGCAAGTGATGGACCACGGCACGCTTACCGACAATAACGGCCGCAAGGCAGATTTTCGCAACGTGGTCATCATCATGACCACCAATGCCGGCCAAGAGGCAATCCAAAAAGCGACGATGGGCTTCACGGCATCACGACAGGCGGGCGATGAAGCGATCGAGATCAAACGCATCTTCACGCCCGAGTTTCGTAACCGGCTCGACGCCACGATCTCCTTCAAGTCGCTCGATCACGAAGTCATCCTGCGGGTCGTGGACAAGTTCCTGATGCAACTCGAAGCCCAGTTGCACGAGAAAAAGGTCGAAGCCATTTTCACTGCGGCGATCAAGGCTCATCTGGCTACGCACGGCTTTGACCCGATGATGGGCGCGCGTCCGATGGCACGTCTGATTCAGGACACCATCCGCGCTTCGCTGGCTGACGAGTTGCTGTTCGGCCGGCTGGCGCACGGGGGCCACGTCACCGTCGACCTTGACGAAGACCAGAAAGTGAAACTGATTTTCGAAGAGGCGTCCGAGGCGATTGCCTGATCATGGCAGGCCGTGGCGACCGCCACGGGACACGCACGCCGCTCGTCGAACAACTGCAAACCAAGCACACGAGGCACGCACAATGAGTTTCAAGACCGCCGATCTGCTCGACGACAACGAAAGCAAGCTGCGCGACGAAAGTGTTCGCGTCGTGACGCCGATGTTTCATCCGTACGGCGGGCAAAGTACGTTCAGTGGCGAGATCGTCACTCTAAAGGTCTTCGAGGACAATTCTCTGGTGCGCGCAGCGCTTGCCGAGGATGGTGAAGGAAAGGTTCTGGTCATCGATGGTGGCGGCTCCCTGCGCTGCGCGCTGGTCGGCGATCAGCTGGCCATCCTGGCGCACCAGAAGCGGTGGAAGGGAATTGTCGTCTACGGTTGCATCCGCGATTCGCATGACATAGGCGAGATCAAGATTGGGGTGCGTGCACTTGCCACGCACCCGTTGAAAAGCATCAAGAAGGGCGTTGGCGAACGAGACCTGCCGGTAAGCTTTGGCGGCGTGACCTTCAGGCCCGGAGACTGGATCTATGTCGATGACGACGGCCTGGTTGTCAGCGACCAGCCACTGACTTGAACGGCGCGAGGACCCGCCAGCGGTTGACGCTGAACATTTCCCGCAAGCGCGACAGTGGCGTGAGCGCGCACTTGGTGGCGTCTCTTCCACCGCGACAGTGATCGATGCCAAGCGCACCAACGCGCCGCCACCCTTTCCAGGCCGCCCAGAGTACGGGTACTGAATGCGTTGCTGAAGGCCGGAAGTACTTGGTCCTGCGCCCGCCTCGGTAATATTGTCAAGAGCGCAGGCGCCACGAATTGACCAGAGGGGCGACACGGACGATACTTCGCCTGCCAGCTATCGTGGAGTTGCCAAGAGAATCGGAGATACGTTGTGACCACTGCCATTGACCTGCTCAAAGCGATCCGGACAGGCCGCCTGCAAGAGGTACGAGCCCTGCTCGACGCCGGGACCTCGGTCGAGATAGATGACGGCCGGGGAGATCCCGGCTTACCGCTGGGTGTTGCGTGCTTCATGGGGCACGTTGATATCGTTCGGGAACTGATCAGCCGCGGCGCAAAAGTCAATACAGCGGACAACGGCCAGCTCACCTCGCCCTTGTCGATGGCCCTTCGTGGTCGCCGGACCGAAGTTGTGAAGGCACTGATCGAACTGGGGGCCGATGTCCCACCTGGCATGGTGACCGGGCTGACCGACCAGGAAATGCTGATCGCGCGCTGGCGCGGGCGCCACTACGGCGCGACGAGCACCAGCGAGGCAGCAGAGTCGAGCGACGAACACCCGGTTTTCGAGGAAATCGAAATGATCCGCTGCTACGGCACGGACACCTCGGTCCTAGACGCCGACCTGATCCGTGCGGCACGCGACATGGACAAGAAGTAGCGGCACGAATCCGCCCGCGACTGCTCGCCCTGAGCGGCGATGGCGAGTGAGCACGCTGTACGCTGATCGCGCGCGAGTGTGGAAATAGCTGCAGCCAGCGTACAGCGCGCGGCGTTCCGGGGCAGATATGGCCAACAAGGAAAGCGCACACTTCTGGCGCCGGCGTGAAACGCAGGCGTAGCTCGTCTGGCTGAACGGCTACGCCAATTGCCTGGTTACAAGCGGCGCAATCACCGTCCACTTCGACCAGCGAACGGAGAGCCCAGCCCGGCTGGTCGCGATGCTCACCGAAGCGGTGGACGAGTACTGCCGCGAGAGCGCTGTCGCCGAGGGCACGGGCAGCAAGCCAGAGCGCCCTTCGGCCAGCTGCGCCAATAACGCTGGAAAGTGACCCTTCCGGGACGGGCCTTGGTACCAGAAATCCCTTGAGCATAGGCAAGAAGCATTTCGCACACGACAATTACGTCTCGTAATGCGAAAACACGACGACAAACGGCTGTTTTGTCTCGACAAAAAATATATCTTATGTCTTATATAAGACCATTGCGAGCATTAGCAAAGGCCGTTATACTGGATGCCATTGGTTACCCGCTGTCGAGCCTCTGACCCCCTGCTGCTTCGACCCCGGGCGCCACTCTTGTCGCAACCGCACTTCCTAATTTTGGAGAGCCAATCATGAGTACCAAAGAACAGCAGATCGCCGAACTGGAAAAAGACTGGGCCGAGAATCCCCGCTGGAAGGGCATCAAGCGCGGCTACTCGGCTGCCGATGTCGTGCGCCTGCGAGGTTCCTTCCCAATCGAGCACACCGTCGCCCGTCGCGGCGCCGAAAAGCTGTGGAACCTGGTCAACAACGAACCCTTCGTCAACTGCCTCGGTGCGCTCACCGGCGGCCAGGCGATGCAACAGGTCAAGGCCGGCGTCAAAGCGATCTATCTCTCCGGCTGGCAGGTTGCCGCCGACAACAACTCGTACGCGGCGATGTACCCCGACCAGTCGTTGTATCCGGTCGACTCGGTACCCAAGGTCGTCGAGCGCATCAACAACTCCTTCCGTCGTGCCGATGAAATCCAGTGCTCGAAAGACATCGGTCCTGGTGACAAGGGCTACATCGACTATTTCGCGCCAATCGTCGCCGATGCCGAGGCCGGGTTTGGCGGTGTGCTGAACGCCTTCGAACTGATGAAGGCGATGATCCGCGCGGGCGCAGCCGGCGTGCACTGGGAAGACCAGTTGGCGTCGGTCAAGAAATGCGGCCACATGGGCGGCAAGGTCCTGGTGCCGACGCAGGAAGCGGTCCAGAAGCTGATCGCCGCGCGCTTCGCCGCCGACGTCTGCGGCGTACCAACCCTCGTCATCGCCCGTACCGACGCTGAAGCAGCCGATCTGCTGACCTCCGATTGCGACGACAACGACAAGCCCTTTGTCACCGGCGAGCGCACTTCGGAAGGCTTCTACAAGACCAAGAAAGGTCTGCAACAGGCTATCTCACGCGCCGTCGCCTACGCCGAGTACGCCGACCTGGTATGGTGCGAGACAGGCACGCCCGATCTCGAATTCGCGCGCCAGTTTGCCGAAGCCGTGCATGCCAAACACCCGGGCAAGATGCTCGCTTACAACTGCTCGCCATCGTTCAACTGGAAGAAGAACCTCGACGACGCAACGATCGCAAAATTCCAGAAGGAACTCGGCGCGATGGGCTACAAGTACCAGTTCATCACCCTCGCCGGCATCCACAACATGTGGTACCACATGTTCGATCTGGCGCAGGACTACGTCAAACGCGGCATGACCGCTTACGTCGAAAAAGTCCAGGAACCGGAATTCGCGGCGCGCGATCGCGGCTACAGCTTCGTATCGCACCAGCAGGAAGTCGGTACCGGCTACTTCGACGACGTAACCACGGTCATCCAGGGCGGCACCTCGTCGGTCACCGCACTGACCGGATCGACCGAAGAAGACCAGTTTCACTAAGCGACAGGGACAGCCAAGGGAACCGCGCGCAGGCGCGGTTTTTTTTTCCGCTTCCAGCACACCCTTCTCGCGAGCAGCCGCGCGCAGCCCGTTCTTGCCGCCGATCCACGACATCGGCGTTCGGAAAAACATTGGCGCACGCTGGTGTAAAGTGGACTCTCGAACAGCTGCGCAAGCAGCGCGTGACTCCGACTACCACCCGCCGATGAACGATGACTTCTGACGCTGATCGCGTCGACCTCGAGCTGACCGGTAGCGCCATCCAGAAGGCCAGCGCCTCGGCGCTGGCAATGGTCTTTGGTCAAGCCATCGTCGCCGTGATCGCCTGGCTCTACGTCTCGCAGGGGATCGCCCTGCTGATCCTGACGACGGCGGTGCTTGTCGCCGCCTGGCGACGCGCCCTGCACCACAGCTGGCCACTGATGGCGTCGACCGCGACGGGCTTCCGGCGTGCGCGCTTGAGCTTCCTGGGGATGGTCAGCGTGCTGGCAACGATCAACGTGCTCAGCATTGCGACGGTCTATCCGCAAGTACCCGCGCAGGCGGCAGCGCTGGTTCTCATCGTCCTTCTCGCCGCGCTCACCGTCGCGGCCTTGTTTCTCACCCTTGTCAGGTGGGCACTCCTGCTCTGGCTGCTGCCCCCCTTGTTGACGACGATGGTCGTTTCGCTGCTCCAGGGTGACGGCCACGGTCACGCCCTGGCCGCCGTGGCGCCCGTTTACGGGCTGATCACTGTCCGTGCTGCACGCGACCAGCTCGCGGCGGCCACCGCCGAGATTCGGCAACGGATCGCTCTCGAAGATGCTGCCACGGCGCTGGCGCTTGCCAAACAACAGGCCGACGACGCGAACCTGGCCAAGTCGCGCTTCCTGGCGACGATGAGTCACGAGATCCGCACGCCAATGAACGGCATGATCGGCACGCTCGATCTGCTGGCCAACTCGCCATTGACGGCGACGCAGGAGCGCTGGGTCAATACGGCGGTATCCTCCAGCCGCGCGCTGCTCGAGGTCATCAACGATGTCCTCGACCTGTCGTCGATCGAAGCCGGAAAGCTGCGGCTTCGCCAGGAGGAGTTTTCCCCGGCTGCTGTCGCCGAGGCAGCCGTCGCCCTCTTTTCGGCAGCTGCGGCGGGCAAGCGCGTGCGCTTGTTTGCCACCCTGGCACCAGAGATCCCGCGACGATTGATCGGCGATTCGGCGCGCACCCGGCAGATTCTGCTCAACCTGCTCGGCAATGCGCTCAAGTTCACCGAGCGCGGCGAAATCTCGCTCTCCGTGGGGAAGGACGATGCCGACGCCGCCAGCGACGATCAGTCGCCGATGATTCTGTTCACCGTCCGCGATACCGGTGTCGGCATTGACGAGAAATGGCACGCAGCGCTCTTTCAGCCATTCAGCCAGGCCGACCAGGTGAGCACCGGGCAGCATCAAGGCACAGGTCTGGGCCTGGCGTTGGTAAAACAGCTCGCCGACGCCATGGGCGGTAGCATAGGCTGGCACAGCAGCACTGCCGCCGGAAACAGTGGATCGACTTTCATCGTCCGCATCCCGTACCAGAAGCCTCGGACGAGCGATGAGGAGCAGCCGAATGTAGAGCCGGCGGCCGCGGCTTCGGCCACGGCAGCAAAGGAAGACCTTCCCGCGCTGTTGACAGGCCGAACGGCGGCTTCCGCACTTGCCGGAAAACTGCTGCTGGTCGACGACAACGCGATCAATCGCCTGGTCGGGAACAGCATGCTGTCATCGCTAGGCTTCACCGTTGTTGAGGCAACCCAGGGCGAAGAGGCGCTCGCTGCGCTGGCATCGGATTCCTTCGTGCTGGTCCTAATGGATTGCCAGATGCCGGTCCTGGACGGCTTCGAGGCCACTCGCAGGATTCGCCAGCGCGAGGCTGCACTGGGTCTGCCGAGAGTGCCGGTGATCGCAGTCACGGCCAACGCTTTCGAAGGCGACGCCACAGCCTGCTACGCGGCAGGAATGGACGGCTACCTGGCAAAGCCCTTCACGTTGTCCCAGCTCCGCAGCACCGTCGAGGCTTTCCTGAACAGGCGTTAGGAACCACCCCCCCACTTCGCCTGCGACCGGCGGAGCCTTGGCCAGCGCGCCGAAAGTGCCGTCGACACACGCGTTTCGCGGCACTTGACGCCCGGCGGGGTGGACCTGCGCTCCGGGTTCTCACTTCCCAAAAACTGATCGAACTCCCGCCCCCTTCCGGCAGAGGTCGTGAACTGCGACGCGACGCCATGAACCGGCGGCGTCAGTCGCCCCGATCCCGGCAGGAGAAGACTGTCAGCTTTCTTTACAGCGACAGCGGGGAACATTAAAACGACCTGATAAATCAGCCTGTAACTCACTGATTACATAAGCCCCCCTTATGTGCCGGCATGGTCCTTGCTTATCTATGATTGACAAGGCTGGCGGGTTCCCGGGCGAGGACCGGGCGAGCGCCACGACTTGCCGCCTCCCGGAGGTTTCTTGGTCGAGCGCCTCAGACGCTGCGCTAGGCCATTGAACGGAATGGGGTTTTTAAGCCAGCCGCAGGCGCTTTGCGGTCATGGAGCGGCGCAGGCGCTTGTCGCCAGCACGGATTCCGCAGACTGTTTCGTTCGGCGCCTCCGTCGCCGGCGGGCGGCAAAAGCCGCCGTTCACCTAAGCGGCGAACGGCCTGGCGACCACTTATTGGCGAGGCACAAACCCATGCCGTGCATTAACAGAGTTTTTACAGTTTTCCGCCCGAGCACATTGCCGTACCCCGATGTTGATGACCACGACAGTTCCGAAAAACCGCTGCCTCGAGCAGCTATTGCGCGACTCACTTAGCCAATGAAAACGCTCACTGCCCCCCCGCCAAGCGATCCAGCGACGAGCATCGACCGATCGCCACCGCCTTTTCCACGCCATCTGAACGAGATTCGCGAGCATGGCCTGTGCGCCGAGAAAGCCAAGGACACGGCCCCCTACGCGTCTCCGTCGCAGAGAGTCTGCACGCTTGCCGGCGCCCTTTCCGCAAACCACTCCCCTGATCCGGTAACCCCCATGACCACGAAAGTCTGTGTCAAGTGCAAGCAGGAAAAACCGCTGCTCGAGTTCCACAAGAACTCGCGCAGTGCCGATGGCCTGCATTCCTACTGCAAGGAGTGCAACCGTGCGCAGGCACTAGCGCACATCAAGGCCGAGAAGGCGCGCAAGGCCTTGCTGAGAGCCGCGAAGAAGGCAGCCGCCAGCTCTCAATAAACGGCGGACGGCGCTGGGCAGCCCGGCAAGCAAGCGCTCGGCCGGGAATTCTTGCCCGGCGCCACGGCACTTCACCGGCTCGCCGCCAGAAGGCGAGCACTCGCGCAGCGAGCGCCACCGCAAGGCGTGCGCGCCAGGGTTTCAACGGCCGAGCCCCCAGTACTGCGGGTTGCCGAAAGTCGTCTTCAAGCGGTCAATGAACAAGCGTACGCGCAGCGGCAGATGGCGGCGTTGTGGGAATACCGCGTAAATGCCCACCGGCGGTGCGGCATAGTCGTCGAGCAGGGAAATCAGTCGCCCGCAGCGCAGGTCGTCCCCCACTTCCCATACGGATCGCCAGGCCAGGCCCTTGCCGGCCAGTGCCCACTCGTGCAGAACCGCGCCATCGTTGCACTCGAATGCTCCCGACACCTTGCGCTGCACGACCTCTCCGGCCGGTGTTTCGCGCAAGGTCCAGCCACGCTGCTGGTCAAGCGACAGGCAGTTATGCGCCGCCAGATCGGCAGGAGCCAAGGGCTGCCCGTGCCTGGCCAGATAGGCGGGACTGGCCACCACCACCCGCCGCATTTCGCCGAGCTTGCTGCTGGCCAGACTCGAATCCGCCATTTCCCCGATGCGCACGGCACAGTCAACGCCCTCGTTGAGCAGGTCGACGACGCGATCGCTGAGGTCCAGCCGTACGCTGACGTCGGGGTTCTCCTCAATGAAAGCGACCACCTGTGGCGCCACGTGCCGCCGTCCGAAACCCGCTGGCGCTGAAACCTTGAGGTGACCGCTGGCACGAACGCCACCAAGAGAAACCGCCGCTTCGGCATTCGCCAGTTCATTGAGGATGCGTTGGCAGTCTTCGAGAAAAGCCTGTCCCTCGAAGCTCAAGGACAGCTTTCGCGTCGTGCGCAGCAGCAACTTGACGCCAAGGCGCGCCTCGAGCGCGTCAAGACGGCGTCCGATGACCGCGGGAGTGACGCCCTCGACCCTGGCCGCCGCCGACAGGCTGCCGCGCGTCGCTGAATCAACGAAAGCACGAATTTGCTTGAGGTGATCCACGCCAGCGATTACATACCAGAAGTAAAAGATCATTTGATTCTAATCGGTCTTCTCTTTCAATGCTGCGTCTAATAGAATTGCCGCACTGCATCATAAACCTTCGACAGGAGCCACGACATGAGCCTCAATCTGCCCGCTGGAATGGAAATCAACGCCCCCATCAAGCCCGGTTACGAAACCATTCTGACTGCTGACGCGCTGGCTCTGGTCGCCAAACTGCACCGTGCGTACGAAGGCATCCGCCAGGAGTTGCTGCAGGCGCGCATCGACCGCCAGGCGGCTATCGACGCTGGCGAAATGCCCGACTTCCTGCCTGAGACCAGGAATATCCGCGAGGGCGACTGGAGCGTTTCCCCGCTGCCCAAGGCACTCGAGCGGCGGCGCACCGAGATCACCGGTCCGGTTGAAGCGAAGATGGTCATCAATGCCTTCAACTCTGGCGCCGACTCGTACATGGCCGACTTCGAAGACTCGAACAGCCCGAAGTGGGACAACCAGATTCAGGGCCAGGTCAACCTCTACAAGGCCATCCGGCACGAGTTGTCGTTCGTCAACGAAGCCGGCAAGGAGTATCGCCTCAACGACAAGGTCGCCACGCTGCAGATTCGTCCGCGCGGCTGGCACCTCGACGAGAAGCACGTGACCGTCGACGGTCGACGCGTTTCCGGCGGCATCTTCGACTTCGCGCTGGTCTTCTTCCACAACGCCAAAGAGCAGATCGCGCGCGGCGCCGGCCCCTTCTACTACCTGCCGAAGATGGAGTCGCACCTCGAAGCGCGTCTGTGGAACGACATCTTCGTCATGGCTCAGGAGCATGTCGGCCTGCCGCGCGGCACGATCAAGGCGACGGTACTGGTCGAGACCATTCTGGCGACCTTCGAGATGGAAGAAATCCTCTATGAACTGCGGGAACACTCGGCCGGTCTCAACGCCGGCCGCTGGGACTACATATTCTCGTGCATCAAGAAGTTCAAGAAGAATCCGGACTTCTGCCTCGCCAACCGTGCCGCGATCACCATGGAAGTTCCCTTCATGCGCAGCTATGCGCTGCAGCTGGTCAAGGTCTGTCACTCGCGTGGCGCGCCGGCGATGGGTGGCATGAGCGCTCTGATTCCGATCAAGAACGATCCGCAGGCCAATGAAAAGGCGCTCGCCGGCATCCGCCACGACAAGGCGCGCGATGCCAAAGACGGCTTCGACGGCGGCTGGGTCGCCCACCCGGGCCTGGTCTCGATCGCCGCCGAGGAGTTTCAGAAAGTGCTCGGCGATCGCCCGAATCAATGGGAAAAACAGCGCCACGAGGTGTTTACCGCGGCCGACTTCCTCGACTTCCAGCCCTCGCAACCGATCACCGAACCAGGCGTGCGCAACAACATCAACGTCGGCATCCACTACCTCGGCAGCTGGCTCGCCGGCAACGGTTGCGTGCCCATCCACAACCTGATGGAAGACGCGGCAACCGCCGAGATCTCGCGCTCGCAGGTCTGGCAATGGGTGGTGTCCCCGAAAGGCGTTCTCGACGATGGGCGCAAGGTCACCGCCGAAATGGTGCGCGCCATGATTGCCGAGGAACTGGTGAAGGTGAAGGCGGCAGTCAGCGAACAGGGTGAAGACACGGCCACCTACGACCGGGCCGCGGTGATCTTCGACAAGATGTCGCTGAGCGCCGAGTACCCCGAGTTCCTGACCCTGCCGCTGTACGAAGCGATGGACTGAGGGCGGCGCAAAAAGCTCGCTGAAAAGGCGCCGCACGTACGCGGCGCCTTTTTTTGTTCATTGGCCAATCCCGCGTCCGCCGTCTTCCTGCGCAGAGCCGCGACGCGAAGGCTTTCCAGTCCGTCACCAACTGAATCGACGGGGTCAATCGGCCCGGGCAGGTGTGAGACAATCAGCAAGCTCGGCACTCCAAAGCGCATCACCCTCGCATCGCGCCTCCGATGTCGGAACCTCCCCGCACGCGGACGGGTGGCCGGAGGAAGCTGCAACAAGGATAGACAGACCCATGCTCGACCTCGCCTCACCGACCTTCTGGATCGCAGTCCTGCAGATTATCGCCATCGACATTCTGCTCGGCGGGGACAACGCCGTCGTCATTGCGCTGGCCTGCCGTAAGCTGCCCGATGCGCAGCGCAAGAAAGGCATTTTCTGGGGGGTAATCGGAGCGATCGGCCTACGTGTTGTCCTCATCTATTTCGCCCTGCAACTCCTTGCCGTTCCTTACCTTAAGATCGTCGGCGGATTGCTGCTCTTCTGGATCGGCATCAAATTGGTAATCCCGGAGAACGACGAGGGACATGGCAACGTCGCGACCAGCGCGACATTGGCCGGCGCAATCAAGACCATCATTGTCGCCGACGCCGTCATGAGCGTCGACAACGTCATCGCCGTCGCTGCAGCGTCGCACGGATCGATCCTTCTCGTGGTCTTTGGCATCGCGGTTTCGGTCCCTATCGTCGTCTGGGGCAGCAAACTGGTCCTTCTGCTGATGGATCGCTACCCGGTGGTGATCACCGCCGGCGGCGGACTGCTGGGCTGGATCGGCGGCGGCATGTTGCTTACCGACCCCACCATCCCGGCAAGCTGGCGCGAAATCGTTCCCTACAGTACTTACCTGGTGTCAGCACTGGGGGCACTGCTGGTGGTCCTGGCCGGAAAGGCGCTGGCGAGCCGGCAGCATGCAGGACATCCGAGTGGCGAGCTGACCACGGCAAGCGGCAGAGAACTAATGGAAGGAAAACCGAAGTGAGAGCACACTGGCTGGTTCCTGTCGACGGTTCGGCGCCCAGTCTGCGAGCCGTCGAATATGTCGTGCGCCAGGCGCCGTCCGCTACCGTCACGCCGACGATCAGCCTAGTGAACGTGCAGGCGGCACTACCCTCGGACATCACGCGTTTTGTCAGCAAGAAAAACGTCGACGACTACCACCGGGAATCCGGCGAGGCGGCGTTGGCGCAAGCCTGCGCCAGACTGGAGGCGGCGGGCATCGCTTACTCGACGCACATCCTGGTCGGCGAAGCCTCCCAGGCCGTCGCTGATTACGCCAGAGAGCACGACTGCACGCTGATCGTCATGGGCTCGCGTGGTCTCGGCGCGGTCGCCGGCATCCTGCTCGGCTCGGTCACCACGCGGGTCGTACATCTGTCCGAGTTGCCAGTCGTCGTGATCAAATAGGCAACGCCGCACGCTCGTCACACGGCGACTTCGTCAATCCGACTCGAGGAAAAATCTGGCGCAGGGCTGCGCCGGAGGCGCTCATCGAGGTGACGGCGGCCACCGCCTGCGACAAGGCCTACAAGACGTAGCGCGACAGATCCTCGTTCTTCGCCAGTTCGGCGAGACGCGCGTCAACGTAGGCGGCGTCGATGGCCACTCTCTCGAAGCGTCCCTCGCTGGCAACAAACGACACCTCCTCAAGCAAGCGCTCCATCACCGTATGCAGCCGCCGGGCGCCGATGTTTTCGGTACGCTCGTTGACCGACCAGGCGATCTCGGCCAGCCGCCTGACACCCTCGTCCGAAAAGTCGAGGGTCACGCCTTCGGTGGTCAACAAGGCCTCATACTGCTTGGTCAGGCAGGCGTCGGTCTGCGTCAGAATGCACTCGAAGTCGGCCACCGACAGCGAATCGAGTTCGACACGGATCGGAAAGCGGCCCTGCAACTCGGGAATCAAATCCGAGGGCTTGGCCAGGTGGAAAGCACCGCTGGCAATGAACAGCACGTGGTCGGTACGAATCATCCCGTACTTGGTCGACACGGTCGTACCTTCGACCAGCGGCAGCAAGTCACGCTGCACGCCCTGGCGCGAGACGTCGACGCCCTGGGTGTCGCTACGCGAGGCAATCTTGTCGATTTCGTCGAGAAAGACGATGCCGTTCTGCTCGACGCTTCTGACCGCCGTCAGCTTGACGTCCTCATCGTTGACCAGCTTCGCGGCCTCCTCGTCGACCAACAGCCGGCGCGCCTCGGAAATCTTCAGCTTGCGCGACTTCTTGCGACCGCCACCCATGTTCTGGAACATGCCCTGGATTTGCGAGGTCAGCTCCTCCATGCCCGGCGGCGCAAAGATCTCGGCCTGCATAGATGGTGCTGCCACCTCGATTTCAATTTCCTTGTCATCGAGCTCGCCTTCGCGCAGCTTCTTGCGAAACTTCTGCCTTGTCGTGCTCTCTTCACTCGCCTGCGTGTCGTTGAAGTAGGTCGCACGCGCGGAGGGTAGCAAAGCGTCGAGAACACGCTCTTCGGCGGCGTCCTGGGCGCGCTCGCGAACGCCCGTCATCGCCTGCTCACGTACACTCTTGATGGCAATCTCGACCAGGTCACGAATAATCGTCTCGACGTCGCGCCCGACGTAGCCAACCTCGGTGAACTTGCTGGCCTCGATCTTGATGAAGGGCGCGTTCGCCAGCCGCGCCAGGCGGCGAGCGATTTCCGTCTTGCCAACGCCAGTGGGGCCGATCATCAGGATGTTCTTGGGGGTAATCTCCTGCCGCAGCGGCTCGGCCACCTGCGCCCGCCGCCAGCGGTTGCGCAGGGCAATGGCCACCGCCTTCTTGGCCTTGCCCTGACCAACGATGTGCTTGTCGAGTTCGTGGACGATTTCCTGCGGAGTCATGGACGACATGTTTATTCCAGCACCTCGATGGTGAAATTCTGATTGGTGTAGATACAAAGATCGCTGGCGATCTGTAGCGACTTGCGAACCACCTCGGTCGGATCAAGCTCACTGTTCTCGACCAGTGCCCGCGCCGCCGAATGCGCAAAAGCGCCGCCGGAGCCAATGGCAACGATTCCGTATTCCGGTTCGACGACGTCTCCATTGCCGGTGATGATCAGCGAATTCTCCCGGTCGGCAACGGCGAGCATCGCCTCAAGGCGTCGCAGCGCCCGATCGCTGCGCCAGTCCTTGGCCAGTTCGACCGCCGAACGCATAAGATTTCCCTGGTGCTTGTCGAGCTTCGCTTCAAAGCGTTCGAAAAGCGTAAAGGCATCCGCCGTTCCGCCCGCAAAGCCGGCGAGAATCTCGCCCTGGTGTATGCGGCGAACTTTGCGCGCGCTGGCCTTGATCACCAGGTTGCCCAGTGTCACCTGCCCGTCGCCGCCCATGGCCACACGCTTGCCGCGGCGAACCGACAGAATCGTCGTCCCGTGGTACTGATCCATCAACAACTCCCGTGGTTTGTTAATTCCTGGCCAGATCGATTTCCGCCACGCTGCGCAAGCCCACGACCCGGAACAACTCGGCAAGCAAGTGGTTGGGATGACGGACAATGATCTGTCGCCCCGAGCGTTTGACCGTGGTCAAAGCGTTGAGCAAGGCTCCGGCGCTGAGGAAGTCCATGCGCGTCACCGTCGAACAGTCGACCAGAACCGGATCTTTGGCCGCAGCGTACGCCTGCAGGTCGCTGAAACGGGCACCCCTGATTTCGCCCTTGATGACATAGGCCTCGGTCAGCAGTTGGTCGGCCGCTGCCAGTTCGAGCGGCGCAGGCTCGTTATCGGCCACTCGCTCAAACTCCCAGGACGGCGGAGATATTTCAAAGGTCACCGCGTAGTTGATCGCCATTTCCTCGAACACTTCCAGCTGCCCGCGCAGCTGGCAAAGCTCGAGCTTCAGCAACCAGCAAGCCCGGTCTTCCGGGCGGCCGGCAGCAATGCGGCTGTCAAGCAGGGCGCCGAGACCATCGCGGCCCAGCAAATCGATCGCTCCCCTACCCCGACGCGCCTGCTGCAGCAGCGCGAGGAGCCGTTCACAGCCCGCCGCGTCCAGCTGACGCACCTTCGACAAATCAAGGCGAAGCTGCGAATTCGTCTTGAGTGCCAGGCGAACCGCCTCAAAGCCGGCGTCGTTGTCGCCGAGCAAGTCACCCTTGAAGAGCGCCGTTCCAACCACTTTTCCCGCCTCGCGTGCGCCGACTGCGGCGTCGCGCCACACCGGAGGCTGCTTCTCGAAGGCTTGCGCGTACTCGATCTCAAGGGCCTCGAAGGCGGATTTCTGCCCGGTCAGGCGAAGGAGATCAAAAAGCATCAGCCACAACCGCTCCCCAGGGCCAGAGCGACGTGCGCTGGTCGACTTTTCCAGCAACGCGCGAGCCGCAGCGTCCTGCCCATTGGCAAAAAACATCGCCGCCTCTTCGGCTTCGGCGTCAAGCGGATCAAGTTCCGCTTCGACCTGAAACTCGGCAGCAATCTCGCTGAACACGAACTCGCTGAGATCCAGCGGCGGATTTTCGCCGGTCGGCGCCGGCGTGGCGAAGGGGACATCGGAGCGGGCCAGACCCACCGGAGCAGCGACCGGCTTCGGCTTTTCCTTGGACGAAACGCCGGTGGCCGAGCCGCGATCGTTTGTTGGCTGCGGGACAGCTGCCGGCCGGGCACGCATTATCTTTTCCGGCTGCTTCTTGAAAAATGAAAAGACCATGGGCGAGAGGGAATGCAGGTGATTTTGCGATGGAATCCCCTTGTAACACATCGTCCAGCACACTGCAATTTGAACCCGGATTCGAGAAATCCGGCGACTTCGGCAAAGTCAGCGAAATGAGCAGCTGAGGCGCCTTCGGCCGCTGGCGCGATGTCGATTCCGGTCGGGGCACGGCGTCGACGCGCCCCAGACGGAGCTCGATTTGTGTTGCACCAGGATTGACGCACGGCAAGCGCCGGGCCACACGGGCAATCTCGTCGGACGTCGCCAGATCGCATTCGGCGAGCAACAGGCAGTCAGCCATCGCCACCTGACGAACGGCGTCGAAATGGCGCCCGAGCTGGCCATCCGCGTGCCTGACATCGACCGCCGAGACGACTCCGCCGATACGAAAGCGCTCGGCGATGAAAAAGTCTTCGCGCAAGGTCTAACACACGGGGGGCGGGATCGGCGAGACCCGTGGTTTCGATCAGCAGGCGCGAGAAAGCGGGAATTCCGCGGCGCAAGCGGCGCATGAACAGGTCGCGCAGGCTACGCGCAAGTTCGCCACGAACGCTGCAACAAAGGCAGGCGGAAGCGAGAACGATGAGATCGTCGTCAGCTTTTTCGACCAGTTGGTGATCTGCCGCGACTTCGCCGAACTCCTTGATCATCCCCGCCGCGTCGGCGAGCTCCGGCTGCCGCAGCAGATGATTGAGCAGCATCATCGCCTTGCCAGCACCGAGGAAACCAGCAGGATGACCGGAGTGGCCCGCTGCAGGTCTACGCGTGGCAGGGCTGCAAATTAACGGCGCAGACGATGTTCTCTGCCAAGCAGGGTGTCCGGCGGTGCAGCCCTTGCCCGCCGAAAAAAGAGTAAGGTTTTCTCGTCCTGCTACGACCATCTGGCAAATCCAACCAGGAGAAAACGATGTCTTCCACGCGCAGATGGTCAGCAGCAGTTGCTGTGCTGGGCGTACTCTGCCTGACGCCGTCGCCCGCTGCGCAAGCGGCGGGCTGCGCGAAACAGAGTCCCGCGCACCGCGTTGCGCTGGTCGAGCTGTACACCTCCGAAGGTTGCAGCAGCTGCCCACCCGCAGACCAGTGGCTGGGGGAACTGTCGCAACGCTTTTCGGCCGAACAGCTGGTCGCCCTGTCACTGCACGTCGACTACTGGGACTACATTGGCTGGCAGGATCCCTTCGCCCGGCCAGCCTTCGCCGAACGGCAGCGCTGGCTGGCGCGTCTGGCCAGATCAAGCACGGTGTACACCCCCGAGGTGTTTACGAACATGAAGGAATTGCGCGCATGGCACACCCCGGCTCACTTCGCCGAGCGCATCGAGAAAATCAACCGGCTGCCCGCGGCCGCCGACATCGCTCTGCAGATGCGGCAGGCAGGCGATAACGCCATTGATCTGGAGGCACGCTTCACGCTCCGCGAAGGCGCGCGCGTGGAACGTGCGGCGGAAGCCTTCGTGATCGTTTACGAGAACCAGCTGCGCAGCGACATTCGTGCCGGCGAAAACAGCGGCGTCAAGCTGCAACACGACCGAGTGGTCCGCTTCTGGTCGATGGCCTTGCCGCTCGGCAGTGCAGGCGGAAGCGCACTCTGGCGGCAGACACTGAAAATCCCGGCCGACTGGCAGCGCAAGCATCTCGGCGTCGCGGCCTTTGTGCAGGATCCACAAGGCGGTGATGTCTTACAAGCGCTAGCCATGCCTGGCTGCCTGCAGCCGACCGCCGCCACGGCAGCACGAAGCTGATTTTTCTATGGAGAAAACAATGGATCGTCGTCAATCACTAAAATGGCTGGGCGGCTTGACCGCCTTCATCCTGCCGCTTGCGATTCCCGGCACCAGCTGGGGAGGTAGCGGCGCCGCCGCCGCCACCACCGGGCTGTCAAAATCGAAAACGGAATGGGCCGACTTGCTGCCAGCAGCCGCTTATCGTGTCCTTTTCGAGGAGGATACGGAACGCGCGGGTACTAGCCCCCTGAACCAGGAAAAGCGTGACGGAACGTTCATCTGCGCCGCTTGCTACCTGCCCTTGTTCGACAGCTCGACGAAGTACGAAAGTGGTACCGGCTGGCCGAGTTTCTGGGCGCACCTGCCACAGTCCGTGGCCACCAAGACCGACTTCAAGCTCTTCTATCCGCGCACCGAATATCACTGCACGCGCTGCGGTGGGCATCAGGGGCACGTCTTCAACGACGGCCCCAAACCAACGGGTAAGCGCTTCTGCAACAATGGCGTCGCGCTGCAGTTCGTGGCGCGTAACGAGAAGCTGCCGGAGTTGCGGACATGAGCGCTCGGCGACTCCTGACGGCACTGTCCTTGCTGGTTCTCGGCACCACAGCCGGCGCAGCGGGAACCGCAACGGAGCCCACGCCCACGCACCGGCCGGACAATATGATGGCGGTGCCGAGCCCGGCCGCGCCACAGACGGCGATCTTTGCCGGCGGTTGCTTCTGGTGCATCGAAGCCGATTTCGAAAAGCTACCCGGGGTGATTGCCGTCGAATCCGGCTACACCGCTGGCCAGACCGTCAACCCGACCTACGAACAGGTCAGTGCAGGAGGCACCGGACATACCGAAGCGGTCCGCGTGCGCTACGACCCGCAAAAAGTCAGCTATTCACAGTTGGTCGAATACTTCTGGCGGCACATAGATCCGACGGTCAAGGACCGCCAGTTCTGCGACGTCGGCAGCCAGTACCGCAGTGGTATTTACTGGCAAAACGACGCCGAGCGGAAGGTCGTCGAAAGCAGTCGCGACGCACTTCTCAAGAGCGGCAAGATCGCGCGCATCGAAACCGAGTTGCAGCCGGCATCGACCTTCTACCTGGCCGAGGAATATCACCAGGATTACTACAAGAAGAACCCTGTCCGCTACGCCTATTACCGCAGCGGTTGCGGGCGCGACATCCGGGTGCAGAATCTGTGGGGTAGTCGCTAGCTGCGGCCGTCAGACAGGCTGCGAGGCTGTCTGACGGCCCTCAATCCACTTGGCAGAGCAAGCCCTTGAGATATTCGCCCTCGCTGAAGTGCAGCGCCACCGGATGATCGGGCGGCGCGGCCAGGCGGCGCAGGATGCGAGCGCTGCAACCGGCAGAAGCCGCGGCGTCGGCGACGATCTGCTGGAAATGCTCGCTGCGTATGCCGCCGGAGCATGAATAAGTCATCAACAACCCACCCGGGTTGAGCAGGCGAAAACCAAATGCATTGATATCCCGATAGGCGCGCGCGGCGCGTTCGGCGTGCGCCGCCGATGGCGCGAACTTGGGCGGATCGAGAATGATCAGGTCGAAACGCTGGCCATCGCTTTTCAGCGCGCGCAAGGACTCGAAGACGTCGGCCTCGCGCCACAAGGCGCGGTCTGCATCGAGCTGCGGGTTGAGCGCCAGATTGTCGGCAGCCATGGCCAGCGCCGGCGCCGACGAATCGATCGACAGCACGCTCGCCGCGCCACCGGCCAGCGCCTGCAGCGAAAATGCGCCGGTGTAGCAGAAGCAGTTGAGCACCGAGCGGCCGGCAGAAAGCTGACGAGTGAGCAGGCGATTGTCGCGCTGATCCAGATAGAAGCCGGTCTTGTGGCCAGTAACCACGTCAACCTTGATACGCACACCGTTTTCGACGATGAGCAGCGCTGCTTCCGACGCCTCGCCGAGCAGCCAGCCGCTCACCGGTTCGAGCCCTTCCAGCCGACGCACGTCCGAATCGGATCGCTCGTAGATGCGCTTGCAGCCCGTTGCCAGTTGCAGCGCGCCAGCAATCGCCGCGCGCCACTTTTCCGGGCCGGTGGCGGTCAGCTGGACGACCGCCGTATCGCCATAGCGATCGGCAATCAGGCCCGGCAGGCCGTCGGACTCGCCGTGGATCAAGCGCATGCCTCCCTCGCTGCTCAATTCCGGCATCAGCCGGCGACGCTCGACGGCCGTCAGAATGCGCCGCTTGAAGAAAGCGTCGTCAATGATTTCGTCGGCATTGAAGCTCCACACCCTGGCGCGAATCTTCGATTCCGGGCTCCAGGCGGCCTTTGCCAGCGGCCGACCGTTGGCGGCGACGACATCAACGGTGTCGCCGGGGCGGGCACGACCCCGCAAGCGATCGACCGAAACAGCGAAGATCCACGGATGACGGCGGGCAAGGGAACGATCCTTGCCCGGCAAAAGAACGAGTTGGGCCATGCGGGGTATCCAGCGCCCGGCGCTATGTCCAAGCGGCATTGAGGTAAGAGCGGCGCAGTGTACACCAGCCACACCGGCTACGCCCATCGGCGCTGCGGGCCCTTGCCGAAATCGGTGCCTGCTGGCCGTCCAGCGCCGCACTCGGCAGGGGACTTTTTGAGCGCCATCAACGAATGCCCCGGCCGGCAGCCCCTATAATCAAGCGCCGCATACTGCACCGTACGCACTGGAGCCGCCATGAAACGCCTGACCTTGTTCGCCGTCTTTTGCTTTCTCGCCGGGCCGGCCGTGGCAACGCCGCAAGCCGCCGCTTCCGCAATCGCCACGATCGGCGATCTCGGACAGCTGAACGGCCAGGCGCTCGCCTGTGGCGAGATGGCGACCGCCGGCGAGGCCAAGAAACTGGTCATCCGGCATGCGCCGAAAAGCCGTCATTACGGCGAAGCCTTCGAGGAGCAGACCAATGCCGCCTTCCTCGCCCAGGGTCAGAAAGGCCAGGCGCCCTGCCCCTCGGCGGCGACTTTTGCCAGCCGGCTAGGCGAACTGTCCAGCCGCTTGCAGACCTTGCTGCCAGCGACACAAGCTGCAGGGCAGTAGGGCATGATGGAAAAACGGCTGCTCCTGCTTGCTCTTGCCGCAGGGCTTTCGCTACCGTCCGCGGCGGTCGATCTTGCCGCAGAACAGGTGCCCCCCGAGCGCGAAACAGGCGTCATCAATAGCCGCTACCTGCTGATGGACGCCAACGGGCGCGCGGTCAGCAACCAGGACTTCCGCGGCCGCTTTCAGTTGCTCACCTTCGGCTACACCTACTGCCCGGACGTCTGTCCGACGACGCTCGCCGAGATGGCGATGGTCATCAACCGGCTCGGCAAGGACGCCGAGGCGCTGCAAGCGCTGTTCATCACGGTGGACCCGGAGCGTGACACTGTGGACACCCTGCGCAGCTACGTTGCCTTTTTCGACCCGCGCATCATCGCTTTGACCGGTTCGCCAGCGCTGGTCCGGAAAGCTGCCGACAACTTCAAGGTGCGCTACGAAAAAGTTCGCGAACCGGATGCTCCACCTGACCAGTACGCGGTCGACCACAGCGCAGGAATGATTCTTCTCGGTCCCGACGGTCGCTTTATCCGGAAATTTGCCTATGCTATGCCGGCAGCACAGATCGCCGAGCACGTTCTAGACATGATGGCCAGCAACGGACTGCGCCGGGCGCCCGCTTCAAAGTAGTCTCTTGCCATCGGAGAACCATGCCATGAAATCATCCGCTATTGTCGCTTTTCTTGTCCTCGCATCGGCAGCCGCCGGAAGTGCCGCCGAGACCCTGTCGTGCCCGGACCTGGCCACTGCCGTCCAGGTCGGCACCTGCCCCAGCGAGGCAGAGCTCAAGTACACCTTCAACGGCTACTGCAGCGACAATCGACGCATGTACGAGCAAGACACCAGCGTGTGCACCGACTATCAGGCCTATCGAAAACTGAAGAATGTCGCCCAATGGGAATCGGCCGACGGCGCCTTTTCCGCCTACGTCTCGTGCGACCTGGCAGCGGAAACAATCAAGGCGATGCCGGTATCACGCATAGCGGCGGGCAAGCAGGGCAAGATAAGCCTGCTGACCTGCAGCTACGGCGACGGTATCAGCTTCAGCTATCGTTCGCGGCGACAATGCACCGTCGCCGGCAAAGGCGACTGTGCTGGCCATCCAGCCGCCTGCCGCGCGAGTTGCGACTGACCACGCTGGGCATAAGCATAGCGTGAGCGACAAAATGACCGCGGCGCGTACCTGGGGTACGCGCCGCGGTGGTTAAAGGGTCCCGACCGGTCAGCTCTTGGGCTTTGACGGAGTGCTCATTTCAGCCCGGCCATCCTTGGCTTTATCAGCCGAACAGGCAACAGCCGTTGCACTTGACAGCGTCAACGCCAAGGCCATCAGGCCGGCGGTAAGCTTCTTCATACGCATCTCCTTGTGACTGTGCCGACGTTGGCAGCTCCAATGTAGGCCTAAGGTCTGGCCAATACAACCCCGATCGCAACAGCGGTTTTTAGCACAGCTTGACGACGATGTCATCGAGGGCGTTGGCGGCATCGGCCACCCGATCCCCGGCATTGGACATGTGGCGATAGGTCTCACGCCGCTTGAACATATTGAGGTAATCGTCGCCCTGGAAGAGCTCGACAATCGCTCGCCGATACGCCTTCTCGACCGTGCGTTCAGCCTTCCGGGCGGCAGCGGCGTCGACGCCGGCAGCAGCCGGGTCGCTCGCCAGGCGGGCAAAGCCGCGCGCCAGCGCGTCGGCACCCTCCCTGAGGTGTAGCGCCATTTCGAGGCTGTACTTGTCGGGCTGCAGGCCGAGAACATCCATCTCGACGACAGTCGACTTGCAGTAGTTGACAATGTCATCAAGAGTCATGATCGCGCGGTGGATGTCTTCGCGGTCGATCGGCGTCGAAAACGCCTCTGCCAGAACGCCCAGGTTGCTGGCCTTCATGCGATCAGCCTGGTGCTCGTCGGCACGGACTTTCTGGCTCACCACCACGTCGCCGGTCTCCATGAACTCGACCAGCAGACGCGTGGTCTCGGCCGCGTTGGCGCTCTGTTCGGCAAGCATGCCGAAAAAGTCGGCGACCGTCGGGAAGACGCGCTCGTACAGACGGCGGAAAATTGGCTTGTTGGCGTGGGTCTCGTTTTCTTCCATGGTTCATCTCCTCAAGTGTCAGGTGTCAGGTGGTCTGGCCAAGCATGATTCTGGTAATGGCATAAATAACGATTGACGTGAGCGCCGAAGCCGGGATGGTAATCACCCAGGTCTTGGCGATGTCCTTCGCCTTTTTCCAGCGTACGGCACGTGGACGCTCGGAGTAGCCGATGCCCATGATCGAAGTGGCAACCACGTGCGTCGTGGATACCGGCGCGCCGATCATCGACGCGGAAAAAATCAGCAGCGCCGAAGTGAGTTGCGAGTCAAAAGCGTGCAAGGGGCGAACCCGATAGATGGCAAAGCCGAGGGTACGCACGATGCGCCAGCCGCCGGACATGATGCCTAGGGTAATCGCCGCAGCGCAAGACAGCACCACCCAGAACGGCACTTCGAACGTGGGGATGAAGCCGCCGAGCAACAGCACCAGGGTGAGCATGCCCATGCTTTTCTGTGCGTCGTTGGCGCCGTGCGAAAAGGCCAGCCCGGCGGCGGTAACGAACTGCATCTTGCGCAGGGTCGCGTTGGCCGTCGGTTTGGCGCCCGCCAGCAGCCGGCGCCCGAGGCGGTGAATCCCGAAACCGACCCAGAACCCGAGCAGGGGCGAAACGAACAGCGCCAGGAGAACCTTCATCACCCCGGTCAGCTTGCCCTGAGTCATCAGTTCCTGAAAGCCCCAGATCACATGGTCGGAACCCACCGCCGCAACCACGGCGCCGGCCAGCCCACCTACCAGGGCATGCGACGACGAAGACGGAATGCCGAGCCACCAGGTCGCCAGGTTCCAGACGATGGCGCCAAGCAGGCCGCAGAACATGATCAGCACCGCAAGCTGTGGCTGCACATCCCCCAGATCGACGAACTTGCCGATGGTGTTGGCGACCGCGGTGCCGCCGAGCAGTGGGCCCATGAATTCGAAAAACCCGACGATGCAAACGGCCTGAATCGGGGTCATCGCCCGCGACGCGATCACAGTGGCCACGATATTTGCGGCATCATGAAAGCCGTTGGTGTAGTCGAAGATCAACACGACCACCACTGTGGCTACAGCCATCCAGAACAAAGTATCCATACGCACCCTTCTTGTAAAAAGTGGGCGGATTATGCACGAAAATTTTGTTTAGCACACTTTACGATGGCATTTTCAGCAAAAAATGTTCACCCCGAGGACAAATCATGCGCCTGGACAATCAACGCGAAAGTCAGAACGTCGAGGACCGCCGCGGCGGAACCATGCTGCGCGGCAGCGTCGGCATCGGCACCCTGGTCATTGCGCTCGCCGCAAGCTACTTCCTGGGCATCGACCCTGCCCTGATTATGGATTCCGGGTCGGGCACCAGCACGCCCTCGCCGGCCGGGCGGCCGGCGAGGGCGCCAGCAACCAAGGACGAGATGACGAGCTTTGTCAGCAGAGTGCTGGGCAGCACCGAAATCGTCTGGCACGACATCTTCCAGCAGGCAGGGCGGCGCTACCAGGAACCGAAACTGGTCCTGTTCACCGGCGCAATACCCACCGCATGCGGCACCGGCCGTTCGGCGCTGGGTCCCTTCTACTGCCCCGCTGATCAGAAGGTCTACATCGACCTGGCATTCTACCGCGACCTCCAGGAACGCTTTCGTGCCCCTGGCGAGTTCGCCCAGGCTTACGTCATCGCCCACGAAGTGGCTCACCACGTGCAGAACCTGCTCGGCATCTCGGCCAAGATACACGCCGCACAGCAAGGCGGCGGCCGACAAGCGGCGGCCAATGAACTGTCGGTGCGACTCGAACTGCAGGCCGACTGCTTTGCCGGCGTATGGGGTCATCGCGCCGACACCATGCAGCAGATCGTCGAACCCGGCGAAATGGAGCAGGCGCTGGCTGCAGCCGCGGCGATCGGCGACGATCGCCTGCAACGACAAACGCAGGGCCAGGTGGTGCCGGAATCGTTCACCCACGGCACGTCCAGGCAACGCGTACGCTGGTTCAAGCGCGGCATGGACAGCGGCGACGTCCGACAATGCGACACTTTTTCGCCGGAGTCGCTGTGATGGCCGAGCGCATGGCCAGGATCGTCGCCAGAGCTGCGCTCCCGTGCACGGCTCTGCTGATGGCCCTGTTGCCAGCACCATCAGCGCACGCCGCCCTGCCCACGGCAGCCAGTGTCCCGGGCGGCGTGGCGTTGATCGTCCTTGGCCCGATTGCGGCCAACAGCCCCCGGCCGCTGGCCTGGCTGGGCGAACAGCAGATACTGGTGGCCGCCGAGGACGCGCAGTGGGTCGCAGTGGTCGGCCTCGACCTGGCGACCGCGGCGGGGACGTACGAGTTGCTCGTCGACATGGCCGGCGAATGGCAGTTGCAACCCTTTACCGTCGCCGACAAGGACTATCCCGCGCAGCGGATCACGATGAAGGACAGCAGCAAGGTGCAGCTGTCGGCCAGCGACCTGACGCGCGCCGAGGGGGAACTGGCCACCATCCAGCAACTGAAGCGCCACTGGCGGGAGGCGGCGGACACCGACCTGGCTTTCGTCCTGCCGGCGCAAGGACGCCACAGCGGGCGTTTTGGCTTGCGCCGATTTTTCAACGGCGAACCCCGTTCACCGCATGCCGGATTCGATATTGCCGTCGCGCGCGGGGCTACGGTCAAGGCGAGTGCGCATGGCCAGGTGCTCGCCGTCGATGACTATTTCTTCAACGGCAAGACGGTGTTTGTCGATCACGGCAACGGCCTGATCAGCATGTACTGCCATCTCGACAGCGCCGCAGTGCACCCCGGCGACGCCGTAGCCAAGGGGCAGCGCATCGGCGCTGCCGGAATGACCGGTCGGGCCACCGGTCCCCACCTGCACTGGAGCGTGATCCTCAACGGCGCGATGGTGAATCCGGAACTGTTCGTGACCAGGCCCGGCGAAGCACGCTGACGCCTTGGACCGTCAACAAGGTTTGCGCGGTACGTGGTCGGTAACGGTCAGCGCTGGCCAGCGCATGAGCGCTCGACCTACGGGTTCGACGATAGACGGTCGACGCCGCCGCGCCTCAGTCAGGGGGTGTCAACTTGTCGCGCTCGCCAGGATTGCTGCTCGAACTGGCGCGATGCGGGCATTGCGCCTTGCTGCATTCCGCGTAGAGGTAGAGCGCGTGTTCGCGAATCAGGAAGCCGCGCTCCTTGGCGATTTTCGTTTGTCGGCGCTCGATCTCGGCATCGTAGAATTCCTCGACGCGTCCACAGTCGATGCACACCAGATGATCGTGATGTTGCCCGGCACTGAGTTCGAAAACCGCTTTGCCCGATTCGAAATAGTGACGTTCGAGCAAGCCCGCCTGTTCGAACTGGGTGAGAACGCGGTAAACGGTCGCCAGGCCAACGTCAAGGTTCTCGGCGAGCAGCAGCCGATAGACATCCTCTGCCGTCAGGTGGCGGACCTCGGTCCTCTCGAACAGGGCGAGAATCTTGAGGCGCGGAAGCGTGGCTTTCAGCCCGATACTCTTCAGATTGTCGGAGTTACTCATCGTTTACCTTGGTCAGCTGCGGACGGAGTGGGCCTTTTTTTCGGTTATCATATACCGTCGACTGCCCTCGTGATCAGCCGCGGCGCCTATTCCATCGGTTTGACGGTCGATCCGGGTACCGGTGGTGGCTACCCGCAGGCCAACACTCACTCTTCCTTGATCACTTACCACGATCCGACCCAAACATGATCTTCCCGCGATTTGCCACTACCGTCCTTGTTCTTTGCGCGCTATCGGCTTGCTCCGAGGTCCCGCGGATCATTTCCGAGTATCGGATCGACGTACAGCAGGGAAACGTGCTGACGCAGGAGATGGTTTCACAGTTGCGCCCCGGACAGACCAAGGATCAGGTACGCTTCATTCTGGGCACGCCGGTCCTGGTCGACATGTTTCATGCCAATCGCTGGGATTATTTCTATTGGCTGAAGAAAGGCAATAGCACCAAGGCCGAGACGCGGCGTTTTGCCGTTTTCTTTGACGATGACGGCAAGCTGGCGCGAGTCGCTGGCGATGTCGCGCCAGCGGAGCCAGGGGACGGTGCCGCGAGGCCCGAAAACCGGATTCGGGAGATCGACCTCGGCTCGCTCCCGACCGACGGCAGTGTAGCCGTGCCGCCGCCGGACGAACCGGGCTTTTTTGGGAAAATGTTGAACAGCGTGGGACTGTGACATGAACGCATTGAGAATCGCTATCGCAGGCGCTGGCGGACGCATGGGGCGAATGCTGGTTGAAGCCACGCTCAAGGACGCGCACGCGACGCTGGCTGCGGCAATCGACCAACCCGGCGCAGCAGTGCTTGGCAAGGATGCGGGCGAAATGGTCGGCGCACCTTGCGGGGTAGCGATCAGCAGCGACAGCGACGCCGGAATTGCCCAGGCCAGCTGCCTGATCGACTTCACCAGACCCGAGGGCACGCTTCAGCACCTCGAAAGCTGTCGCCGACATGGTACGGCAATTGTCATTGGCACCACCGGATTTGATGCCGTCGGCAAAAAGGCGATTGCCGCCGCCGCGCAGGATATCCCGGTGGTCTTTGCGCCGAACATGAGCGTCGGCGTCAACGTCGTTTTCAAGCTGCTCGACGTGGCCGCCCGAATCCTGAACGAGGGTTATGACGTAGAGGTCGTCGAGGCGCACCACCGCCAGAAGGTCGACGCGCCGTCAGGAACCGCACTGCGCATGGGCGAGGTCGTCGCCCATGCGCTTGGTCGCGATCTGGGAGATTGCGCGATCTACGGTCGCCAGGGAGTCACCGGCGAGCGACTGCCGTCGACCATCGGCTTTGCCACTGTCCGGGGTGGCGATATCGTCGGCGATCACGATGTACTCTTCTGCGGTCTCGGCGAACGCGTGGAGATCGGCCATAGGGCAAGCAGCCGTATGCCGTATGCGCTGGGCAGCCTGCGTGCGGCCCATTTTCTGTCGCGTGTGAAGCACGGCCTGTTCGACATGCAGGATGTCCTCGGCCTGCGCTGAAGCCTCCCCAACCTTCCGCCGACGGCCCCGACTTTGGCGCTGCACAACCCGCAACTGGCGCGCAAACTGGCCAGCGTACTGGGCGACGATCCAGAGGCTGCGCTTGAGCATCTGCAGTCCGTGCTTGCCGAGCAGTCGCCCGCACTGGCGAGCAGCGTTTCCCGCGTTCTCGAAGCGGCCGACAGCCTGGTATCGAAATACGCGCGCCTGCACGGCGTGCAATCCGAACTTTCGGGGGATGCCTTTTCGGATTGGCACCTTGGCGGCGGTCGCATCGAGTCGGGGCGCAACTGGAAACAGCTTCTCGGCTACGCCGAGGATGAACTTGCCGACAGTATCGCTGCCTGGCGCAAGCTGGCTCATCCGGAGGATCTGAAGGCCTTCAATGCAGTGGTCGCCGCGCACGCTCAGGGCGAGATACCCGTCTTCCATTGCACCTGTCGTCTGCGCACCAAAACAGGCAAATGGAAATGGCTGCTGCTGAAAGGCCGGATCATCGCCCACGACGAGCATGGCGCCCCGTTGCGAATGCTGCTTCTACAGCGCGACATCAGCGATTTCAAACAAGCCGAGGAAGCGGCCCTGGTGGCCAAAGAAGCGGCCGAATCGGCGAACCGGGCGCGCGGCACCTTCCTGGCCAACATGAGCCACGAAATTCGCACGCCGATGAACGGGATCATCGGCATGACCGACCTCGCGCTCGACACGCAACTGGACGCCGAGCAGCGGCACTATCTGAAAACGGTCAAGTCTTCGGCTGAGAGTCTGTGAAAATATTCCCCGTTCTTTACCGCCAGGCCAAGCGCTCGGGTTATAATGACGGGGTCATTTCCAGCCTCCAGGTGACGACCATGCCGGCGACCCAAGCCCTGTTCCCCGACGATGCGATTCCCCCGTTGGACGTGAATGCGCCCGAAGCGGAGAAGGCAGCGCTACCGAAGGCGTTGGCACGAGTCTTGATGCCGAACCGCACGCAGCTCGAATGGCGTGCCAGCGATCTGGAGTCACTGCTGCCGCCTGGACATCGGGCGCGGTTGGTATGGGGTTATATCGAGCGACAAGACCTGGAAGGACTGTACGCCGGGATCAAAGTGACTGAGGGTGGCGTGGGACGGGCGGCGATTGCTCCTGAAATTCTGTATGCTCTATGGCTTTACGCGACGCTGGAAGGCGTAGGCTGTGGGCGGGCCGTGGCCCGTCTGACCGAGTCCCATGATGCGTACCGGTGGATTTGTGGTGGCGTGCAAGTCAATTACCACACCTTGTGCGATTTTCGCAGCCGCCAGGGCGAGGCGCTGGACGATCTGCTGACCGCCAACGTCGCCAGCCTGATGGCGTCGGGAGCGGTCAAACTCAAAGGGTGTGCGCAAGACGGCATGCGGGTACGCGCCAGTGCCGGTGCGGCCTCGTTCCGGCGGGACGAGAGGCTTAAAAGGTGTCTCGAAGAGGCCCGGCAACAGGTGGCCAAGCTCAAGGCCCAGTTGGATGACGACCCCGTGGGTGAAAGCGCACGCAAACAAGCCGCGCAGCAGCGTGCGGTGGCCGAACGGGAGGCGCGCATTGAAGCCGCCCTGGACCGGCTGCCCGAACTGGCCGCGATCAAGAAGGCTCAGGGCAAGGAGCCGGATAAGGCCCGGAGTTCGACCACCGATGCCGATGCGACGACCATGAAGATGGGCGATGGGGGATTTCGACCGGCCTACAACTTTCAGTACGCCGCCGACACCGAAAGTCAGGTGATCATCGGCGTTGAGGTCGTCACCGCCGGCACCGACCAAGGTCAGCTGGCACCGATGGTCGAACAAGTCAGCGAACGCTATGGCCAGATTCCGGAGAACTGGCTGGTTGATGGGGGCTATCCGGGCCACGGGCAGGTCGACGCGGTCGCGGACCACACGACCGTTTATGCCCCGGTGCCCAAAGCAAGGAACTCGGAAGTCGACATCCACCAACCGAAACCCAAAGACAGCCCGGCGGTCGCCCAATGGCGTCAGCGGATGGGCAGTGAGGAAGCCAAAATCATTTACAAGCAGCGCGCATCAACGGCGGAATGCGTCAATGCCCTGGCACGCAACCGGGGTCTGAATCGACTACAGGTTCGCGGGCTGAAGAAAGTAAAGGCGGTCG